>SDBV01000223.1_pt1 | contig 77049 bp, 44 predicted proteins | sample 2277081 | NCBI WGS metagenome assembly SDBV01 (sample SAMN10402039, study PRJNA504765) | marine sediment metagenome | isolation source: marine sediment core GS10_PC15, 223 cmbsf | place: Arctic Ocean: Southern Knipovich Ridge | collected 2010
TGCAGTCCGGCATTCGCGGCAAGTCAAAGCACAACCCAAGAGGATGGCCAGTGGTCCCCGGACACGAATCGGGAAGATCGGGCCGATGAAGAGAGGCGTGGCGCGCTTGACTGGCTGGATAGATATATCACTGTCCAAATTCTTTTTGACCGGAAGGACATAGAAGCATTGCGAGCCAAAGTGGCCACGATGCCGGCGGGTGAACTGCACGATTGGATTCAGAAGACCAAGCAAATCAGGGCGAAGTTGGAGAGTGAACGGTGGCAGCAAACCCGCGAGTGGCTGAGGGAATTCCTGAGAGTGCAAGCGAGCTACAGCGACGACGAGATTGCGAAATTCCGGGCGAAAGACGCAGAAATGTCACCCCGCGAAGTGAACAAGCTTATAGGCAGGATCGAGCACGAACGCAAATCGCTTCAATGGATGCACGCAGCCTCGGAGCGCAGTCGCAAAGCGACCCTGGCATTGGGACAAAAGTATCGGCGACGACAAGAGGCAAGACGCCAGGCCGCACTGAACGCGGGTTATCGCCGCGGCGACCGTCCCTTCTTTGGGACCGATCGGGTCTATGCTTATCCAAGATATGGCGGGTCCAGATCGTATCTGCCACCGCCCCCGCTGATCACGTCGCGCGAGGTAGCGCGCTGGTCCGTGTACCGGTCTATCTTCGGCGGGTTTGGTCCGTGATGGTAATAGCCATTTGCAGACTACCCGCTACTCTCATCTTCCGCGGGCAAGCCAAATCATCGGTCGGGATTGCGGGACACGTCTGTAGGGAGCGCCCAGGGGGCGTTGCCTACAGTATCAGCCTCACATTTCCGCATGGTGATTGAGGATTGCTGCGGCTCCTGTTGCCCAATCGGGCCTTCTGCTCTCCACGCAGGAAGGGCGGCCAATCCCGCCGTTCGGAGGACTACCCACTGAGCTCCATGTGCCGTGCCCCGTTCGGAAGTGAAAGATCCTGGCTTCGAGTAAGCATCGAGACTCGAAGGAGGATTCCCATTTCCGACCGCAGCGGGACACTCACCTATCCTCGGTCGGACCACCTACTGGAAAACCGTAGGCACCCGTTTGTGACGGGAAAGCTGAACGGCTGGGCCACCCGGCCGTATTCACATCGGTGGCCTTCGGATGGTTGTCGAGAATCCGTCCGAGAATTCCGATCGAGTTGAGCGCTCCGATGGAGCCACCGTCACATCGGGCAACCAATTCCTTCTAATTGGGGGCAGAAAAGAGAATGACTTTAGGGTAGACTATGTACTTATCTTTTCTCCCTTCAGTTGGAAAACGTTCACCGCGAACACGTTTGAACACGTGTGAACACTGGGCAGAGTTTTCTCCTTGGCGCGGCGAACGACTTATTACTAATCCAGATTGGGTTTGATCAAACCCACGAACACTATGCGCTTCTTGTGTGCTTGAAGCAGAACCGGCTGTTCGACCGGAGCCCTTTTGATTTGGATGCCTCACTCACGGCTCGGCAATCTCCGTCTTCTTCCTTGTCTCAGCTTCCGAAATGACTGCACCCATGAATCTCTCTGCCCCAGGTCTGTCGTCGAGAACCTTTTCTAATAACACGCTCGTCGTCAGCCACGACCAGGCCCTGGCCAGCCAATTGCGCGGAATACTCGAAGAGGAGCACTCCTGCCGGGTGGAACATGCGCTCTCCTACCGGGAAGCGGAAGCCATCCTCAAGCTGGGGCGTCCCCAAGGGGTGATTATCGACCTGCGCAAGGCGGCTACCCGGGAAGACCCTTCGTGTTTTCTGCACGACCTAATTCAAGGCGGGAACCATCGCCTACCGGTGATTGCCGTTTCCGACGCGGGGTACGTGTGCGACTGGGCGGCCGTGGCGGATCTGATCGTCAGCGGGCACTTGCACTTGCCGCTCGATCGGCAGCAGTTCTCGCACTTGTTCGAAACCGAGTTTACCGGGGAGCTGTTTGAAGTCTCCCCGGGACCGCTGACTCCTCGCGTCGTGCAAACCGAGAGCGTCACCTTCAAGACGTTTAGCGAGGAGATGTGCGCGCTGCTGGACAACGTGTTGATGATGTCCTCGCACGACGTTACCGTCTTGCTGGTCGGCGAGACCGGGACCGGCAAGACCCGGATGGCGCGCCTGTTTCACGAGCTCTCCCCGCGTCGCGAGTCCAAGTTCTTGACGGTAGCCTGCGGAGCCCTGCCGCCGGAGTTGATCGAAAGCGAGTTGTTCGGCCACGTCAAAGGCGCGTTTACCGGCGCCGATCAGTCGAAGATCGGAAAGTTCGAGGCGGCTCAGGACGGGTCTCTGTTGCTCGACGAGATCGACGCCCTCAAACCCAGCCAACAGGTCAAACTTCTGCGGGTGATCGAAACCGGCGCGTTCGAGCCGGTGGGCTGCAACGAAACTCGCTTTTCCCGGGCGAGGCTGATTGCAGCCTCAAATGTCGACCTGAAGCACTTGATGGATCGCAATCAGTTTCGGCCCGACTTGTACTATCGGCTCAACATGCTGGAATTCCATATTCCCCCGCTCCGTCGACGCTCGCGCGACATCGTGCCTTTGACGCTGGAGTTTATCGAGGAGTTCTGTTTGGCACACGGCGTGACGATTCGCCGCGTTCATCCGGAGTTCCTGGCCTGCTTGAAGAGCTATCTGTGGCCAGGCAATGTGCGTGAACTGAAGAACCACGTCCGCCGGGCCGTCCTGTTTTGCCGCTCGGGTGAATTAACGCCCAACGATCTGGCCCCGCACCTTGTCCAGGCAATGCAAGAGGGAACGCGCTCGCCGACTACCCCCACCGAAACCGAATCTCCGGAGGCCACGCTTCTGGAGATGATTGCCAGTACCGAGCGGGAAATGCTGGAGTTGGCGCTGCGCGAAAACAACGACAATCGTACGGCGACCGCGCGGGCACTGGGACTCAGCCGCGTGGGGCTCTACAAGAAGATGAAAAAGTACGGAATGATCACACCCCGAAGGCATCCCAGCGTCAAGACGACTTGACCTACGGTCCGGGACAGATGAACTGGTCAATGCGGATCAGCCGGGGACGCTGCTCGGCACAGTCGTACACCGCTGTTGATTTTGCGCTGACGGCGAACGGTCCGATGGAGATCCCGCAGATTCTGCAAAGCAGGCTGTTCACTTCAGAGGTAGCCTGGGCTCGAACCGCGTAGGCGTTCGAGCCGCCCGCAATTCCCACGTATGACTGGCCGTTGTTGTTGGGGGCACTGCTGGGGGGGCATGGAAGGTCGGGGATTTCGGTCGGGTGTACCGGGTGATCGGGATAGCAGTCCTGGGAGCGCTCCCTGTTGTCGAAGAACGTGCCCGATACCGGCGGCAGCGGAACGCCGCCCAACGCGAACACCACCGTAACTTGTACGTCGTCCTGCCCAATGCCGTCACCGTCATCACCGCCGGTTCCCTTCGATACGCCGTCGACAAAGGCCCCGAATCGAAAGCGGTCTCCCGGCTCAAACCCCATATCGCCGCCGGGCGCAGGATCGGGTCCGAAAGTTATGGTCAGCGCGGAGGGCGTGCCCGTGGTCTCAGAGAAGGTGATCTGCGTATGCGGATCGCTGAAGCCGACAATGTCGTCCCTGCCGGGAATGACCGGCTCCGGGAGGTTGTCCGACAGTTGCGGCGGAAAGGAGATGAAGTCGAACGTGCCGTTTCCTCCGCCGGCCTGAAGGTCGATGGTGATCGACAGGATCGTCAGATTCGGGGGTGTTCGCGGCGTATCGCGGAAGGCGACCCCCCACGCGGCATCATCGCCCAGATTGCCTTGCCCCGTCGCGTCCACCAGAACCGTCCCCAGACCGCAACTCGGCTCGATGCCTGCATTGAAAGTCACGTCCGTATGGAAGATGATCTGCGACAAGTCCGTGGTGATGGCCCCGAAGATCAAATTGCCGTCGCAGTCGTCGTTTTCATTCGGCAAGACCTGGGGGTTGTAATTCGTCGTGATCGCGACCGGATCGCCGTCGATGGTGTTTGCCGCGGCGTACGCGACTCCCACGTGGCGCGGAATCAAGGTGGATCCTCCGCCGGCGTCTCCCCACTCCTTCACCGCCGCCAACGCCGCCCCTTCCAGGGCGTTTTCCAACTCGACCCGGGCCGACCAGAGGTGGGCAATCTCTACCACAAAGACCAGCATCAACAGCAACGCCGGAACGGCCAAAATCGTCCACAACGTGGCGACTCCCCCACGAGGGGCTCGGCTGTTGCGTCGCAGCATCACAGGTTGGGGCAGCGGGGGGAAGGTTGGCTGGGCGGGCATTGGCCGGTTTCCAGGGCTTAGAGTTCGTAACGGAAAGTGGTCGTGTGTTGGACGGTCCTATTGGAGATGTCAAAACCGAACATGCCCAGCAGGTCCGGTGTCAACTCGGCCAACTCCACACAGACCGTCACGCGAACATACTGCCGCACCAACGGCAATTCTGTGGCCGGCGGATCATAGTGGCACGTTCCCGACGACAACGTCACGGGTACCGGGATCACGGGGGGCGGAGAGGGTACCACGTTATGCTCGAGAATCACGCGGCAAGCGGAGATCCCCGAGCTGGCAAGCTGCTGGTCAATCGCGCCCAGCACGCTGGCCGGTACCGGACTTCCGCCGGTCAGCGGGAGTACGGCAGTCTGGGAGGCTTCCTCGGCGCCCACGCGACTGGCCAGCGCAACTTGCTGCTGATTTGACAGGATCTGCCCGAATTCGATGATCGCCAGCAAGAAGATCAGCCAGATCGGAAACGTCAGGATTAGTTCCAGGGTAACGGCGCCTTTGGGCGATCGTATCCTCGATTTCCCCGCCGTGCGGGGGCCACGTTGGTTCTTGGTGCGCCGCATGGCAAGTAAGGTTCCACTTGGGTTGACCGGTGATGAGCATCTCAGCACGGCCTTGCCAGCAGATTCTGTGCCAGCGTCGCAGATGCACATCACCACATCGACGAAAAGCGCCTGGCATTGCAATCTCGCGGCGATTGAACGTCCCCGGACGGAGCCATGTTCCCACTCGTATACAAACGGCGCTGCTGAGCGTTAACAGCCGCGTTTCCGTTGGCCGGCCGCCCTTCGACTGGCCTGGGCTTTTGAGACGGAGCACAACCAAGGCGATTTCCATTAACCGGTGGTCGGAGACCAAACAAGGTTGCGTGATTCCAGGAGGAGATTCGTTTAGCCGCCGCGGCCACGCGGCGTGATTATCCAGCGTCGCCGTCAAGGCTCAACGCGTGGAATCCCCGTAATCATGCAAGTCCATCTGGCATCACGCGCAGCTCTCTCAAACGCTCCCGCGCTTCTTCGATTTTTTCGCGGCCCGTTTCGCTCCGGCACGAGATGTGCAATGCAAATCGCGTCGTTAGATCTGAATTGGGCTGGCAACCACGTTCTGTGAGTGGGGGGGGTTCCCTTATGAAGCGACTGATTTATTGGCTCGTCTGGCTGCGAAGCGACGTTCGCGGCGCGGTGTTTGTAGAGTATCTGCTGCTGATGACGCTGGTGGGAATTGGCGTGATTGGCGGGCTGGCAACGTTGAAAGACGCACTGATTGCCGAACTGAACGACTTGGCGGAAGCGATCAACGCGATCACGTGTCCCTAGCAAGCAACGCGAGGTAAAGCAATGCGTGGCAGCGCCGGATTCGTGCTGCGGCGACGTCGCGGGGTGGGAACGCTGGAGCTGATCCTTACCTTGCCCGTGATTGTCGTGATGCTCGTGGCACTCGTGGAATACACGACGCTGATGATCCTTCAATCGACCGTGACCCATGCGGCCACAGTGGGCGCCCGGGAAGCCGGGAAAATCGCGGACATCGAGGAAGTTGTCGAGGCGGTACAAGCGGTGCTGGGTGCGAATTGCATTACCCTCAGTGACGAGCCCGGTTCCGGCACCAAGGTCATTCTCGAAGACGTGGCCAATCTAACCACCCAGTTTGGCGACCCCAACTTGGATTGCCAACTGCCGACGAACCCCCTGGCGTCCGACGAAGTGAGGGTTACCGTCTGTATTGAGATGCATGCAACCCCCGTTTGCGACGCCCTGAGGGCCTTTGGATTTTCTCTCGTGGGAAAACGCTTTCAGGTCAGCTCTTTGGTGAAAAAAGAAAGCCCAGAAGCGATAATTCCCCCGCCGGGCGCTTCCGTGCGGAATCAATCGGACGGCTTGTCATCAACTGTTGTTAACAACGGACCGCCGGTCCATCCGTATCGCCCCGCCTCAACCGACACTTCTTGAGCGGCTAAGCCGACAAATGCGTCGCAACTGCGCGGTGCGGCCCAAGTTGAGGAAGAATAGAGCCGAGGCGCTAGCAGCCGGTCTGGCACACAAGTTGCAGATCACCCTTGGGTCCCCGGGTAACCGGATTGGTCATCTCTACTCGTTGGTTCTAAGGAATCTTTGCGATGAAGTTGTTCAGCCGATTTTGGAAAGAGCGAGACGGTTCCGCCGTATCGACGGAGTTGGTTATGGTGGCGGCCGTCCTGATGATTGGGGTGGCTGTGGGTGTGGTCTCGGTCCGTGACCAGGTGGTCCAGGAGTGGGGCGACGTGGCGGCGACAGTCCTCGACACGTCGCAGACGTACTCATTTTCTGGTGCCAGTAGCCAGAATGCGCAGACGGCGGGTAGCGATTTTGAAGATATGTCCGATGCGTGGTCGCCCATCGAGTTCAGTGCCGTCCGAGTCGAGGGCGGGGGAGGCGGTGGCGGGAGCGGCGGCGGGGGAGGCGGCGAAGGCGGCGGTGGTGAGCCGCGCACTCAGGGTTTCTGGAAGAATCATCCGGTGGATTGGCCGGTGGACTCGCTCACGCTTGGCAACCAGACATATTCAAAGCAGGAGTTGCTCGATCTGCTCAACACCCCTTCACAGGGTGATGCCAGCGTCATCCTGGCCCGTCAACTGATCGCCGCCAAGCTCAACGTTGCCAACGGAGTCGATGGATCCTCCGTGGCCGACGCGATCAGCACCGCCGATTCCTTGCTCGGCAGCCAAGGCCCGGGCAAGCTGCCGTACCAGATCGACACCAACTCGTCCACCGGACAAGACATGACCGAAGTGAAGGACCGGCTCGACGCGTTTAACAATGGGAATTGATCGATAAGTCTTGACCAGCGCGGCGCAGAGGCCGGGCGGGACTCCATGACCACGAGCAGCCATTCCCGCGACGCCGGCGCCGGCGACCTGAGCCCCGTGCTCAGCGCCCGATGGGCACTGACCTGGAAGCATCTGGCCGTATGTCTGTTGTTCGGCGGGCTCTTCTTGTATCTGAATTATCAGCCGCTGCTGGACTCCAAGATCTGGCTCCACGTTTACCAGGGACAATGGATCTTAGAACATGGCGCGCTGCCTGAGACGGACGCCACGCAACCTTTAAGCGAAGGAATGGAGGTTGTCGTCACCTGCTGGCTGTCGCAGGTGGCCTTCTCCCTGGCCGATACGTGGGGTGGACCTCAATACGTCTCGAACCTGTTCGCCCTGGCGGAGCTGGTCTACGTCTTGATTCTGGCCCGCGTATTCTACCTCCAAACGAGGCGGGTCAGCCTGATGATGCTTGGCGCGGGGCTGGTCCTGCTGCTGGGCCGTGACCTTCAGACTTTCGCAAGTCCGGATGTTTTCGGCAAGTGTTGCTTTGCCGCGCTGCTCTGGCTGGTGACACGGCTTCGTGCCTCGGGTTTCGGGCCGTTGCTGAAGGGTCGCGGCCATGCGGGAGCGGCCGCACGCGGCGCCTGGCCCTACTGGCTGGCGACCGCGGGCTTGTTCATCGTCTGGGCGAACCTCCATGGGTCGTTCCTGCTGGGAATCGCCGTGCTCGTCTGTTGCGCGGCGGGGCGAGCTATCGGGCTCGGTTGGAAGACTCGGAGTGTCGTCACCGTGGTGTCCGACGGGCCGACGCAACGCTGGGTGCTGCTGGCGCAAGGGGCAGCCGTCGCATCGCTGGTGAATCCCTACGGACTCGATCTCCTGCGGGAAAACGTCGGACTGCTTTGGAACGAGCATCTACGTGCCATGCCGCACTGGCTTCCCCTGAACTTGCCGACGCTTTCGGGTGTATTGTTCCTGGGGTCTTTTGCCGTGCTGGCGGCGGTGCTTCGCCACAGCCGCCGGCGAGTTCAACCGGCCGAAGTGCTCCTGCTCCTGGCTTTCGGGGCTGCGGTGGTTCCGACCGGGCGCACGATGGCTTGGTACGCCCCGGTATTCGCCTGGGTGCTGATGCCGCACGTAAGCGAGATTCTCGCGCGAGTCTGGCCCGCCAAGACGCACGCCGCGCAATCTCGAGGAACCGCTGCCTTGGCCCCGCGAGACTTCGGTGTCAGCCTGATCTGTGCAACGGCGATCTGGGGCTCGTTCGCTCTCTCGCCGATCAGCCAGGGGCTGCTCGGCGGGAAGCCGCGAAAGGCGGAACTGATCCTGGGCGCCCAGACGCCCCGCCGAGTCGCCGAGCATCTCCGCAAGCAACCGCCGCCAGGGCTGATCTTCGCTCCCCTGCCGTGGGCGGACTGGCTGGTGCGCGACGGCTCGCCGCAGTTGAAGCTCTATATGACTTCCAACGTGCAATGGGTTCCGTGGCGAGTCCGGAGTGATTATGTGCGGCTCGCCCGGGCGGAATCCCGCTGGGAGCGGGCCTTCGACCGCTACGGCGTAGACACGGTGGTCGTTCAGAAGCAAAGCCAGGAGTCGTTGCGCCACGCAGTGCAGCGGTCGGAAGAGTGGAACGTTGTCTTCGAAGATGAAACGGCGCTGATCGCCCGGCGCCAGCACCGGCTCGAGACCAGCCAGACCGATGAATAGCCAGCAACCGGAGAGCGCCGTCAGGCCGTATCGCGGCATCGCCTTCGTTGCCGTGCAGGTCCTGTTCGCGGCGGCCGCGATAGGCGCGATCGGCAGCAGGCTTCAGGAGGCGGAAAACCGTCGCAGGCTGCCGCCGTTGCGGCGGACTCCCGTCAAGGTTCGGCCGCAATACGACTACCCGTGGATCATCAGCGACGATCAATTGGCGACCGTACTTTTCAAGTTGCGCCCCCGGTTGCGCGGCCCGAAGCCGAAGATCAACCATGTCGACCATGCCTTGAGGTTCTGGGGGGCTGAGGCCGCCTTCGGCGACCCGGATTGTCTTTCGGGCCGCGAGATGCGCGACATGCTGGTCAGTCACGGCAGATTCGTCGAGGCTTGGGGGCCGGAAACCAAGCCGCTGTTGATCCCCCATCCAGCAGGAACCCGCGTTCGCACCAAGCAAGGCAGTGCCACCGCCAGTCACGTGGATCATACGCTGGCCGGGCTGGCGGAAGTCGGCACTCCGCTCGACTTCCCCACGGAAACGCCGGCCGGCATGTCGACCGTTCGCTCCATCCTGGAAGGCTCGCTGCGGAGTTTCAGCCTCAACCAGCTCGAATATGAATGGTCGGCGCTTGCCTACGCCCTTTACCTTCAGCCCGTGCAGCCTTGGACGTCGTCCGAGGGGCAGCAGATCACGTTCGATCGGCTCGCCCGGCGCATCATGAGGCAAAGACTGTCTCAGGGAGTGTGCTACGGCAACCACCGGCTGCATGCCTTGGTGATTCTGCTTCGCGTGGATGAGCAACATTCGATTCTCAGCCCAGAATGCAGGGCAAGGATCATCCGGCACCTGCGGGGCGCCACCTCGGCCCTGGCCCTGAGCCAAGCCCCTTCGGGCTATTGGAACCAGCATTGGGCGGAAGGAACTCCGCCGTCGGAAGATCAACCGCCGGGGAAGCTCGATCCGCTCTCGAGCCGCCTGCTGGCTACCGGCCACGCCCTGGAGTGGATGGCTTTGGCGCCGGAGGAAGTCCACCCTCCCCGGGAGGTCCTGGTTTCTGCCGGGAGGTGGCTGAGCCAGACAATCACCGGCATGGATGATGAGAAGATCAAGCAGAATTACACTTTCTTGAGCCACGCCGGATCGGCGCTGGCTCTGTGGCGGGGACACCTTCCCGCCGAGGTTTTGGGCTCGATTCACGCCGGGCATCGTGCAAACTGTACTCCGTAATCTCTTTTCAGGGGAACCGGTTCTCCTTTGCTTCCAACCGGCAGCGCCGCGAGGAGGCCATGTTAACGTGTGGATGCAAACGTCGACACCGCAGCGCAACAGCCGGCGAATCCGCACCCGCCGGAGAAGCCGCCGTGTTTTTCGCCCCGTGTGGCACGCCGTCTGCGGGGGCAACCGTGCAGGATAGGTAGTGCGTCAAACCAACAGGTCATTTGTCGGTCCGATTCAGGTTCGGCGTTAGACGACCCAATCAGAGGTAAACGTCGTGAAGTCTCTTAAATGCTTGTGGCGCGACCAGCAGGGTTTTGTTGCCTCCACGGAATTGATCTTGCTCACGGTGGTCCTGGCCATCGGCGTGATGGTGGGGCTGGTAACGTTTCGCGACCAGGTGGTCCAAGAGTTCGGCGATATGGCCACTGCCATTGGACGTTTGAACCAAAGCTACTCGTACTCCGGGGATACCGGAGACGCGGGTGAGGTGGCGGGGAGCTCCTACGAAGATCTTAGCGATTTCGGTGAGGAAGAGGACACGGCCGGTCAAGAGCCGGCCGGCATCTCGGTCAGCGGAGCGGGTTCTCAAGACGAAGGCACCGCTGCTTCACCCGGCCCTTAGCGGGGCATTGCTCTCACGACGCGACTCATGGAATCATACAGCGGGAGACGGCGCAATGGGGATACTGATCCGGTTTTGGCGGGACGAACGAGGCACAGCGTCAATCGTGGCCACCGTGTTGCTCTACGCGGTCCTGATTCTGGGCGTCACCGTCGGTCTGGTAACGTTTCGCGATCAACTCGTGCAAGAGTTCGGTGACCTGGCCGCGGCGCTGGAGAGCCTGGACCAGTCGTTCAGTATCGACGGCGGAGCGAGCTTTACCGACCCAACCTCTCCCAGCGACCCCGAAGGCGCCGAACCGGCGGGGCTGAACGTGCAAGTTCCGAGCTTGTCCGAAGGCTCCTGAACGGAGCTGGCCGTGGACCAAAGAGGGCTGGTGGCGTCGACCGAAGGTTGGTCGGCGAAGCCTGAATACGGCAGAGTAGACGTTTAGCCGCCGCGGCCACGCGGTGTGATTTCCGGGCGTAGCCGCCGGGGCTCGTCAAACGGAATTCCCGGAATCACGCCACCCTATTCAGGGCAGCCCCGCGCTTTGCCCCCCCGATCCCCAACCGATTCTCCGGGCACAGCCCGGCCTCCCCGAAATGCTCCGCTGCGGCGTGCGATACGCTGCTATCGAGGCAAGTTGTCCGGGGGGTCGCCCCCCAGCAGACCGACAACATCGCGGTGGGGGCACTACTTCCCTCGTCGACAACCGATGCCCACTCCCTTCCTTCCTCATTTTCGGCGCATCCGGTTGGAATCAGCGACGCGTCCAAGTGTAAACCGCGCGGTGCGATGCAGGGAAGTCTCGTGGGCGTGAAGTCCCTTGATGACCACAACGCTGCGATTGCTGTCTGGCGGCTTCCCCCCAATTTCAACGGCTTTGCACGACCACGGAGCTTTTTTTCGGGGAGCGAGGCGCTTTCGGGCAGATCGGCGCAACAAATGCTTGTCAGGGCGACCGTGAAGGGCCGGCCTTCACGAGTTCGATCCAATCTCTTTGGCCAATGAGTTGGGTCACACTTGCGTTTGTGTTATTTGGTTTGTTTAACCACTGGTGAAAGGAGTAGCCATGAATGTGCTGCACCAATTGTGGGTAGACGAAGCCGGTTTCGTCGTCTCTACGGAGCTGGTCCTGGTGGCGACGACTCTGGTCGTCGGCATGCTCGTCGGGCTCGTGACCGTGCGGGACCAGGTCGTCCAGGAACTGGGCGACGTGGCGCTCGCCATCGGGAACATCAACCAGAGCTATCTGTACGAGGGTGTGACTGGTCACACCTCGGCCACAGCCGGCTCTGACTTTCTCGATGAAAACGATTTCTGCGAGCCTACGGGTGGCAATGATGAGCCAGGCGCTCCGCCTGTCTGTATCAATGTCCAGGAAGCGCCCGACGACGAAACGGATGGACCGTCTCCCCAACTTTAGTCTCATCCTATTTGGGTGTGACGCGCACTTTGCGCAAATTGCTCTCGGGGACTGGAAGCGGCGCCCTCCGTCCCCGGGAGACTTTTTCACCAGACAAACCGGAAGTACGAACGTTAGGAAATGCGAAACGTCAGGAAACTGGCTCACCATCAAGCACCGTGTCGAACCATGTCTTTACTGGATCTGTTTTTCGTCGCAATCGTGACCGGGTTTACGATCACGGCAGCAATCAGCGATCTGATGACGCGAAAGCTCCCAAATTGGCTGACCGTTTCCGCCTTTGTGGCGGGATTGCTGATGCACACCGTGATCAACGGACTCGCCGGATTGGGGTTTTCCCTGCTCGGATTCGTCACGGGTTTCTGCATCCTGCTGGTCTTGTGGTTGATCGGTGGGGGTGGAGGCGGCGACGTAAAACTCATGGGGGCACTCGGTGCTTGGCTGGGAGCCGGCCTGACGCTCCGCGTTTTCTTCGTCAGCACCGTGTTGGCTGCTATGGCGACCGGCGCGATGCTTCTGGCCGGCATGCTGAGCCGTGGCTTCGGTTTCGTACAACGACGTTACCTGGCCACGGGCTCAGCCCGGCCGACGGGCCGCGAAGCGCGGCGGCTCCGCAACCAGCGCCGCCGCTTGATGCCCTACGCGGTGCCGGTGGCGTTGGGAACCTGGCTGGTATTGTTTCTCGCGTGGCAGTCGGCCAGCTTGCCATGGTGTGGACACCACCCACGGCAAATACAGACCGTCTCGCCACGGGGCGAAGGCAATCCCGAGCAAAACCACGCTTTTTTGTGTAGCAGGATAGGCAGACATCAATCTTTAGTGAGGCCGGCCACAGCGGCCGGTTGGGAGCATTAGGAAATGACAAAACTGAGCCCCGGTACGCTACTCTTGGGAGTTTTTGCCGTGCTCTTCGGTCTCATCGGAGCTTATGCAGCAAAACAGCATTTCCGAGAGCAGCCGCAAGAGGAACCCGTCGCCGCCGTACCACCACAAACCGTCCCCTTGGCCAGCACCGACCTTCCCCCGGGTCGCACGCTCACCATGGGAGACGTGATGCTGGTGAGGATCTCGCGCGAGGAGATGAAAGAGAGGGGGATGCCCCGCGATCACATGACCGACGCGCGCCAAGTGATCGGGCGCACACTGCGAGAGCCCATCGCAAGGGGCCGAGCCTTCGTCACCACGGTGTTCTATCCGGAAGGGACCGGACCGAGCCTGGCCAAGAGACTGAAACTCGGATACCGGGCGGTGACCATCTCGCTGGAAGATATGGCGGCCGCCAAGGGGTTGGTCTCTCCGGGGGCCGTCGTGGACGTTATTCTCCGCACCTTCGCCAACGAAAAAGAACAAATGCCGGAAACCACGGTGACCCTGCTGGAATCCGTCGAGGTGCTGGCGATCGACCAGGAGACATTCGAAGGGATGCGCAGGGTGCTCGGCCGACGCTCTCAAGCCCGAGCGGCAATCACGGTTACCCTGGCGGTAACGCCCCAGCAAGCCAGCGCTTTGAAGGTGGTGGAGGGACGCGGGACGATGTCCCTGGTTCTGCGCAATCCGGAAGAGGACCAGTTGGCTGCCAGAACGGCGCCGATTACGCTGGCCGGCTTGCTCAACCTGCCGAAGCCCCAGCCGCCGTTCGTTACCGAGTTCTATCGGCGAGGTCAACTGACCACCGCCACTTTCAGCAAGGGGTACCGAACTATGAGTCAGGAGATGTTCCAGGGATTGCCGGTAGGCACGGCGCCCGTGCCCACCGCGATTCCCGCTGCGTTTCCGACCTTGGCAGCACGAACCGACTCCGCGAATCCGGAACCCTGTGCCTGTGAAGACAACTAATCCCCAGGATGCCTGCAATCCGCCGTACCCCGGTCAGCGCGCGGGAAATCACTTTCGACACACGTTATCATCTCCTTGTCTCAAAACGCCGGACGAAACGATGATCTCCGATATTTCCGAACAACAGAGGAACAGCCTGCGGCCGGTAAACCCGTCTGAGCTCGAGTTTCAGCGGTTAAAGACGGTGATTCATGAAGAGCTAGTCGAATCACTCGACCTCTCCTTAGTCGGCCAGATCGACGAGGAGCAGTTGGGCGACGAGATTCACCGTCTGGCCGAAGAAATTTGCAGCGATTTGGGGAAACACCTCACCGAAGCAGGTATCCAGCGGATGCTGCAGGAACTGATGCACGAAATCTTCGGGCTCGGTCCACTGGAAAAGCTGATGCAGGACCCGTCGGTAAGTGACATTCTCGTCAACGGCCCGCACGAAGTGTTCATCGAACGAAACGGACGGCTCGAACACACCGACGTGGTGTTTGCCGACCAACAACACGTGATGCGAATCATCCAGCGCATCGTCTCGCGCGTAGGTCGAAGAATCGACGAGGTCAGCCCCATGGTCGACGCCCGTCTTCCCGACGGAGCACGGATAAACGCCATCGTTCCCCCTTTGGCCTTGGAGGGCCCCAAGCTTTCCATACGTCGGTTCGGCGCCAATCCGCTAACTGCCGACGACCTGGTGGAAAACGGGTCGATTCGACCGGAGATGATGCAGTTCCTGGCGGCGGCGGTTCAGGCCCGCGTCAGCTTCCTGATTTCCGGAGGCACGGGCGCCGGCAAGACCACGATGCTCAACGTGCTCTCGGCGTTCATTCCTCATGACGAACGACTGATCACGATTGAAGATTCTGCGGAACTGATTCTCCAGCATCCACATATCGTCCGTCTGGAGACGCGCGACGCCAGCATCGAGGGCACGGGCGAAGCGACCCAGCGGGACCTGGTCCGAAACAGCTTGCGGATGCGCCCCGATCGAATCGTGATCGGCGAAGTTCGTGGCGGCGAGGCCCTGGACATGCTCCAGGCCATGAACACGGGACATGAAGGATCACTGACCACCATCCACGCCAATGATACTCGCGATGCCTTGTCGCGATTGGAGATGATGGTCGCCATGACGGGGCTGGAATTGCCCATCGGGGCCGTTCGTCAATACGTGGCGGCGGGCATACGCTTGGTCGTTCATCTGGCACGGCTGAAGGGAGGCATCCGCCGGATAACGAGAATCTCCGAGATCGTAGGCGTGGAAGACAGTGGATATCAGATCGAGGACGTTTTTGGCTTCCGGCAACTCGGAGTGGATAGTTCCCACAGGGCAGTCGGCGAGTTTTTTGCCACGGGATATCGCCCGGCCTGTATGGATCGTTTGTCAGCGGCGGGCACCACCCTATCCGACGAACTCTTCGAGGCACGTACGTTTTCTAGATGAAGTAGAATTCGGGCCGCACGCGGACTAGCGGTACCTTCCCGATCCCCTCACGCAGCCGTGTCCAAAGGGGATTCGGCCGGGACAACAATCCTCCAGCTTGGCGGACCTCGACGCCGGGCGGCAGACGGGCGCAGCGCCCGCCCGTAAAAACAAATACGATTCGGGAGAACTTCTCATGAGTATCTCGTTGATTGGATTGATGGTTTTTCTGACGCTGACATCGGCGTTCGGCGCCCTCGTCCTGGTAATACGGGACTTGGCTTCTAGGCGTGGCGGCTCCGACCCGGCGCAGTCGGGGCCCAAAGCAGGCCCCGTCCGCTTGCGACGTCTGCCTCGCACCCCCGACGACCAACCGCCGTCGGGCGTGGTTGGCGCCTTTGACCATTGGTTTTTAGGACTTCTCAAGGACACCGGCATGCCGTTGACACCGCTCGCCGGGACGTTTCTGGTGTTGCTTTGCGGTGCGGTTGTTGGGGGCGCCGTTTTTATCTGGGACGAACACCCCGCAGCGGCGGTGGTCGGCGTGTTTGTGGGAATGGGAACTGCGCTAATATACCTGATGATTCGCCGCACACAGCACGTCAGACTATTGCAGGAACAATTGTCTCCCGCCTTGGATATGCTGTCCCACGCGCTGCGTGCCGGCAAGAGCCTGGACCAGGCCGTAGAGCTCGTGGGCAGCCGATCCCCCGAGCCGCTGGCTATGGAGTTCCGTGTCTGCGCCAAGCAACTGGCGATGGGTTTATCGATGCCTGCGGCGATGCGATCGCTGGTGGGCCGCGTGCGCCTGGTTGATGTCCGCATCTTTACCGCCACGTTGAGCGTCCACCGCCAAACGGGCGGTGACGTGGCAAAAGTGCTCGAGCGGCTGGCCGCCGTGATTCGAGATCGGCTCAACTACCGTCGCCAACTCCGTGCCATGACCGGCGCGGGACGCCTCTCGGCAGCCCTGGTCGGGATGATCGGGCCGCTGCTGTTCCTGTATATGTTCTTCTTTCATTCCCAATACATGCAGGCCATGCTGGAATCGTCGCTCGGGCAGGGACTGTTGATTTCCGCCGTCGTCCTGGAAATGGTGGGCCTGTTGTGGACCGTCCGTTTGCTGAAACCCGCGTATTGAATCAGTAGAACAATAAGGAGCAGGGAAACACGTCATGCTACTGCCGATCGCAGTCTTCCTTATCGTCACCGCTTTACTCTATGGACTGGCGCTTCCGTTCATTCGAGGCAGAAGGAACCCAGACCACGAAGTTCTCGCCGGCGGAAGACTCCGGCCGCTGATTTTTGGCCCGCTGACCGCTGCCCTGGCCGGGGTGATGCCGTCTACCACCGTTACCAAGGCCAGGATCACCAAGGATCTGCGGCGAGCCGGCTATTACCACCGCTTCGCTCTGGCTGAATTCCTCTCCTTTCGCAATGCAATGGTCATTGGGTGGGTGTTTCTGATCGGTGCCCTGGTTGTGGTGGGCGCAGATCCCGAAAACACTTCGCCGACGTTTAAGCTGCTAATCGCAGGCTTCCTCGGCGCCATCCTGCTATATAGCCTGCCGGTTCTCGTGATGCGCAGCCGAGCCAATGCCCGCGTGCAGCGAATCCGTTTCGCGTTGCCCGATGCACTGGACATGACTACGATGTGCACCACCGGCGGACTGCCGCTTCAGCAGGCGTTGGCTGAGGTGAGCCAGCAATTGCACACAACCCACCCCGACTTGGCGATGGAATTGAAAATCATGGGCCGCCAAATGGAGGCAGGATCCTTAGACGGGGCGCTCGTGCAGTTTGCCAACCGAATTGATACCCCCGAGATTCAGGCGCTCACGGCAATGTTCAGCCAAACCCACAGGCAAGGTAGCAGTGTGGCCGCTTCCTTTCAGGAATTTGCCGATGGGTTGCGACGGGGACAACGCCAGCGGGCCGAGGAACAGGGAAACAAGACCGCGGTCAAAATGCTCTTGCCGCTCGTTTTGTGCTTGGCTCCCCCGGTGTACATGATGTTGCTAACTCCCGCAGTCATCGAACTGAGAAGGTTCATGGTGCAAGAAAATCGGCCCGGCGGAGCCCTCACGCCGGCAAGTCTCGACCTCACCCAGAGCAATGTGACGGACCAATTCGCCGGTTCGTTTCCCGCCGGGGAGGCCCCGGAGGATACGCCGCCGCAGTGACCACGTGGCATCTCTACTGCTCTGTCAGCCCCGGTTTGATACGTTGGGTGCCATGGGCGGCTTGCCCATGTCAATCTCCTCACGCTTACCTGCTCAAGCTGTAAGCGGTGAGTGGAAAATGGGGACTGGCTCCGAGCCGCAACACGTAACAAACCCGCGGGAAGAACGACGTCGGCTCGGTGCCAGTCCCCATTTTCGGGCTCGCGCACTTACAGTTTGAGTTACCTGGCGCCCCTGATTTGGGCCGCAGGCACTTCGCGACCCGTGACCGGCGGGGGACTGCTTTGCTCGTAGATAGCCGTGCGTAGGCGACTGGCAGCATCGGGCACGCCGGGCCGAGGCTGTTGATTAAAGAACGCGGCCTGTTGCGCATCTATCGGTTGCGGCGGCGCCTGCACCGGGCGGACGCTCCCCAGCCTTACGCGAACCGGCCCCGGAGCAGACTGTAGCTCCGGTTGGGGCGTCCACGGAGTGCTCGCCGCTCGCCGGTGAAGTTGCTCGTGTTGTGCCAGTTGGATCATCGCCTCGGCGGCGGGCCGTAGCTCTTGGTTGAGCGTCAATGCCCGGCTGTAATTTGCCTTGGCCTTCTCCAACTCGCCTCGCTGGGTATACACGAAGGCCAGATTTGCGCACGCCTGCGCGTCGGTATTCGTTTGGCGGAACAGGGCCATGCACTCTTTGTCGCGTCCTTGTTCGGCGACCACGAGCCCCAGGTTGTTGCAGATCGCGGGATCATTCGGCTTCATCTCCAACGCCCGCCGCAGAATCTCCTCGGCTTCCGGCAGGCGGTGCTGCAGGTAATGAGAATACCCCATATCGCTGAGCAAGTCAGGATTCGACGGAGCGAGTTGATGGGCCCTGGCGAAGTGTCGATCCGCATCTGAAAAACGTCCTTCCTTGGCGCACATTACACCCAAACGATGATAAGGAATGGGATTCTGCGGCTCTCTTGCGATCACCACGTCGTAGATCCGCTCGGCCTGAGCTGTCTGGCCACGACGCTCGTTCAGCCGTCCCACTGCCAGAAGACTTTTCAGCGAGGAGCCCTTCTCAGATTGTGGGGCCTGCGCCAGCGGCCAAATCGACTCGGCAGTGGGTGAGGAGTGGCCCAATGTAGTGAACTGCGAGCCGAACCTGTTCCCTGAACAGCCGATCGCCGCCAGAGCGGCGCTGAGCACAATCGCACTGCGAATCGTCAATCGAATAATCACGGTATCGGCCCCTAAATTCCACCACGGAACATGAAACCACCAAAACCGCCTGCTCCCCCGAGGCCAGGGGCACCGAAGCCGGCGCCACCCAAGCCCCTCTGATAGGAGGCCTCCGCTTCATTGCCCGTGATTCCCTGGGCAAATGCCGGGGCTACCACCACGCGCTGGTCGGCATCCGCAATTCCCATGGCGGCCAAGCACCGAACGACGATCTCGCGGCGACGCATATCCAACTCCGGATTGGGATAGACCGGATAAGGATACTCCGCGTCGCCGGGTGGCGGGGATGCCATGCTGCGTTCGACAATCACGAACAGATCCTCCACCGATTGCAGACCGGCGGCGATTTCCTTGAGGTGATCCTCGCCGGCCAAGTTGAGCCACTCGGTGTTGGGTTCGAATTCATGCTGATAGACCATCAGCTCCGCCGGTTCGGCGTTGGCCTCTTGGTCTTGCCAAACCGGGTCGCTCAAGGCCCCCAGCGGCGGCGCCGGAGGTGGCCGATAATAATGATCCCCAGACCGGCACCCCGCGGTTAGCGCAACTATCACGCACGCTGCCGCCGCAGATGTCCTGGCCGAACTGTGTCTCGACTTGATCATGAGCATCTCCCTGATTTCCCTGTGGCCGTTTGTTGCTAGCGGGAAAAACCGTGCGTACCTTGGAAGTAGTAACTTTCGCACTTCTGATACTGCGCCTGGCGCTTCGCCCGGCAACGCGCTTCGCATAGCCGGCGTTGATGTACCGGCCAGACCGTACTGCGGTGGTGGCAGTCGGGCCTTCCCTCGTAGGCGCCGAAGAAATAGAAGGCGGAATCCGTCGGTTCGGTGACTTCCATGCCGGGCAGAATCAGCGGCGCCTGTTCAGCCTCCAAAGGATGAACCAGTTCGGGGCTCACCAGGATGATCAGCTCCGTTTCTTCGCGCCGGACTTCCTTCCGGCTGAAAACCATATCCAGAATGGGAATGTCTCCCAATATGGGGACGCGGATCTTGCTCCCCGTTTGCTGATCCTGCAACAGCCCGGCTATCGCCAGCCACTGGCCTTCGCGAAGGTCTACCGTGGTGGCAACGGATCGAGTGTCTAGCCCCGGAATCCCCTCCACTGTGTTCTCTTCGTTCAGCGAACTGATCGAAGACGCAACTACCAGGCGAATGCGATCTTTGTCCAGCACCGTCGGCGTGAACGTCAACTGCGTACCGAACCCTCGGAAACTCGTCGACACGGCGCCAACTCCCTCCACGCCGACCACTGTGGGAACCGCGAACTCTCCTCCCGCGATGAAGTAGGCCGGATGTCCGCTGAGCGTCACCAGATTCGGTTCCGCCAGGATCTTTCCGTAGCTGTTCGTGCTGAGGGCCTCCAAAAGGAAGCGCACGTCGTTGGAATCCAGAAGCGCGCGGATCGGCAGCCCCAGGCTCAGAAAGGAATCGAACGTGAAGTCGCCGGCGTCGATGTTGAACTCGGACCCCATCTCACGCAAGGCGGTTCGACTCAACTCCGCCACCCGCACCTTCAGCATCACCTGCATTTCACCTGTGACCAGCAGCAGGTTTACAATGTCGCTGGGAGGCAGGTCGCTGGTGCCCGGGAAAGGCCTGGCGGCGGGGCCCTGGTTCAACCGTCCTCCGCCCAGGCCGGGTTGATCCGGAGCCTGCCCGCGAACCACGGCGAGGATCTGTGCGGCCTCTTCCGCGTCGCGTGCCTGCCCCCGCACGATCAGCTTGTCGGCAACCGGGAAAAGCTGGACTGCGCTGTTCGGAAAAAGGGCGTTGATCTTCTTCTCCAATTCTCGGTATTCGATCTTTCGACGATCTTCTATCGCTTCGTTGGGAGAAACCCTCACCAGATAACGCAGCATCCTCCCTTTCCCATTCAACGCGCCAAACCAAAACGTCAGGCTGGTCTGTCCCGTAACCCCGCCGATCAATTCGAATTCAGTGGGGGAAAACTGCACGACCTCGAGGATCTGAGGGTCGGTCACCGATACCCGCGTGACCGGCCACTTGGTGCTGATAATCTTCGAGCGTCGCGGATCGAGGTCCAGCACGACTTCGGGCACCGATACCGTATCGATCAATTCCCTGACTTTGGCTTGCACCTCCGGTGACGGCAACTCCGCTGGGCCCCAAACGTTCCGGGCTGCCATTGTCGCGGCCCGCTCTTGAGCAAGGGAGAATTCTGGCCGCGAAGCAAGAAAGAAACAGTTCAGCGCCAATAGAGTAATCGCAAGCGTGCGGTTTTGCCGCGATATACATCGGCCCGGGAAACCCTCGACAATCAGCGCCGGAAGCATAGAACTATCCATGTTCGAACCTCGTATGCAGGAACGTTGGTACTCAGAGGCCGGAAACTCGGCACATGTCTGCCCCACCAACAAAGAGAGTCTCGGGCGGATCTCTCACCGTGCTGCCCCAATGCATACGGCGATCACCGACCCGTTGCTGACAATATCGGCCTAGTCCGGTTTTCGGATAACCGAAACTTGAAGGAATTTGCGGATTGGAATGACTGAAGGGGCAATACCTCTCAATTTGCGCCCCGGCATGGCCGCAAAGTCGGCATACCAGGACAATTGAAACGTGGAAAACGATCATCTCGGACCGCGATTCATGGTGGATGCGGGTTGCCGCATTCGGCTCCCCGCTCTGATGCAAGTTCAACTCGCGAGGTGGCGGCACCCGATAAGCAAAAAACGCGTCGCGGCGACCCCATGAACCCGTGACATCCCTTTTTTGTTGGTGCTAGATATACAGGAGACTTCCAAATGCCAAGATGGACCATTGTGGCGATCGGCCTCCTCTTTCTGCCGGTCTTCGGTCCCGCTGGTTCCACAAGCGGGCAGGACAATCAAGCGACAACCGTCCAAGAGGCGGCCCCGGTGCCGGAGACTATCCCACCGGCCGCGCCAGCATCCATGAAGGACGACGCGACCGGCGGTGTTGCTGCACACGGCCATCATGAATGCGCCGGCGGTTGTGAAACGTGTGGACGGACAGCCCCCAGCGCGTGCGGCGCGGGCTGCGGCGGTCGCTTCTACGCCGATTGGTTCTGCGGCACGTGCGACATGCCTCCCCATTATCCGTATTGTCCGCCGATGCACGGGTACTACTATTTCCGTCCCTATAATTATCTGCACGTGGCCAGGCAACAACTATTCGTGGCAAGCTGGGGTGACGATCCTCGCGCCCCCTACAAGAACGAGATCTTCCGAAGGGTCTACACCGAGTACAAGGCCGACCACGCCAAGTCGCCGTGAAGGTTGGTCGCGTCTTTGACGTGTACTTGATGATAGCGTTGCATACGCCAAAGATGCACGGGGCAGACACCATCCACCGGTGTTATAGAGCTGTGCAAATCGCGGCCCGTCCTCGGCCAGCCGCGCTACCTCATCGCAACTGGATTTGTGGGTCGCAGCGGCACTGGCGTCTCGCCAGTGTCGTACGCCGGCACAGGCATTTTGCCCGGTTTCCCGGCGAAGCACTGGCGAGACGCCAGTGCCACTCAAATGCCAAAAACGAGCGGAACTCGGTCCTGCATTTTGCCGCGGCGCCGCTGCTGAGAGCCGGCCAGGTGGCGGCAGGCGGGCGATATCTGGGCGCTCACGAAAGCCCCTGAAGCGGAATCCGCAGGAATCCAAAAGTCGACCGGCGAGTTCTGCCGATACTGTCGAATGGACAGGCTTCACTTCCGGCAATCGTCGTGTGTCCGGACCGTGCTGTAGTTCCAGCAAGTGGCAAGCCTGCTCTTCGGCGATAGGGGGCAAAGGATGAAGGGGCAGCAACTCTTTTTGGCGTTCTTGGCCATTTCGATCCCGTTCGCTTCGGCGTCATCGGCAGGCGCACAGCGTCCGGGTTCGCCAGAGCGCTTCTCACGTCCGACCTTCAGCCCCTGGTTCGGACTCTTCAGTCGCGAGACCCGCGCGCTGGACAACTATCACAGCTATGTCCGCCCTGAGATTCGATTGCGAAACACGCTCGGTCAGCAAGCTAACGCGCTGCGTCAGCAGAAAACGACTATACTCGGCCTGGGGCAAGAGATACGTGCGGTTGAACGTGGAGGCGGGCCTCGTCCCACAGGCACTGGAAGCGGGTTCATGATCTACTCGCACTATTTCCAAACGGTGCCTGCAGTCAGAGGCCAGAGCCGCTTGCCACCTTCACGGCCTGCGAAATCCTTCCGGTCAGCGCCCACTTCGAGATCTTACTGGTCACTACCGAACACAGGGTCTCACCGTTCGCTGCCGCCGCTGCGAGCTCGCGGCCCTGCGATTGCCCATTAACTAAGCAGACAAACCTCAACGATTCCGGTGAAACAAAATGCCTCATAGCTTCGTGAGCATTCGTGCACTCTGTTACATTTGCACATTGATTATCGCTCCTGCAGCCAGCGGCTGCGTGGCCTTGCCGCGATGTGGCCACCGACGTCCTGTGCAGGAGCCGACGCCGGCCTACCCTCCGATACCGCGCGAGTTATCGAAGGTTATTCTCCCCGACTACGTAATCGAGCCACCTGATGTTCTGGCGATCGACGCCGTGCATATTGTGCCGCGGCCTCCCTATCATCTGAGGACGTTTGACACAGTTGGTATTCAAGCCTGGGGAACCTTGCCTGACGCGCCGATCAACGGAATCTACCGCATTGAACCAGGCGGATTGATTCAACTTGGATTTCTCTACGGATCGGTCAAAGTCGCGGGAATGACCGTCGAACAGGCCAAAGACGCCATCCAGCAACACCTCCGCGGATACTTGAGAGAGCCATTGGTGTCGGTCACGCTGGCTGAAATGGCTACCAAGCAGCAGATTGCAGGCGAGCACCTGGTGAAGCCCGATGGAAAGGTAACCCTGGGCAACTACGGCAGTGTATCCGTAGTTGGGCTGACCATCGCTGAAGCAAAAACGGCGATTGAGGAACACTTGTCTCAGTTTCTCGAGGCCCCGGAAGTGTCGGTAGACGTGTTTGGCCTCAACAGCAAGGTCTACTACATTGTTACTCAGGGTGCAGGTCTGGGTGACGCCGTTTACCGTATTCCGTCAACCGGCAACGAAACCGTACTGGATGCCATTTCGCATATCAACGGGTTGAGTCAGGTCTCCTCGAAGCGGATCTGGATTGCACGGCCCACGCCCGGAGCCGACGAGGATCAGGTGTTGCCCGTCAATTGGGAAGCAATTACAGCTCGAGGATCCACCTGCACGAACTATCAGGTCTTTCCGGGTGATCGCGTCTTCATTGCCGAAGACAAGCTGGTCGCCTTCGATATGGGGCTGGCAAAGCTCGTGGCGCCGCTGGAACGGATCATGGGCTTTACGTTACTGGGAGTTGGAACGACCACACGACTATCCGGTCGGGTGTTGAAAGGCGGTGGCAATCCACTGTCAAACTTCTAACCACTTGAGCCGGGCCACATTCACCCTGGTAGTCAGATCGATGTTACACGGCGCAAAAATCAGACTCTGGATTGCGATCGGGCTTGCCGCTTTCTCGTTGCTTGCCGGCGCCGGGTGCTGCTGTCCGCTGGCAGGTCGTGACCCGGTAGCTCGGACGTTACGCCTGGCGATGCACCCAGCTTCGCTGCATCGTCGCACATCTCACTTACCTGCGGGATCATACGAGTACCACGCAACCTGCTGGCAAGCATGGCCAGCCGAGTGGGAGGCGGGCCCGCGGTGCTGTCATCCGTTCGGCACGGAAACACGCATCATCAGTGAAGATCTGGAAGTGTCAGGGCCCGGCCAGCCGGCAGATGCCGCGCCGGACACTTCCATGCCGCCGCACGATGATCCGGCTGAGTGGGAGATGGTGCCCTCGCCGAGCGACACCGAAAGTGAAAGTGACTATTATTCGCCACAACCTCGAATGCCAAACGCTGCACAGACCAATCCTGGAGGCCGTGAACCTCCTGCTGAGGACAACTCGAACCGTGAGCTCAAGGGAGGGGAAGCTCTGATAGAACGTCTTTGGAGAACCGTTCGATCCGGGCGTAGGTTTCGGCTCATATCCGCACGTTCGGGAAAGGTAGTGATATCGGACCTCTCGCATTCGAATTGCAGTGTACACCGGAGTGCAGCTCAGCAACCCGAACCAACTGCGTCCAGCCAAGATGGGCTCCACGGCGAAAACAGTCTGACTGATGATTGCGCCAAGTCGGCTTGTTATACCGGATGTCTGCGGTCGGCACAGCAAGAGATGTTGGCCGAGTGGTTGTCGTTCCCTGACCCTCACTATCCCGCACGTCAGATCTGGTCGGGATTGATCCCAAGGTGAGAGCGGGGTCACTGATACTTTCATTGACATCGGACCACCTCTGGCTCGTTCCTCAGAAATCCGACCAGCTTGAGCTGGATGTGATCAATGACTTGCCACACGCCGGCTTTGGCGTGAGCTGACGCTGGCAGGTCTGGCCGTAAGCTCCTTTCATCTTGCGATAGCCCGGCATTGGCGGACTCCGGGCAGGGTGGAATAACTGGGGGTGTCCGGGATTCCATCCGACGCAAATGCGCCTGTAGAAGGCGTCTCCAGACGCCGACGGAGCCCGCGCAACATCAATCGGTGACGAGAGTCGCCTCCTACACGGCTGGTTCCCGATCGGTCTCCAATTGTAACAGCGCCACCTGGCATAGCTAATGAACGTAAGGTATTGAGGATTCAGAGGTTATCCCCGCCGGCCTGTAAGTATTCGTCGAACCCGTCAGAAGCAGTTCGTAGTGACCGCATTCATGCGGTCTTTCGCGGGATTCCGCTGCATGGCCCCGATAAATCGGGGCACTACGAACGGGTTGGGCGAATACTTACGCCGGCCTTGTGCCGGTGGTCAGGAGGTTTGACGACTATCCGCACGCCATGCCCATCTACCTGCCCGCATCCTCGCCGCCGTTGGCGGCGGCGAGGATGGGGGCGAATCACGGGACGGTGCCGGTGTGTCCTGGTTCCCAAGCCCTGTTCCTACCGGCACGGGGCCGGCGGGGAAAAGGCGTAAGTGGCATTGTTCAGCTAATAATGTCTGGTTTTGGGAGGGGCACGTTTTCCATGTAGTTGCCCTGCAAGTTCTTAGTTCGACTGTTTGGTTTCAGGAGATCGTCCAAACCGCTTAGTGGTAAGTAGTTTGGGAAAAGGAAGGATAACCACAGAGAGCACAGAGGACACGGAGAAGAGAAAACGCTAAAGCCCAGGGAGATGAGAGTTTCGGAATTCTAGGAACCATCACCTTCTTCACCTCTGTGTTCTCTGTGCTCTCTGTGGTTATCCTGAAACCGCGTCTAACTACTTCAGCGGCATGGGGTTCTGTTGACTGTAGAAAGCAAACAGTCGAATTAGACGCTTGGCCAGGCATTGCCGACGAGAAGGTTAACCACGACTGGCTCCACCGGGCATTGGGCGAGCAATTGCCGCTGAAGAAGGGGCAGAACCGGTTTCCGATCGGCAATGCTCTCGGCAAGCGGATGAAGGAGCTTATCCAGGCGGCGGGGAGTAAGTAGACCGCCAATCAGGCGATCCGACTCAGTCCTGACTTTTATCTCAGCGGGACCGGGTCTTCCGCCGAGGCGAACCCGACGCGAACGGCCCCGTGCTCGCGGGAGACTGCGTGGGAGGCGTGTTCGCTCTGTCCGGCAACGGCAGCCAGCGAGGCAAGCGTGTTCAGGCCATCCTTGGCGGGTTTTGAAGACGGATCGGCCTTCAATGCAAGCGCAAATTGACTCCCAGCCTCCTCCCACTGCTGTTGCAACATCAGTGCAAAAGCCAGGTTGGCGCGCGCGTCGGCCTCCGAGCATCCTGCACGCGCGAACTCCCTCAATGCTTGTTCGGGTCGTTGTGTGCGGGCCAGCAGCATGGCAAGGTTGTTGTGCGCCCTGGCCGATCCGGGCTGCAAGTGCAGGGCCTTTCGCAGGTTTGATTCTGCTTCGGCCCAACGTTGCTGGAGGTAATAGCTGTATCCGAGATCACAGTGGATGGCCGAATTCTTGGGGTCTCGCTTCAGGGCCTCCCGGTAGTACTCGATCGATGCGCCGCATTGTCCCTGCTTGTCGTGCAGTAGGGCGAGGCGATGATAGGCGTCGGCTCGCTTCTTATCCTTGCGAACGACCTCCTGGTAGGCCTTGATCGCATCGGCAGTATGGCCCTTCTTTTCAAGCGATTGAGCTAAAGCCATTTGCACGTCGGCTTTCTGCCTTGCGTTCAGCTTGACCGGCAGTTCCCGCCCGGCACCCGTGGGGCGGGGACGCCACCGCCGGGCCAGCAAGTTCGGAATTCTGCTGGACAGATTCCCGTGTTGGCGACAGCCGGCTGAAACGAGCATCAGTAAAGCGACTACTGCCACGACGACGCGTTGGCGAGATCCGGGGCTCTTGCTCATGATGAGTGAAGGGAGAATCCCTCTCCATGATGATGAGGTTGATTGAGATAGGGTTTCACGACGAGGAATCGATTGATTGTCGGGCAACGAGTACGGCCGGGCCGGATAACTTTCAGTACTCGGACCCGAACGTCTCGATTGTAGTTCGCATTGGTTTTCCGGTGACGGCGCCTGCTCCACCCGATTTCGTCTGCTGAAGCAGATTCCAATAGATGGCCACCGCCTCCTCGCCGGACAGACCGACCGGATGCGGCTCTCGGACGACGACCCACTCTTCGGGAACTGCGCCCGTCTGCTCCCGCAGCAACTCCAAGATACGATCTCGCCGAGCCGAGTCCAGCAGCGGATTGCCGGTCGGCTGGATGACCACGGGCCAAAGATTGGACTGGAGCATCACGACCATTTCGTGCAGTCGCCTAAGCCCATGCGGGTTGAGTGTGGCTGTAGCAGGCGTAGGTCCCTCGTGGAAGTCGTAATGGTAGAGCACCATTTGGGCATGCATCCCATTGACGACCTGGGTCTTCTGGGCGGCCCACACACACGCCCCCAAGGGCCTTTCCTCAAACTCTTCGGGATAACCCCAGTGTGTCTCTTGCAGGCAGGCCTTTTTGCAAGCCCACCAAGCCTGTAGCCGGTGACGCATGGGAACGCAGTGTCGCGAGCAAGTCCCATGACATTCTCCCGTGCAGCGTTGCCCCGAAACGCTTTGGTTGTCGTCCACTACCACCGTGGCCGGGGGACCCGACACGCTGGGAAGCGGGGGCATGACCGCCGGCTGCGGAGGGACATAGTAGGGCTCCGGCACCAAGGCGGAATCCGGATGCGTACCCCGTACGCCGGAAGGAGATACGCGCACGTCGTGCGAGGCGGATGGAAGAATGGACATGTGGACCGGTCGGTCTCGGGCCTCTTGCGCGATGGCGCCGGCTGCAACTCCTAGTGCTCCCACGGCCATGCACCAAACAAGAATGGGCTTCGACATTCTATTGATCTCCATTGGTTTGCTGAGGTATCGCGCCGGGACGATGTGTGCGTGGCAACAACTTTCGGGGCCGGCTTTCCCGGATTTGTCACTGGGAGAACCCAACTGGGCCGGAAACGCAACCTTGCTCCAGCTTCATCAGTTCCACGAAACAGCAAGGATTATCCCAACGCGTGGTTGATCTGAAATCGCGTCCGGTCCGACCCTCGATCCGGTTCATCAGGTAGAACTCCAGATCGTTGGGGTCCTTGACTTCGTCGCCCGGCAGGCAGGGTACCTCGCACGGATTCATCGGTTGGATAAGGCACGGGGTGACCATTACCAGCAATTCCTTTTCCACGCGCCGGTGGCTGGTGTTGCTGAACAAGGGACCGATGTACGGGAGGTCACCCAGTCCGGGGATTCGGCCGGTGCGGGCGTCGATCTCGATCTGCATCAGCCCGGCAATGGCCAAGGTTTGCCCCTCCACAAGTTCCACGGTGGTTGTCGCCCGGCGAGTATTCAAACCCGGCACGGGGTCTCCACCTACCACCAAGGTTGTGCCGAGGCTGAAGTCGATCGTGCTTACTTCGGGCGTTACCGTCAACCGGACGGTATTGTTGTCGAGTACATACGGAGTGAAGGAGAGCTGAACTCCGAATTTTTTCCATTCGATGGTTATGGCGTTGGTTATACCCCCGCTGGTCTGCGGGACCGGCACGGGGAATTCACCACCGGCCAGGAAGCTCGCCTGATGACCGCTCATGGCCACCAGATTCGGTTCGGCAAGGATCCTTACCACCGAGTTTCGTCGCAGTGCGCGAAGCAGGATCTGAAAGTCCCCGCTGGGAAAGATCCCGAACCCCGTGGTGTTGGTGCCTGTTGCGCCGGCGGCGCCCCCGACGAGTCCGCCCAGTCCCAATGTTCCCAGCGCGTTGACCGTCGCGCCCCCGATTTGCGTACCCAGGATCGTGCCTGAGTCGGGATGCACCCACAGTAGGTCCGCGCCGATTTCGCGCAGCGCCGTTCGATTCAGTTCAGCGATCTGCACCTTGAGCATAACCTGTTGGACGCCGGGAATCTTGATCAGGTTGATGATCCGGGGCAAGACCCAGGCGGCCCCGGTATTCGAACCGTCACCCGTCTGTTCGAAGGCCTCGGCTCGCTGCCCTGTCGGCCCGGGGCTGGCTTGGCCGCCCTGTGCGTTTGGAGGCGGGGTTTGTCCTTGTCCGCCGTTTGGCGCCGTTGAGGGGCTATGCCCGGGGGTCGACCTCGCGCCCCCGGAAGCTTGTGGAATCTGTACCGACTCGAGATAGGCTTCGATAGTCTGCAAGATTGCGGCCACTTGGGCCGGGCTGCGAGCCTGACCTTCCACGATGACGTGCTCTCGAATCTGCCCGAACTTGAGATGGGCGTCGGGGAAGATCTGCGCCAACTGCACGCGAAGCAACCTCAGGTCATACACCACGTGAACCTCGAACGCGTAGGTTTGGCCGTCGGCCGTGGTGACCGACATGTCCGTTACCCCCGCTCGCTTGCCAATCAGGCGGATCATTCGCGGGTTCGGCAGGACTTCGAAGCCCACAACCGTTGGGTCGCCCACAGCGATCACTGCGGTACCTTCTTTGCTGACGATACTGGCCTTCAACGTCATCAGCCGCCCTTGGCCGACTACCACTTCCAATGCGGCATCGTTGCCTTGGAGCGCGCCGATGAAAGACGCCACGGGGGCCTTTTCGGCTCCCTCTCTCGAAGTCTGCCACTGCTGGTCGGCGCCGGGACCTTCAACTGGCCTGGGATCTCGTGGCGGAACGACCGACAGGGTGGAAGGCAGTCCGCCGACTCGGTCGATGCGAACCGCCTGGGAAAGAGCGCGCGTTGGCCACCCTGCAAGGACGGCGCACGTTAGGAGAACGGAGAGCCACGCCGCATTTGGCCGCGCGGCTTCTCGTGGACGTACGAGAAGTGACATGGTCTGCCCCCACGGTGACAAAAATCGATGACATCACCTAGATGTTCACAATTCGGAAAAACATGCCTGTTCCCACAGAGATTTGCTCCTGGGCCGCAAAACGTACCCAGCCCGCCTATCCCCCGCTTGGGGTCGCACTTTGACAGAGTGGGGCTTCGGCCGGGAGATCTTTCGCCGCGATCTCGGCAGCAGCCTCAGTTGCGGCACTTGTGCGGCAACCATCGGGTCACCGCGTCTCAAGCGCCGACCAGACGAGTGATCGGATTGCCTGGGCATGGAGTGGCAACCAACGCCGGGCGAACTTCATTTTGTCGACGGTAAGACTTGCAGAGATGTGACCGATCACCATGCCTGAAGCCGGCGAGTTACCCTAACCCTTTTGTTGCCTGCGAGTTGCGGAATCTGGATCCCCCGGCACACGGTTAGCTTGGTCTGTGCATCCACTCGACATTTCTGACTCGCAAACCCGAGCATTAAACATGTGCCTGACGTCCATACTGCTGGTGGGAGCTGAAAACGCCGTCAAGACGACTGTGCGCGAGGTTGTCGGTTCGATCAAAAACTGCGTTCTGGAGGTAGTTGACGGGGCTGACTCCGCGCTGGCGCGTCTGCAGGACGGCAACGTAGGCCTTGTGCTGGCCTGCCGCCACGACCGCACCACGGAGGGCGACGTGGTCCGCCTGCTGCGGGCTATCGGCAAGTTGGGGCAGTCTATTCCCGCGATCGTGTTGAGTCAGCAAACCAACTCTGAATTGAGTCAGCGGATGTTTCGTCTGGGAGCGGTGGACTGCATGGCAAGGCCCATTGACGTGTCCCGATTGGCTCTGCTGGTCGACGTCCTGACGGTCCGAGCCCGATTTCAACAGCGGATTAGTGTTTCCCAACCGGAGGGCGGCCCGGCGACTAAGCACCAGGACCCCGGCGACTTCGTGCTGGGTACTTCCGCGATCGGCGGCCTGATGGAGCGCTTGCGGTTGGTGGCGCCGCTGGACAGCACGGTGCTGGTAACGGGAGAAACGGGCACGGGCAAGACTCACATGGCACGATTGATCCATCAGTTGTCGCCACGGCAAGCGAAACCGTTTGTGGTAGTGCCCTGTGGTTCCCTCTCGCCGATGTTGGTGGAAAGTGAGATGTTTGGGCACGTGCGTGGGGCGTTTACCCACGCGGAACGGGACCGCGTCGGCAAGTTCGCCCATGCGGCAGACGGCACGCTTTTGTTGGACGAAATCGACTGCGTTCCTCCCGAGGCCCAAGCGAAACTCTTGCGCACGTTTGAAGAACGCGTCTTCGAGCCGGTCGGATCGAATGAGCCGCAGTCGCTTCGTGCCCGACTGATCGTGGCCAGCAACCGGCCCCTGGAGCAGGAGGTCTCCGAAGGACGCTTTCGCTCGGACTTGTACTACCGGCTGAACGTAATTGAGTTCCACATTCCGCCGCTGCGGGAACGTCCGGAGATGGTGCGGCCCTTGGCGGAAAAATTCCTGGCGAAGTTGTCTCGCTGGGAAGGCGAGCCACCCCCGAGTTTCTCTGATGCGGCGATGACGGCCCTGGAAGCTTACGGATGGCCCGGCAACGTGCGCGAGCTCCGCAACGTGGTCGAACGAGCAGTAGCGTTCTGCCCCCGACGCTCGATCGATCCGGCTGACCTTCCCGAACAGGTCCGCCGCTGTGACGCTGCGGCCTGCGCCTCGGGGGATCTTATCGCGGCGAAACCCAAAGGCGGCAACGGGCTGGCGGAAGCCCGGCGCAACGCAGAGAAGCAACGGCTGCTGGCGGCGCTGCGGCGCCAGAACAACAACCGCAGTCGCGCCGCGGTGGAGCTGGGTATTAGCCGGGTCACCTTGTATAAGAAGCTCCGGGCGCACGGGGTGATCTGATGCCGGCCGTTCTTTCCGCTCTTGACTGCCCCCACTCCTTTTGCCGGCGCACATGCTTTGCCTCCGCACATTTTCCGTGTTACCCAAAAGTTGGCGCGCCGTGGCGGGGTTTACAGTCGAGTGTAAACACACGGTTTGCGATTGCCTTGCATGAGAATAGAGCACAGTCGCGGGCCGAACGAATCGCGCCCTCTTTTCGTCTGCCAAGGGCACGACGTAAAGCCTTGCCTCCAACCGGGATCGACGCGCGGACGTGGAAACCGTTGGCCCCAGTTTGTCCTCCGCCGGTCTTTTCGCGTGCTTTGGCATTCCATGTGCATCTAGGTAGCAGCGACTGGGGCGGATGACTATCCGACGTGATCGGTCGCTCCGAGCAAACCGTGTCTCTTGTTTCTGATGTTCCTGGTTCAAGGAGAGTGTGAGATGAGCAGCTTCCTCAAGAGTTTCTGGAACGGCGAAGAAGGCGCCACCGCCGTCGAATATGGCTTGATGGTGGCGTTGATCGCCGGAGTCATTGTGGCCACCGTGACCCTTCTGGGGCAAGCAGTGAACACGACGTTCTCGGCCGTCACCACGGCCATTGCCCCGGCGGCCGGCTCGTAACACGAGCGCGCCATTGTAACCCGCCGTGTGATGCTATTGCACTGAATCGTCTTGGGAGCACTGCGGGAGAGACGTGCATGGTGCTGCAGTCGAGGCAAGCGCCGGGCGGAAAGGGCATCCGCTCGGCGGAGTCGGCCGTCCGGCGCTGCCTTGCTGTTCCCTTGCGGCTCACGGCGGTTTCGAGTGGCATCCGGCCAGCCTCATTTCCCTACGCTTTCTTCCAAATGAAAGGACACGCCCGTGAGTCACCTCTCACCATTTGCGATTGGGATCGTGGCTGTTTCCGTGGTGCTTGCGGGCGTAATCGATCTACGCAAGTTTATCATCCCAAATGCGCTCACGGTTCCACTGCTGATCAGCGGCATTCTCTATCACGGCACCGCGGGCGCCGGCCTGCAAGCCAGCCTGCTCGGCGCGTGCGGCGGCTTTGGCATCCTCTTTGGGCTGTATTTACTGGGCATGATGGGGGCCGGCGACGTGAAGTTCATGACCGGAATCGGAGCATGGTTGGGTGTGCTTGCAATAATATACGTTTTCGCCATCGCGGCAGCAGCCACAGCGCTGTACTCCGTCGTGGTGTTGATGTGGTACGGCAGACTGGGACAGGCCGTTGCCTCGATCCAGATTGGGATGGCCCAGCTCGGGACCATCGCCAAGCACCTTGGGGCAAACGAGCGGGTGGAGTCGCTGGTGATGCACAAGGACCGCCGGAAGCGGCTGGTCCCCTTTGCCGTCACGGTCGCCTTGGCAGTGATCATCGTGTTGCTGTGGAGACCGTGTGGATAACCCGGATAGAACAGGAATCGGACGACCTTGGCGTCACCCTGGAAGATTTCACAAAAACAGCCTGATTGAGGTTGCCGAACGATTCAGGGGAGGTTGGTTCGGACGTTGTGAAGTCGAACCTTGCGTGACGGCTGGTCGACCCGTCGGCTGAGTCCCGTGACGTGAAAACCTTGTTTTGAGTTTTGGGGCGCGAGTAATCCAAAGCCCGGCCCATTTTATTTCGCAGGAGAAGCACCATGAATACTAGAACGATTATTGTGGCCTTGTTGGCCGTTACATGTGGACTTTCGGCGGCTTGGGGCGTGTCTCAGCTACGCCGAGGCTCGGCAGTCGAGGTGAAACCCGACACTGCGCCGATAGTCGTCGCCACCACGGAAATCCCCCGCGGTCGGATGGTCGGCAGTGCAGACGTCAAGATCTGCCAGTGGCCAAAGGCCCTCGTGCCCCAGGACACCTTAACGCGGCTGGAAGATGCCCTGGACCGCGCGGCCGTGGTGCAAATCTTGGCCGGGGAGCCCCTCTTCGACGCAAAGCTGGCAGCCCAGGATGCCGGCCGCGGACTGGCTGCACTGATCCCCAAGGGCATGAGAGCCTACACAATCCGGGCGTCACGGGTGGCCTCGAACGTGGCCGGATTCATTTTGCCCGGCAATCGGGTCGACGTGCTGCTGAGCTTGAAAGGGAGGCACAACGACGGCACCGGAGGGGGCAGCACGACCACGCTGCTGCAGGCGGTAGAGATCATGGCGGTCGACCAGCAGTTGGACGCTCCGGCAGATAACAAGGTGGATCCCGACGGCATGAGATCGGTGACCTTGTTGGTGACTCCCGAGCAAGCCAGCCTGCTCGATTTGGGCCAAAGCGTGGGACAGTTGACGCTGTCTTTGCGCAACCCGGAAGACGGCGACGAAGCGCGCACGCGTCCGGCCACGTTAGCCCAAATCCGTTTCCGCCAAGACAAGCCCGTGACGGAGCCGCCGGCCGGACAATCTCCTTCGTCTCTTGCCGCGCAGCACGGGGAACCGCCTGAAACACTGCAAATCCTCACTCTGCGGGGCAGCAGTCGCGGACTCGTACGGATCGTCTCCAGGCACTGAGAATGCAGTGGGAGAACGAAACGTCTTCAGCACCATTCTCGAGCAAAGGGAAGATCGAGAACGCACACACGAGGAAGGACGAATCGATCATGCGGATTCTTCTCATCAGTAATACCGAACAGGAGTCGCGCCGAATTCAGGCGGCGCTTGCCTGCAACGGGTTGCAGTGCCCGGCCAGCCAGGTCGCCTCCTTCGAGGCGGCCGTCGATCATGCCAGCCGGCTCATTCCGGAGTTGACCGTGCTGGCTCTGTCCCCCGATCCCGTATCGGGCCTGAAGGTACTCAGGGAAATGTGCAATACGGTTAGCAACACCCGTTGCCTGGTGGTCGGTCCGACCACCGACGCGCAATTGATACTGAGGGCCTTGCGCGAGGGCGCCGACGAGTATTTGGACCAGGCCGACGTGGAGCAGCAACTGGCTGCCGCGCTGGGCCGGTTGAAGGCCAAGCAGCTTCTCACTCCGGAGTCTGGCAATCCGGGAAAGGTAATCGCCGTATTGGCAGCCAGCGGCGGGAGTGGTTGCAGCACGCTGGCCGCGAACATCAGCACTGTCCTGGCGAAGGAGCACGGGGAGTGCGGACTGATCGACCTGCGACTCGCCGCGGGCGACCTGGCGTCGATGTTGGGCCTGAAGCCGGTGCATACGCTGGCCGATCTGTGCAAACGCTTGGAGCGGCTCGATCAAAGCATGTTCGAGCAGTTCTTTGTTCGGCATCCCACGGGTGTCCACTTGCTGGCGGCCCCCGCCGAGCTGGCCGACGTGGGGCGAGTAAACCCCAAGGGAGTTCGCCGAACCCTGGCCATGGCCCGGCTGAGATTTCCCTACGTTGTCGTCGACTTGGACAGGGCGTTCGGTAGCGAGCAACTGGAAGCCCTTTGGAAGTCAGACGTGGTTCTACTGGTACTGCGACTGGATTATACGTCGGTCCGCAATGCGCGACGAACCATAGAGGATCTTTCCAGACGGGGGGTCGACCTGAAGCGAGTGCAGCCGGTTGCCAATGGTTGCGGGCAGCCCTGTCAATTAAGTGTGGCTCAGGTCGAGGAGGCGTTGGGCATGAAACTCCTGCACTGCGTCCCCAACGACCCTGCCCGGGCCAACCGGGCCGTAAACACCGGAACCCCCCTGGTGTTGCAGCGACCTGGGGCCAAGATCTCCAAGATCATCCGAAATATGGCCGTAAGCCTCAACGGCCGTTGCCAGCAGCGAGGCAAGACGGAGTGAGTCCGTGCACGATGTGCAGAACAGACGGCACCAACAGCAAGAGGAACCGCTATGACTTGGATCCGAAATAACCACGGGAAACCGGTTGCCGGCGGCAATCACGAACCCCGCAGCACTGCTGCCGATCCGCCCACAAAAAGCTCCGACACAGTCTGCACCACCGCCAGAGAGGACCCCCACGCTGCTGCGCCGGATTGCGAACCGGCAGACGAAGACTGGTTTTTGGCGCTTAAACGCGAGTTGCATCAACAAGTGATCTCGACCATGGATCTATCCACCATGGGCACCATGGGGGAAGAAGAGTTGAGGCTGGAGGTGCGGCGGCAAGCGGAAACGCTCTGCCGCAGCCGTGCCGATCTGCTGAGCCTGGCGGAACGCGAACGGCTCGTCAACGACGTGCTTCACGAGACCTTTGGATTGGGGCCGATCGAGTCGCTTATGGCCGATCCCGAGATCTCGGATATCCTGATCAACGGCCCCAAGGATATTTATGTCGAGCGCGCCGGGAAGCTGGAAAAGACGCCGGTTGCGTTTCACGACGAACACCACGTGTTGCACGTGGTGCAGCGAATCGTGGGGCGAGTGGGCCGGCGGGTGGACGAAACCTGCCCCATGGTCGATGCCCGACTTCTCGACGGCAGCCGGCTGAACGCAATCATTCATCCGCTCGCCCTGGAAGGGCCGCTGGTTTCGATCCGCCGCTTCGGGGCGCGGCCGCTGCAAGTGGAAGACCTGCTAACCTACAAATCTGTTACCGAAGAGATCCTTCAATTCCTGGCTGCCTGTGTAGAAGCCAGGATCAATCTCCTGATTTCCGGGGGTACCGGCAGCGGCAAGACTACGCTGCTCAATGCGCTCTCGAGCTACATTCCCGAGAACGAGCGACTGGCCACAATTGAAGACTCTGCCGAGTTGAAGTTGCAGCAGCCGCACGTGGTGAGGATGGAAACCCGTCCCCCCAGCATCGAAGGCGAGGGCGAAGTGACCACCCGCGATCTGGTCCGCAACGCCTTGCGCATGCGGCCCGACAGAATCATCGTGGGCGAGTGCCGCGGGGTGGAGGCGCTTGATATGCTCCAGGCCATGAACACCGGGCATGAAGGCAGCCTGACGACCATCCACGCCAACTCGCCCCGAGACGCGGTTAGCCGGTTGGAAATGATGGTGGGCATGGCCGGTTTCGATCTGCCCGTCTGGGTCATCCGCCGGCAGGTCGCCTCCGCGATCAACGTGGTGATTCAAGTTGCCCGTCTGGTGGGCGGCGTTCGGAAACTCGTCAAAGTCTCGGAAATCATCGGCATGGAAGGAGACATCGTGAGCATGCACGACATTTTCGAGTTTCATCAGACCGGGGTGGACGAGAACCGAGTGGCCCAGGGTTACTTCGCAGCCACCGGTATTCGGCCGACTTGCTTGAGCAAGCTGGAGAATTCCGGGATCTCGGTGCCCAATGAACTGTTTGAACGAAGGATGTTGGGAACATAACTTCCGCTGGGATGAAACCATGAATAACCTCTTCATTGCATTGGCCTTTGGGGCTGGCTTTCTGGCGGTCTTCAGTATCAACCTGCTGATCGCCGATGTGCTCGAAGCGAATCGGCAACGGGTCCGGAAGCGCTTGGAGGAAGAGCTGCAACTGCGAAGGCGAGAGCGAGCTCGCCACTCGATGCAACACCAGAAGATACTCGAGGCCGCAACGGAAGGTCTGGCCGACTTGGGCAACAATGCCACGATCTGGCAGCGGTTCGCGCGACTTGCCGAAGAGTCGGGAGTGAACGTCTCCCCGGCACAACTGGTGGGGCTCTCCGCGGCAACGGCCCTGGCGGCCGTGTTGCTGGTGGGAGTGCTCTTCGGGAAGTGGACGCTGGCCGTATTGGTCGGCCTTCCGGCCGCCGCGGTTCCGCTCCTTTACGTCTGGATCTTGCGTGCCCGGCGATTGGAGAAACTGCTCTCGCAGCTCCCCGACGCGTTTGACCTGATGAGCCGGACACTGCGAGCCGGGCAGACCACGTCGCAGGCCCTGCAAACGGTGGCCGACGAGTTCTCGCCTCCCATCGCCGACGAATTCGGTTATTGCTATGACCAGCAGAACCTGGGACTGTCGCCGGAGGCCGCCTTGCGCGATCTGGCGCGACGGACCGGACTGCTGGAGCTGAAGATCTTCGTACTGGCCCTGATGATTCATCGGCAAACGGGAGGCAACCTGGCTGACCTGTTGGAGAAGCTGGCCGTGGTAATCCGCGATCGCTATCGGATTCGTGGCGCGACCAAGGCCCTCACGGCTGACGGACGGCTTCAGGCGATCATCCTGTTGGCTTTGCCCCCCGCTATGTTGCTCATTCTGTCGCTGATTAATCGCCCTTACATGGCGAACCTGTTTCAGTATCCCATCTTGCTGGTGGGGATGTTTGTCTCGATGATCATCGGCGGCGCGTGGATGAAGAAGATCATCAGTTTCGACTTCTAAATTCGAGGGAAACCAGATCATGTCCGTAGTACCCTTTAATGGCCTGATGCTGGCGTCGTTTCTGGCAGCCAGCAGTCTTGTCATGCTGGCCTTCCTGATAGTGACGGCCCGCAGAACGTCCGCCCAACGGCGGCTGGAAGATTTGGCCAAGACGGGTGGGGCCAACTCCGATCGAACAGACGTTCGCTCCGGCCGGGCGCCGGAGGAGACCTCCCCGGCCACGATGGTCGTGCCACGCCGTATCGACCGGCGGACCGGTCGGAGAATTCGACGGGGGGAAGAGAAGAAGGGATTGCGCGAACGGTTGACGCAGGCCGGGTTCTACAAACTCCGCGCCGCCAAATTCTTCCTGGTTCTTCGCGTAGCGCTGATGATTGCTCCAATCGTGGCCGGCATCGCTATCAGCAGAATGGGACTCATTTCACTTACCCAGGGGCTCGTGTTTGGAGGACTGGCCGGATTGTTGGGTACCCTGGCTCCCGTTTTCTGGTTGGACCGCGTCAAACGCACTCGTCAGGTCAAGATTCGTCGCGCACTGCCCGACGCCCTGGACGTGATGGTCATCTGCCTGGAAGGCGGGCTAAGCCTGTCGGGGTCGTTCTCGCGTGTGGCTCGCGAGCTGGCCACCGCCCATCCCATGCTGGCCGTGGAATTCAACATCGTTGAACGCCAAATTCAGATGGGACGGACCACGGGCGAGGCAGTGCGCGGGCTCGCGGATCGCTTCGACCTGGAAGAACTCCGGAGTATGTCGTCCGTGATCTCCCAGGCCGAGCGAGTGGGCGCCAGCATAGCCAAGGCGCTGCAGGTGTTTGCCGACACGTTGCGGCAGAAACGCCATCAGCGCGCCGAGGAAATGGCTCACGCCGCGTCCGTTAAGCTCCTGTTCCCAACCATCATCTTCATCTTCCCCGGCATCTTCGTGGTCCTCCTCGGACCGGCGGCAATTCAGGTCTACCAGCAACTCATCAATGGGGCGCTGCGCTAAAGATGCAAAAAATGGTGAATCACAATGATCAAGCCAACTCGGAACAATTGCGGCGTGGATCTTGGGACACTCTGGCGGCGGTGGACCGAAATCGTTCGGCTGTTCGCCTGCCGACGCGAGCGACGATTCGCCGTTGATCCGGACGAGTACCACGTGCTGCACGCCGAATTGCTTGCGCTTTGCCGAGAAATGCAGAATCGCAGCGAAACCGAACGGCTGCCGCCGCTTCAGGAAGCCCAAGACATCCTGGCTCCCTGGGGGACAGTGGATTCACTGGCAAAGGCGGACAAGCAAATCGTCTGTGAGCTACTCGATCGTTGCAGTCTGGCCCAGCAGGTGCTCGACGGACGTTCGGCAACTCGGAGCAATTGGCGGCTCAGAAGGATCGTTCTCTTGGGCGCAGTGTTGTCGATCGTGTTGGGTGCGTTGCTGACGATCTCGAACAACATGCATTTCACGATCTGGGAACCACTGCCGGAACTGCAACGGTGGATATTGCGGGCAGCGCAAATCACCCGCGTAAGCGGTGTGGATCCCGGCTTGCTGATCGGCGGCGCCGTCGTCTGCTTGACCGCGATCGCACTGGTGTGGCGATCGCCCAATCGCTTCTAACCAGAGGAAGTACGCGGAAACAAGAACCACGAAACCCGAGAACTGAAACATGCGATTCACCACACGAATCCGTCACGATCGACCATGCCCGCGCCGAGGGGCAGCGGCCGTCGAGTGTGCCCTTGTCCTGCCGCTGTTGATACCGATCTTCTTCGGCTGTGTCGATTTCGGCCGATTCGCGCACGCCTACATCGCCGTGACCAATGCCGCCAGGGTCGGAGCCGGTTACGCCAGCTCCCATCCCTTTGGGCCCGCGGATCAACCGATTTGGGAGTACCGAACGAAAGCAGCAACCTTGGAGGAAATGGGCTCGTTGAAGGACGACGCGATCGTCACGCCTCCCGAGTTCTTCACGTCGGCTGAAGATGGGGGACACGACCACGTGAAGGTGACGGTGGAATACCGATTCGTGCCCTTGTTTGGCTGGGCTTGGCTACTTCCCGGAACAAGCGAAATAGCTCTCAAGAGAGTAGTCGAAATGCGCTACATCGCGTCGTGAATTGCGACGACGTAACCCCCGAATTGCAGGAGCGAGTATTCCCATGATCTCACGTACACAAAACCAGGCCCTTCGTGGCCGCCGAAAACGCAAACCAGATCGCCGCGGGGCGACGGCCCTCGAAATGGCCTTGATCCTCCTGTTCTTCCTGCCGTTGCTGCTGCTGATGTTCGATCTCGGGATCGCCGTATTCCGCTACAACGTCCTGGCCGAGGCCGCCCGGCAGGCTGCACGCCGCGCAATCGTACACGGAAGCATGGCCCATCAGCCCTGGGGCCCGGAAGCGTTTTCCGGAACTGCCACCGATCCTCACGAATTGGTGGCCGACGACGACTTCCAGCAATTCCTTAACGTTCTGGGACCGTCGGACGTGAATATCGAGGCCAGGTGGCCCAACGGCAACCGGGAAGGTAAGCGCGTTAAACTGACCATAACCGCTCCGTATCGTCCCATCTTGGCCCTTCCATCGTTCGGCCTTAAGGCCGAGTCGACCATGCTGATAGCTCATTGAGGAGAAACCCATGCGAGAATCCCAAATTGCCTGCCCGACGGGAAAGCCGTTGCCTTCAGCCTCGCACCGCCACCTCAGGAATCGATCCGGTGCCGTGCTGATTTGGGTCGCGTTGATGCTCTTAGTGTTGCTGGGCCTGGTGGGCCTGGTGATCGATGCCGGAGTACTGATGGCGGCCCACCGCCACGCTCAAAACGCGGCCGACGCGGCCGCCATGGCCGCTGCAACCGATCTGTTGCGCGTGGGCTCGAAAGAAGTCGCCATAGCAACGGGGACCAAATTCGTTGAAACCATCAACGAGAAAAACCCCGACCTGGCAGGCCCTCCCTCCGGTGTTCAGGAGGCCACCGTGAACATTCCTCCCCTTGCGGGCAACTACCAAGGGGCGTCAGACTACGTCGAAGTCATCGTCACCAGGCAGATCCGAACCTTCTTCATCCACGTTCTGGACCTGATCCCTGGTGTGAACATGACCGCCAGCCAAACCGTCACAGCCCGTGCCGTGGCCGGTTTCGAGTCGGTCGCGGCGGGCGAAGGCGTATTTGCGCTCAATCCCGACGCGGTGCCGGGAATTGAGGTCAAGGGTGGTGCCCGGCTGATCGTCGAGGGCCGCGTGGTCGACAACTCCACGGGTGGTGGATATGACGAAAATGGCTTGGAACCGCTGGATGAAACGGGTGAGCCGCTCAGCACGGAATCAGGCTATTCTGCCAAGGTCACCAACAATTCCACCCTGGTGGCCGTCGAAATCCAGCTCGCCGGTGGAGTGAATGATCTCGACAACTTCCAGAACTACTACCCCGACGGCTCGTCCGATTTCCTGCAGGCCTACGCAGGCCAGGAGGCCGATCCGTTGAGGTACCTGATTACCCCGAGCGTGGACACCGGTGTCGATCCTGCCGAGCGCGGGGCGCCCAAGGCAACCGATGGAGGGTTGCAGCTAAACAACAGTGCCGATGATTCGGACTATCCGAACCGAATCGTGGACGATCCGGAGCTTGGCGAGGTGCTGGAATTGCATCCGGGAATCTACGAATCGATCACGATTACCGGTGGGAACGTGCGGTTGGTTCCGGGCATTTATGTGCTCCGACCCAACGGGACTACGCCCTACATACTCACCATCACAGGCGGCAACGTCGTAGCAGATGAAGTCATGTTCTACAACACTGGAAGCGACTATACACCGGACGGGCTTCCCGACAGCAACGATGAAAACACCGACGTTCCACCCCAGGGCGTCGAATTCGGAGATGTCAAGATCAACGCCGGCATGCAATTCTCGCCGATGAGTGACCCGCCGATCGACTATGACTATCTCGACTTGGGATTCGACTTCAAGTACCAGCCGCCCGAAGGGGGCATGCCTATATCGGAAGACTTCCACGGTATGCTGTTCTATCAGCGGCGCTGGAGCGATGCAGATTTCCAAATCCAAGGAAACTCCGAGTCGGGTGATTTGACCGGCACCCTCTACGCCAAACGAGGTGACGTCAAAATCTCCGGCCAGGGAACCTACGACGCCCAGTTCGTCGTGGGAAGCCTCACAGTAACCGGACAAGGGGACGTGACGGTTAACTACACGGGCGACAACCTGGGCCGGGCACCACGTGTCTTTCTCGTCGAATGAGCGATTCGGCGTTGTGCATGCGGGGGCAGGTGCCCCGGCCTATTCAGAAGTCGAGGCGATCCGCAAGGCCGGGCGTAGTCGACCCTGAGAACCCCTTGCTGCCGAGGCGAGTAATGCAGATGCCGGCCCGCGCCGGCAGGCTAAATGCGGGCACGCCGCACCAAGTCTGCGGGGGTGGGCGGGAATCTGCCCCTCGTGTGGCGGATTGACGGCCAAATGAATTGGGGGGCTTCACTGTTTTGCCGTACGGCAAGATCCGCAAACCGGCCCGCAGAATCTCACGCCGTTGAAGATGTCGTTCGAGATGCTGTATCCCTCTGGCGGGATACCGTTTGTATGTGATAAGGAAAATGGGAAAGCAGGGAAGGGCGAAGCAGGAAACAGATGTCTTCATCTTCCCCTTTACCCCTCGTCCGTTTTTCCTCACGGGGAGATTCGGATCATCGGCTCCCATGCGCTACAAACGGCTGAACAGTTAACAACTTACGACCTCGGCCGGGCAGCCTGTTTGCTGGCGGTGCAGGCATGCCGTTGACCTCTGAACGTGGTATTAGCTCCCCCAATCGAAACACCTTGCCTTGCCCATTTTCCCTTCCCAACCGCAGAAGATGGCAGAAAACGTTCAACCGGCGCATCGCGCATTGACGACATTATCAGCAGGACGTGAACTTGCCGCGTCCGTACCGTAGTCGCATCACGCCTTCGGCCGGCGCGAACAGCCATCGGACCCGAATTGCATCGCGCCGAAGCCGGAGAGAGCAATACCATTGCGACTTGCGATCGAAGTGCCAGTGTGACCGCTTTTCGCAATGCCAGTGATGAGAAGCGCGCCACGACATGCCACAGGGGGGAATGGAATATGAGGACTTCTGCCGCTACGCTGGTTCTCAGTTGCCTGGCGCTTGCAGCCAGCCCGGACCGCGGAGCCGCTCAGCAAGGTTCGTGCCAGCCCGTGATCGTCGAAGACTCGCTCAGCCCGGACTTCGCACAAGGCGTCCAAGATTGCGGCAACTGCCGGGGCAACGATCCGCGCGTGTGGGGAAGCGCCGAGTTTCTGCTCGGCTTTCGCAAAAGCAGGCAGGTGCCCCCGCTGGTGACCACCAGCCCGACGGGCACCGTACTGGCCGAGGCGGGCGTGTTAGGATTGCCCGCAACCAGGATCCTGTTTGGAGGAGGCGGCCTGGAAGACAATCCACAGCCGGGCGTGCGCGGCGAAATCGGCCTTTGGCTTGACAACACGGCCCGAGTCGGGGTGGGCGGATCCTTCACCGGCCTGCAGGACGACACGGTCAGGTTTTCGGCGAGCAGCGACGGCAGCACAATTCTCGCACGACCGTTCTTCAACACGTTGATCGACCTGCCCGGTTCGCTGGCCGTGGGTTTTCCCGGACGCGTGCGCGGAGCCGTGAACGTGCAGAGCGAAAACAAAGTCTATACCGCCGAGGTTTTCTTTCGGCAGCAGATCGGTTTGTGGCCGGGGCAGCCCCCCGTATTGTTCCTGGCCGATACTCTGGTGATGCGAGGAAAAGCGCTTTTCTCTCTTCCCGGCACGCAGGTGGTCACCATCCAGGAGCACGTCATGCCGGGCGGAGCACCGCTGACGCGGCTGGACCTCGTCGCGGGTTACCAGTACAGCTACATCGACGACTCGTTATCGATTGCCAACCACATGGTCAGTCTGGACCCCGGGTTTCTCGCCGGAATCGGCACGACCCTGGATACGCTCGACCGTTTTGACGCCCGGAACGACTTCCATGGAGCCACGATCGGCCTGCGGAGCGTCTCTCTCTCTGGGCGTTGGTCGCTGGCGATGCTGGGCAAGGTGGCTCTGGGGAACATGCGCCAGGTTGTGAGCATCCGGGGACAGAACGTGATCAGGGTCCCCGGGGGAGCGACGTTCGCGAGTGCCGGCGGGCTACTCGCGCAGCCATCGAACATCGGGAGGTTTGCCCGGGATCGCTTCGCCGTGATTCCGGAGGCCAGGATCGCGCTGAACTATAGCCTCACTCGCCGGCTCAGCGTGGGTGTCGGTTACGATTTCATCTACTGGAACCGCGTGGCGCTTGCGGGCGATCAAGTCAACGGCCGAGTTGACGTAACGCAAACGTTACCCGACCCCTCTTTCACTTTCCGCGAGGGCGACTTCTTCGTCCACGCCGTGACGTTCAACGTGCTGTGGAACCACTAACGGCCCGTCCTGCAAACACGGCCTCGATCATTTCCTCGTATAGCAGGGCGTGGTCTTGGACGGCGGGGCCGGAAGCTCACCGCAGAAAGTCGTCCATCGTCCCGATGAACTGCAAGACGCGACCTTCACTGCTCTCTCCCATCACGCGGGACTGTCCGGCGATGGGCGAGGTGGGCACGGAGAATCTAAGGTCCGGTGCCGATCCTCTGGAGATTCTCAGGGTAGCCGTCGATCCGCTGCTCGAGAGAGTCGCACTAACCGAGGTCACACCGCTCCAGCCATCCAGGAGTGAGTACCAGAGCTGATTCCCCCGGGCGTCGAAGCCGACCACAATACCCTCGCGTGACGAGGTGTTGATCGAGTCACCGATACTGATGAACGCCGGTTGCAGGCTCCGCTCGCCAAAGGCAACTTCGAGGCGCGCCAAGTCGGTGCCGGATGTTATGCGCACGCGGTCGTTTGGGCCCCTATGGCGGACGCCGTTGACCGTGTCGATGCCGTCCACGAAAAACTTCGGCTGGACTTCAATCAGTTCGTAAACCCCGGGGATGACGGCGTCGAAGCCGTATCGGCCTTGGGCATCGGTTCGCGTGCTGAGCGAAACGCGGGAACCCAAGACGTCCGTTCCAACCAGCCGCACTTCGACGCCGCCTATGGCCCGTTCCACGCGGTCTTTCTTGCCGTCGTTGTCGACGTCGGCGAAAACGAACCCGGAGACGTCGCCGGCGGCGGGGAGGGCTCCCGTAACGGTAATCGCGACCGTGGCCGTATCGGATGCACCGTCTTCGTCGGTCACGGTGTAGGCGAAGGTGTCGGTCGCACTTTGCCCGAAGGCAAGCTGATCGAATTGGCCGTTGGGATCGTAGTCGAAGGTGCCGTCGCCGTTATTCGTAACACGGCCCCGCGTGCCGGCAGTATTGAGGCCGGAAACGGAAAGCTGATCGCCGTCGACGTCCGTGTCGTTGTCGCGAACGTTGCCGGTGGTGAACGCTGTATTCTGGTCGGTCGTATATTCGGGCCCCCCGTCGTCGTTCGCCACCGGGGCGTCGTTGGTGTTCAGCACGGTGACCACGACGGTCGCCTTATCGGTGTTGCCCAGCCCGTCGTCAATGGTATAGGTAAACGTCTCGGTCCCGTTGAAGTTCTGCGCGGGCGTGTAGAGCAGGTGATCGCCGTTGTTGACGACCGTGCCGCCGCGGTCCGTAGCGCCCACGGCGGTGATGACGAGCGTGCCGCCGGTGTTGACGTCATCGTTGGCCAGCACGTCGAGGAAGTTCTTGTCCGTGTCCTCATCTACAATAGGCGTGTCTTCAAAGGCAGCTACCGGGGCGGCGTTGATCGTGAGATCGGCCGTGCCAAAGATAACGGAGTCGGCCGGCACGGCGTCCGGCGGTTCGAACAGCAGCACATCGTGGAAGCCGGCAAGATCGGCACGATTACTGACAAATGTCACCGTTCCTGCGGCAGAGGCTTCAAAGGGAATGCCGACCACGAAAAACTCGCCGGGGCCCAACGGGCCGTCAAATGGAGCTTCAAAGCCGAACCCGGTCTGGGTGCCTCCGGCCTCATCTACCAGACCGGGTGTGCTCACGTCGCCGGAAACCCGGTCTCGGTAGGCCGCTCCGAACGAAAGCGGTTCGAGGGCCGACACCAGCGCGTCATCGAACAATACGTCCACGTAGGCCTGAAATACGCCCCGGGCGGACACCGTGTCGGGGCGGACGTCCTGAACGAATACGTTCAGCACAAACTGCTCGCCCTGCAAGACGTCGGAAACGGGCACGCCCGTCAAATCGGTGGTTTCCAGCCGGAACTGAACCAGGTCTTCCTGGCCTTCGGCACGGAGCTCGGCCACCACCAGGAACACATCCACGGGGGACAAGTAATTGTCGCCGTTGACGTCGAAGTAGAAGCGGCTGGGGTGCTCACCTTCAGCGCTGGCCGCGATCGAGGCCGCCAGGGCCGGGGCTGCCGACGCAACGGGAGGCCCGAGGTAACGCGCCCCGGTTTCGTAAAGCTCGTGAGCTACCAGGAGCGCGTCGGCCGGCGCCACCACGCCGTCGTTGTTCACGTCCGCCGGCTCGAGTACGTTTTGCCAGCCGGAGAAATCCGCGGCGAGGAGCCTTCGCTGTTCCAGACACTCCAGCGTCAGACGCCGGGGGCGGCTCGAGCAACTCACCGCTTCAGAACGAGGACCCTTCTTGCCGGCGAGAAACCTCGTGAATCTTGTCAACATTTCCTTGGCTCCCAAATGACCGTTCAATCAAGCCGCGTCGCGAGCCGGAATTCGCTCACGCGTGGCGAAGCTTAAACCCAGTTGCGCGAGTGTTACTAAGGTGTGTGTGTCTTGTTTGCGATCTGGCCGGAGCGAACGAGTCTTCCCCACAGGGAAACAGCCGACTAAGTCGGCAACTTGTCCCAAAGGCCAAACGGCCGCTGCGTAATGGCGCCGAGGTCATCCTTCTGCTGTTGGTCGAAGACCTCGTCGGAAAGGGGCTCCCAAGGGTCCCCGTCGTCTGCACTGCTAAACACGGCGTCGACGGCAAGCAAGCGGTCCTCGGGCGCGTTGTCGTTGGAAACGGTGGGACCCGCCGTGGGGTTGGTTTCATCTTTGAAGTCCACATCCCAGGCCGACGGGCTCGGCTGCGGCGTTGAAGCGGGGGCCGGGCCAGGATACTGGTAGGCGTGTAGCCCATACCACAAGCCACTGTATACTTCAGCCAGACTATTTGTCATTGCCGGGAACTCGCCCTCCGCGGCCCCGGCGGATGTCGTCCCGGTAGCGGTAACCGCGACGCCTTCCGGAGCATGGCCGTCGAAACTAGCGGTCGACGCAGGGCTGCCCTGGTCCAGCGGGCTGGCCGGGCTCTCCAGACGTTTTCCATCGGGCAAGTTGGCGACGCGCTCGCCCTCGGCGGCCATGCCCGCCGACCTGAGGCGGAAATCGGACGGCCTCCCGAGGAGTTGCACCAGGTGCCGCGTTCCCGAACTACCGCGGATGTGGAGCTTTGAGCTCTCGGAGAAGGCCACGTTCGTGGTCCATTTGCGCGACGATTGATCGACGAACGTCAGGTTCAGCTTCGATCCATTGGCGGAAATCTCCGCGGTGGCGGAGGTGAAGTTGTCCCAACCATCGAGGAACGAAAACCACTCTTGGCCGGATCGGCTGTCGGTGGCGAAAAGGATGCCTTCGCCCGAGTTTGTGTTGAGAAAATCCCAGATGCCAAGGTACCGTGGCTGCAGGCCCAACTCACCAAAATTGTTATTCCTGCCGGATACCCCCCCGGTATTGCCAATCGAGACGGACAACTGATCGTTGACATTGGCGCTGCCGCCTTGGGTCCCAATCCGCTCGGCGCCATCCAGCAGGAACACAGGTTGCTTGGATCTGATGGTGTAGTCGCCGGGAACAAGATTCGTGAATGAGTAGGACCCGTCACCCGACGTGTTTGTGGCCAGAGAGACGCTCTCTCCGAACATGTCAACGCCCCTCAGCGTCACCTCGAAGCCCCCAATTCCCTTCTCGGCGGAATTGTAGCGGCCGTTCCCGTTACTGTCGATAAACACCGTCCCGGAAAGCGTGCTGGGGGTGAAACCTACTACGTCGATTGTCACGGTGGCGGTGGCCGTCTCGCCGGTGCCATCGTCGATCGTATAGGTAAAGGTCTCGGTGATTTCACCTTGGACGTCGGGCGGAGGCGTATACAGCAGCTCGTCGCCTTGGTTGATGACGGTCCCGCCGCGGTCTGGCGTGGTTGCATCGATGATCGTGAGCGACTCGCCGACGTCCGGCGCAAACGTGTCGTTAGCCAGCACTTTGAGGGTCCGCGAGCCCGGGCCAACGAATCTAAAACTGTCGTTTCTGGCCGTCGGGGCGTCGTTTGTGGGTGTCACCTCGACACTCACCAGGGCCGTGTCGCTGCCGCCGTTTCCGTCACCGATGGTGTATGAGAAGCTCTCCGTGCCAAAGAAGTTCGGCGCCGGCGTGTATCTTAGCTGGGAACCATCGTTGACAACGGTTCCGCCCGCGCTGGTTGCGCCCACGGAAATAACAGTAAGCTTCTCACCGGGTTCGGGAGCCGAGAAATCTCCCGTGAGAACGTCCAGCAGGTTGTCGGACGAGTCTTCCAAGATGCCGGGAAAAGTGTCGTTTACGGCAGTCGGGTCGTCGTTCACTCCGGCGACGTTAATCGTGGCCGTGGCAACCGCCGCCGCACCACTGCCGTCGGTCACGGTGTAGGTGAACGTGTCTGGGAGAGATTCGCCGGGCAAGAGGGCCTGAAACACGTTCAAATCCCCCGGGTCGTAAGAAAACGTTCCGTCGGCGCTCAGGTTAACCGCGGCTCCCAGCGCGCTGGTGCCGTCGGCGGAAAAGACCAGCGTATCGTTGCTGTCCGGATCGCTGGCGGCAGATGCGAGGCTTCTGCTCACCGGCGCGTCTTCAGTCGCATCGAAACTTGCATTTTCAGCCCTGGGAGCATCGTTCAGGCCCGTCACCTTAACGGTGACCGTGGCGATGCTCGTCCCGCCGTTTCCGTCGCCAACCGTATAGTCGAAGGTGTCCGTCTGGCTCTCTCCCGCACCCAGGAAGTCGAACGATCCACCGGGATCGTAATCGAAAGTGCCGTCGCCCTTGTCGGTGACCTGGCCCAGTGTGCCGGTAGTGTCGATGCTCAGGACCGACAGCGTATCGTTCTCGTCGTCGTGGTCGTTGTCCAACACGTTGCCGGTGACGAAGGCGGAGTCTTGGTCGGTGGTGAAGGCGGGGCCTTCATCGTTCAAGGCGATCGGCGCATCGTTGATCCCGTTGATTGTGAGAGTGACGGTTCCGACGGCAGAATCGCCCTGTCCGTCGCCGAGTTCATACTCGAAGCTCTCGGTCCGGCTCTCACCGGCCCCGAGATCCTCGAATTGTCCGTTGGGAGAGTAGCTGAAGGTGCCGTCGCCGTTGTAGGTAATCTCTCCAACGATTCCGGCCGTGTCGATCCTGATGACCGACAGAGTACCCCCGTCGATATCGCTGTCGTTGGCCAGCACGTCGGCCGTGAGGAAGTCGGTATCCTCGTCGGTGGTGAAACCAACACCGGAATCGTCCCCGGCGACCGGCGGGTTGTTGAATCCGATCACCGTGATCGTTACCTTGGCGTCACTCGTTCCGCCGTTTCCGTCGCTGACCGTGTAGACGAAGCTGTCCGTAGTGGATTCGCCCGGGCCCAGGAAGTCCAATCGCCCGTTGGGATCGTAGTGGTAAGTGCCGTCGCCGTTAGCGGTTACGTCACCCACGGTGCCGGTCGTGTCGATCCCGGTAATCGTCAGCGTGTCGTCCTCGGCATCGGAATCGTTGTCCAGCACGTTGCCCGTGTCGAACGCGGTGTCTTGATCGGTGGTGAAGCCCGGGCCCGAATCGTCGTTGGCCACCGGGGGATCGTTCACACCGTCGATGGTGATCGTCACCGTGGCGACGTCGGTGCCGCCGTTTCCGTCGCTGACGGTGTAGCTGAACGTGTCGGGTACCGACTGCCCCGCAGTCATCGAATCGAATTGGCCGTTGGGATCGTAGTCGAAGGTGCCGTCGCCGTTGTAGGTCACGTCACCGGAGGTGCCGGACGTGTCCAGAACGGTTACCGAAAGCGTATCGCCATCGACGTCGTCGTCGTTATCGAGAACGTTGCCCGTTGTGAACGGCGTATCTTCATCGGTCCCATATCCCGCGCCGCCGTCGTCCTCCGACGCGGGCGCATCGTTCTGGGGTGTGACGGTCACGGTCACAACGGCTTCCTCCGGAATGCCGACGCCGTCACTCAGTTTATACAGGAACGTTTCCGTCCCGAAGAAGTTCTCGGCGGGCATGTATTCCAGGGTCGTCGGCCCCGTGATCGTGACCTCGCCGCCCTGATTGGGAAGTCCGGTAAGTGAAATGATGGGCGTCCCCTCGTCGTTGATCCGGTCGTTGCCGAAAACGTCAAGGGCGTTGTTTTTGCTGTCCTCGGCGACCGTGAACGAGTCGTTTCGCGCTCGCGGCAGCCTCAATGCCTCTACGTCGATCACCACCGTTGCGGTAGAAGTGGCGCCGGCGCCATCTTCAATCGTGTAGACAAACGTCTCCGTTCCGATGAACCCGGCATCCGGAGTGTAAATGATCGATAACCCGTCGAGGGCCTTGTTCGCCGATCCACCCTGATCGGTCGGGCCGACCGAGATCACGGTGAGCGCGTCGCCGGCGTCCGCGTCGGAGTCGTTGATAAGCACGTCAAGCACGTTGTCGCCGGACTGCTCGTCAACGAACAGATCGTCGTCCCGGGCAATGGGGGCATCGTTCCGGCCCGATACTGTAATTGTGACCTCTGCGGAGCCGGTGGCGTCGCCGTCGCTGACCGTATAGGAGAAGGTGTCCAGGAGGGGGGTATCTCCCGGCAGCATGCCTTGCAGCGTGGCAGAGCCGGCCGGGTCGTACGCGAACGTGCCGTCGGGGTCGATCGACACCGAGGCCCCAAGAGTGCTTAACGATCCGCCGGAAAAGACGAGCGTATCGCCCAGATCGGGGTCGCTAGCCAGATTCTCCAGCGTATCGTTCAGCGGCGCGTCTTCGTGGGTGTCAAAGCTCGCATCCTGGGCGATCGGACCATCGTTCAGTCCGGTCACCGTAATCGTGACGATGGCGTCGTCCGTTCCGCCGTTTCCGTCGCTGACGACGTAGCCGAACTCGTCCGAGGCGGTCTCTCCCGCGGCGAGCCAGTCGAATTGTCCATTGGGATCGTAGTTGAACTCGCCGTCACCGTTGTCGGTCACCTCTCCCAAGGTGCCGGTGGTGTTGATCTCGACTATCGACAGGGTGTCATTCTCGGCATCGGAATCGTTGTCAAACACGCTGCCGGTGACGAAGGCGGTGTCTTGATCGGTGGTGAAACCGAGCCCCGAATCGTCACCAGCCACCGGAGAATCGTTGACGCCGTTGACGGTTATTGTGACCGCGCCGCTGCGGCTGCTGCCGTTTCCGTCGCTGACCGTGTAGGTGAAGGTCTCGTCCTCATTCTGGCCCGCATCCAGCCAGTCGAAGTGTCCCCTGGGATCGTAGCTGAAGGTTCCGTCACCGTTATAGGTCACGTCTCCCACGGTGCCGGCCGTGTTGAAGCCGCTGATCGAAAGCAGATCTCCATCAACGTCGCTGTCGTTGGCGAGCACGTCCGCCGTGACGAACTCGTGATCCTCGTCGGTGGTGAAACCGGGGCCCAAATCGTCGTTGACCCGCGGCGCGTCGTTTTGGCCGCTGACGGTGATCGTGACGGTGGCGTCTGCACTACCACCGTGCCCATCCTCCACGGAGTAAGTAAAAGTATCGTCGAGGCTTTCCCCGACCGGCAGGGCGTTGAGCGTGGCGGAGGCGGACGGAACGTAGAGGAACGTGCCGTCGGGGTTAACCAGAACCGTAGCCCCCAGTCTGCTGGTCGAGCCGGCGGAGAAAGTGAGCGAGTCGTTGGTGTCCGGATCGCTGGCCAGAGATGCCAGGCTGTCATTGATCAACACCTCTTCATCCGTGGCGAAGCTCACGTCCTGGGCCGTGGGGGCATCGTTCTGGCCAACGATCGTGACCGTAACCGTCGCCGTCGCCTGGGCCAAGCCGTCGCTGATCGTGTAGTCAAAGGAGTCAGACGCAGTTTCACCGGCGCCCAGGGCATTGGAAGCCGCCGGAGGGCTGTATTGGATGCGCGTGCCGCCGGCCGCACTGACGGCGGTGCCGCCGTTGCTGGGCGCCTCGACGTTCGTGATTGTCAGCGAGCCGGCCGAATTGATCTCGAGCGTGTCGCTCCCATATATAATGGCCTCCGGCGGCACCGGATTCTCCGATACATCTGGCGGCAAGCCCAGGTCACTTGACAGAAGCACGTACGTGGTCGGCGATTCATCGGCTGGTCGTCCTCCTCCCAACTCCGTCGGTCCGCCCAGCGTGTCGTTGGCCAGCACATCGACGAGCACACCCGGGGCGTCTTCCCCTACGTTGAGCACCGCATCCGTGTTCTGGTCGTCATCGGTGGCGTCGATGGGGGCGGCATCCACCGTGAACGGGATAGTGAAAAAGGTGAACCTAAACGGAGCCAAGGGGTCGCGGTCCTTCTCCAAGAACTGCTCCTCGGTCCGATCCTCCAAGGGGCCATTAACGCCCCAATCGGTCAAAGCGTTGCCCAGGCTCCGAATTTCCCCCGGGGTGGACTTGTCGCTCTGATCCTGCATTCCCCTGTATTCGGGACCGAAGCTGATCGGCCCTGCGATCGAGATCAGTGGGGAGTCGTACAAGACGTCAAGATAAGCGCTGGCCACACCCTGGTTGGGCACGCTGTAGTGCCGTATGTCCTCGACGAAGACCTTCAACTCGAAAGAGTCACCCACGTTAACCGAATCGATGGGCGTCCCGGCCGTGTCCCTGATATCGAACTGCAGTTCCACCAGATCGATTTGCCCCTCGGCAATCAGCCTTGTGACCACCAGCAACGCGTCGGCGGGCGTAAGATAATTGTCGCCGTTGACGTCCAGGTAAAGCGGCGGCACGTGTTCCCCTTCGGCCATGCTTGCCGTTGCAGACAGCGCGGCAAAACCGGTGGCCTCGGCTTGGGGCTCTGCGAGCAGCGCCCGCGGCCCCGTCTTGTAGAGCTCGTTGGCGACCAACAGCGCGTCATCGATCGCCACCACGCTGTCGGCGTTCACATCCTCCGCCAGCACGGGGTTTTGCCAGGCCGGGAGATCTCCGGCCAGCAACAGACGTTGCTCGAGGCCCTCCAGCACCAGCGGGCGCGGGCGCGTCGGGGGTCGACCCTTGGGGCGAGAGCGGCTTCTCCCGCGGACAACACGACGCCGTGCTCTAGGGCTCATGGGTACACTACTTTCAGGCAGCGCGAATTGCAGCGGCTCGGTGTGGTTGCTTGCGCGGAAATCTCGAAGACGCCGCAGGAAACGGAACAACGTTAACGGGGAACGCAACCGCCCGCGGTCGAGGTCTTGCCCCGGGCCGATTACCCCAGTGGTTTGGATTCTAGTATAATGGGGGAATTTGACGGTTGCAAGCAATTGGCCGCCATTTGCGATTTTTCCGCTGGCGTAGAATGTGGCGAATTTAGCAGACTATTTCTTGCCCCCCTGGTTCTGGGGGGCGCACCGAATCATGCCAATTATGCCAGGCAGACTTGACATAAAGATGGACTTCCCGCTTCAGGCAACGGCACGGGGAGACCATTCCCTCTGGGAATAGCGGGTTCAAGACGCGGCTGACCAGCCGATGACGGGGAATTGCTTCGCGTTGGCCCTGCGGCGGATTGAGAGAATGGGGCCTTTTTTGTTGGCAACCGGTATCATCTGCAACTATGATATCTTCCGCAGATGTGATATAATCCGCAAAATCGCTTCTGGCGACGGAAACCTTCCTTGCGGGGCGTCCTGCTGGTTCCGCATTCTCCTACCAGGGTCCTACCCATGGCAAAGCATCGCCGCAATCATTCTCTTAGTTCCCAAGAGAAGAGTTCCTCTAGTGCCAAGCGGTGGCGTACCGGCCGTTCGTCTCCGCGGCGGGCCGCACCTCGCGAGTTGCGGTTCGAACCGCTCGAAGAGCGTCAGTTGCTCGCGGTGGGGCCACAACTGATCGATATCAATCCCAATAACAGTGAAGTCCTCGAAGACGGCGAGATTCGCAACTTGGCCCCGCAGGAACTGACCTTTCGGTTTGACGACGGCCAGGTCATCGACGCGGCCACGCTCGACGGCATTCGGATTCGCCGCAGCGGACAGGACGGTGTCTTCGGCAACGGCAACGACGTTGTCATCACGCCCGGTTTTGTCGGCATCGGGGACCGGCCCAATGAGGTCACCTTCCGCTTTGCGGACGCTCTGCCCGACGACCGCTACCGTGTCGCCATCTTTGGTGCGGGCCTGGCGCCCCTGCGGAACATCAGCGGGGAGCCCTTTAACGACGGGATCGACGAATCGCTCCATTTCGAGCTCGACCTGGGTGCCCAGGTGATCGCAGTGGTTCAACAGCCGGTCACGCGGGACACCGTGACGGGAGCCCTTACGCAGGCGGCAGATCAAATAGTCGTGTACTTCAACAACGACACGCTGGACTCGGCTGCCGCCTCCAATCCCGCGTTCTTTCGTCTGATCGATACAGCGGATGGATCGATTCTGTTTCCGAGCACGGTCAATTATGACCAAGACCAAAACAGTGCGGTGCTGGTTTTTGCCGACGATTTGCCGCCCGGAACTTTTCACCTGCAAATTGGGGCTTCCGAGGAGTTGAACGACACCCTGAACACGGCCACGAACGTCGGGACGGTTGGGCAGAAAGCCCGATTTGCCACCTTCGACAGTCCGATTCAGGAAGACCCCGAAGGCAACCCGTTTTTCCCTCCCATTCCCGATCAAGGCACGCTGATCTCGACGATCACGGTGGACGACTGGTTCATCGTCTCGGACCTGGAGGTCCAAATGGACGTCGAACACAGTTGGGGGCCCGATCTGCGCGTGTTCTTGACCAGCCCGGAGGGTACCCGCGTCGAATTGATCAGGGACCTGGGCAGCGACGTTCTGGGCGGCCAGATCTATGGCACGAAGTTCGACGACCTCAACGGCGACGGTGTGCAGGATCCCGACGAGCCGGGATTGGAAGGCTGGACGATCTACCTGGACCACTACAACAATGGCTTGTTGGATCCGGGCGAGCACAGCACGGTCACCGATTCCAACGGTGACTACGCTCTTGTGGGCTTGGATCTGGGGACAACGTACACCGTGGCCGAGGTGCCGCAGCCGCGATGGCGGCAGACGTTTCCTCCCATGACCGTTGTCAGCACGGCCGAGCAGCGTTTCCGGGCCAACTTCAGCGACGGTTCGCTGCAGACGATTCGCTTTGCCGGAAATCCCACCAGCGGTGAATTCAGCCTGGGGTTTGCCGGCCGAACGACCGCTCCGATTGCTTTTGCCGGCCCTGGTGAAGAGGCCACCACGGCGGCCAACATTCAGGCCGAGCTCAGCCTGATTACCGACCCCTGGATTGCCGTCGCGGTAACCGGGGGCGCAACGGTGGACGAGTACGAGGTCGCCTTCACGCTCAACGGCGTCGGTGGCGGTGTGGACCATCCCATATTGCGCGTCGACGAGAATTCGTTGGACACCGGTCTGATCACGATCGAGACGATCGCCCAGGATGACGGGTTCACTTCCACGGGTCCGTCAGACCAATGGCACCTCTCCACCGGCCGAGGGACGATGGAGGGGCACACCGGGCTGGACAGTTTCTATTTCGGTTCCGGCGAAACCCTGACCGACGGCGGCACCTACAAGAACAATGCCGATGGCACCCTGACTTCTCCAGTCATCGATCTGAGCGATGTAGATGCCTTTATGGTGCGGCTCAATTTCCATCATCTTCTGGACACCGAGTCGGGCTTTGATTTTGCCAGCGTCAGCATCCTCCCGGAGGAAGGCCAATCCACGACCGTCTTCACTAGCGACGTCTCCACCGCCGGTTTCGAGTCGGTCTCAGTGGATATCTCGCAGTTCGCCGGACAGAGAATCCAGGTTGAGTTCACGTTTGTCAGTGACGGCAGCGTCGTTTTTGAAGGCTGGTACGTCGACGACGTCGCGGTCGGGATCGGCAGGCGGATCGAACCGGTTTCGCTCCTCGATTCACCCGGGATGAAAATCAAGAAGAACGTCGACTTCGGGGGCACCCGGGGGACGGTCGTGGGGCCCGACGGGTTTGGCTACGAGGCGTTTGCCGTGACGCCGAATTTCGAGGACATCACCGCCACCGGCACGCCTACTCTACAAACGACCGTCGGTACGGGGTTCGCCATCAGAGCAGGAGACACCGGGAGCGATCAGGCCAAGTCCATGGCGCGAGATACCGAGGGCAACCTGTACGTGACGGGTTCTTTCCAAGCGACGGTCGATTTTGATCCAGACCCTACTGGCTCGTGGGATCTCACCAGTGCCGGTGGTAACGATATCTTTGTGGCCAAGTACAGCGAAGATGGCGGGTTGATCTGGGCCCGACAAATTGGCGGCACAGGGGCCGACGTCGGCAACGGCATCGCGGTGGACTCTGCCGGCGACGTGTACATCACCGGTTCCTTCTCGGACACGGTTGATTTTGACCCCGGCACGGGCGTCGCCGACTTGACCAGCGTGGGTGGCGTCGACGGCTTCGTGGCCAAGTTGGATACGGCGGGCGACTTTGTCTGGGGCCGGCAGATGGGAGGCCCCGGCACCGACGTGGGGAACGGGATCGCCCTGGATCCCGATGGCAACGTGCTGAGCACGGGGTTTTTCTCTGACACCGCAGATTTTGATCCGGGCGTTACTGATGAGAGTTTGACCAGCTTCGGAAACACCGACGTCTTCGTCTCCAAACTGGACGCGGCGGGCGATTTCGTCTGGGTACGGCAGATGGGGGGCATCCTGACGGACCGGGGTAACGACGTCGCCGTCGATGCTGCGGGCAACGTGCACACCACTGGGTCTTTCTTCGACACGGCAGATTTCGATCCGAATCTGGTCGGTGTTTTCAACCTCGTCAGCGCCGGAAGCGCCGACATTTTTGTGTCCAAGCTGGACTCCGCGGGTAATCTCTCTTGGGCTCAGCAATTTGGCGGGGCCGGCAGTGACCGGGGCAATGCGATCGAGGTGGACGTCGACGGCAACGTGTGGACTACCGGCGTCCTCGATGACGACGTGTTTGTAGCGAAGCTCAACTCGCTGGGGATCGGCCCTTCCTCAACCGTCTTTTCCGAGAACTTTGACAGTGGCCTGGGCGGCTTTGTGATCGACAACACGTTCGGTTCGGGGGGAGGGCTGTGGCATCTGTCGACCGGCAGGCAGCTTGACGGCGATCCCAATCACTCGCCGCCGAACAGCCTCTACTACGGTCAGTTAGAGGGTGATTTCGGCGGCGGGACTTACGATACGGGCACGGCCAACGGGGGAGTCGTGACTTCGCCACCGATCAGCCTGCCGCCCTCAGATGCCCTGGAGTTGACCTTCAACTCGCTGATTAACGTCGAACCCGGGTTTGAAGTCCTGGAAGTTATCGCGGACGGGGTAACCCAGAGCGTTCTGTTTTCCACGAGCAACGGGACTCTGCCGTCGGACACCAGCGACACATGGAAGACCTATGTAGCCGACCTGACCTCGTTTGCCGGCAGCACGATCCAACTGCGATTCACCTTCGACACGCTCGATTCGATCGCCAACGATTATGAGGGTTGGTACATCGACGACATCACGATCATCCATGTCGGCAGCGGTTGGCTTGAGCAATTCGGTGGGGCTGCTACGGATAGCGGTGAAGATGTGGCGATCGACGCTGCCGGCAACGTGAGTATCACCGGGTCGTTCCGAAGAACGGTCGATTTCGGCGATGGTACGCCCTTGGACAGCGCCGGCGGCGCCGACATTTTCGTGGTGCGGATGGATGGGGACGGCAACCTCGACTTCGTCAGGACGATGGGCGGAACCCTGGATGACTTTGCCTACGGCCTGGTGCTGGCCGACGACGACAACATTTACACCACCGGATCGTTTCGGGGCACGGTTGATTTTGACATCGGGGCAACAACGGCCAGCCTGACCAGTATGGGGGCCACAGACGCCTTCCTCACCAAATTGGCGGTTCCCGTCGGCGTGGACGACGATTTCGTTCACCTTACTCCACCCGACCTGGCCGGCTTCGAGTTCGAATTCTATGGAGAAACTTACGGCGAACTGTTCTTCAGCAGCAATGGTTTGATCACTTTCGAGACGCCCAATGACCTTGCGGACAACACGGACCTGACGGATCCACCCCAGGAGGCCGCCATTGCGCCCTTCTGGGAAGACATGACTACCGGCAGCAGGAGTTGGGAGACGGCCTTCTGGGAGGTTCTCGGTACCGACGATGCACAGAGGTTGATCATCCAGTGGAATAACCTACGGTTGACCGATCCCGCGGGGCAGATCACCGGCCTGATTGACTTCCAGGCGGTGCTTCGCGAGAGGGACAATTCGATCCACTACAATTATCGCTCGGTCACCGACTCGCTGGCTTTGCCCCTGGGGGACGATACACCCGTGGGCAGCCATCTCAAGGGAACTCAGAAAAGCTCGGACGTGGCGGCCGACGCCTCGGGAAACTACGTGGTCGTCTGGGAGAGCCTGGACCAGGACGACGACCTGGTGGGCGTTTTTGCGCGGCAATTCTTGCCGGACGGCACGCCCGTGGGAGACGAGTTTCAGGTCAACACGACCACTGTCGGCGCTCAGAGCAACCCCAGCGTGGCCGTCAACGCCAGCGGCGACTTCGTGGTCGTTTGGGAGGGGAACGGCCCCGGCGACACCGATGGGATTGTCGCCCAGTTGTTTGACTCGTCGGGGGGCCCCAAAGGCGGCGAAATCGAGATCAATCTGTTTACCAGTGGCGTACAGGCCTACCCCGACGTGAAGATGGATGACGCGGGGAACTTCTTGGTGACATGGAGCGGTGCAGGTGAGGACAATGATGTGGACGGGGTCTTTGCTCGACAGTTCGACGCCACCGGGCAGCCCTTGGGGTTGGTGGATGAAGTGCAACTGATTACGTTTCTCGGCCCCCCTGCTCCATCCAGCACCTTTACCTTGTGGCATCGTGGTATTGAGACGGCTCCGATCGCGTATGCGGGACAGAATCTACCCGACGTGACGGCGACGACCATCGAGGCCGCTTTGCGCGGGTTGCCCAACACCGGCGACACCATAACGGTCACCGCGGTGCGCGGCGTGGACGAAGTTCAGACAATCACCTTTACCGGGGATCCCACCAGCGGCGACTTCGAGCTTGATTTTGCCGGCCAGTTGACCGGACCGATTGATTACGCTGGCCCGGGCAATGAGGACCAGACGGCGGCGAACATAGAAGCGGCGCTAGTGGCCCTGGGGCTCAGTGTGACCGTTACGGCGATCCCTGATTATGATTACACGGTCACCTTTACCGGACCCGACGGCCTCACGGACCAACCGCTGCTGGTGCCGGTGGTGCCGAACAACCTGGATCAGGGCGCACTAACCATCGCCGAGACGGCCAAAGGTGAGGAGGAGGGTCTGGAGTTTGAGGTCACATTCTTGGATCCCGACGGCGGCCAGGATCAGCCCTTGCTGGTTCATGGTGATCGACTCAACGGCGTGACTCACCTGGAGATCGACGAGTTGGTGCGCGGTGCCAGCGGCGAGTTCCGGGTCAACAGCTTTGTCCCGGATAGCCAAAGCCGGCCGGAGGTAACCCTGGACGCCGACTCGAACTTCGTGATCAGTTGGGACAGTAACACCCAGGACGGCGACGTTTTGGGGGTGTTTGCCAAGAGGTTCGATGCGGCCGGCGTGGCCCAGCCCGGCGACACGGACGAGGTACAGAGGATCACGTTGGAAGGCCCTCCGCTGGCGGGGAGCACGTTCAGCTTGCGGCTCGACACGGACATAACGCAGACGATCTTTTACATGGGCCCCAACAGCGGGGCGCAGACCGCCCAGGAAATTCAGATTGCCCTTCAGAATCTTGGCCCCGCCTTCACCGGTGTGACGGTTGAAGCCGAGCCGGGAGCTTCCGACGAGGTCCAACTGATCACTTTCTCTGCCTTCCCCCAACCCACGGCCGGGACGTTCATCTTGGCCCATCGCGGACTGTTTACCGCTCCCATCGCTTACGCCGGCCTGGGGCAAGCCAATGGGGTCACCACGGCCCAAAACATCCAGGACGCGCTTAATGCCCTGCCCAACGTCGGTGGCGGGATTCTCGTGGCTCCCATGCCGGGCCCCGGGACTGAGGACAGACTATTCGTGGTCACCTTTGCCGGGGTCGACGGCGGCGTCGACCATCCGCTGATGGTGGTGGCAGCCAACCAGTTGAACCAGGGGACCGTCGCCGTCACGGGAGTCGACGATGGCGGCTTCTCCGAGAATGAGTTCTTGGTTACGTTTGCGGGGGCAGCCGGCAGCCAAGACCAACCTCCCTTGGAACTGGAAGACAATACGGGCGGAGTGGGCGCGATCACCACGGTGGAGGTGGTCCCGGGCTCGGATTCCGAGTTCCAGGTCAATTTCGAGATCGCCAAGGACCAAGGCATTCCCACAATTGCCAGCCGGCCCGACGGCAGCTTCGTGGTGGTCTGGCAGAGCGACGGGCAGGATGGGGACGGCCTGGGGCTCTTCGCCCAATTGTACGAGCCCGACGGAACCCTCGTGGGGACCGAGTTCCAGGTGAACACGTTTACCGAGGCCAACCAGAATTCTCCGAAAGTGGCAGTCGATACCATCGGCAACTTTGTGATCGTCTGGCAAAGCGCTGAGCAGGACGGGGACGGCCAGGGAATCTACGCCCGGCGCTTTACCGCCGACGGGACGGCGTTGGGAGACGAGTTCCTCGTGAACACTTTGACCGGGGCCGATCAGCAAGAGCCCGCCATCAACATGGGCCCGGGGGGTGACTTCGTGGTCACCTGGACGACTTCCGCCGGAACGGGAGGAATCCACGCCCAGCAGTTCGACGCCTCTGGGACACCGGTTGGTGGTGAAATCCAAGTGAGCATGTTCGGCGTTCGAAGCCAAGATTCGCCTGCGGTGGCCAGGGACGCCGCCGGCAACTTTGTGGTCGTTTGGAAAGACCTGGAGCGGGACCCGGATGTTAGCCCGGGCATTTATGGCCAGTTGTTCGACGCCGACGGGCAACCCCTGGGGCCGGTGGATGAAGTGCAGCAGTTGGAGTTTGTGGGCCCCCCGGCTTCATCCAGCACGTTTACGCTGATCCATGACGGCCTGGAGACGGGTTCGATTGTGTATGAGGGGCCCGGTCTCGGGGCGACTACGGCAGCTAACATCGAGACCGCTTTGCGAGCCCTGCCCAACACGGGCGATACGCTGACGGTGACCCCGGTGGCCGACATGGACGAAGTGCAGACGATCACCTTCACCGGCGGCCCGACGAGCGGCGACTTCACGCTTAGTTTTACGGGTCAGGTAACTCAGTCCATTACCTATGCCGGTCCGGGAGGTGGCGCCGCCACGGCGGCCAACATCGAAGTCGCGCTACAGGCCTTGGGGGTTGAGGTGTCCGTGGCGCCGGTCGCCGCGACCAGCGATGACGAGTTCGTCGTCACCTTTACCGGTGCAGACGCCGGCATAGACCAGCCGTTCCTGGCGCTGGCCGTTAACAACCTGGATCAAGGTTCATTGACCGTGGTCGAGACGGTCAAAGGTGCAGACACGGATGACACCCTCTTCGAGGTCGCGTTCTTAGACTCAGACGGCGGACAAGATCTCCCGCTGCTGGTTCATGGCGACAAACTCAACGGAGTGGCGGACCTTCAGATCGTTCAGCAGGTACAGGGAGTCCTGGGTGAATTCAGCGTGCCCGAGCAAACCGACGGCGAGCAAGACGCCGCGGCCGTGGCGATGGACGAAGCGGGGACCTTCGTGGTCGTCTGGGAGACGTTCATCGAGGACCCCGATCCCGACGATGAGGTTGATGGTCCCCTCTGGGACGTGCATGCCCGGCTGTTCGACGCGGCCGGCCAGCCTCTGGGTGGTGAATTTCAGGTCAACACTACGGTCGAAGAAGATCAACTCGTTCCCGACGTGGCGATCGATCCGGACGACGGCAGCTTTGTGATCGTCTGGCAAAGCCCGGACGGAGATTCGTCCGGGGTCTTTGGCCAGCGCTATGACGCGGCCGGGAATCCCATCGGCGACGAATTCCAGGTCAACACCGAAACCGACGGTTTCCAGGGCCAGGCGGCGGTGGCTAAGGACCTCGCCGGCAACTTCGTAGTGACGTGGACGAGTTTCGGGCCTGACGCCGGTATTTACGGCCAGCGCTATGACGCGGCCGGGGTGCCTCAGGGAGACGAGTTCCAAATCAACACCACTGCACAGAATGGGGAAGAGTACCCTGATGTAGCGATGGACGCGGCCGGTAACTTTGTGGCCGTCTGGGAGAGCTACGTATGGGACCCTGGGCTTTCTACCTACCTAACCGACGTTTTCGGTCAGCGATTCGACTCGGCCGGAGAGCCGTTGGGCGACGAATTTCAGATCAGTGACGTATCCGCTGCCGGTTTTGGTGATGTGGAAGCCAAAATCTCGATGGCGCCCAACGGCGAGTTCGTGGTCGCCTGGTACAACAACGACCCGGCCGACGGCGTGATTGCCCAGCGATTCAGCGCGACCGGCGTGCTCGTAGGGTCCAACTTCCAGGTCAACACTGCCACCGACGGAGAGCAGACGCTGCCATCGGTGGCCGTGGGGGTTGACGGAGAAGCCCTGGTTACCTGGTTGGACAACGGCCAGGGGGGCGTGGGCGTATTTGCACAGCGATTCCTGACTGAGAACCCCAGCGTGGGGATCAAGGCCGCCGGGCCTCAGGCGGTAGGCGAGGACGTGTTGCAGATCTGGATCAACGGCGAGCGAACGGATCTCGTGGGTCCGGGCCGCAGTACGAAAATTGCAGAGCAGGTGGTCGTTCCAGACAGGTTGTTCGTCGTCGATTCCCTCAGTGACCAGATTCATGAGTTGGATTCTCTCTCCGGCGCCGTGGTCAATTCGTTCCCCACACCGGAGCCGGCCGCCGGGGCCGACGTAGATTTGGCCTTTGCCGGTGGCAGCCTGTACTACCTGTCTCGCGCCGGCGGCATGCTGTACGAATTGCACCCCGATAACGGCGCCGTCGTCGATTCGGATGCCTTTGCCGACTTGGGGTTCAGCGGCGACGTCAGCGGTTTGGCCTATCTCGACGGACTGCTTGTCACCCAGGACGTCGCCAGCGGCGAGCTCCTCTTCGTCGATCCGTTGGACGACACCTTGGTGCGTAGCGTCGCGGGGGCGGCTTCCCCGAGAGTATGGCTGGTCGGCAGCGGGTCGCGCGGCACACTGTTTGCCGTCGAATCGGGCGGGATGATTGTGGAACTGGACCCGGATACGGGCAGTGAATTGAACAGCTTTGCCAGCCCGTTTGGCCAGGCCGTCGGGCTGGCGTTCGCTGAAGGAGGGCTGTTTGTCGGCGATGGCTCGGGCAGTATTGCCCTGCTGGACCCGGACACGGGAGCTGTGATCGAATCCTTCAGCACCAGCGTCCCAATCGCTGCGTTCGGTGCCGACGCCGGCGGAGGTGTCGCACAGCCCCCCGGGGGCAACTACCAACCGCTGAGCGAAACGCTCTTGGACGACGAGGCGACGATCCCGATCACGGCAGGTGTGGGACCATTTACTGGCAGATTCCGGCCCGTGGAACCTCTCAGCGCCTTTGACCGGGAGAATGTCCACGGCAACTGGCAATTGGAAATCATCGACACGGCCGCTCTGGACACCGGCCTCCTTCATGGGTGGACGCTGATCGTCAACGATGCCCAGGGCACGCCCCCTGACTTCAGCACCATCGCCTATATTGGCGACAACCTGGCGGCGGGCGGTGGGCAACCGGCCGACGACGTCGATTTGTATCGCCTCAGCTTGCTGGGGCCGGCCACCCTCACCGTCGAAGTCGCCCCTGCCGCGAGTCTCGATCCTCTGCTCCGGCTGTTCGATGCCGACGGGGTCGAGCTGGCGATGGTCGACGCCACCGCAGCCGGGCAGACCGAGGTGCTCAGCGTCTCGGTGCCGATGGCCGGAACGTATTTCGTGGGGGTCTCCAGCAGCGGGAACCTGGGTTATTCTCCGGTAGACGGGACGGGGGCAATCGCCGGCGGCAGCACCGGGTCCTACCGCCTGAACATGTCCTCCGACCTCCCGCTGGAACTCGACGACGACAACTCGAGCTTCGCCTCGGCAACGGATTTAGGCATTTTGGGTATCGGTGAACAGTCGGTTTATGCGGAGGTCAGGACGGATCCATTCTCCCTGGAAATGCCCGGCGGTCTTGACGAGCCGGGCCACCGCCAGATTCCTCCCGAGGCCCACGTCGCCGCCGCTGGCGGGGTATCCGGTCTCGGCGGCGGGCCCACTTTCGGCGATGGCGGTGGAACTCAGCCCGAATTTGCCCCGGACCGCCTGCTGATCCGCTTCAACGATGAAGTCGGGCCAAAAGAGCGAATGAAGATTCTCCAGGAAGAGGGACTCGAGGCCATCCGGATCTTTGAGTCGACGGACGCGCTGCTGGTGAGACTCCCCTCAGGTGCCGACGTGCTGGAGAAGGCGGCGGAACTTGCCCAGAAAGGTACGATTCGCTACGCCGAACCCGACTACATACTCAGGCTCACCCAGTTGATCCCCAATGACCCGCAGTTTGCCGAATTGTGGGGATTGAACAACACGGGGCTGACCGGCGGTACGTTCGACGCGGACATTGACGCCCCCGAGGCATGGGACACGTTCGTCGGTTCGGCGAACGTGGTGGTGGCGGTGATTGATACGGGCGTCGACAACAACCATCCGGATCTGGCGGCCAACATGTGGCGCAACCCCGGCGAGATCGCTGGCAATGGCATCGACGACGACGGCAATGGCTTTGTCGACGACGTCTTCGGCTGGGACTTCTTCAATAACGACAACACCGTCTTTGACGATCCGATCAACGACGATCACGGCACGCATGTTGCCGGCACAATCGCGGCGGTGGGCAACAACAGTGTTGGCGTGGCGGGCGTGAACTGGAGCGCCCAGATCATGGCCCTGAAGTTCCTCGGTGACTTCGGTTTCGGCAGTACGTCGGATGCGATCGCCGCCACCGATTACATGACCCTGATGAAGACCGCCTACGGGATCAACGTCGTGGCCAGTAATAATAGTTGGGGGGGCGGCCCTTACAGCCAGGCCCTTAGGGACGCGATTGAGGCCAGCAACGATGCCGGGATTATCTTTATCGCGGCCGCCGGCAACGACGGGATGGACACCGACGTCTTTGGGAGCTATCCGTCGGGCTACGACCTGGATGGGATTATTTCCGTGGCGGCAACCGATGCCGACGATGGCCTGGCAACCGTAGGTAACCAAGGATCACCGTTTAACTCGAATTACGGCGCCACGACCGTGGACCTGGGCGCCCCGGGGGTGGGCATCCTAAGCACCACGCCGGACAACACGTACGATGTCTTCTCCGGCACCTCGATGGCAGCGCCCCATGTGACCGGTGTGGCCGCCTTGCTAGCAGCCTTCGACCCGACCGCATCCGTGGCGGACATCAAGGAGGCCATCCTGCTCGGGGCCGATCCCGTGCTGAGCCTGACGGGAATCACGGTCACCGGCGCCCGGTTGAACGCCGCTCAATCCTTGGCGCTAATGGGAGCCGGCGTCAGCGCCGGCCGGTCGCTCACCACGTCCTATTACAACTTCCAGGACGAGTACGGGGTGCTCCCCTCGGGCGACGTCGCCAAAAACGCAATCACCGAAAACCAGCAGCAGCGGGCCCGGGAGGTCTTCGAACTCTACGGTCATTTCCTGGGCATCCAGTTCGTGGAAACCGCCGATCAGGGGTTGACGGTCGTTACCGGTGACATGCGGGCGGTTGCTCCGACGGTGCCGACCGGACCGGGCGGAGTGACCGGTATCGCGGGGGGCGGGCGGGCAGTCATGGACGCCGCCGAAGACTGGGGCAGTAGTGAGTACGGCGGCTCCTGGTTCCAAACCGCGATGCACGAAATCGGCCACACCTTAGGAATGGGCCACACCTACGATCTGCCCGCGCTCACCATCATGGGTGACTTCGGGTCCGGCGAACCTGTCTTCCCCGGCGACCACGACCTCGTGCACGGCAGCTATCTCTTCCCGCAGTCAAGCACCGACGTCGATCTGTACAGGTTTGAAGTCATCGAGCCCGGCTGGTTTACCGCCGAGGCAGTGGCCGAGCGGCTCGGGCACAATTCCAGCCTGTTGAACACACAGTTGACGCTCTACCGCGTGACCGAGCACAATGGCAGTCTCGTCGGGGAGGTCGTCGCCCGCAACGATGATTACTATAGCAACGATTCTTTCATTGGCCTGCATTTGGATGCGGGTACCTATTCCCTGGCGGTGACCAGCACGGGGAACACGGATTTTGACCCCGCGATTTCCGATTCGGGCTTCGGCGGGACGACCGAAGGGGAGTACGAGTTCCATCTGAACTTCGCCCCCAGGCCGCGGTCCGTTCTGGTGGACGCAACCGGTACGGATTTCGACGGCGACGCCGATGGGGTCCCCGGTGGCGTGTTCGATTTTTGGTTCCAAAGTGGAAACACGATTTTCGTGGACAAGGCCAACGACACGACGGTCACCCCAGATGGTGACGGTACGCTGGGCAATCCCTTCGACACAATCGCCTCGGCCCTGGAGTTGGCCCGCTTCTCGATTGTCGTACCCCGCGGCGCAGGCGCAGCAATTGCCGACGGAGACTCGTTTGCGATTCGGGATGGCCTCAATCCCCCGGTGATTTTCGAGTTCGATAGCGACATGAACGTCGCTGCCGGTAACGTAGCGGTGAACTTCACGTCTGCCGATACACCGGCCCAGGTAGCCGCCGCCATCGCCGCAGCGATCAATGGGGCCTCGCTTGCCAGTAACGGGGTGCCGCTGAACGTCACTGCCGTCGCTCAGGACGACCGGGTCACTCTCGCGGGCGCCGAGAGTGTGGACGTCAGCAATTCGACGGCGTTGTTGTTCGCCTCGAATCTTGTGCGCATCGTGGGTAACGGCGGGGTCGATGACGATCTGGCGACGCTGGCGGATAATCGTCCGTACCTGATCGGATTTGACAACTTTGAGAATCCCTTGCCCGATGGAGCGGAACTGCTGGTGCCTCAAGGGGTCACCGTGATGATCGACGCCGGAGCCTTGTTCAAAATGCGGAAGGCCAATATCGACGTCGGCAGTTCGGCCGTGGGAATCGACCGCAGTCACGGGGCGCTGCAAGTGCTCGGCACTCCGGTCAGCGAGGTGCTGTTCCACTCGCTGCGCAACGACGCCGTGGGCGGAGACAGCGACGGGCCGAGCGAAGGTGCCGAGCCGGGCGATTGGGGCGGGATGGTCTTCCGGAAAGACTCGGATCTCGAGGAGGAGGGTATCTTTCTCAACTGGGTCAACCACGCCGACATAAACCATGGCGGGGGTAAGCTACTGGTCGACTCCGTAGAGCAGATGTTTACACCGGTTCACTTGATCGAAGCCCGACCGACCGTTTCCTTCAATACCATTACCAATAGCGCGGATGCCGCCATTTCGGCTGACCCCAACAGCTTTGCTGACTCCTTGGGAAGGATCGGGCCCGACATCCACGGCAACCTGATTCTCGATAACAGCGTCGACGGCTTGTTCGTCCGCATCCGCACCGAGTTTGGCCGGCCGGTAGACCGTTTGGATGTCCTTGCTCGTTGGGATGACACCGACGTTGTTCACGTAGTCACCGAGAACCTCCATATCGCCGGTACGTCGGGCGGTCCGCAACTCGATGAGACCACAGGGCGTCGCGAGGCGCGTCTGGACGGACGTTTGGTTATCGATCCCGGCGTGATCGTCAAGCTGGAAGGTTCTCGGATCGAAGTGGAGATCGCCGGCCAGTTGATCGCTGAGGGCCAGCCCGGATATCCCGTCGTCTTTACCGCACTTTCCGACGATAGTTACGGAGGCAGCGGGACGTTCGACACCAACACCGACGGTGCCCAGACCACACCCGCCCCGGGACACTGGGGTGGGATCGTTTTTAATGCCACTTCCAGCGGAAGCTTGGATCACGTCCTGGTCGCCTACGCCGGTGGTCTAACACCCATCGAAGGCGACTTCGATCAGTTCAACGCGATCGAGATTCATCAAGCCGACGTTCGGCTGGCCAACAGCGTCTTGAGAGACAATGCGGCAGGGCAGGCCAGTACAAACCGAAATGGCCGTGGCAGCAATAGCGCTGCGACGATTTTCGTTCGCGGCGCCCAGCCGATCATTGTCAATAACGTCCTTCGCGACAACGCCGGCGCTACGATCAGCATCAACGCCAACGCCCTGCAATCCCAACCCGCTCCGGATCTCGGTCGGGCTACCGGCACCGTCGACTCGTTTGAACAATTCGGTGACAACCACGGGCCGCTCGTGCGACTGAATCGACTGCAAAACAACGCCACCAACGGCATGGAGATTCGGGGGGGGGTGTTGACCACCGAGACCGTCTGGGACGATGTGGATATTGTCCACGTGGTGAGCGAGGAGATCACGGTGCTCAACCATCACACCTTCAGCGGGCTGCGACTGCAGAGCAGCGCCGCGGGGAGCTTGGTGGTGAAGTTCGACGGCCCGGACGCGGGATTGACGGCCGATGGCACGCAACTGGACATCGACGATCGGATCGGCGGGACAATCCAGATTGTGGGGACACTCGGTCACCCGGTGGTGCTGACGTCTCTTGCCGACGACTCCGCCTCGGCTGGCTTCGGTCTCGGTGGCCAGCCCCTGGGCGACACGGGCAACGACGGCCCCAGCAGTGGCGAACCTGGCCAGTGGCGGAGTATCCGCTTGGATCGGTTCAGCAACGACCGCAACGTGGCGATTCTGCGAGAGCAGGAAACCCCCTATAGTAGGGCAGAGGACACCAACCGTGTGCCCGACGACGCCGAATTCTTGGGCAACCTGGCTCCGGACGAGAAGAGCGGCGACGGCGACCGGCGGCTCGGTTTCGAGATACACGGTTTCATCGGCCTGGACAATCCCAGCGACGTTGACGTCTACAGCTTCGACGCCGCCGGCGGAACGGAAATCTGGATCGACATCGACCGGACCAGCGCGGCTCTGGACACGATCGTGGAATTGGTGGATGCCGATGGAACGCTATTGGCCCGCTCGCTCGACAACGACCTGGAGAGCTTGTCTGGTCTGGCGGTTCCCCTGATCAAGGAAGTGTACCTGGGGGGTGATTTCTATACCACGAATCCCCGTGACGCCGGGATGCGAGTTGTGTTGCCGGGTGATCCGGGTGAGTCGGCCACCTACTACGTCCGCGTCCGCAGCGCCCCTGCCGAGGACCAGGTGGACGACTTGGCCGGGGGGCTCAGCCGAGGAGAGTACCAGTTGCAGATCCGGCTGCGCCAGGTGGACGAGCAGCCGGGTTCCACGGTCCGCAACGCCGAGATTCGCTTTGCGACTAACGGCATTGAGGTGTTGGGCTTGCCCGCCCACTCGCCGTTGATCGGTGAATCGGCCGAATGGACGGCCAATAATGACACCTTCGCCAATGCGCAACCTCTTGGCAATCTGCTCGGCAGCGACCGCAACACGATCAGCGTGGCCGGCGACCTCTCCGGGCAGAACGATCTGGACTGGTATCAGTTCACGGTCGATTACGATCTGGTTCAGGCCATTGGTGGATGGAGTGACGGCTTCAAGACCTGGGCCGCCGTGTTCGACATCGACTATGCCGACGGTATTTCTCGGCCCGACACCGTGGTTTCGGTCTTCGAACAGATCTGGGTCTTGGATCAGAGTGGGAACTTGGTCGAGCGTCGGAACCTGGTTCTGGTCAGCCGCGACTCGAACATCGAAGATGACCAGCCCGGAGTGGGCCAGGGGGCCGACACGGACGACCTCACCCGCGGCGGCTTCGGCACGCTGGACCCCTATATCGGAACCGTTCAAATGCCCGCGGGCGTTGTCCCTGCCGGCAGCACAAGAACCTATTACGTGGCGATCTCCTCGAATGCCCAGTTGCCGCTGGCGTTGGACGCCACGTTTGAGGCCGCCGCCAACAATTCGTTGGTCCGCCTGGAGCCGGTAAACTCCGTGTTGCGGATTGCCGATGACCACATCGGCTTCAGCGGTTACACGGCGGTGGGTGGCGTTACGATCGAACCCGAGACGGAACTGTTCGACATTATTCATCCTGCCCTCGACCTGACGGTCTTCCCCCCGCCCACCCTCCCTTACGACCCGATTCCACTGGAGACCCACGTTGTCCCATTCACGCTAAGCGATGTGGTGCTGTTTGTTTCCGGAACTCATCGGCTTTACACGGTAGACGCGTTCGACGGCGGGATGGTGACCAATATCGGTCCGCTCTCGGGTGGCAATGGAGGGATGCAAGACATCGCGATGCGGTCGGACGGGCGAATGTTTGGGATGGATTCGATATTCGGCCCTGGAAACGCCGGCCAGAATACGGCTGGGAGGCTGGTGCGGATCGACACGGGCGCCGCCGGCGAAACGGTTATCGGGAACGATACCATTCCGGACTTTGACCCCGCAACGAACCCTCCCGACCCCAACCAGTTGACTTCTAACAACGTCGACGCCCTGGCCTATGATCGAGTCGGGTTTAACACGGGCGCGAACGTCCCCATCTACGACCTCTATTATGCCGTGCGGGGGGCGAGGGGAGCGGTGGGCATTAACCCCGCCAGCTCGACCCTCTATCTGGCCAACCCCGGCAATGGGGACGCCGTAGTGAACAACGCGCGGTTTGGCGTAAGGGGCGAGATCTTTGCCACCACGCCGGGTGATCTCGGCATCACAACCGGCATGGCGTTCTCGGACGGCAGGCTCTATGGCGTGAGCAACCTCGGGTATTTCTACGAGATTAGTCCCTTCTCCGGCCAGGCGACTAACCAGGTGCTCGTAGACCCCACGATTAGTTTTGCCGGGCTGTCCCTCGGACCCCAGAACCTGGAGGACGGGGCTTATGCGGACCTGCTGTTCGCGATCACCAGCAGCGGTGATCTCTACGCCCTGGATAACACCGGCGTGCCTCAGCCTATTTTTGAGTTCGGGGCCATCTTCGCCAGCACCAATTTGTTCGCCACGGGCCTGGCCTTCTCGCCCCTGGATTTCAATCTCTGGCACCCCACCATGCATCGCCGCGGCAACGCCGGCCACGGCATTAACGAAGCATTCGACGAAAGTCGTCCCCTCTTGGACATCACGGGGCGTACCATCAACCTCCGTGGTGCAGACGAGGCTGAAGGCGGTGCCAGCTTCTATTTCGGGCTGGAGACCTGGGTCCGGAATCCGAGGGACCGCTACTTCACCTATCCCGATGCGATAACGGGTACTGCGCCCAACGCACAATGGGGCATTGACGATACCAATACGCACCGTGATTTGGCTTCGAATACTGCGATCGGGGACAACTACAACCTGCCGGGCGGTGCCCTGGGGAGCCTGGTCACCAACTCATTTAGCCTGGCCAGCTATGTCCCGGCCGACAATCCCACCCTCTATTTCAACTATTTCCTGGAAACCCCGGACGTCAATAGCAATGCCCCCAACATGCGGGACAGCGCGCGAGTGTTTGTTTCCGCCGACGGGGGGACTATTTGGTATCACTTGACCACCAACAATTCCGTCTTGATCACGGCCGAACTGCCCTTCTTCATCTCCCCTTCGGTGACCGCCTCGACCCATCCGGACCAGCGCATGCAGGAGTCGTTCGACAATACCGGCTGGAGGCAGAACCGCGTTGACCTCTCGGAATTCGCCGGCCAAGCCGACTTGATATTCCGATTCGACTTCAGCACGGCCGGCAGCATGAACCAGTTCATGCCCGATCCGCTCTTCCCCTCCTTCCTCATTCCGTTGCCGGGTGATATACAGGGCAACTTTTTCCACGAGCAGCGCGGGCAGAACAACAATTACGCGGGCTTCTTTATCGACGACATCATCGTGGCCCCTTCCGAACGCGGCGAGATGGTGACCGCCTCCGTTGACCAGACGACGTTTTTCGAGATCCCGCCAAACCCGGACCTCTCCGACCCCAGCCAGGTTCTGGTCGGACCCTATCAGTTGGAGGTCCGTCGCGGAACGGAATACGGCGAGACGCTCCCCGGCACCCTTCCGTGGATTGACATCTTCCAGATCTGGGAGAGCAACGACCGGCTGGTACCCGAACTGCGGCGACTGGGCGACGACAACCTGCACCGCGAGCAGGGGCACGTACAGATCGAAGCCAACACCATTCGCGACGTGTTGGAATTCGGCATCGTGGTGGACGCGGGCCCGCGCGGGGCGGGCGGCAGCCTGACCCATCCGGGGGCCGTTCTCAACGTCCCCACGCTCAACACCGATCGGCTGGTACCGGGAGTGACCATTGAGAACAACGTCATCTTCGGTTCCGGAGAGGGGGGAATCAGCTTCAGCGGAGATCCCAATGCCGCTTCGCCGTTGGCCTCCGTGCCGTTCGGAAGAATTCTCAATAACACGATCTATGGCGGCACTGATATCGTGCCCCCGTCGCTGCCGCCGGTGACGTTCGCGCAGCCCGGAACTGCCGTGCCGATGTTCGGTACCGACAGCGATCTTACGGTTGTGCCGCCGCCGGGCGTGATTCCCAACGACGATCTTTCCACCGCGATTCAGAACTTCGGATTCACGTTCGAGTTCTACGGAAACAACTTTACGCAGTTCTATATCAACAACAACGGGAACATTAGTTTCACGCAGCCGATGTGGGACTTCAGCCCCACTGGATTCCCCGCCGTCGATTTCATGACCGGGCAGTCGATAACGATGGTGGCCCCGTTCTGGGCAGACGTGGATACCCGGCCGTATCCCGGCGACCCTCCCGGAAGTACCGCCGGATCGGTTCACTTCGCGCAGGGAACGAGCGCGGCCGGGAATCCGTTCATCCAGGTCGATTGGGTCGATGTAGGCTACTACGATACGACCATCGCCGCGTTTGTGCCGAATCTCGGGTACCGGAACAGCTTCACGTTATACATCGAAGACGATCCGATCGGCGACATCGTCGCGTTCGGCTACCCAAACATGGAGTGGACGACCGGCGAGGTCGACTCTCCGCTGATGAACGGCTTCGGTGGAGTGGGGGCCCAGATTGGGTTCGACGCCGGCAACTTCGTCAATTTCCTCAACGTAGCGCGTCCCAACAGTCAAACGGACTTGGCCTCCTTGATGACCAACAACAACGGACAGATCGTGTTCCAGATGGATCCGAACACGGGGATACCCATCGGCAGCGGCGGCGGGGCGGGCATCTTGATTACCGACAACGCCAGCCCCACGATCCTCAACAACATCGTGGCCAAACTGGACATGGGGATCGATATCGATCCCAGTTCCAGTTCGACCGTGGTGGGGGCCAACCTGTTCCAGAACAACGTCAACGACGGCGTCACCGGCAGCAACCCCATCCTTCTTGCCCCTGCCGACCCGCTGTTCGTCGATCCGGCCAGCGGTAATTTCTACCTCGCGTCGGGGAGCTCGGCGATTGACAGCTCGTTGAATACTCTCGCCGACCGCCCGAACATTGGCGCCGTCAAGTCGCCGCTGGGCATTCCGTCGTCATCCATTCTCGCGCCTGAGCGGGACCGGTTCGACCAGTTGCGAATCGACGATCCTTCGCAAGATCCACCACCCGGTTTGGGCGCCAACATCTTCAAGGACCGGGGAGCCGTGGAGCGTGCCGACTTCGAGGGGCCGCTGGCCAAACTGATCATCCCGCCCGACGGAGATGGCGACACCTTCGTGCAGAGCATCAATGGGCTGAGCGAGTTCGTCATCCAGATCAGCGACGATGGTATTGGCGTGGCCGACGGTACGGTCGACAGCAGCAAGGTCTCCCTCGAGCGGGACGGCGTGCTGCTAGTCCTGGGCCAGGATTACACGTTCATCTACGACGGTACGAACGACCAAATCCGCCTCACACCGGTCCCGGCGGTTTGGGTGCTGGGTGCCTATCACATCGTGCTGGACAATTCGGCCGGCACCGGGATCAAGGACATCGCCAACAATCCGCTCCAGGCCAACCGGCAGACCGGCACGGTCGAGTTCACCATCCAACTGGGTGGAGGTGCCGACTTCGGCGATGCTCCCGATCCGTCCTTCCCGACCTTGCGTCCTGCCGGGGCCAGCCACGAAATCGTGGAGGGGTTCTTCCTGGGGTTCGGCGTCGACGCCGACGGCAACGGGCAGCCCTCGGCCGGGGCAAATGCCGATGCATTTGACGACGGCGTGAGTTTCGATACCGGCGTGTCCGTACTCGGCCAATCCCGGGTCACGATCCGGGCTTCAGCACCTGGGCGGTTGGACGCCTGGATCGACTACAACCACAACGGTGTGTGGGAAGCTGCCGAGCAGATCTTTGTCAGCGAGCCGCTGGCCGCAGGTCTTAATACCCGGACGTTCACGGTGCCCGGCGGCGCCAACGCGGTGGGCGGCGAGAGCTACGCTCGTTTCCGCTTCAGTAGCGCAGGCGGCCTTACACCCGACGGCGCGGCCGCCGACGGGGAAGTTGAAGACTATCAGGTGCAGTTGGAGACTCCACGCTGGCGAAACCCGAGCAACCACTTGGACGTCAACGGTGACGGCCAACTGGCACCGCAAGACGCGTTGCTTCTGTCCAATTTCCTCTACTTCAACGGACAGCAGCCGGTGCCGGACGGTCCGGGCACTCCACCGTTCCCGGTGGCCCCCCCACCCTATTACGACGTCAACGGCGACGGCTTTGTCACCGTCCAGGACGGTTTGCTGGTCGTTGCGGCGTTGAGAAATCAGCCCGCCCCCGAAGGCGAGCAGACTTCCGCCCAAACGGAAATCTCGCCGGTCGTCTTCGCGGAAGCGGTCGCGCCGCCGGTCACGGTTACCGGCGTTCCGAGCACCAAGAATCGTCTCCCGATAGATGCCGTCGCGCCAGCCGGCGCCAAGATCAACGGGGACCCGCTCAGCGAATCAACCGCTCTGTCGTCGAACCGCGCCGCCTGGGCTGCGTTCCTCTTCGAAGAAACACTAACCTCATCCATGCCGCTGGGCGGCCTTCCAAGCATCAGCAACAGCGCGGTGCCAACCGTTGAGCCTTACGACCGTGTAGCCTCGGCCGTGGATCGGATCATGTCAGATACCTTCGCGGCCAACGATGCCGACTTCGTCGGCGGCGCCGAGTTGATCGACGACGGTTGGTCCACGGCTACGCCCGCCAACAACTCGGACGAGCTGGATGACTTCTTCGCACAGCTCGATGAGTTCGGCGAGCTCGTACCCGTCGGCGTCGGCAGCGACGGGCTGGCCGCTGGTTGAAAAGCGTGCCCGTGATGGCTCGCCCCCCACGGCCTCCGCCTGGAGGCTTCGAAACAGAGGGGCGGACGAGCCGGACAAGCCGCCACGATGGTCCGGAAATGCCGGCCCGCGAAGTCCCGCTTCCTCGTGTGAAGAGCTTTTCTTCTCCGAAGGGTGGCGCACTCCCTCCACCAGAGCCGATTTCGTGGAAACTTGCAGCAAAGGCTTGACACACTTCTTCTCAGCCGATTAGGCTGACCACCGCCTCTTCGGCATGTTTATGGCCCGCAATTGTGGAGGGCAGCGGGATGAATGCCCGACTTCTTGTACGCCGCCGTCGCCAATCGTTCTGGCAGTCGAAGCAAAGTCACCGCAAAGAAGGCTTGTCTCCCTCTCTGCGGCGGCTCGGGATCGAAGCGCTGGAGGATCGGCGGATGCTCTCCATGGGTGCTGAGCTCCTGGCGCTGCCCGGCATGCACTTGGTCGATCCTTTGGCCGACCGCTTGGACGGCCAGATCGTCTACCTCGACTTTGATGGCGAAGAAGACGTGACCTACCACGGGCCCGTCGCCGTTGAGAACATCGACGTGCCGCGCTTTTCGGCTGCCGCGTCCAGTCTGGCCGGGCAAGAGGAAGCCGTCATCTCCGGTGTGCTTGAACGCCTTCAAAACATGTGGGCCGGAAGCGGTGTGATCTTCAGCGCTTCTCAGCCGGCCGCTGGAACCGACTACTCCACGGTCTTCATTGGCGGTGACGGGACGGCATTCTCCGAGTATGGCTCATTCGTCGGGCTGGCAGAGCAAGTCGATGTTGGAAACCGTGATGCGAGGGACAACGCTTTTGTTTTTAGCACGCTGCTCGGAGAGGCGGAAATCAGTGCCCACGAGTACAGAGCGGATGTAACTGATGTTGTCAGCCATGAAGTGGGACACCTACTGGGATACGCTCATAACAAGGAGCAGGAAACGTTGGGGCTCCTGGCTCCTTTTGCAGATGGCATAGACGAGCTTCCCATCTCTTTCTCGCCGCCACCTGCCAGTTACAATCAGCTTCGAATCCACCGAGACGGAGACATTACTAACATATCAAGCCTGTCGCATGGTGATGAGTTGGACTATCGGGTGCTCCGCCCCGATACAGGCGGCTCCTTCACTTTTGAGACAACTGGCAGCGTTGATACGGTGATGGGGCTTTATAACAGTTCGGGCAACAGGATACGCGAAAACGATGATGGAGGTTCTGGCACGAACGCGAAAATCACTTCCAGCTTGAGTTCGGGAGGTGTCTACTGGATTGTTGTTACCGGCTACGGGGCATCTAGTGGAAACTATAGCCTCAAGACAACGGGCCCGACGCAGTCCTTGGCAAGTACCATCAATACGCCAGGCCCCTCGTTTACCGGGTCACGCACCGGATCTATCTCACCAAAGTACGATATCGACTTCTGGGGAATCACCGCACCATCGGGTACGAACAGCGTGGGCATTACACTTGACGTGCGGAGTGGTAGTTTCGATGAGTGGTTGCGTTTGGAGACAAGTTCCGGGACTACCTTGGGCACCGCCGATAATTACGGAAGTGGGCTATCCACTTCCCTCTCGTGGGCACAAGATGTAGTATGGAGGGATGCTGCACGAAGAACGAAGACCTCCCGTGGGCGGCGCGGATTACCCACGTACGCTACCGGAATTCGACGAGT
>SDBV01000224.1_pt1 | contig 77036 bp, 73 predicted proteins | sample 2277081 | NCBI WGS metagenome assembly SDBV01 (sample SAMN10402039, study PRJNA504765) | marine sediment metagenome | isolation source: marine sediment core GS10_PC15, 223 cmbsf | place: Arctic Ocean: Southern Knipovich Ridge | collected 2010
CACACCGATGTAGCCCTGGTCGCGCTGCAGGATGAGCGGGTCGCCGCCGGTAAGGCCCATCGCGGCGTTGACCCCAGCCACCAGGCCCTGACCGGCCGCCTCCTCATAACCCGTCGTCCCGTTTATCTGACCGGCGAGGTAGAGCCCGGAAACCCGCTTCGTCTCCAGCGTCACCTTCAGCTGCGTCGGCGGGACGTAGTCGTACTCAATCGCATACCCCCACCGCAGCACCTCGCAGCGCTGCAGGCCCGGGATGCTGTGGACCATAACGTCCTGGACGTCCTGGGGTAAGGACGTCGGGATCCCGTTGCAGTACACCCAGTTGGTCCTCAGGCCCTCCGGTTCGAGGAAGACCTGGTGGCGTTTCTTATCGGCGAATCGCACGATCTTGGTCTCGATCGAGGGGCAATATCTCGGGCCGGTGGACTTGATCTGCCCGGAGTACATCGGCGCCCGGTGCAGGTTGGCGCGGATTACCTCGTGTGTTTGCTGCGTGGTACCGGTCAGCCAGCACGGTACCTGCTGAAGCTCAAGTGCGTCCGTCATGAACGAAAACGGGACGCTCTGGGCGTCTCCGTCCTGGCGGGTGCACCGGTCATAGTCGATGCTTTCGGCGGCAACCCGCGGGCACGTACCGGTCTTGAGCCGCCCGAGCTGCAACCCCAGCTTGTCAAGCGAGTCGCTCAGTCCGCCGGCGGACGGCTCGCCATAGCGTCCGCCGGACCAGCTCTGCTCGCCGAGATGCATCAGGCCGTTGAGGAAAGTCCCGGCCGTGACGATCACAGCCCTGCAAGAAAGCGTCCCCGCCTCGCCGCCGGTCCGCACGCCCACGACGCACCCGCCGTCGGTCAGAATCTCCGTCGCCTCGGCGACGATGAGAGTCAGCCCCTGCTGTTTGCAGATGACATCTTGGACCCAGGCGGCGTAGGCGTGTCGGTCGACTTGACAGCGCGGCCCCCACACGGCGGGGCCCTTGGAGCGGTTCAGCATGCGGAACTGGATCCCGTTGGCGTCGGCGGCCAGCCCCATCAGACCGCCCAGTGCGTCTATCTCGCGGACGATTTGGCCCTTCCCGACCCCGCCGATGGCCGGGTTACACGGCATCTGTGCGATGGTTTCGCGCGACAGCGTGACCATCGCGGTGCGGACCTGAAGATGGGCTGCGGCCCGCGCGGCCTCTACGCCGGCGTGTCCGCCGCCGATGACAACAACGTCGAAATCCCTGTCCATGCAGGGATTCTACCATCCGGCCGGCCGATTTGTACCGGCTTGATGGTACCGGCGTGCCAAGTCACCCGACGTAGATAATCACGTATACCCAGTTCGCCAGCAGCAGCGCCGCCGCCAGGGGCCAGCCTACGCGTCGCTGGAGGTGGGTAAGCTCGAGACGGACCGAGCGAGCGAACGTGAACCTGAACAGGATCAGCGCCGCGAAGATCAGCGAGGTGGCGAACAAAAGCGGATTGCACGCAACGGCGGAGGCGATCTGGCCGCCTAAGAGCCGCACAACACCGCGCGTAGACCCGCACGTCGGACAAGGATAGCTCGTCAGGCGCTTAAACAGACACAGACGCGGGACGCGCCCGATGTATCGGCCCACAAGGACGGCCGCGGCGCCGCTGGCCAACCAGACAGTGACCACCGCCACCGCCCAACGGGGCCAGTTCGGTAAACGCGACGCCCTCTGGAGCTTCAGTTTCATTACAGTTGCTCCGGGCTCAGCAGGACATACCGGCAGCTGTTATGGCGGCAATCACAACGGCGATCACAACGACGATCAGCCATACCGCAAGTATGGCCAGGGGAAGAAGGGTGGCGATCATACCCATGATCTTACCTGCCTGCGTGGTACCGCGCCCGGATGGGTCCATCCGCCCGGCGTCCATCTCTCTCAGATCGCTCTTGCCCATCACCCAGGCGATGATCCCCAGAACAAAGCAGACCAGAAGTCCCAGAATACCCAACGCAAGGACCGCTCCGCCGCGATGCGGCCGCAGGCCCGCTGGGGGCGATGCGACCGGTGGGAAGGCGGGGAACAGCGCTGCGACTGTGCTGGCCGGTGCCCATTCAGCCATACCTTCGGTCCAGACCATGTCGCCCGGTGCGACCCGGCCTTGCTGGGCCCACTGGCACAGGACCTCTTGGGTGATCGGGCCGTGCTGCTCACCCGCAACAACGCAGTACCACTGACTCATCGTAATTACCTCCGCTAATTCAACCACTACTGGCAGTTGGGTGCATTAAGGTTTTGCTGAAACTGTACAGAGTGCTTAGCTGGTTGCAGTCGCACCAAAACCTTAACGCCTCTTCGAGCCACTGTAAGACGGGGCCGATCAGGACACGCTTAAGATGGCGGCCCCGGAAGCTGCGCAGAAAGTGCGGCGGGGCCGGTTTCGCCAACACCGGTCGGTGACTGTCCGGCCGCCGGGGCCAGATCGTCATAGAACCGGGCGAAGCTTGCTGCCATGTACGGCCCCAGCCACAGGAAACCGATCCCTAGCGTAAGGATGCACAACAAGTTCCATCCGACGAAACGCAGGCCCAGGCAAAACAGCTTCCACTTGCGTCCGACCATGAGCTGCTTGCTCTTGCGTATCGCCTCCAGCGGGCCCAGCGTCTTGTCATCGGCCAGCAGATAAAAGGTCTGGGAGTACCGATAAGCGGCGATGATCCCAGGGACAATCAGCAGCAGCAACCAGAGACAGGTGAACACGGTCATCAACAGATACGCAGTGAGCGCCTTGGAGAAATACTTGAATCCGGCAAACAACATGCCCAAACTGGCCTCACCACCACGGCAGAAGCTCAGGTAGAAGATAACGCCGCCCAACGCCAGCGGCCCGCCGATAATCAGCGTCACAATGTTCCCCGAATAATTAACACGGGAAAAACCACTGACAAGATTCGCCGGAATTACGATAAGCAGGCTCAGCAGCAGGCTGAATGCGATGGGCAGGCCCCACCGGCCGCGCAGAAGCTCGCGGGCCTGGCGAGTGATCTCGGAGTTTGGCGTCTGCCCGTCCGTACCGCCCGCAGAGGCGACGGGAACCATCGAGTTGACAGGAGGGGGCCCGGACACCCTACCCGCAAACAGCTGCGGGAAAACCGTCCCGGCCTCCGTCCAATCGCCCATCCCCTCAGACCACACGTAATCGGTGGACTTTACTCTCCCGTGGGCGATCCAACTTTCGAGGATGTGCTGCTCCACCGGTCCATATTGCTGCCCGGATATACCGCAATACCACTGACTCATCGTAATTACCTCCGCCAATTCACCGGCTGCTGTGCCCGACGGATCGCCCGAGGGACTCCTGCCACATGTCGGGGGTGAAACTATAGCGGCGTAGAGTCGCTGTCAAAACCTTTTGCGCTGATCGGATGGCTCGATCTGGACTTGCGTGCTTGGCGCACGACCAGGCCCGGGTTCTTACGCGAACAGTGCATCGACGAATACGTCGGGGTCGAACGGCTCGACGTCTTCGTAGCTTTCCCCTAGGCCGACGAACTTGACGGGGATGTTCACCTCGTTGCGGATCGCCACGACCACGCCGCCCTTGGCGGTACCGTCAAGCTTGGCAAGGAAGATTCCGGTGACGTCGATGGCATCGGTGAACGACCTGGCCTGATTGATGGCATTCTGGCCGGTCGTGGCGTCCAGGACCAGCAGCACCTCGTGCGGGGCGCCGGGGATCTTTTTGGCGACCACGTTGCGAATCTTCGTCAGCTCCCGCATCAGGCCATCCTGCGTGTGCAGCCTCCCGGCCGTGTCGACCAGCAGCACGTCGGCCTTGCGGGCGACGGCGGCGTCGCAGGCGTCGAAGACCACCGCCCCAGGATCGGTCCCGGCGCCCTTTATGATGTCCACGCCGATCCGCTCAGCCCAGATCGTAAGCTGCTCGACGGCGGCGGCCCGGAACGTGTCAGCCGCGGCCAGGATCACCTTCTTGCCCTCCCGCTTCAGCAGATACGCCAGCTTGGCGACCGAGGTTGTCTTACCCGACCCGTTTACCCCGGCGACCAGGACGACCGTTGGACTCTCTTGGGCAAACTGAACGGCCCGGTCGCAGGGGGGCCAGTACTTCTTTAGCTCATCCTTCAGGAAGCCCAGTACGTCCTCGCCCTTCTCGATCCGCTTCTGCTCGAAGGCGGCCTGGAGATCCTGAGATATCTTCGCGGCGGTGGTGACGCCGAGGTCGGCCTCGATCAGCTTGGCCTCCAAGTCATCCAGCAAATTCTTGTCAAGCCGCTTACCCAGAAGCAGCGACTTCAGGGAGCCCAGGAATTTGTCCTTGGTCCGGCCAAGGCCCTTTGCAAGAATCTTCCCAAATAGCGCCATGTCTTATCCTATGGTGAATCCGTTGAGGTCCTTGGAGCCGCCCAATAGCACCGATGCGCGTTCTGCAAACTCATGTCCATCCTTGTGAGGTTTATGACGTCTCGTCTGCAGAGGTTTCGGCCTGCAATTCCTGGTGCGCTTCGGCGTCTTTGCCAACCAGCTCCTTGGCGACAGAATCAAGTACGCCGTTAATGAATCTCGGGCTCTCCGCCGTCGAGAATTCCCTCGCCAGTTTGATGGCCTCGACGATGACCACCTTAAACGGGGTCTTCCCGGCGACAAACTCCCCCACCGCCAGGCGAAGGATGCTGCGGTCCACCATCGCCAGCCTATCGAGGTCCCAGTCTCTGGTGTGACGGGAAAGGACTTGATCGCACTTATCCAGGTCCGCCAGCGCTTGGCTGATCATCTTGCCCGCCGTCGCCTGCGTCTCGAGGGGCTCGTCGCTGTCCTGGATGAACAGATCGACCAGATCCCCAACGGAAGGTCCTTGGGCGTCGAGGCAGCACAGCCCCTGCAACGCCAGACGCCTTGCGCTGTGGCGCCGGCTCACGGTGGTCACTTATCCTTTCGCCGCGAGGGGAGCTGGGCGAGCAGATTGACCATCTCGATAGCCGACCTGGCCGCCTCGGCGCCTTTGTTGCCCGACTTGGCCCCGGCGCGTTCGATCGCCTGCTCGATGGTATCGCAGGTCAATATCCCGAAGATGCACGGGACACCGGACTGGATCCCCGCCAGCGCAACGCCCTTGGCGACCTCGGAGGCGATGTACTGGTGATGGTCGGTTCCGCCGCGGATTACCGCACCCAGACACACAACCGCCGCGTAGCGCCCGCTGTCGACGAGCTTCTTGGCGATCAGCGGGATCTCGAAGCTCCCCGGAGACCAGATCACATCAACGTTGGCCTCGTCGGCGCCGTGGCGGGACAAGGCGTCCAGCGCACCGGCCAGCAGCTTGCTCGTCACGAACTCGTTGAACCGGCTGGCTACCACGGCGAACCTAGCCCTGGCCGGCGCAACCAACTTGCCTTGATATGTCTTCATCACTTGATGCTCCTTGAAGATTATCTGCGGGCGTGCAGTATACGCACAGGCGTGAGTCTTTTGCAAGAAAAGCGGGACGGGGTGGCAGGCTCTGCGGATTAATCCAACAAGTCGGTCAGGAGGCGGACGATTTGGTCGGCCCGCCCAGCTACCAGGGCCAGCGGTAAGGCGAGCATTCCCGTCGCGACCATCAGCATCACTGTGCCCATGGCAGAAGCCTCTGCCCTGACCGACGAGAGCTTCCTGGACAAGGCGTGTTCGAACCGCCGGGTAAGCTCGTCGCTTGCACCTGGCAGGCGAACCGTCACATTCCGCAAGATGGGAAAAGAGCTGATCTGGACGAACGGGCGTCTCGGCGAGAAGAACGGTCCCCTCTGTCGCGGCCGAAGAGACAGCCCCAGCGGCCCGGCGATCTCGTCGATGATGCTACGCGCTTGGTGGGAGGGCATGTTGTAGATTACCCAGGACCCTCCGCGCGGCGCCAACGCCACAGCTACAAACGCCACAACAGATGCAGCCAGAAGAACACTGAGCAGAGAAACGCCCAAATAGTTCAAGACCGGAACAGCGAACATCGGGGAAAGCGCAACAACGAGCAACGCAAAGTCCGTTCTCGCGGAGAGCATCTGGGGGCGCCTGCGGGTGTTCAGAAGACCCAGGACGAGAAAATACATCGCCACCGGGATCAGCACGGTCCCCACGCCCAACGCCACGCCCAGATGTTCGCTATAAGACATTTATCCTGCAATCCTCTCGCGCTACAAGTTCTCGTCTCTTATATCGCTCGGTTCGGCTACTTTCCTGTAGCCCAAAGCCCTGATGAGGTCCAGCACTTCCGTCCAGCTGGGAAAGGGGCGGCTGTTGACGCGCTTGTATTCATTGACGGCCATTATGAACTCGAACTGCTCATCGGTCATCTCGCCTTCTTCGGCGGCCCGTCGCGTATCAGTTCTTCGCCTCCCGGGGCCTCGACGACGATCCAGCCCGATACGCCGGTCCATGACATCGCGGCGCTCGCGCGATCTTTTTTCTTTACCGTCCGAGGCCTTCCGAGATTCATCGCCGCCTTTTTTGGCCATATCCGTTCTCCAAGAAGTTCCAGCAGAATTCTCAGCGCTTTCTATCGCGGGTTGCGCCCCATTCTATCAGGTCCTCTCAGCAATGGCCCGATTCATCATCCTCAGAATCGGTTTCGATATCGTCCAGCAGATCTTCTTCTTCGTCGAGCGGATCCTCGGCTCTGTCATCAAGAGGCACTTGCAACTGCAACTCATCGTCCTCGTCTTCGTGTTCGTCAGTTTCGTCCGTCTGCGGGGCGAACTCATCGAGATCTTCCCGGTCGGCGATAACCTCGGAGGCCTCGTCCAGAAGCACCTCCGGAACCATGACCGGGACGCCGCGCCTCGGGGTCAACTCGGCACGTTTGGCGTCGTCGTCAAGCTTCTCGTCGGTGCCCACCATCGCCGGGATATCATGATCTTCCAGCAACGAACGGTACTGTTCGGCGGCGTCGAGGCAACGAGCATAGACGACCGGCACGAAGTCGGATTTCCCCTCGCCGGACAAATCTAATTCCGCATCTTCTGGCGACATGGCCGCATCTCCTTGGAGATGGATTCATCAATCAACTATACGCTTTCATTTTCGGCACAGAGAAGCGGATATTTCAACTAATTTTTCTACCCAACCGCGCGGGGGGGGCGCGAACTTAGAGCCCCTCCGCCTACCTCACCTCTCGCTGAACACCATCGCAACTCCAACTGGAGCAATTAACCAAGACCAAGGCTTGGCCGTGCGCCAAAAGTCTGTACAATGTATCCAATGCGCCCCCAACAAGAGCAAAGTCGAAGCCCAGAGGGACAAACCATGATGCAATTCCTTCCCGGGAAGGCGAGTCAGATACAAACAACCCGACGCGGGCCGCTGGCGTGGGTGATTATCTGCCTCATCGCCGCCGTCGTGGCCGGGTGCGGTGATAGCTCCGCGTACCTCACACCGGACAGGCTGACCAACGGGCTGGTTATCATCCTGCCAGGCATCGAAGGCGAAAGCCAGCTCAACCGCGACATACGAAGAGGTCTGGTCAACGCCGGCGTCCACCGCGCCCTGCCAATATACGCCTGGGGCCGACCCATACCGCTTGCAGGAGTGCTCCTTAACCAGGTGGACTTCCTGGGCAACCGCCTCGCCGGAGCGCGAATTGCGAATATGATCACAGAGTACCAGGACGACCATCCCGGTAACCCCGTTTACATCATCGGACACAGCGGCGGGGGCGGCGTGGCCGTTTTCGCCGCAGAGGCCATGCCGGAAGACCGAAAGATCGACGGGCTGATTCTCCTGTCGGCGAGCATTTCCACCGCCTACGACCTGACTAAGGCCCTGTCGCGTTGCAAGTGCGGAATTACCAACTTCTACAATACCGCCGATACGGCCTTGTTGGGACTCGGCACGATAGTCATGGGAAATGTGGACGGAACACATGGACCCTCGGCCGGCCTGATGGGTTTCGACAGGCCGTCCGGGACGGCCAGCTCCGCCAAAAGACTCGCATACAGCAAGCTGTATCAGGTGTCAGTTACCAGTGCAATGGCCGGCGGAGACTCCCCGCACACCGCCGCCACCAAGCCGAGCTTTGTCGCCAGGTACGTCGCCCGGTGGGTCCTGTCGAGGAACTGGCCCGCAGGCCGCGCGGTGGTCGCGTCCCGCCCATAACACAAGCGGCCCCCGCTGCACCCGACAACACCACCCAAAGCCCCTTGCCCACCCGAGCCGATAAGATATATGATCTGCTAGCTGCTTGTTAGCTGAACCTGCGCCGACCTAGCTCAACGGTAGAGCACGGCTTTCGTAAAGCCGGGGTTCGGGGTTCGAATCCCCGGGTCGGCCGTTTCTTTGCGCGAATCCCCTGACGGCCCGGTCGCCGGTGCACCCCGGACAGATTGGCACAGCGCGGCGCTCATAGCGTAAAAGCAGGCTTGTCACGCCCGCCGAACCCGGTAGAATCACGGGCGACCGCTCGCGATGGTCGTGCCCAAGCAGCCATTTGGGACATTTCGGATGAGTCGATTGAGGGAAGGTATGGCAGACAGCGAGATCCGGTTCTCACATTTGCGTCCGGCGGAAGTCATCAATCGGCTCCAGGAATGCCCGGTCATCTACCTGCCTTTGGGGCCCTTGGAATGGCACGGGCCGCATCTGCCGTTCGGGACAGATCCATTGATTGCACAGGCCGTCGCCCGCCAGGTCTGCGAGCGGATTGGGGGAATCGTCTGGCCGACGCTGTTCTGGGGCACGGAGCGAGAGCGGGACCCACAGATGCTCGAGAACCTCGGGTTTTCACGAGATGAGTATATTGTGGGCATGGATTTTCCGGCCAACACCTTGCCCAGCGCCTACTGCCGGGAGGAAACGTTCGCAATCCTTGTCAGGGAAGCCTTGGAGCACATCGCCCGAATAGGCGCCAAGTGCGCCGTGCTGGTCAACGGACACGGCGCGGTCAACCAGGTCCAAGTCCTGCGTCGACTTACCAAGGAGTTCAACCATTGCAGCAAGCTTCGCGTCCTGGTGGGGCTGGTGGGTTCGCAGGACAGCGCCTCCTCCGGCAGCGGCGCGCATGCCACTTCCGGCGAGACCAACGCCATGCTGCACCTGCACCCGCACAGAGTCGACCTGTCGCAGCTGCCGCCGACCGAAACGCCGATCCGGTATCAGGATTTCGCGATAGTCGACGGGCCCGGGTTCGACGGGACGGGCTCGCCGGACAAGATCGTCACAGAGGATCCCCGAGCCAACCCGTCCGCCGACGCCGGCCGGGTGCGCTGCCAAGAGGCCGTTGAACTGATCTGCAAGCAAGTTAAGAAGCTCTTGAAGTGAGAACGTCTGGCGGGAGCGTTGTCTCGACCCGCCGGGAGGTAGGATACGATGAAGGTAATGGTCATTTCCGGAAGCAGGAACCCCCAAGGCCAAACGGCCCGAGCCGCTGATGCGCTGATTGAAGGCTTGCGCAGCCAGGGGGGCGAAGCGGAGGTAGTGTTCTTACCCACGAAGAACATCGAGCGCTGCCGCCAGTGCGACGAACGCGGCTGGGGCGATTGCCGATCGGAAGGACGGTGCGTAATCGAGGATGACTTTGCTTCACTCGTCGATGCGATCAAGGCTGCCGACTGCGCCGCCTTCGCCACGCCTGTATACTTCAGCGACCTGAGCGAGTCCATGCGGGCGTTTCTGGATCGGCTGCGACGCATCACCCGTCACGAAGCGCCTAAGGCAGACCTGGCCGGTAAGCCTACCGTCGGTATCTGCGTCGCCGGCGGAGGAGGAGGCGGAGCGCCGCCGTGCACGGTTTCCCTGGAAAAGGTCCTGACAACGTGCGGGTTCGACGTGGTGGACATGATTCCCGTCCGACGGCAGAACCTTACCATGAAGCTGGAAGTCCTGGCGGTCGTGGGTAAATGGCTTTTCGGGTGTCCGACATCCAAAACGTAGGACCAAACAGATAACGCCGCGACCAAGCAGCCCTATCTTTTCCGTCTCACCAACGCTAACGCACCCAACGCCAGCAGCGCCAGTGTACCGGGCTCCGGGACGGTAACCCACCCGCTCCCGTTACTCGGGTCGATTATTGCTTGAAGGTGAGCAGCCGTAGGCCAAGTGCCTTGCCCCCCGGCCGAGGCGCTTTGGAAGTCGAAGGAGTTGGCCGTCAGCGCCTCGGTGCTGGCGATCGTGTACTGGACCCATTCGGCGACGCCGAAGCGGTTATCACCTCCATCGGCGTTAGCAAAGGCAAACTCAATGTCGAATTTGCCGTCACCATCTGCCTGGAAATCATCGTACGCAGTACCGATGGTCGGGTCCTGGAAGCTCCCGGACTTGTCCGACTGGACAAACTGCAAGAGCCCCAGATTCAAGCTCGGATCGAGGTTGAACAGCCACTCCGCGACGTACTCGTCGTCGGTTAGGTTCGTGGCCGTTAACGTAAGGATCACTGACCCCGGCGTGTCGTTGTCGTCGAAAGTCGCTGTCAGCCACGGTGTGCTGCCCACCGGCGGCGTTGCGCCGCTGTATTCGTAGCTCAACTGCATGGTCAGCAGCGCACCCAGCGTGCTAGTGGGCACAACGATACCTGTACATAGAATGACAATCAGTGCGTACCTCATCCCTCTCGTGCCTCCTGCATATTCAAGCGGTCTGCACCGCTTGGACCCTCACGTCAGATTTGAACGGCTCCGGCGCTCCCTTCACCGGGCCGAGGCTCTACGGGTGATCATATGCGCCGTCTCCCTTCTGTCAAGTCTTTTCTTCGTTTTCTTCTCAGAGAAAACCCAAAGAGCGAATATATCACCCGGACGGGCTGTTGTTCCTGCACCTGATTCGGCGTTACGAGCCGACCACGTCGAAGTAGTGGTCGAAGAAGGCTTGGGGATCGACTTGCTCGGCGACGGTGTGGGCGTCGTCGTCTTGCATCTCGATGAAGGAAGTTGCGCCTGCGTCGGTCTCTGCCAGCGAGACGCTAACTTCGCCGTGGCGATATTGGCAGATGTCCGGTGCGAATATGCAAGCGGCCGCCAGCGGATCGTGGAACGTAATCGCATCGTTATTCTCAAACTTCTCAAAGAAAACATCAGCGAAGTCGCGCACCGGTTCCAGCACCTTGGCGGTAAAACGCCTGCGACACTCATCGGCCGCTAATCGACATTGTGCGGTCACATCCAGACCGAAACTGACGTGCCGTCCTGCAGGCCGCTGGTCCCCCGCTCCATAGACGATCGCTGTGGCGTGCGGGTCGCACTTGGCGTTCCACTCAGGGGTTCGCCCGGTTTGCCCGAAGAACCGCCCGCACATCAGCACGAGCTGCTTCAGCAGGGCCGGAATCTCCGGATCGACCGCGAAGAGCGTCGCGATGTTCGTCAACGGCCCGATTCCCAGCAGCGTCAGCTCGCCGGGATTGGCGCGAATGGTGCGCCGCATAAACTCGACTCCCTCGCCCGGCGCGAACTGCGTGCGTCGCGGCCAATCGCCCAAGGCCCTGCCCTGAGGGACATCCCTTTGCGGCGTGGCGATCAGCATTGCCTCGGCGGCGCCGGGCCAGATCGGGATGTCGCCGCGCCCGACGTGGGTGCAGATAGCCGAGGCAAGCTCGGCCCGCTTGGCGGGTTCGCCGGTAACCGTGGTGATCCCGACAAGCTCGCAGCGCGGCTGGGAAAGCAAATACGCCAGCGCGACGGCGTCGTCGATGTCCGAGCCGATATCGGTGTCCAGCAGCAGACGCACTTTATCGCAAGCCATGTCCCTGTCCCTTGATGATTGGAGCAATTCAAGATTGTCTGTTCCGTCCTGTCCGGGGACGGGGTCGGGCCACTGACGTCAGGGGGCATCGGGGCCCGCTTGGTTTCGGCGCTTCGCCTTCCTTGTCAGCCTTGTGGTCGCTCAAGAAACACCGGAACATTAAACCTTTAAGTGCTCTAGCGGACGGTCGCTTAGAGGTTCGCCAGGCGGTCGGTCTTGTCGCGGACGATCAGGACCTCGATCAGCTCGTCCATGTTCCCGGAGATGATTCGCTCCAAGTTGAAGTTCGCCCCTTCTGCTCCCTGGCCCTTCAGGCGGTGGTCGGTGCAGCGGTTCTGCGGGAAGTTGTAGGTGCGAATGCGTTGGGACCTGTCGCCTGAACCGATCATGGATTTGCGAGTGGCGGCCTCTTCGGCTACTTGCCGGCTTTTGATCTGCTCGTGCACACGGGCAGCGAGGATTCGCCGGGCCTTGGCGCGGTTCTTGTGTTGGGACTTCTCATCTCGCATCGAGACGGTGATCCCGGTGGGGAGGTGCTCGAGCTTGATGGCGGACTCGACCTTGTTGACGTTTTGCCCTCCGGGCCCGCCGGCCCGCATGGTGTGCTCCAGAACATCCTTGTCCCAGTCTATCTGGATCTCGAGCGCTTCGGGTTCGCTCAGCACCGCAACGGTTGCGGCGGAGGTGTGGATCCGCCCGGACGCCTCAGTCTTGGGCACCCGCTGGACGCGGTGCCCGCCGCCTTCGTAGCCCAGCCGGGCCCACACGCCGTCGCCCTTGACGTTGACAATCACTTCTCGCAAACCGCCCAGGTCGGTCGGATTCGCCGAGAGGATCTCGAAGCTCCAGCGGTGATTCTCTGCATATCGGCGGTACATGTTCAGCAGGTCGCCGGCGAACAGGGCCGCCTCCTCACCGCCCGTCCCGGCCCTGATTTCCAGCATCACGGAGTTAATCTGTTCGTCGCCCGACATGACCAGCAGGGCCTTGATCTGCTCAATCGCCGTTTCCAGCTTCTCGCCGAGCGAGTCGACCTCAGTCCGGGCCAGTGCCTTAAGCTCGGAGTCGGTATGTTCGTCGGCGAGGATGCTCCTGGCCTCGTCGAGATGGGTGGCGAGTGTCTTGTACTGTCGGTACGGTTCGACGATCCGCTTCAGGCGGGAGTGCTCCTTGGCCACCGCCACGATGCGCGCAGGGTCGGAGGCGACGGCCTGGTCGTTCATCTGCTCCTCCGCCTCTTCGTAACGCCGGACCAGTTCCTCCAGCTTCGAAATCAGGCCTTCTTCCGACATAGCTTATTTGACGCACCTTCTTCAGCAGTTATGTGGTTTGACTGGACTGGCAAAGCAGCTTCGCGCCCGTCGATTGAATCGGTCGTCTTTGTGGCGGACCTGCATACAAAAACGCCGACATTGCATAGGCGGATGTCGGCGTTGCGGACCTTAGGTTGCTACTTCTTGTCTGTCTTGTCCTTGTCGGCCTTCCTGAAATAGTCCGTCCCGAATTTTCGCTGGAACTTCTCGATCCGGCCGGCCGTGTCTATGTACTTCTGCTTGCCCGTGTAGAACGGGTGGCAGTTGCTGCAGATCTCCACCTGCAGCTTGCCGATGCGCGTAGAGCGGGTGGTGAACTTGTTCCCGCAGGCGCAGGTGACGTTCAACTCGGAGTATTCCGGATGTATCTCTTCATTCATGGCGGCACCTCTGACGCGCCATAGTATAGGGTAGAGGCGCGTGGTTCCGCAAGATGCTCTTACGTTGTTATCGGCTCGGATCGGCCGGTAAGATCGATTATCGTGCCGGTATCGGCCGCCTGGCGGGCCTTAAGGGCTACCTCCGTGATGCGGAACGACTCTTGGGGCGAGATAAGGCACTGACCGGTTCCCTTCACAGATTCGACGAAACTTGCGAACAGATTCTCCGCCGGCGGTAAAGGCACATCCTGAAGGTCCGTCGGGGTCATCAGATTCACCTTTGTGCCCTCGGCGACAACCTCGACGATTCCTTCGCTTCCGGCGACTCTCAGGCGGTCGTCCCCGTGTTTGCGCTGCACCCCGTCGGACCAGGGCCGAAGGTAATCGAACCATATCACCGCGTGCCCGCCGCCGACCAGTTCCAGCAGGATCCCGCCGTTATCTTCCATCCCCGGATGCGTGGAGCGGGTTCGGTTGGAGTGCATCGCCGCAACGCGGGTGTAGTCCTCGCCGGTGCAGTAGCTGATGAAATCCAACGCGTGGATCGCCTGCCACGGTATCGATCCACCGTAGGTGCGGCGCTGCTTGTAGAAATCGTCGCGCTTCTTGAACGGGTACGACTTCTGGGCCCCCGCCAGGACGGGCCGGCCGATCCTCCCTGCGGCGATGAGCCGGCGGACGGCGAGGTAGCTCGGATCTGCCCGCATACCCATGTGTGCGGCGATGCGGACCTTGCTTTTCGCCACTGCCTCGCGCAAGGCCGTAAGGTCTTCAAGCGTTGTCGCCAGCGGTTTTTCGCTGACGATGTGACACCCCCGTTCGGCGGCGGCTGTGGACACCTCGGCGATTCGATACAGCGGCATGAAGACACCGACGATGTCGGGTTCCACCTCGTCCAGCATTTTGCGGTAATCGTCGTAAATGGGCAGGTCGTGCGAAACAATGTCGGTAAGGGTGGTGAACTTGAGCGGATCGTCGTCTCCCCAGCGTGCTGCGGCGACGAATTCAACGTCCGCGCACTTGGAGGCGCTCTTGATAAGAGCGTTGCAGTGTCCGTATCCGCCCGCGAGTGCGAGTTTCATCATGGGTCCATCTGCCTTTTTGTGGTTCTGGCACCGGCTGCGTGGTCGGGAAGCTCAGTGGTTCTTGAGTCAGCGATACTTTTTATAACGTCCCCCTTGCTGCGCCGCTATAGAATATGCGGCCTATGAGCAGCGATCTTGAGGATTTTTGGGCCACTTGCGAGCACCGCCGGGGTGGGAGGATTCTCTATTCGGCGTCGTTCACGCCAGACCTTAAGCGGCGCCTTTGCGAGCACATAGGGGGCCAGGACATAGCAACCCATTACGGGTTTTTTTCGCCCGTCCAGGTCCAGGTAAGGCGGCCTGAGGGTCTGGGCGAGTTGGACTACTCATCCTACTGGGATGGCGTGGAGCTGCCGGAAGGCACGACGATCGACGAAGACGGCGTGGCGCAAGTGCCCAGCGGGTTCTACCATTTCTGCGGACATATATCCCCGCTGCGAGATGCCAAAAGCATCGGCGAGATGGAGAACTACCCGCTGGACGACGTGTCCCAGTGGGATTTTTCTTACATGGGCCCGATCGTGGACGACGCTCACGCTCGGGGCCTGGTCGTCACCGGCTTTGCGGGGCATATGTACGAGACGGCGTGGCAGATTCGCGGGTACGAGCAGTTTCTGATGGACATGATCGAGCGGCCCAGTTGGGCCCAGTGCTTGCTGGAGCGAATCTCGCAGCAGAACATGGTCCGCGCAATGGCGTTTGCAAAGGCCGGCGTCGATCGGATTTGCACCGGCGACGACGTAGGCAATCAAAAAGCGATGATGTTCGCGCCCAGGTTGTGGCGGAAGATGATTCACTCGCGTTGGGCGCGAATATGGGCGGCTGCAAAGCAAGTCAACCCCAACGTCCAGATCTGGTACCACAGCGACGGGAATATAACGGAGGTAATCGGCGAGCTGGTCGAGGCGGGGCTGGACATACTCAATCCCGTCCAACCGGAGTGTCTGGACATCGATGCAATTCACGCGCGTTTCGGCGATAGGCTGACTTTCGACGGGTGCGTGGGGACGCAATCGACCATGCCGTTCGGTTCACCCGCCGACGTGCGGAGGCGCGTAAGGGAGCTTATCGACAAATACGGTCGAAACGGCGGGTTGATGATCGCGCCCACACACGTGCTTGAACCGGAAGTTCCAATCGCCAATATCGAAGCGTTCGCCGAGGCATGTCGCGAGTATGGCAGCTAGCTAAAGACGACGGAGGCGTATCCGACGGTCGTATCGTCCGGGTCGTTGGGATACATTTCGTGGACCACCTCGTAGCTGTTCGTGTACGCCAGGGCCAGGGCTTTTGTTGCGCCCATGACCTTGCATGCGGCGATCGTTGCGGCGATGGCACCGGCGCCGCAGGCGTTTCCATGAGCGGCCGCCTCGGAGATGACCTTATCGGCCTGCATTTGCTCTATCAGATCGAGCATCCTTCGATCGTTGTTCTTGGTCCATTGGACGCCCTCGAGGCCGCGGCCGCCCGGGGCGGGGAAATGACCGGCGTGGTGGGTTAGGTCCGTACTGCCCAGCACGCACACGCCTTTAAAGCCGTCGGCGAGAACTTTCCCGATGGCCTGGCCGATATCGACGGCCTGTTGGATGGGAGGGACCGCCACGGGGACGATTCTGACCTGCGGCGCCAGCACTTGCAGCAGCGGGATCTGAACCTCCAGCGAATGCTCCATCGCGTGGGCCTGGGGATTGGCGCGGAGAATCTCGCCGGATTCCAGGATCGCCGAGGCGAGCCGCTCGTCGATGGGGGCATCTCCCAGGGGCGTGCGCCACGTTCCCGAATCGTACACCTCCCCGGTCCGGACCGCACCGGTATGGTCCGCCCCGAACAGTACCACCGTCTCAAGAGGGCAAGTCGCTAACGCCTTCAGCGTCAGCGCAGCGACCTTCCCCGAGTAGACCCACCCTGCGTGGGGGACGAGCCCGCCGTAGAGGACCGGCGGCAAGTCCCCGGGTAACTGCGCGGCGTCGATGAGCTTCCCGGCGTGGTGCCTGCAGGATTGCGGCGAGCTTTCGTAAAACGTCCCGGCACGGACGGGCTGGCGGATGTTCATCGTCTGTCTCCCTGACGAACTGGTGAACCGATGAACTGATGAAAAGCGCCTGGCTAGTAGGTGCAGGTAATTATATCATCACCGCGATGCAACGGACATCTTGACGGCGGTTTCCTGAACACTGCCGATCGGTCTGATTCTTCGCATGAGCTGGTAGGCAGCGGGTGCCCAGAGCGACAGGATAAAGGTAAGGGAAAAGCAGTTGTCTCTGCCCAGCGCCAAACCGTGGGGTTCGCTCAGTTGGCCGAACCGTATCAGCATTTTCCGCCTGCTGATGGTCGGTCCCTTCATCGTGCTGCTGATGAACCAGCGTCAGTGGACCGGCGCGAGATACGTAGCGTTGATTATCTTTCTTGCCATGGCCGTCTCCGATCTTATCGACGGTGTGCTGGCACGAAGGCTCAACGCCAGGACCCGCATGGGGGCGATATTGGACCCCCTGGCCGACAAGGCTCTGATAATCTGTGCCGCGGTCTTGCTGTCGTTGAAAGACTCAGCCGTCCCAGGCGCGCAGCTGCCGAACTGGATCGTGGTGGCGGTTGTGGGCAAGGACCTGTGGGTGATCATCGGGTTTATAGTGGTATACTTGGTTACGGACCGGCTTCGCGTGCGGCCGACGCTGGCTGGTAAGGCCTGCACGGCCGGTCAATTGATCATGGTGACGTGCGTACTGGCAAGTCCCGATTTCAATCGCCTGGGATACCAGATCGGGACGCGACTTGCGACGGTGACCATATGGGGCGTCACCGTCCTTTGCGCCTTGGCCGTTATCAGTTACACTAGGTTGGGGCTGAGCTTCGTAGCCCAGGAAGACAAACCCCTTGAACATAGTACCCACGACGAACGGATGCCCAATGAGCCCGATAGACCAAATACTCGATGAATTGCGTGCGGGTCGGATGATCGTCCTGGTGGACGATGAGTCGCGAGAGAACGAGGGAGACCTCGTCCTGGCGGCCCAGAAGGTAACACCCGAGGCGATCAACTTCATGGCCCGCTTCGCCAGAGGGATCATCTGCCTCCCGATGACCAGCGCCAAGGCCGATCAGCTTGCGCTGCATCCGCAGGCGATTAACAACACAGCGCTGCACGGGACGGCGTTTACGGTTTCCGTTGATGCGGCCACCGCCGTCACCACCGGTGTATCGGCGGCCGATCGGGCCAGGACCGTCGAAGTGGCGTCCCGCGACGACGCTCACCCGGAGGATCTGGTTCGTCCGGGGCACGTCTTCCCGCTGCGGGCACGTGATGGGGGTGTGCTGGTCCGTGCGGGTCAGACCGAGGGGGCGATCGACCTGGCCCGTCTTGCGGGCCTGAAGCCTATGGCCGTGATCTGCGAGATCATGAACGAAGACGGGACGATGGCCCGCAGGGACGATCTGGAGAAGTTCTGCCTGCAGCACGGAATGAAGATGTGCTTCGTGGCGGATATCATCCGCCACCGGCTCAGGTCCGAGAAGCTTATTGAGCGGGCCGTCGAGATCGACCTTCCGTTGGAAGAAGGCCAGTTCCATCTGATCGCTTACACCTCCGTCGTCGACCCGGAGCCGCACATCGCCCTTTGCGCGGGCGGGGTCGGTAGGCTCGACAAGACTGGTAAGCCTATCCCCCATGAAGAGCCCGTCCTGGTTCGCGTTCACAGCGAATGCCTGACTGGCGACGCCTTCCGTTCGCTGCGGTGCGACTGCGGCCCGCAGCTTACCGAGGCGCTGAGGCGGATCACAGAGGTGGGCAAAGGCGCCATGGTGTACGTGCGTCAGGAGGGGCGCGGGATTGGCTTGATCAACAAGCTGCGGGCCTACAAGCTGCAGATGGAAAAGGGGCGGGACACGGTGGAGGCAAACCTGGACCTGGGCTTCGAGGCCGACCGGCGAGATTACGGGATCGGGAACCAGATACTGCGCGACCTGGGCCTTACCAAGCTGAGGATTATGACGAACAACCCGCGGAAGATATACGGGTTGGAGGGTTTCGGGCTGCGGATCGTGGAGCGCGTCCCGCTTCAGATTCCCGCCCACAAGATCAATCGCCAGTACCTTCAGACCAAGAAGGACAAGCTGGGACACATGCTGGATGACCTTTAGCGCGACTAACGCTTATCTGCCCCCCCCGAGGCGTCTGGCACACAGGTTCGCTGATTTCTCGCTCCAGTTCCTCTGGCCTGCTGCTAATGTCGACGTTACACTCTGGGCGGAATGTCCATGTCCGTATGTGAACAATTCCCGTTTGTCTACAAGGGGCGCAGATGCCGGGTGTGGTTTGTCTAGGCGAGTTGCTGGTTGATTTCTGTGCGGATCGCCCTGACGTCGGTCTGGACGGGGCCTGCACGTTTACCAAGGCGCCGGGCGGAGCGCCGGCGAACGTGGCGGTGGGTGTGGTTCGCCTGGGCGAATCGGCCGGTTTCGTCGGGGCGGTCGGCGACGATCCTTTCGGCGACTTCCTGGAGGCGGCGCTTCGCAAGGAGGGCGTGGATACCTCGTTTCTTATCAAGACCGACTCTGCACGCACGTCCCTGGCGTTTATCGCCGCACGCAGCGATGGGCGCAAGGACATTACTTTCTATCGCAACCCCGGAGCGGATATGTGCCTGGCGGCTGAGCATATCGACGCTTGGTATATCGGCTCGGCGGAGGTTTTGCACTTCGGATCCATCAGCCGGATCGACGAGGGCCCGCGAGCCGCCACCGACAGGGCCCGGCGCCTGGCGGCCGAGGCGGGGGCGCTGATCAGCTACGATCCGAACTACCGCCCGTCGCTCTGGGCTGCGCCCGATCTGGCCCGCAAGCGGATATTGGAAGGCTTGGCCGGGACGAACGTCGCCAAACTGAGCGCCGAAGAGTGGGAGTTCATAACCGGTGCCCAGGATTTTGCCGAAGGGACGGACCTGATCCTTCAGATGGGGGTTGATCTGGTCGTCCGCAGCGAAGGGTCCGACGGGGCGAGCTTTGCCACCCTCCAGCACGCCGGCCATGTTGATGGATTCAAAGTGGACTGCATCGAGCCGACCGGCGCCGGCGACGGATTCTGTGCCTGTCTTATTGTGCAGTTGCTTCGCTACTGGCGCGAAGGTATTCCACCGCGCCAGCTGCAGGCACAAGAGCTGAACCATATCGTCCGACGGGCCAATGCAGCCGGCGCCTTGGCGTGCACCAAAGTGGGGGCGATTCCTTCCTTGCCGACCACGCAGCAGGTAGAGGCCCTTATGGTTGGATAGCCTTGTAAGGGGACCCGAAAACCACTACATCGCATCAAGTCGGCGAGGCGAGTAATGATCATCGCCGTCTGACGGGGATTGGAACTCGGGCGGGAGTCTCAGAGCAATTAACGCTAATCTGTAGCGTTTTCCCTGGGTGCGGCGTCGCGTAGCGGCGTCGGACTGCATCGGCGATCCGCAGGGATCGCCTGCTTCGCCCTCCTTGCCACGCTCGTCCTGCCCAACGGGAAAATCGCTACATCTGATCGTTAAGTCCTCTAGAATTCGTACCGTTGGGTCCCGGCGAGGTCTATGGCGTAGAACTGCCCCGGTATCAGGCGGATCTTGTTCAGCGCCCCGGGAAAACGAGATTGGATTTCCTTGGTCAGCCCGCCTGCAAGTAAGGTCTGAAGCTGGTAGCGGTGTGGGGCCGAGTCGACCATTACCGTCAGCACGCTGCGGTGGAACCCCTCCAGGGCTGTGTGCTCGGCGATTTCTTCCGGGACCACTTCGTCCCAAATCTCGCTGAGCTGACCGAGCTGCTTGGCCCGCTTTGCGAGAGTGTGCTTCATGAGGATACCGATCGGCTGGCTCAAAGGCATGGCGCGATCGTTGAACTGGCGCTGTTGCCAGACGGTACGCAATTGGGCTTCGTCCATGAGACAGGCTCCGCGAACTTCCGGCCGATTCTTACACGCCAGCCGATTCCTCGCTCAAATATGACATCCGTGTCAGACCCGAAACGATACTAATACCATCGCCAAACACAAGGGCAAAACTTGATGCGAAAGCTTTCCTAACGCTCTTTTCTTGTCGCTGGGCAGTCGGGTTCGCCCGGCCGGGCGTCCCAGGTGGCGCTATCCTAAATCCACTGGCATCAGCACGTAGAGGAAATCGCTACCTGCCTTGATTACCGCCGGTTTGTTGGACGCACTCATCTCCAGCGTGATCGCGTCTGTTCCCGCCACGCGGAGGGCGTCGGTCATGAACGTTGGGTTGAAGGCGATATCGATCGGATCGCCGTCGAACTTGATTGGACAGGTCACTTCGGCCTCGCCGGTCTCCGGCGCTCTGCTGGAAAGTGTGACCGTCTCGGTCTGGAAGCTTAGTTTTACTCCGCGGGATTCTTCGTTTGTAAGCAGGGCCGCCTGGCGGATGCGGTGCTCGAATTCCGTTGTGTTCAGCGACGCCTTGCAGGTGGATTCCTTCGGGATAACGTCTGTGTACTTAGGGAAGTTTCCCTGAACCAGCGAACCGACTAGAACCGCCCGGGCCGAACGGATGAGCATTTGGTTTTCCAGGATCTTCACGTCCAGCGCCTTCTCGCCGTCGCCGGCGATGCGTTGGATCAGGCTCATCAGTTTGGTTGGCCCGATGGCTGTGAGGGGCTTGGAGACGGACTTGCCCAGCGAGGTCCTGACCTTTGCCAGCCGGTGCCCGTCCGTGGCGATAAGCTCGAGCTTCTTGCCTGATGCCTCCCACAGGACCCCGGACATCGCGTAGTGGCTGTGAACCTTGGCAGTGGCGAACAGGGTCTTTCCGATCATCTCGGCCAGTGCGGATGCTGAAATCTGGAAGTCGCCCTTGTCGGCGAAATCAGCCACGGCCGGGTACTCGCCCGGATCGTACCCGAATATCTTGAAGTGGCTTCCGGCGCCTCGGACGTGGACAGCCTGCTTTTCCGTCTCGATCGTGAGGGAATCCTCGCCGCTCGACTCGCGGACGATCCCGCTGAGCCTGTCGGCCGGTACGAGGGCCTCGCCTTCTTCGTCGATCTGCACGGCGGTGATCTGGCAGCGACAACCCACCTCCAGGTCGGTCGCCAGCAGTGTAAGCACATTCTCAGCTGCGATCAGCTTGACGCATTGCAGGACGGGCTTGGGCGTTCGGGTAGCGACGATGCTACTGGTAAGGCCCAACGCTTCCTGCAACGCCGCTGTCTGTGCGATAACCTTCATGATACGTGCCTTCCTTTTCGACGCGGACCGACCTTTCCGCGAGTGGGGCTTTTGTCACGATTTTGCAATCGCGGCCCTTATACGTCGCGCGGGGCCTTGTTTCAAGTGCTCAGAGCGATTTCTTTGACCCGCCTTACCTTGTGCCCCCGGCGGGTAGTTAGCGGCGCAGCAGCAGGTCCCGATCCTCGCCGGCGAGATTGAACCACGTTGGCCCATGCGATACCATTGCAGCAGCCGTATTGGGATATGATGATTTCCTCAGGATAATGAAGATGAAGAAGTTACAGATCGTCGCCCCAGATAAGAAGGCCCATACCGCTCAGCTTATCGATTTGATGGCGAAGGTATTTCCCGAGCCGGGGTATTTTGATTTTCGAGATCACTGTCGCCAGGGATACCTGCTGGGGGGCCACTACGACTGGGGCGCCTCGCGGATCGGGCTTATCGGCGAGAGGATCGTGACACACTACGGCGTGTGGGACTATCAGATGCGGATCGGTTCTGCTCGTGTTCGGGTTGGTGGAATCGGCGGGGTAGCTACGCATGGCGACTACCGCAAGAAGGGGCTGATGGTGACCACGGCCCAGGCGACCATCGAATCCATGCGCCGGTATGGATACGACATGACAGTCCTGTTCGGGATCCGCGACTTCTATCACAGGTTCGGTTATGTCCGGGCCTGGCCTGGCACGACCTGGTACGTCAATGCGGAAGACCTGCCCTCACAGATCCCGCCCGGGCGGATTCGCAAGTTCGTCCCCAGGTACAGGGCCGATCTTACGAGGATTTACAATCGCCATTTCGCCGGGATTACCGGGACGGCCGTCAGGCCGACTTACCTGAAAGGGCGCCGCCGATCGCCTTGGGAGGGGCAGCTTTGGGCGAACACCAGTGGGGACGTTGTCGGGTATGTTGTTGTTCGCCCACGTCGGGACCACCTGGAATGTACTGATTGTGCCGGTCCGGCCGCCCAAGTGCTTGGGCTCGTGCGCAAGGTTGCACGGCGGCTGAGGCGTGATGAGGTGCGATTCCACTGCCTTCCGCACAACACCCAAGTAGCCAAGCTGTTGCGGCGCGGGCGTTGCCGATGCGAGTTGAGATACTCCAAGAGCGGCGGGGCGATGATTCGGACGGTGAACCTCACCTCGACGCTGGGCAAGATGGCAGGTGAGCTTTCCCGACGGCTTGCCGAATCGGCGTTTGCGTCCTGGCGAGGCGAGCTGCTGATCTGCGATGCGCGAGAGAAGGTGAAACTGTCGATTGGCCGATCGGGCGTTCGCGTCGGCCAGATCGGCACAGACAGGTCAAGCGGCGCCAAAGTTCACAACGTCATCCGAGGCGGCGAACATATCGCCCAGTTGCTGATCGGGACTGACGAACCGGGCGAGATCATCGAAGCGGGGCGAATCAGGCTCACCGGCGACGCACGCAAGCTCATTGAGGTGCTTTTTGGCCATCAACATCCAATGCTCAGCGCACCGGATGCGTTCTAATCAATCTTATACGCCGGGGGTTTGGCACCGGGTGAGATGGGCATGTTGTACTTCTTGCCCTGGATGGCCTTTTTGAATTGGGTTCTTGTCTTTCTCAGCAACGGCGGATTGACGATGAGTTCAATCGCGCCGGAGGCCATTACCTGAGCCGCCTTTAGCATCCCGCGATGTCCGCCCGCGGTACGCACGAGCGATGCATAACTGCGGTGGTGGGATGTCGTCCCGACGGGGACGCAAGCTACATCGATCCTGCCCAGAGGAGCGAACCAGGAGACATTGTCCTCGTCGCTACTGCCCGTGCCCTGGCTGGTGCTGATCGGCTCGATCTTGTTTGCGTATTTGCATCCGGGGAGGGTTTTTCTGGCGGCCCGCGTTTCGGCGGGGGTGAACTTAGGCGGCCCGAGGCGTTGCAGAATGGCATCAAGCATCTGGGCCAAAGCTCTGCTCTGCATGCGTTCTGGTGTGGACGTGTGGACGGTCATTCGGCAGCGGGTCTCGGTGGCTGTGGCGGCGCCTTTTGCGCACAGCACCACGCGCCGCCGGAGGTCGTCTACCTGCCGGCGAGATCGTCCTCGCACGTAGTACCAGATCTCCGCGCGATCCGGAACGACGTTGGGGGCCTTTCCGCCATCGGGTATCACCGAGTGGATCCGAACGTTGGACTCCACGTGCTCGCGGAGGTAATTGACGGCGATATCGGTCAACAATGCTGCGTCCAGCGCGCTGCGCCCTTCATGGGGCTTTGCGCCGGCGTGGGCGGTCTTTCCGCGGAAGACGAATGAGAGAGAATCCATCGCCGCTCCGCCGGCCAGGTTCGCACAGGTGCGTCCCTGGGGATGCCAGGCCAGCACGGCATCCAAGCCCCTAAATGCCCGTTCCTGGGCCATGTACACCTTCCCGCCAAGCGTCTCCTCGGCGGGCGTCCCGAAGACGATGATTCGCCCGACTTTTCGCTTCTTGCGCAGGATTTTCGCAGCAATGATCCCCGCCAATGCAGACGCCGTACCCAGCAAATTGTGCCCGCAGCCGTGACCCCACTGACCCGGCCTGGGTCCACAATCGGGCAGCGCGTCGTATTCAGCCAGCAAGGCGATGGTGGGTTTGCCCACGCCTGCTACGGCGCGAAAGGCGGTCGGTAACTTTCCCCACGGCCGCGTGACGCGGAATCCGTGCGTCCGCAGATACTGCTCCAGAAGCTCCGCTGATTTGAATTCCGACATCGGCGGTTCGGCGAGGTCCCAAATCTTGTCGGCGATCTCGATCGCCTCGTCGCGGCGTCTGTCGATTGCTTGAGTTACTTCCCGCAGCGGTGCTCTTAGCTTGATGGTTTGAGTTTTGCTGGTCATAGTGCCTCGAATCCTAGTGAAGATTCGGCTTGGGTTCAAGGGATTCGGCGCGCCGCTGCCTATGCTGGACTCACATCGAGCTGGGTATCCCAGGTAAGTCCTCGTCTCTGTAATAGACGCACTGGAGATACAGCCCGTCCGGCGGGGCGGTCGGGCCTGCGTTGTTGCGGTCGCGCGAGGCGAGGATCTTGTCGATCCGCTGCGGTGCCCAGCGGCCCCGGCCGATCTCGATCAGCGTTCCGACGATGTTGCGGACCATGTTGTACAAGAAACCGTCTCCCGTGACGCTGATGTGTATCTCCGGGCCCGTTTGGGCTAGGTCGCAACGATACACCGTGCGGACTGTGTCCTGTCGCTGCTCACTTGAGGTGGCGAAGGCAAGAAAATCGTGCTTACCCAGGATGCGTCGCCCAGCCGCCTGCATTTGCTCCAGGTCCAGCGACATCCAGTAGTGATAAACTTGCTTGTCGAGCATGACGGGCCTGGTGGGTCCGAGGTAGATACGGTACCGATATGTCTTACCCATCGCCGAGCGGGAAGCGTGGAACTGATCGTCGACCTTCTGGGCGGAGCGTATGGCGATGTCGCGCGGCAGGGCGGAGTTCAGCGCCCGACGCAGGCCCCTAAGCGGAATGTTGAGGTTCTCTGTATAGAAGTTGGCGACCTGTCCGGAGGCGTGTACGCCGGCGTCGGTCCTGCCGGCCCCGAATACGACCACCGGATGGCCGATGACGCGACTGGCCGCTTCTTCTACGCGCTGCTGGATTGTGTCGATCCCATCCGCTTGTCGCTGCCACCCGTGATAGGCCGCACCGTTGTAGGCGATAACGAGCTTGATGTTGCGACGTGGCGGTGTATCAGTCATGGGTGTTATGTGTCTTCTGCTCGTGCGCACATACTCTGGCCGGCCGGGTTGCGGCCCTGCTTTACAGCAGCTCGGCGATCTGGATGGCGTTCAGGGCGGCGCCCTTGCGGAGCTGATCGCCGCAGACGAACATTTCGATCCCACGTCCATCCGGCTGGGAGATATCCTGGCGGATCCGCCCGACGAGGATATCATCGGTGCCGGAGGCATCCAGCGGCATGGGGAAATAGTTGGCCTCGCGATCATCCACGATCTTGACCCCCGCCGCTGCTGAGAGAATATCTCGCACCTCACCTTCGCTGATCGGGTCGGTGAACTGAAGGTTGATCGCTTCGCTGTGTGCCCGCATTACCGGGACACGGACGCACGTAGCCGTGATGCGAATATCCTCGCAATGGAAGATCTTATGCGTCTCGAGGACCATTTTGCTTTCTTCGAGGTTATAACCGTCCGGGCCGATTTTACTGTCATGGCAAAAGACGTTAAACGCCGCCGGGTGGGGTAAGACCTTCGGTGAGAATGGCCGGTTATCCAACACCGCGCGGGTGCCTTCGGTCAGCTCATCCATGGCCTCTGCGCCGGCACCGGAAGCTGCCTGGTATGTGCTGACGACGATCCGCCGGAGCGGATTGGCCTTGTGTAGCGGCCAGACCGGGACGTTCATGATGATCGTCGAGCAGTTTGGGTTGGCGATGACGCCCTTATGCAGTTTGATGTCCTGGGGATTGACCTGAGGGATCACCAGCGGGACGTCCGGGTCCATCCGAAACGCCGCGGTGTTGTCCACGACGACTGCCCCGGCGTTGATGGCAAGAGGGACGAATTGCTCTGAGATGCTCGACCCGGCCGAGGAAAGAACCAACCCGACGCCTTCGAAGCTTCTTTCGGTAAGTTCCTCGACTGCGATCCGCTCGCCGCGAAACTCCAGGTTCCTACCGGCTGAGCGGGTGGAAGCCAATAGCTTCAAGGTCTCCAGCGGAAAGTCTCGCTGCTCGAGAATCCGAATAAACTCGCTTCCGACTGCGCCGGTGGCGCCCATGATGGCTACGTGCTGGCTCATGGTCTGACTCTGATGATTCGTCGGGACTGGCTCTTGCGTTCAACAGAACAGTGTACCATTGAGGGGGGGGCGGACCAATGGACAAAAGGCACTTGGCTTACGTTGTTGGATCAGCTTCCCTGAAGGGCCCGACACCTCGTACCGCCTCTGGAAACCAAGCGCACCCACGACGACCTGGGGTGGGGCGACATGCGCAACCCCAGGTTAGGCGGCTCGCTGGTTTCGGGCCTTCTGCTACTATGGACCGTGCTGCCTTAGTCTACACTGGCCTCGATTTGCTTCATCAACTCGCCCATGTCCAGCGGCTTGTTGAGGCAGATGCGAGCGCCACATTCGAGGATCCGCTTTTCGCTCTCGGGCGACGGGAAAGCGGTAATCGCTACGACGTCGATGTGCTTCGTGGCGTCCTGCGACTTGATCATAGTGCAGACATCGTATCCGTCCATTCCCGGCATGCGGAGGTCTAGGACGACCACGTCCGGCTTATGCGTGGCGATGACCGTGCCAGCATTAAACCCGTCCTTGGCTTCCAAGACCTCATACTCAGGATGCGCCTCTTGGATCGTCGAGACGATCATCTTGGTGACGGATTCTTCGTCATCCACGACCAAGACGCGCGGGGGAGCTGGTTCCAGCTCCGGAGGGACAGGCATCTTGTGGACCTTGAGAAACTGAATCAGATTCTCTTTTGAGGCCCGCCTGTGCCCGCCGGGTGTGCGGTGCGACTTAAGCAGCCCCTGGTCCATCCAGTTGGCCACTGAGCCCGGGTCCACGCTCAGAAGCTTGGCGATTGCGAAGGTCGAATAGTTCTTAGCCATTTGTCACTCCACCATTAAAAGGGTATCGAAAACGCACGCAAACCTGCAAATCTACTATAATAGTATAGCCCATCTCGGCGAACTGCGGAAAATTATTGAGAATATTGTGTTTTAGTTTCGCTCCGGGTGACGTGCGAAATACCATCGTGCTGTCACCTCGGATAGATCTGAAGTAAGATTAGGTATGGTCGTCGGGTTCCGCAAGCGAATTTCAAGTTTTTTTTACCATAATTCCAAGCCCCTCTCTTGTCTTGGGGCCACACCTGCGTAGCCGGGCCGCAAAGGCTTTGAATTTGACAAACCGGGGCATGGCTATTCTACTGTTGGCACAATCGGGGAGCCGACAGATAGACGAAGCCATAACTAAAACTCATCAGAGACCTTGTCCTCGTTGCCAGCTATCAGTTTTGGCCGACGCGGTTTTTTGCGGTCATTGCGGCTTGCGGTTCGGACGCCAAGAGCCCGTGCCGTGGTGGTACGTGCACCGGCGTTTGTACGACTGGACGCTGGCGTGGGCGTACAAGCCGTCGTCTTCGGTGGCGCTGTGTGCGTTGAGTTTCTCCGAGAGCATTATCTTTCCAGTACCTCCAGACGTGTTGCTGATCCCGCTGGTGCTGGGCAACCGCAAGAAGTGGGCCAACTACGCATTTCTTTGCAGCGTCTCCAGCGTTCTGGGAGCTATCGCCGCCTACCTGATCGGCTGGCTTGCCTGGCCGCTGATTGATCAGGTTGTCTACAGGTGGTTGGGCTGGACGGGCCTTAATGAAGTGAATTTCACGCTTGCCGCTCAGGCCTTTGACAAATGGAACTTCCTGATCGTTTTTGGCGCGGGCTTTACGCCGCTGCCGTTTAAGGTCTTCAACGTCTTTGCCGGGCTCTTCAGCACAGACCCTCAAGTCGCCTCCCCGGCGATGTTTTTCCTGGTGTTCCTATTGGCTGCGACGACGAGCCGCTCGGCGAGGTTCTTCCTGGTGGCTGGGCTGATCCGGTTGTTCGGGGCCAAGATTACGCCCTTCATTGACAAGTACTTCAACTGGCTGTCGCTTCTGTTTGCAGCTCTTTTGGTCGGCGGGTTTGTTGTGATCAAATACGTCTTGTGATGGGCACTTGCCCGGAAAAGGTAAGGGGGAGTTTCTCTGGGGCCGCCACAGCGAGATGAGCAGGAAACTCTTCATGGACGCCGTCGTAGGGCGGCACGAAACAGGCAGGGCGGGCTTCGGGACCGGTACGTCCATCGTCTGTAAGACCCTTATGGAGCAGGAGGGCGTGTACTTCCCCGACGCCCATCTGGATCCTGAGAAGATGGCCGCCTTGGCCATCGCAGGGCACACCGTTCTGGGGTTCGATGTGGTGATGCCGCTCTTTTCCGTCTGCCACGAAGCGGCCGCTATGGGCTGCGATGTTCGCTGGGGCGGGCCCAATGTGATGCCGGAGCCCGGTAAATTCATCTACAGCAGCGCCGACGATATTCGCATACCCGCCGATCTATTGAGACAAGCGCCCTGTCGGGTCCCGCTTGCAGCTATCTCGCTGCTTAAGAAGCGACTGGGCGAGGACGCGGGTGTTTGCGGGAAAGTCATGGGCAGTTGGACGCTGGCGTATCATCTTTTCGGCGTGGAGAACTTCCTGATAGGCACGATTGACGACCCCTCCGAGACGCACCGCATCCTGGAGAGGCTTGCGCCGGTTACGCTGAGCTTTGCGCGGGCGCAGATCGAGGCGGGTGCGGACTGCCTCCTGCTTGCCGACCATGCCACGCGGGATCTGTGCAGCCCAAACGCCTACGGAGAATTTCTGATGCGGATGCACCGGCAGATCGCCGCAGAACTGCCCGTTCCGCTGATCCTTCACATCTGCGGCGATACTACGGATCGGATCGGGCTTGTTAACCGGACCGGGCTTGCCTGCTTTCACTGGGACACGAAGTGCGGCGCGCCGTCCAAGGTTCGCGACCTGGCAGGGGATAAGCTCGCCCTGATGGGCGGCGTGAGCAATTTCCTTTTGCTGGATGGGACGCCGGAGCAGGTCGCTGCCGCTGCCGCCGAAGCCGTAGCTGCCGGAATAGATATCGTCGGTCCGGAATGTGCAGTGCCTCTTGGGACACCGCTGGCGAACCTGAAGGCGATAGCGGCGGTTGACCGGCCGGCTGGCCGGGAATAGATTAATAGGGTGAAAGGGAGTCTATTATGACCATCTGCCCCGAAGATCGGGTGACATTGGTGGACCTGGCCCGGGCCGCCGTCGAGGCCGAGGTGACCGGAGGCGGGCGAGTTACTATCGACAATCCCGCCGGTGTACTTACCGAACAGCTCGGGTGTTTCGTTACGCTGACAAACGATGGCAGGCTGCGGGGATGCATCGGGACGTTCGTGGCGCAGGACCCTTTGGCGAGGACGGTTGTTGAGCTGGGCTCAGCCGCCGCCTGCGACCCAAGGTTCTTTTCAAACCCCATCACACCGGGGGAGCTGGGCGAGCTGAGAGTCGAAGTGTCGGTCCTCTCCCAGCTGACCGAAACGGACGCCCCGGAGAAGCTCACGCTCGGTAAACACGGGATCTATATTGTCTGCGGCGGTCAGTCGGGATGCTTCCTCCCGGAGGTGGCGACGGACATGAACTGGTCCGTCCAGGAGTTTCTAGACAACTGTTGCACTCACAAGGCCGCCCTGCCCCCCGGCGCCTGGCGCGATAAAGACACGAAGGTCTACCTGTTCACCTCCGAGAAGTTTGATCATTAGGGGGCCGAGCATAGGCGGATACGCGGGTACTTGTCGGATCCAAGATTCAATCGATCCAGGGCGTTTCTACTTCTTCCCCATCTTTCGCTGTGCTTCGAAAAAGTGAGACAGGAGCTGGCCGCATTCTTCGGCCCGCAGGCCGGAATGGATCTGAACCTTGTGGTTTAAGCGTTCGTCGCTGCAGATCTGATAGAGCGACTCGACCGCTCCGGCCTTGGGGTCGGCGGCGCCGTAGATGAGCCTGTCGATGCGGGCGGCGACGATTGCACCGGCACACATGCAACACGGCTCGAGCGTCACCACCATAGTGCACCCGCTCAGACGCCAGTCGCCCAGACGCTCCGCCGCCTGTCGAATGGCTACCATCTCGGCGTGGGCTGTGGGGTCGGCGACTTTGGTTGTTCGGTTGTGCCCAGCCGTGAAGATCTTCCCCTCGCGGACGATCACAGCGCCGATTGGAACGTCGCCGAGAGATTCGGCCCGTTTGGCCTGTTCGATGGCTGCGACCATGAACTCGTCGTGTTCTTTCGAGATGTCGTCGCTCATCTTATTATTCTCCCGATTACGGAGCCGGGACGAAATCCCGCCCGCCCCTACGCCCACAAATGCGGCGGCGCGGCCGGAAGTATATGCTATGAAAACTCGATCCGCGACATAATTTCATCTGCCGTCGCCTCGGGGGGTGTCTGGCCGCTAAGGTCGAACCAGTGTACGTTAGGGAACCTTCTGTGCCATGTCCGCTGCTTCTTGGCCAGTCGGCGGGTATTGATCTTGATTCTCTCCAGTGCCTGTTCCCCCGTCAGTTTGCCTTGCAGGTGGGCGATCATCTCGGCGTACCCGACGGCAGCAGCGGCCCGGTCCGATATTCCTCCAGGCTCGCTCAGCAGCGAGGCGACCTCGTCGGCCAGGCCTGCTTCGACCATTCGCTTGGCGCGGGCGTTGATGCGCCCGTTCAGGTCCGCCTTGTCCCGCCGCAGGGCGATAAAGACGCAATCGTAACGCGGTGAGGGGCTGTCCCACTGCTGCTGCAACTGGCTGATTGGCCGGCCCGTCAGTTGGTAGACCTCCAGGGCGCGGACGACGCGTCTCTCGTCGTTGGGGTGTATGCGAGCGGCTGCTTCGGGATCGACGGCGCCCAACGATTCATGCAGCGCGGTAGGGCCCTCGGTGCGTGCTCGGCGTTTCAGCTCTGCGCGGATTTGCGGATTGGCGGGCGGTCCTTCAAACAGTCCCGACGAGAGGGTTTTGATATAAAGACTTGTTCCACCCACGGCCCAGGGGACATCTCCGGCCGCGGTTATCGAGCTGATCGCCCGGTCGGCGCAGCGAAGGTACTGGGCGACGGAGAAGCTTTCGGAAGGTTCGACGACGTCGATGCAGTGGTGGGGGATCTCGTGGCGGACTTGCGGTGAGGGCTTTGCCGTACCAATGTCCATTCGCCGGTAGACCTTCATCGAATCGACGCTGACGATTTGCCCGCCGACTCGCCTGGTCAGCTCACGCGCGACGGCGCCCTTCCCGCATGCGGTACACCCCAGAATGAAATACACCTTCGTCACGGGGCGATTGTCTCTTTCGGCGGTGCGGGCTGTCAAGGTGGGTGGAACGACAGGACCTCCAGGCGCCGGATCAATAGTCCTGCAGCTCTGGCGAGTCCGACGGCTTTTCGCCGCGACGCTGTAGCCCACCCAGCCCGAACCTTGCAGCCACCCGGTAGAGTGTCACGTACAGTGTCGGTACCACGATAAGCGTCAGTATCGTCGCAAAGCCCAGACCGAAGATCACAGCTATCGCCATGCTGCGCCACCATTGGCTCGTTTCGCTGCGCGTGGCCCATTGCATTACATGGAAGTCGAAGCTCACGCCCGTAGCCATCGGGATAAGGGCGAGGATTGTCGTAGTGGCCGTCAGCAGCACCGGGCGCAGGCGTGTTGCCCCGGCCCGCAGGGTCGCGTCGAATAGCTCCATTCCCCGCTTCTGCAGTTTTCTGGTATAGTCCAGCAGGACGATAGCGTTGTTGACCACGACGCCAGCCAGGCTGATCACCCCCACGCCGGTCATGATGATTCCGAACGGCAGGCGGCAGATAAGCAATCCCATCAGCACGCCGATCATCGACATCAAGACCGAGACCATGATGATCAGCGGCGCCGCCAGCGTGTTGAACTGGATCACAAGTATCAGTACGATCAGCAGTATCGCCATGGCGAAGGCCTTGCCCAGAAACGCACTGGCCCTTTCCTGCTCCTCCTTCTCGCCGACGTAGCGTATGTAGTAGCCCTGCGGTAAGTTCATTTGGGCCAGGAGCTGCTGGACGTCCTTGAGGACCTGATTGCTCTGGCGGCCCTCGGCGTCGGCGGTCAATGTAATTGCGCGTTTGCGGTCGACGTGGCGAATCGTGCCGTACCCCCCGGTGTATTCGAACCGGCCCAATGAGCTGAGCGGGACGGCCTGGCCCGTTTCGGTAGGCACGCGCAGCCGGAAGATGTCCTCGATGTTGGTTCTCTGGGACAGCGGTAAGCGGACAGTGATGTCATATTCGTCGTTGAATTGACGATAAGTCCCGACCTTTACCCCCAATATAGCCGTCTTAAGAAACTGTCCTACGATGTATGTGTTCACTCCCAGCATCATCGCCCGGTGCCGATTGACGCGGAACGAAAGCTCCGGCCGGGCCGCCTCGTAGTCGCTGCGAAGGTTGACCAGGCCCGGGATGTTGGCGATTGCGAGCCTGGCTTTTTCGCTGAGCTGCTCCAGTGTCTTGAAATCCTCGCCTATGATGCGCACCTCCACCGCAGCGCCTGTCGGGGGACCGTGCTTTTCCTTCTCAACCTTTATTTCCGCGCCAGATATGTCGTCCAGGGACGATCGTATCTCGGTGACCACATCGGCTGAGGGGCGCCGGCGCAGCTCATAATCGTGGAACACCAGCGTGATGTTTGTCAGGTGGGCCCCCTGTGATCCGCCCCCGAAAATGCCCGCCCCGCCGCCTCCGGACCCGACGTTGGTTATCACATGTTCCAGCTCATCGGCGTAGGGCTCGACGCGTTTTTCGATCAGCCGGGCCAGTTTGTCGGACTCCTGGATGCTGGTGCCTTGGGGGCTGCGCACGTCGATCATCGCACGCTTGGGATCTATGTCGGGAAAGAGTTCGACGCCGTGGCCGAACTTGACGTACATTCCCACCATGCCCATGAACAACACCGCAATGAGCGAGAACGTTGCAGCCCAATGATGGATGGCCAGGTTGAGCACCTTACGATATTCGCGAACAAAGCGGTGGTCTTCGAGGGTTTTCTTCTTTTGCCCGCCTACTAGGATGGAGCTGGCGGCGGGGTTGATGACCATCGCCACAAACAACGAGCTGCTCAGTGTGATTATCAGCGTAATCGGTAAGTACTTCATGAACTCGCCCATGATCCCCGGCCAGAATATCAGCGGAGTAAAGGCTGCTAGTGTGGTGGCCGTCGAGGTGATGACCGGCCAGGCCACTTCGCCGGTGCCCTTCATGGCTCCTTCCATGCGCGAGTATCCCAGTTGTATGTACCGGTAGATGTTCTCGACGATGACGATTGCATTGTCGACCATCATGCCTAGGGCAATGATCAGGCTGAACAGGACGACCATGTTAAGCGTGTAACCCATGGCGCTGATGATCGCGAAGCTCAGCAGCATGCTCATGGGGATTGTCAGCCCCACGATCATGCTTGTCCGCCAGCCCATGAAGACCACGATCACAGCCACGACGAGGATCAGACCCGAAAGGATGTTGTTCTCCAGGTCCTTCACCATCATGTGGATGTCCTTGGACCGATCATCGGTGATCTCAAAGACGACGCCCTCGGGCGCGAGTTTCTTCGCCTCGGCGAGGATCTGCTTGACGGCCTCGGCAATGTGGACGATGTTAGCCCCGATTCGTTTCTTCACGGAGACGCTTATGCTTTCGATGCCGTTCAGGCGGGAGTAGCTCAGGCGGTCTTTGAAGGTATCGCGCACGGTTACCACGTCGGAGAAATATATGGGCCTACCGTTGCGGATCGCTACGACGAGCTGATCCACTTCTCCGGGATCGACGAATTCCGCTGGGACTCGGATATTGAATTTCGTGCGGGGAGTCTCAAGGCCGCCCGCCGAGATATTGACGTTCTCGGAGGGGATGAGCTTTAGGATCTCCAGCGTGGAAAGCCCATACGCCGCGAGGCGATCCGGGTCGATCTCCAAACGAATCTCTCGTTCCAGCCCGCCCAGGACGTCACATTCAAGCACCCCGGGCTGCTGTTCGATTGTCTCCTGAAGGTTGTCGGCGATTTCCTTGAGGCGGACCGGGGAGATAGGCCCGGAGATGTTAATCATCATGATCGGGAATTCGGCGATGTTGATCTCTTCTATGGTTGGTTCCTCGGCTTCGGTGGGCAGTTCCGCCTTGGCGAGGTCCACCTTATCCCTCACGAGCTGCTTCGCCTCTTCGATTGGCACATCGGGCTGGAACTCCACGACGATCGTGGACTGCCCCTCGGCGCTTACCGACGTGATCTCCTCGACACCCTTCAGCCCGGACAGCTCGTTCTCGATCTTTATCGTTACCGCAGATTCAACATCTTCCGGCGAGACGCCTTCGTACGTGGTCTTGATGAAAACATAAGGAATCGGGATGTCGGGTGCGGCCTCGCGCGGGAGGGACAGGTAACTGTAGCCGCCGGCCAGGACGATCAATAGGCCCAGGACGGCGACCGTTGTGGGATTCTTGACTGCTGCATTCGATATCAGCACGCCCGCTACCGCCTTTCCGGCTCGGTCACCTTCTGGCCCGGACCGACGTAATGATGGCCGGATACGATTAGCCGGTCACCTGGATCCAACCCGCTCAGGACACGCACGCTGTAGCCCTTTATGAAACCCAGCTCGACCTGGCGCTGCTGGGCCTTGGAGTCGTTGACGATATAAACCACATACCCGCTCTCGAGCGGGATCACCGCGGCCAGCGGGATCATGATGGGGTCCTGCAATATGCGCCGGGTCAGTTCGACCGTTACGATCTGCCCGCTGCGCAGCCTGCGCTTACCTTGGAGGCTGGCGGGATTGTCCACCGTGATTTCCACTCGTGTCGTGCGGGTCAGCTCGTCGGCCAGTTCGCTGATGTAGGTGATGGGACCGGTCTCCCGGGCACCGTCAAGGGAGTCGATGGATATGGTGGCCTTGTCGCCCAGATGCAGGAAGTGCACGTTCCTCTCCGAGACGTGCGCGACGACCTTTACAGTGTCGATATCGACAATCTTGGCGACCGTCTCACCGACCTTTACATATTCGCCCACTTCCAGCGGAAGTTGATCAACGATTCCGCTGATGGGTGCGAGAATTGTCGCGCGCCTGAGCCTTACGACAGCGCACTCGTATGTTCCCTTCGAGACGGCGAGTTTGGCCTGGGTCTCGTCATATTCTTTGGGTGTGGCTACCCCTTTTCGGCGTGCATCCGCGATGCGTTGGAATTCTTTCTCGTCGAAGACCAGTTGTGCCTTCGCGCTGTCGTGATCGGCCTGCAGGAGGTCGGTGTTGAGGTGCAGGATGGCCTTGCCCGCATCGATTGTGTCGCCCTCGTCGATCGTCTTGCCCTTGATTTTGGTGCTGGGGGACATGGGCTGAGCCGTTCGGTCGCCCTGCTGGTCTCGGGCGGCGTACGCTTCAATTCGCCCGTCGATTTCGGCCGCCACATCCACGATGCGATTGGCTTCGATGACGGCCTCGACCCGGAAGGTGTCGGGGAGCTGCGCGATTGGGCGGATGATCTGTGTCACGACGTTGATGGGGCGGCGCTCGGTCGGCACGGTCTCTTCTCGTCCACGCGGGACGAGAACCAAAACCAACACAGCCACGGCTGCGGCGATAATGATAGGCAACGCGATCTTGGTGTTCGTGGCTCGTCTCTTCCGCGATCGGGGTGAGCCCGTCGTCTCGCCTGGGCTGGCCCCGATTGTTGCACCACCGTCGCTTTGGGAACCTGAGGGCTCTGGCCTTGCCTCGTTGTCGTTCTTTTCATTTGCGGTGTTCATCTTGAACCTCACACTATGGTTCTTCGTTTCGGGCGACCGAAAGTCCGGTCAGGATCGCCCGTTTCATCGCAGCCAGGAGGGTAGTGTCCACGTTTACTCCCACGTCCAGGATCGATTGGATCTCAATTCCGTCCAACATGGCCATGATCAGCGAAGCGGCCACCACTTTGTCGAATTGGGGATTGAATTCGCCGGTTGAGACGCCTTCGTCGACTATCGACGCGATCCGCTCACGCCATTGGCTGTACATTTGTTGAAGAATGCGCGTCAGTTCACCACTACCGCCTTCGCGTGCGGCTGTCGCCCAAAACTCCAGGACCAGCCGCCCTATTCGGTTGTGGCGTGAGAGATTCTCAAACCAGTAGTCCAACATCTGTTCGAGCTTCTGCCTGGCCGGGAGGGGGGTCTGGATCCGACGGTCCACCTCCGACTCGGCCTGGACAAGGACATTGGTGAAGACGGCCTTGAATAGCTCCTCTTTGCTCTTGAAGTAATTGTAGATGCTTCCCTTGGCGATCCCGGCTTCTGTGGCGACGGCGCCGACGGTGGCTGCGGCATACCCGTGCTGGTCGAATACGCGCTCGGCGGCGGTGAGGATCTGGGTCCGGCGCTGCGCTTGGTGCTGGGAGTCGTGCATTGTCATGTTCCTCAAGGTGTCTCTGTGCGGTTCCGACCTTCTCACTATTCAGTATAGCATATGACTGACCGGTCAGTCAATAGCTAAGGCGGAAAACGCGACATGTCGCCCGAACGCGTAAGCGTCTCTAATACAAACTGATATACCGCACCATAGATTTGGCCATGGTCCGTGACTGGCCAAGTGTACGTCAGAGGATGCGATGGGGCGGGGCGGGGATGTTTATGCTGGGACCGTAGACTTCCCGTCCAGGAAGCCCTCAAGCTTTCTGGCCCGGACCGGATGCTGGAGCTTGCGGATCGCCTTGGCCTCGACCTGGCGGACGCGCTCGCGGGTGACCTTGAATATCCGCCCGACCTCTTCCAGCGTGTAGGTGTACCCGTCACCGATGCCGTATCGCAGCTTGATGATCTCCCGCTCGCGGTAGGTGAGTGTCTTTAGGACCTCTTCGATGCGGTCCTTCAGCATCTCCGTCCCGGCGGTGACGACGGGGCTTTCGGCGGTCTCATCTTCGATGAAGTCGCCGAAGTAACTGTCTTCGCTTTCGCCGACGGGACGGTCAAGGCTTATCGGATGGCGCGAGATCTTCAGCACCCGCCGTGCCTCTGCTACGGGCATTCCGGCCTCGTGGGCGATCTCCTCGATGCTGGGCTCGCGACCGAGATTCTGGACGAGCCGCTTGGAGATGTTGCGCAGCTTGCTCATCGTCTCGATCATGTGGACAGGAATGCGGATGGTGCGTGCGTGATCGGCAATGGCGCGGGTGATCGCCTGGCGAATCCACCACGTGGCGTAGGTGGAGAACTTGTAGCCGCGGCGATACTCGTACTTGTCCACCGCGCGCATTAGACCCGTGTTTCCCTCCTGGATGATATCCAGGAACGACAACCCGCGATTGCGATACTTCTTGGCGATTGAGACGACCAGGCGGAGGTTTCCCCCGGACAGTTCCCTCTTAGTCTGCTGGTAATCGTTGAAGACTTTTTCTATGGCCTTGACGCGCTTGCGGAGCATCTCGGGGCCTTCCAGGACCAACTCGGTCATGCCCTCGAGCTCTTCTTTCATCGCCTCGAGATCTTCGGGGGGGATGTTGCTGGACTCCGTCGAGTTTAGTATACGCTCGAGCTCGTCCATCTTATGGGAGATGTGCTCGAGCTTCTTCATCAGAGGCTGGATTCTCGAAGTCCGCAGCGACAGTTCCTCCAGGAGCCTCGCTGCGCGGCGGCAGCGACGCCACAGCCTTCTGCGCGCGCCGTGGCGTTTCTTGTCCGGCTCTCCGGTGGTCTTGGCGGTGGTCCAATCCGCCATATTGTCCTCGATGATTTTCTCGACTGTTTGCAGATTGGATGGCATCCGACCGGTGATGGTCTCTTTTGAGAGATTCTCTGCCGTGGATATTCTCATCGTCCGGTCGAACGGGAGGTGTCCCTCGTGAACTTGGGTGAGGATTTCGGCGGCCTGGCGTATGCAATAATCGCACTCAAGCACGCGACGGCGAAAATGCATACGAGTCATTTCAATCTTCTTGGCAAGGGTGATTTCCTGATCACGTCTCAGCAGCGGGATTTCACCCATCTGCGTCAGGTACATACGCACCGGATCGTCAATGCGTTTGGTTTCGGGCTCGAGTTCGTTGGCTCGGGCCTTGGGCTTGACGCGGGCGGGGGCCTCCTGCTCGGTCCGGTCGGCGGTTTGGACGAATCCTTTCCGCTGTTTGGCCTCGGCCTCGTCGATGAGCTCGATTCCCAGCTCGTCCAGGGTCATCAAAAGTGCGTCGAGCTTATCGGGAGAGACGGCCTCGTCGGGAAGGTCCGTATTCATCTCCTCATAGGTGAGGTATCCGCGGCCCTTACCTTTGGCTACGAGCTTCTTGATACTTGCATCTACGAGATCAGGCATAAGCGGTTTCCTGACAGATAGTAGAGTTACCCTCGGCCCAACAGAACCCAACAGGATATCGCCCCGTCAGTCTGATGGTCAAATATAATTGTATTCTACCTTATTTTAGGGTGCCGCCTCAAATCTGACTGGCGAAATTCCTGGTTAAGCTGACGGAGCGTTTCGTCGTTGAGGCCGGCTCTTTTTAGCTCTTGGATTTCTTGCCTGTTGCGGCGGTATAGCAGGTGCTTTACGGCGCCATCCAGCGTCTGTTCATGGTTTCCTCGTCGCTGGCCTGAGGTGATCAAGTCGGTAACGACAGGCCCGCAGGATGCCATTGCCTCCGACGCAACAAGCTGCTCGACGGTAAGCTTTCCGGTTTGGCCCAGCGACCAGACTACCTCGGCGATAGATCGTAACGTACTGTTACTAAAATCATTAGGGCTGACTTCTTGAGCGGCCGCTTCGTAAAGGTCTTCTCGATTCACCAGCACCTCCAACAGCTGTCGCTCCGCAAGCACCGCAGGATCCATTTGCTCGGGCTTGGGCGGGTCTTGTTGTGGCTGGGAGCTTCGCGGTATCTGCCTCCCCAAACGGCGCATTTGTCCCTCGAGGTCGGCCGGGGCGACGTTGAGGATGTGACCGATGTGCTGGACGAGCTGGCCCCGCCGGACCTGGTCGATAGCGCCGTAGGCCGAACTGGCCACCACCAGCCTCAAAAATTCCTCGATTATACGGTGCCGGTCGGCCAAGTTTCCGGCCGCATCCTCATACGCCTTCTGGCGGCGGCCCCAGACGTACTGCAGTGCATCCGGTGCAGAGGCCACAAGCTCCCGCATCGCCTCGGCGCCTTCGCTAAGACAGAAATCGCACGGGTCTTTACCGGTTGGTATCGTCGCCACTCGTACGTGGAGATGTTGTGCTATGAATAGTTCCAGTGCCCTTTCAGCTGCGGTGGTACCGGCCTCGTCGGAGTCGAAGACAACCACCACTTCCCGCGCGTAGCGAGAAAGCAGTCGCACCTGGCGATTCGTCAGCGACGTTCCCATTGTCGCCACCACATTCTCCACGCCCATCTGGATCGGTATGAGCGCGTCGAGGTAGCCTTCGACGACGATTGCCTGCCCCCCCCCGGCGATATTCTGCCGCGACCAGTTTAGCGCATAAAGGCTTGCGGATTTATCGAACAGGATTGTCTCAGCGGTGTTGAGGTATTTTGCGGGTTCGGCTTCGTCCAGGGCCCGCCCGGCGAAGGCGACGACGCGCCCCCCCGGATCGATAATCGGGAAGATCAGGCGATTGCGAAGTCGATCGTAGCAACCAGCCCCGGACTCACGCCGCACCGCAAGCCCCGCTGCCACCAAGTGAGACTCTCCGTGTCCCTTGTTTCTTGCGGCCTGGATCAGTGCATTCCACGAATCTGGCGCAAACCCCACCCCGAAACGAGCGATGGACTCGTCGGTCAGTTTTCGCTCCCTGGCGTATTCCAGTGCGCCGGCACCGGCCTGGGCGTGGAGCTGGTCGCGGTAGAACCGCGCGGCGAACGTCGTGACATCCGTGAGTTCGTTTTTCGAGAATCCGGCGCCGTTTGCTTTGGGCTGGGTGTCTTGTGGAATAGGTATACCGGCGCGATCGGCGAGCATTCGCACGGCCTCGGTGAAGGGCATCTTTTCATAGCCCATCATGAACTGGTAGACCCCGCCACCGGCGCTGCAGGCGAAGCATTTGTAAATCTGTTTTGCCGGAGAGACGTACATAGAGGGCTTGTGGTCGTCGTGGAATGGGCACAGGCCCACGAACTCCTTGCCTCGCTTCTTCAGCGCGACGTACTGGCCGATGAGCTCGACGATATCCGTCGCCTGGGCTACCTGCTGGATGAATTGTTCCGGGAATCGGGCCACGTCCGCTCCCTGCCAGTACCGGCCTGCTAGCGCACCGGCGAAGGCGGGACATTCCCCGCCGCCACCTGCGCGTCGCTGTGAAGCTTCTTCTTGTTTGATGTCCGGCGGACTATGGTGACCACGAACACCGCCAAAGCACCTGCGCTGCACACTAGGGCCACCATCACTGATGCTATCATCGTCAGAATCCCCCGCAACCCAAGCTGGTGGTCTGTGGCCAGAAGGACCTTAGTCGGGGCCATCGGCGCTCTCCGGATATCATGTCGTAAGTTCAAACACCCCCGGCTCGTCGATTGTGTAACTCCACAGGCCGATCCCTGCTCGCCGACCGGTGCTGTAGGTGTAGGAGTATCGTAATCTGCTCAGCGGGATTTGCCGCTCCGTTGTCTTGTAGACCATGCGGGCCTCAAGACCCGGTACGATTTTGGCCGAGACATAGCTTTTCCCGTCGATTAGGCCTTTATATTCGTAACAGATCGTGTACTTACCGGGTGCCTCCAGGGCCATCTCGCCGACGCCCGGGGCGAACAGGTATTGCGGTTCGTCCGTTAGTTTTTGGACAAACGCAGTGATTCCCCACGCTCCCAGGGCGAACCCGACCATCAGGATCACCAGGGCAACCAAGTACCAGTTTTTGGGCGGTGTGATGGGTTGTGCGATAAGTTCGTTCATCTCCGTTGGAACTGAAAGCTCAACAGTACGCAACCAGCGCAACGGTCCAGGTCCCAGGATGTGGCCTACTCGATATCTGCCTGGGCGTCAATAGCCATATTCACCAGACGATCGGCCAGTTTGTTCTGATCTCGCCGGATGTGACGGATGGTGAATCCGGCGAACTGGGCTTTTCGTTTGAGGGCCTCGGCGAAGAGGGGTCGCAGACCGGCGTTCTTGACGCGGTACTCGCCGGTGATTTGCCTGACCAGCAACTGCGAGTCGCTGCATACATCGACCTCGGCGGCGGCCAAGCTCGCAGCTGCTTCCAAACCGGCCAGCAGTGACTTGTACTCGGCTACGTTATTGGTAGCGGTGCCCAGGAAGAACCCCTTCTCTATCAGCGCAGCCCCGTCGTCGGCGTCGCTAATGATAATCGCCGCGGCGGCCGGGCCCGGGTTACCCCTCGCGCCGCCGTCGATGTGTATCGTAACGCGCAGTGGGTTGTTCTTCATGTTCGTGATCCCTGCGGACGCTCCGGAAGGAGTCAAGTGCGGGACTTCTCCGTCGCGGCCGCTAAGTACAGAATACGGCGGCAGTTATCGCAGGTGCGTATTTCATCGCGGACGCGAAGAGCGTTGACGTGTTCGGCGTTTAGGCTCATGAAGCAACCCCCGCAGATGTACTCATACGGCGCTTTCTTACCGTGAATCTCGATGGGCGCCATTGCCTCGCCATCGTAGTTGTTAGCAATTCTCTCGAAGACGGTCAGGATCTGATGCGAGACGGCGTTAGCGGCCTGGGTGCGTTGGGCGGAGATTTGATCGGCCATTACGGTGAGCTTTTCGATCTGCTCGGCGCTTGTCCGCTGGATATCCTCCAGTTGTGCTTCCTGTTCGTCGATCTTGGCCTTGATCTTGTCGGAGTCGGCGCTGATGGTATCGACTTCTTGCATCAGTCGCAGGGCCTCATCCTCGAACTTGGCATTGTCGGCCTTGGCCGTGTTGATCTGGGTAAGGATGGCGGCGTACTCTTTGTTGGTTTTGGCTGTGTTGAGGGCGGCGCGGAACTTTGCGACGTGCTCCTCCCGGGTCTTCAGCTCCAGTTCGAGCCGGTCCGCTTCGCTTCGACGATGGAGGCGCTTATCGTGCAACTGCTCCCAATCGTCCCGAAGCTGATTGATCTTCCGTTCCTGCGCGGTTACGGCGTTTTTCTGACTTGCCAGTCGCTTTTGTACGTGCACTAATTGAAGTTGCGTTGATTGAAGGTGAAGCAACGCCTCAATGGTCTTTCCCATTCAATGGCCCTCTTCAGTTGCTAAACCGACATAAACCACCATTATTGCACCCGCCGGGGAAAAGTTCAAGGAGTTTTCCAGAAGGGTTCTTCCGGCCCAACTGGGTTACCCTCTTGCCTAGCCCTGACAGGCCCACTAGTATGTTGACGGGCCGGTGGAGCGCCTTGTGGGGTCCCCAGCTACCCAGTCTGGCCAATGATCAAGGAACATAGCCAAATCATCGTGCTGAGCATGCGGATCCTGGACTTAGCGGTGACGGTCTTGGTCTGGGTGGGGTGCTTCTTGCTTCGATTCCACACCGGTTGGTTTTCCATGGTCGAGTCGTACCCGCCCCAGCTATCCTACGTCGCCGATGTTATCGTTATCTCGCTGTTGCTGGTACTGCTGCTTTTCGGTCGGATGGGGATGTACCGGCCTCGCCGGATGCAATCGTTAGCCGTCGAGTTTTGGGACACCATCAAGGCCTGCGTGCTTGTGTGGGTCATCTTGATTATTGTCGGGCACTTCCTGCGCAGCGCACCGGTCTCGCGCAAGCTGATGGGGATGTTTTTGATTGTCTGGCCGGCGGCGCTTATCGTCTGTCGCGGGACGGCGCGGGTGGTTTTGAGATCCCTTCGGCGTCGCGGTAAGAACATCAAGACGGTTGTGATCATCGGGGCGGGTCGGGCGGGCCAGAAGCTCTTTCATGCCCTTCGAGCCCACCCCTGGACGGGGTATGAGATATGCTATTTCGTGGCGGATTCCGGGATCGGAGCCGATCTGCTCGGGGTTCCGGTTCGAGGGACCATCGAGCAAATCGACCGGATCGTGGCCGATCATCCGGTTGACGTAGCCTTTGTCGCGCTACCCGAGTCCCACCACGCGCAACTGTCTCAGGTGCTGGACAAGCTAACCTGGAGCCTAATGGACTTGAACGTCGTACCCGATCTGCTGAGCTATCACTTCCTGACCCATGACGTCGAGTCGCTCGGGACCTTGCCGATTATCAACCTCACCCACTCCCGGCAGATTGGCTTAGGCGCCGCGGCGAAAAGACTGTTTGATATCGTCTTTTCTCTCGTGGCGCTTGTGCTTCTTGGTCCGTTGATGCTCGTGACCGCTATGGTGATAAGGCTTAGCAGCGGCGGGCCGGTCTTCTATCGCCAAAGAAGGGCCAGTCTCGCCGGTAGGGCGTTTGAGATGCTCAAGTTCCGCTCAATGGCCGCGACCCCTGACGGGAACGACACCGGCGAATGGAGCACTGCAATGAACGACCCGCGGATCACGCGTGTCGGACGCATCATCCGCAAGCTCAGCCTGGATGAACTCCCGCAGCTTATTAATGTGCTGAGGGGGGACATGTCGCTGGTGGGTCCGCGGCCTGAGCTGCCTGAGTTCATTGAGCGGTTTAGCCAGCAGATTCCCAGATACATCATGCGCCATCATGTTATGGCCGGGATAACGGGCTGGGCACAGGTACGAGGTTATCGTGGTCGGACCTCACTGAGAAAACGAATCCAGTATGATCTGGACTATATCAATCGCTGGTCCTTCGGGTTTGATCTTTGGATCTTGATACTGACGGTCTTTAGGGGCTTCATCAATCGGGCGGACTAATCGGTTCGTGCGTGCAAAGTGTTTCTTGTGGACGATACGATTGTAGCGATTTCAACGGCTGCTGGATCTGCCGCCCGAGCGATCGTACGCCTTAGCGGGTCTGATGCGGTGCGACTGGGTGCACGGGTCTTCGAGCCGACGACGGGCTGCCTCGAGCAGATTGGAGGTTTTCGCTCTGCCGATGGGCTGGTTCGTGCAAAGCCGGGACGCATCGAGCTGCCCTGTAGGGCGTACGTGTTTCGCGCCCCGCGGAGCTACACGCGTCAGGACGTTGTGGAGCTTCACATTCCTGGACCGGCTGCGGCCTCGACGTCGCTGGCTTCGGTGCTGATCGACGCCGGTGCGCGCCAGGCGTTGCCCGGGGAGTTCACCGCCAGGGCGTTTCTTTCCGGGCGGATCGACTTATCCGAGGCCGAGGCCGTCGCGGATGTGGTGTGTGCCGCCGACGACGCCAAGCTCCGTTCCGCCATTGCAGCCATGGGCGGGCAGGTCCACAGGTTTTGCAGACAGGCAGCAGGCTCCATCGCGGATATCCTGGCCGGTGTGGAAGCGTCGATCGACCTGTCCAGCGAGGATATTGTCCTTGATACTCCGGCCGATCTGGCTGAGCGGTTGGATGGTTTGGCCTGCCGGCTGCGATCCATCGCCGCTGAGGCTACCGAGATTCCCGAAACTACCGAGCAGCCTCACGTTGTTCTGGCTGGCCGGGTCAACGTAGGTAAAAGCTCGCTACTAAACGCCATCAGCGGGACGGATCGGGCGATTACCTCGGCGCTGGCCGGGACCACGCGAGATGTATTGAGCGCGCCGGTACGCCTGGACGACGGTTCGGCGTTTATCTTGCAGGACGCGGCCGGATTCGGCAGGGCCGAGACGCTTCTTGATGAGGCGACGAACACAGCCGCTCGACGCGCCGTCGCGGCTGCGGACCTGGTGTTGTTCGTCGCCGACCTGACTGACCGGGCGATCCAGAAGGATCGCCAGCTCCTCGATCAGGTTCGCTCTGCAAACCGACGCGCCCCGATGCTCTTGGTGGCAAATAAGCTGGACCTGCTCGACAAGGCCGAGCTGCAGCACAGGTTGGCGGAGGTTGAGGGGCTTTCATCTATGACCGCGTTGGGGACTTCTGCGGTAACCGGGACGGGTCTGGGGCGGTTGCGGGACGTGATAGGTGAGCGCCTAGGACTTTCGGCCGGGCGTAGCGGAGACGCCTTGGGCCTGCACGATCGCCAAAGGCGTTGTCTGATCGCTGCGGCCGCGGGGGCCCAGCGGGCTTGTTCGCTGCTAATGGAGGCCAGCGAAGTGGCGGACTGTGCGGAACTTGTGGCGGTCGAGCTTCGCGAGTCGCTGGGTGAACTGTCAGCGATCAGCGGGGAGATCGTCACGGAGGACATCCTCGGGCGCATTTTTTCCCGCTTTTGTGTCGGTAAGTGACCCTGGCGGTTTGCCTCCTCGTCGCTCCCCGTATAAGATTAATTGGCCTCGCGGCCGTGCCGATTCCAGGGCTTTCACTTAGCGATCACCAAGGTCATATCTCGGATTGAAAGGGGTACGGAAATGAAGATTGAGGAGTATCTCAAGGACAAGAAGGTTAAATTCACCGCGATGGAACATCCACCGGCCTACACGTCACAAGAGGCAGCAGCCGAGCAGCATGTCAGTGGGAACATGGTGGCCAAGGCGGTCGTGGTGAAGGTGGACAAGAGCTACGCCATGTGCGTGCTTCCTGCGAGCCTTAAGCTGGACATGAAGAAAGCCGCCAAGGCGCTCAAGGCAAAGCGTGTCTCCCTGGCCGATGAGACGGAAATGGCCAACCTGTTCCCCGACGTCGAGGTCGGGGCCGAGCCGCCTTTCGGGAACTTGTATGAGCTCCCGACGGTGGTTGACGAGCACCTCGCCGCCGATGAGGAGATCGTCTGCCGGGCCGGGACGCACACCCGTTCCATACGAGTGAAGTACTCCGATTACGCCTCGCTGGTCAGCCCGGTCGTCGCTGACCTCTCGACGCACACCCAGTGAGCGTCTCGGACGGGGGCCTTGGTCATAGGCGAGGTGGTGGCGATTGACGAAGCTTCACCGCGCGCGGGCGATGGCATCTTGGACCGTCCGGTGAACTTCGTGAGGGTTTGCGATGTGGGCCCAGCCAGCGCTAACAGTATGGGTACCTCGGGATTGGAAATACAAGCTTCCCAGACCAAAGACCCTTTCACCCGCCGAGACCGAAAGTAACGGGGGGTCTAGATCCCTCAGCGAGCAGGCGACCAGGTCGGTCCGGACGGTTCCGTGAATCCTCAGTACGCGCAGGTTCGTCAGCACGTACAGCCTGCCTAACCACTGAACCGTCGCAACGACGATTCTCAAGCACACCACTCCTACGCAGAACATCCCTAGAATCGGAAGTGATATACCCTCCCAACTCGTCAGTTTATCGGCCAGGTATGCGCCTGCGCCGATCAGGGCAGCTACTGTAACGACTGGCAGCGAGATCAGCAGGACGAACCAGCTGCTGGGCTTGATCGCCAGCAGGACGACCTCGCCGTCGCTGAGTAGATTACCCAGATCGATGGATTCTGCTGCTGCGTGCGCGCTGGCAGGCTCAGCCGATGGCGACATGTCTGCTCCTTCTTATGTCATTGTGCCGACAAGCAGCCGACTGGGTATTTCAGTCCGCCCATTGGGGTAGAATCGTACCTGCGGTTTGGAGTAATTGCAATTCCCACCTGTGGCGAGCGGGTTTCCGGTGCCTCGGCGGGGGGAAGGTGAGACAAAAAAGTTCGAACTTGTGTCGTTGAGCCTTTTGACCGATGTGGGTAATATCATAGTGTCGAATCTGTTCCAATCTAACGGCTGAGAAAAGGAGCTGAATTATGCGTCCAATGCGATTTGTCATTTGCCTGGTGTGCGTCCTTTGTCTCGCTGCCCCAACGTTCGGCCAGGGCGCCGAGGGGGCCCCGGCCCCGAGCTCCCAGACCGTGCCTGCTGCGCCCAGACCGCCTCTCGAGCCGGTCCTTAAGCATATCCCCGACGGGGTGTTGGGTTTTGTTGTGATAAACAATGTCCAGGGATTCACCGGTAAGTTGGATGGTTACGTAACCGAGATCGGCTTGGCGGAGATGGTCGCGCCGATCATGCCGGCAGGTTTCCTCGCTGGGATTCAGGGAGCATTGATGCTTGGGGAGGGCTTCAATCCCGACGCCGGGTTCGCCGTTGTGATGCTGGACCCGACGGCCTTTGGTGTGGATCTGCTGTCCCTGATGAATATGCCAGGCGCCGCTGCACCCGATCCCGGCGCGCCGCCGCCGACGCTGCCGATCGTGGTCTTCGTTCCGGGAAACTCGGCGGGGCAGATATTCCCGAACTATGAGATTGCTCTCGCTGGCGAATACGAATCAGTGATGCTACCGATGGGCCCGATGCTCGCCGGGGCCAAGGGTGGGTACCTTGTCCTAAGCCCCTCAAAGGAGGCTCTGGACGCGGCCCTGGGCGCAGATAAGAGCTTCACAACCCAGTTGAGCGCCAAGGAGGTCGACGTCCTGGCCGGTTCGGATCTGGCGGTCTATATCAACATGAGGGTCGCCGGTCCCATCTACGCCAAGATGATGGAAGCCGTTCAATCCCAATTTGAGATGATGGCCCCACCGCCGGGTTCTGCACCGGAAGGGGGCACCGTACCGCCAGTTCCGCCCATGTTCGGCCCGATGACGTCGCTCATGCCGGCGTACATCCAGATGTATCGCGAGCTGCTGAGTGAGTTGCAGTCGGTCACGGTCTCCCTCCGGGTCGCCCAGACGGGACTGCTCATCGACGAGGTTATTACGTTCGATCCTCAGGGCCAGTTTGCCAAGATGAACGCCGCGTACGCCAATTGCCCGCCGGCCTCGCTCGATCGGATCCCGGACCTACCTTATGTCCTGGCCGTCAGCCAGAATATGGCGACTGGGGCTGATCGGGCGGAGTCGATCGATCTGGGTTTGGACATGATTGATAAGTTCCTGGCCGGGCTTAGCATTGCTGAGGAGACCAAGACCAAGGTGCGGCAGATCGCTGGCGGGCTGTGTGACCAGATCAACGGGATTCAGCTTGTCGTCGGCGGGGCGCCTCAAGGGGCGGGCGTGTTCGGTCTGGCGTGTGTGCTGCAATGCAACGACGCCGAGAAGCTCAAATCGCTCTTGGCTGAAGAGGCGTCGGTGGCCCAGGAGCTCTTGACGACTTTGTTGGGTGGGGAGGTCGCGGATCTGAGGTTAACGTATGAATCGGGCGTCGCGACGGTCCAAGACATCCAGGTCGACGCGATCAGCATCTCTCATCCTAAGCTGGATGAACTCGATGATGAGGATCTAGCCGATATGACAAAAGTACTTGGCGAGGGGAAGGTCCGTCTGTTTGTCGCGGCGGCAGATGCTAAGACGGTGGTCGTTACCTTTGGTGGCTCCGAGGCGTTTCTGGCCGAGGCCATAAAGGCTGCCAAGGGCACCGGACCAATCCAGGGAAGCCCTGCGACCGCGGAGGTGATGAAGTTCCTCCCGCCAAACAGCTATTCCGTTATGCTCTTCAACGTCGCGAACTTGACCGACGTAATCCTGAGGGGGGCGGAGGTGATGGGCCAGTCCATCCCGCCGATCAAGATCAATTGCCCCACTCCGATAGCTGTTGGCTGCGCGGTCGATGGCAGCTCCGCCCAGGTGACGGCATACATACCCAACGCGCTGGTTAAAGAGAGTATCGCCGCGGTATTGGGCATGCTGATGGGCCCACCGCCGGGGATGGAGATGCAACCCGTCCCGCCAGGCGGTGATGAGGGCTTCTGAGGACGATTTACAGAGGTTCGTTGGTTACAGTTGATCGCCCAGTTGTCGCAGGAACCTCTCCAGCGTCTCGGACGGGATGTTTTCCAGCGTCTGCTCTTGGACTTTCCCCGTGAGGAAATCCTCGACCGCTTCCATGCCCAGCCCGCCGTACTTCTTTAGGTCCCCCACGTGCGTCTGCGCCCGTTCTTTTTGCCCGCTGGACAGGTCGAGGCAGTAGTTCACTACGAAATGGTACAGGTCGGTGCTGGTGAGATCCTTGCGGTGCTCCAACGGAACGGCCGGGTCGCCGCCGATCTCAGCCAGGATCTCCCGCTCCCGTTTAAGCAGTTCCATGCGCTGCTGTTCTATACGGCGCTCTTCGGTCTCGTCGATCGGCGCCAGAGGGATAACATCGTCCTCGGAGACCTGCATGGGGATGTAGCAGCTCTGCTTGCAATAAGGGCACTTACCCCGTTTCCCGGTTGTTTCGTCGGGCGCCTTTACTTCTTTGTGACAGTGCTCGCAGTGGAATGTAATGCCCATAACCGTTTGTATTGTAGCAAAAAGCTTACGCAAGCAAAGTCGCCATTGGTGACAATTACCAAGTCCTCCCACCGGCCGCTTACTCGCCGATCGCCTTTATGATCAGCCGCTTTCGGCGCTGTCCGTCGAATTCCGCGTAATAGACCTGCTGCCAAGGCCCCAGGTCGACCCGCCCGGCGGTTATCGGCAGGATCACTTCGTGGTGGACCAGCAGGTTCTTCAGGTGGGCGTCGCCGTTGGTCTCGCCGGTGCGGTGGTGGCGATAGTCGTCGCGGTAAGGGGCCAGGCCTTCCAGCCATTCATCGATGTCCTCCAGCAGGCCGGACTCGGCGTCGTTAACGAAGACCCCTGCCGTGATGTGCATCGCCGAGACGAGCACCATCCCCTCGGTGATCCCGGAAGCGGCCACAACGTCCTGAACCTCACCTGTGATGTTGATGTACTGGCGCTTTTTCTTGGTGTTGAATGTCAGATACTCGGTTTGTGATTTCATAGTCTTCGTATCCCTTTCCCCCCAAGAATCATCCCGATAACCAGCATCGCCAGACCTGTGATCCCCAGCACAGCCGCAACGAGATAGGCCACGTCGATCAGCAGCTTGACCAGAAACAGCATCACCGCCATCGACAACATACCCGCCCCGCTAATCGTCAATGACTTCCCAAAGAAGAATCGATTCACGTTCATTTTCTTCAAACCCCTTTGTTGGTCTGAAAAGTCCGCGTACACTTTGTGGTTGAACAACGCCTTTATCATAGCGGCGGGAAGAGGTTCGGCAACTGTGCAGGCGTCAGATTGACTTTGGGGTTTTGATGATGCGAAACTTGAGATCGGACATAAGTGATAGAATCCTGCCCCGTATCGCCCGCCCGGGACAATACATCGGACGGGAGACAAACGCCCGCTGCAGTGACGTCGAGGCCGCAGACGTCAGCGTTGTCCTGGGATTCCCCGATGCCTACAGCATCGGGATATCACATCTGGGCGGCCAGGTGCTCTACCACGTGCTGAATGACTTACCCGGCGTCGCCTGCGACCGGACGTATTGTCCGTTCCCGGACGCCGAGCAGGCTTGCCGGGATCGGTCCGTCCCCCTGTTCGGTTGGGAGTCCCGCTGTGCGGTGCGCGACTTCGACATGCTCGGGTTTTCGCTTTCCTACGAGATGTGCGCCACGAACGTGCTGACGATGCTGGACCTGGCCGGGATTCCCATCCGCGCGGCCGAGCGGACCGAAAGCGACCCAATCGTCGTCGCCGGCGACGTCATGGCGGAGACTCCCGAGCCGATGGCCAACTTCATTGACCTGTTCATCGTGGGCGACGGTGAGGAGCCGCTGGCCGAACTTGTCGAGTTGATCCGCCGGATGAAAAAGTCCGGTGCTTCCCGCGCTGAGATGATTCTGGCCGCAGCGCAGCAGATCCCGTCGACCTACGCGCCGCGGTTCTACCACCCGCGATATGATGAAGGTGGCGTCAGCTTGGAGCCCCTGCGGGACGACATACCGGCCGTAATCAGGCGCGCCCACATTGCACGTTTAAGCGACTCGCCCACCATCACGCACCCGCTTGTCCCGCTTTGTGAGGCGGTCCACGACCGCGTTACTATCGAGATTATGCGCGGGTGTCCCAACGGCTGCCGGTTCTGCCAGGCCGGCGCGACGCGCCTTCCCGTTCGGTTCCGCAGCATCGAGGAAATTCTGACGATCGCCCGCGAGGCACTGGCGTCGTCGGGCTGGCGGGAGATCTCGCTGCTGAGCCTGTCCACCAGCGACTACCCACATCTGGACGAGTTGATCAATCGCCTCAGCACGGAGTTCGCCGAGCGGCACGTTTCGATCTCGCTTCCATCGCTGCGGGCTTCCGAGCAGCTTCGGGAGCTGCCGGGTCTCACCAGCATGATCCGCAAGGGCGGGTTGACCATCGCCCCCGAGGCCGGGTCGGCGCGGCTGCGCCGAGCCATTGGAAAAGACATCAGCGACGCCGACATGCTCGCCGGTGTCAGGGCAGCTTTCGAGGCGGGCTGGCGGCGGGTGAAGCTGTATTTCATGGCTGCCCTGCCGGGTGAGACGGATGACGATATCGGCGCGATCTTCGATCTGTGCCAGCGCCTCAGCGACACCCGCAAGGACGTTGACGGTCAGCCGGGGGCGATCTCGGCCAGCGTCTCGTGGTTTATCCCCAAGCCGCACACGCCAATGCAGTGGTGTCCGATGAGACATCCCGAGTATCTCTTCGACGTCCGCAGCCGACTGAGGAGCCTGAGTCGGCGCACGCCGATACGCTTTAAGTTCCATCGCATTGAGCGGAGCATCTTGGAGGCCGTGATCTGCCGCGGCGATCGCCGGTTGTCAGAGGTCATCGAGGCTGCCTGGCGCAATGGCGCCCGCATGGATTCCTGGGATGAGTACTTCGCTTACGACAAGTGGCTGGCTGCATTTGAGGCGAGCGGGATCGACCCGGCCGCCCTCGCGCAGCGCCAAATCCCGCTCTGCGAGACGCTGCCCTGGTCGCACATCCAAGGGCGCCTTGGCGAGGAAGCCCTGAGCAGCGAGTACCAGCGAATGACAGAGGCGTTGAAGTGTTAACGGCTCTGGCCCTGTACGCCTCAGGGCGATTGGAGCCTATTGCCAAAGGATGTCCCTCGCGTCGAACACAGGCCCATCAGTGCAGCAGAGCTTATACGAGAAGCCTTTGGCGGTCTCGTCGCGGATCTTGACGATGCACGATTGGCACGTCCCCATACCGCAGGCCATGTGGCGCTCCATGGCCAGCTGGCAGGCGATGCCCCGCTCCAAGCACAACTTCCCGACGGCCCGCATCATTGGCTCCGGCCCGCAGCTATAGACCACAAGATCGTCCGGGTCGAATTGCTCCCCGCTGATCCACCGATCAAATGCCTCGCTGATCAGGCCCGCATACCCCGCCGAACCGTCGTCGGTGGCGACGACTGATTGGATCTTGAGGGCGGCGAATTCCTGGATGCACATCTTCGGGAGCCCGTGTTCGCTGGGCTCGACGTCGGTGGCGAGCCCAAGCGGCAGCAGGTTAGCCGATCGCGCGCCACAGAAGACGATAACGGCCTTTCCCCTGTCCCGCAGCGCCGAACCCAGGTACAGCATCGGTGGGATCCCAACGCCGCCTCCGATCAGCGCCGCGTTTCTGGCGCGGCGGATGGTGAAGGTATTCCCAAGCGGCCCCAGCACGCTCAACTGCGTCCCGGCCTCGACTCGCCCCAACCAGCTCGTCCCCGCGCCAATCGTCCGATAGATGATGTCGATCTGGGTCGAGCCGGTTGGATCGTCGCGTCGTGCGGCGATGCTGAAGGGGCGGCGCAGCAGCGGTTCGCGCTCGGTCAGCTCGCGACCGGTGAACACTGGCGGGCGGTCCGCCGACCAGTCGTGGGTATGGATACTGGCCGGGTTGGTCTCCTGGCGACACAGGAGCTGGACGAACTGCCCGGGCTGTGTGGGCGGGAGGTCATCCAACTTCAGTACAATCCGAAAATGCTCATCGCAGATCTGCTTGTTCGCAAGCACTTCAGCTTGGAACACACCACGCCGATGAGTTGAATCCAATGCTCTCGACATGGGGGTTATCGTAGGGGCTTACCCGGCGCCCGTCAACGCACCCTACCGGTCAAGCTGGGTGTACGCGATGATCTTATACGCCAGGCGGGCGGCGCAGAATTCCGTTATGTGGTTTTCCCCCAGGGGACGGACTTCCACGATGTCCGCCGCGATGACATCGCGCTCGGTGCAGACGCGCCGCAGCAGGGACGTGGTCTGGGCCCAGCTCAGCCCGCCCGGTTCGGGGGTCCCGACACCCGGTGCGATGGAAGGATCCAGCCCATCCATATCGACGGTGATGTAGACCTTCCGGCCCAACAGCTCCAGCGCAGCCTCGATCCAATTCGGGTCGGTTGCGATCCGGGCGGGGGTGATGAACTTATCGACAAGCGGGCGGGACTGTTCGAACTCTTCCAGCGAATAGCTGCGGATCCCCACCTGGCAGATGCTTTCGGTGGTCTGGCCGATGCGCCGCATGGTGCAGGCATGGGAGAACTTACTCCCTTCGTAGGTGTCGCGCAGGTCGGCGTGTGCGTCGATCTGCAGTACGCTGATCTGGGGGTGCACCTCGGCCGCTGCCTCGACCAGTGGCACGGTGATGCTGTGCTCGCCGCCGAGGGAAAGCAGGAACTTACCTGATTCCAGAAGCGGCTGCGCCGTCGCCCGGACGCGATTGAACTGCTCCTCGGATCCGGCGGCGGGCTGAATGAGTGGATAGGTCGCGATCCCGGCGTGGCAGAATTCCCCGCCCAACTCCTCATCGAACCATTCGACTTGCTTCGACGCCTCCAGGATCGCCAGCGGGCCGCCGGCCGTGCCCGTCTTGTAGGTCACCGTGTGCTCGAACGGTATCGGCAGCACTGCGTACCGGGTCTTGGCCAGATCGTCCAGCTGGGAGGGGAGGTCCAAGAATGTGTCGGGGGTTTCTGGCATCGTTTTTCTGCAAACAATATATCCGGGGGCGCCGCGGTGCGACTACGGCAGCATCACCGCTGCCGATACAACCGTGGTCCACAGCCCGTTCTTGTCGCCTTCAGCTGTCTGCACGCAAGCATGCGTGCGTATGATCTTCCCTGACATTTTGTATATTTCTTTTCGTTCGTCGTAGGCAGTTTCCGGATCGAACTCGATCCCCAGCGTCGTCGCCAGCATCGTAGCGGCCATGTCTTCAACGAAATCGCCCAGCCGCCGGTTGGTCATCCCGAATCCGTGGTGCTCGCTGATATACCCGTACTGTTCACCCCCGCCCGGCTGGGCCAGCGCGACGCCTGCTCCCACCAGGCGGGACGGTTCGTTCGTGGACGCCTCCGCCAGCACCACGTAGGTAATCTCGCCGGGCTCCAGTTTCCCAAGCCCGCGGGTTCTGGTCATGATCTTGCACTTGGGTGGAAAGATGCTGGAGACGCGCACCAGGTTGCACATCTCGATACCTGACTGCCTCAGCGCCAACTCGAAGCTCTGCAGGCGGTTTTTGTGCTTCCCCACGCCCTTGGTGAAGAAAAGCTCCTTCGGGACCAGCGCTGTTCTGGGCACACATGCTCCTTTCCCGGCTTCGGCGACGCCAAGAGTGCGTCGTGAGGGATGATTATATTTGGCAGGTCCGGCGCTACAAGAAGAATGTTGCGCCTTTGCTCGGGTCTGACCGTCTGCGGTGCTCTGATTAGGGGCGCCCTGGGTGGAGATAGGTTCTGCTGTGGACGCTTCAGCGTTGACAGTTGCTGAGGCGCCTGCTACTTTCGCGCCAGAAGGAGACGGACATGGCCGGTAAAAAACCGAAATCGATATCAAAAAAGTCGTGGCACGGACGGCTGTCGGCGCAGGCCGATGAGGCGACTGCCCGGTTTATCGCCTCGCTGGATGTCGATGCTACGCTCTGGCGGTACGATATTGCCGGTTCGATCGCCCACGCCCGGATGCTCAGCGAGGTCGGCCTGATATCCAAGAGCGAATTCGCCCGTATCAAAAAGGGCCTGCTCGCCATCGGAGAGGACCTCGAAGCCGGCCGGTGCAAAATGCCGTTGGAGCTGGAAGACATACACATGGTCATCGAAAAGGCCCTGATCGACCGGATCGGCCGGGCCGGCGAAAAGCTGCACACGGGGCGGAGCCGGAACGACCAGGTCGCGCTCGATCTGCGGCTGTGGGCGCGGGACGCGATTGATGACCTGAGCGACCGGATCGTGGATCTCCAATCCGCACTGGTCAAGCTGGCCGGCAAGTTCGGGCGGATTGTCATGCCCGCGTACACGCACCTCCAGCGCGCCCAGCCGGTCCTTGCGGGCCATACGCTGCTGGCGTATGTGGAGATGCTGGACCGCGACGCCGATCGGCTCGCCGATGCCCGCCACCGAGTGAACGTTTGCCCGCTGGGGTCGGGTGCGGTGGCCGGTACGTCGCTTCCGCTTAACCGTGCGCGGGTCGCGGAGCTTCTGGGCTTCCCGCGAATCAGCCGAAACAGCATCGACGCCACGTCCGACCGGGATTTCCTCGCCGAGCTTGCCTTCTGCTGCGCGATGCTGGGTCTGCACCTGTCGCGCTGGGCCGAAGATTGGATCATCTACTCGACGAGCGAGTTCGGAATAATCGAGCTGCACGATGCGTACTGCACCTGCAGCTCCATGATGCCGCAGAAGAAGAACCCCGACACGCTGGAGCTGATCCGCGGAAAATCCGCCACCGCAATCGCACAGCTGACGGGCTTGCTTACCTTGCTGAAGGCCCAGCCGCTTTCCTACAACCGCGACCTGCAGGACGACAAGCGGTTCGCGTTCGCCTCGGTGGCGGCGATCCAGCAGGCCCTGACGGTAGCGGCCGGTGTGGTCAAGACGACCAAGTTCGACGCCAAGCGGATCGCGGCCGGTATCGACGAGGGGTTCTTGGATGCGACGGCCCTGGCGGAGTACCTTGTGACAAAGGGCACGCCTTTCCGCCGCGCTCATCAGATCGTCGCTGCGCTGGTAGGGCGGGCGGAAAAGGCCCACCTGACGCTTTCCGAACTGCCGCTGACCCAGCTCAAGGCTGCCTCCAAAAAGGTTGGCCCGGACGTATACAAGCATCTCGGGGCGGTAAACGTCGTGAATCACTACAAACCCGACGGCGCGGGCGGGCCCAGACAGCTCCGCAAGCAACTTACGTACTGGCGGCGAAGGCTCTCACAAAGATGAGGGAATCGGAGTTCATCGAGTGGATTCGGTCGCAGAGCCAGTTTGATCCGGATATCGTTCCGGTCGGGCCGGGTGATGACTGCGCGGTGATTACGTTCGGGACGGAGCGGCTCATCGTCACGACCGACCAGGTGCTGGACGGGGTGCATTTTCGTCTGGCCGATCATGGCCCCCAGGCGGCGGGCCGAAAGGGAATGGCCCGGAATCTGTCGGACGTGGCCGCGATGGCGGCTGCGCCGTTCGGGGCTGTGGCGACCGTTGCCCTGTCTCGCGGCGACTCGCTCGATCAGGCCCAGGCGATCTACCGCGGGCTGCGATCCGCCGGCGATGAGTTTAACTGTCCTGTCGTCGGCGGCGATGTGGCCGTGTGGGACTCACCCCTGGCGATAACCGTCACCGTCTTCGCCCGCCCGGACGGCATCGAACCGGTCCTGCGAAGCGGCGCCGAGGCCGGCGATGCGATATGCCTCACCGGCGCGGTCGGCGGGGCGTGGCGAACCAGACGGCACCTCCAGTTTACGCCTCGGGTCCGTGAGGCCCGGGTTCTGGCGGATCAGCATCATCTGCACGCGATGATAGATGTCTCCGACGGTCTGGCGGCGGACCTTGGGCACATATGCACGGCCTCGGGGGTGGGGGCCCAGCTGCGGGGAAATGCGGTTCCGATCCATCCGGACGCCGAGCGTCAAGGCGGCGAGGATCAACCGGGCCTGGCAGCGGCGCTGGGCGACGGCGAGGATTACGAGCTGCTGTTTACACTATCGGCCGATGAGGCACAATCGCTGCTGAAGCGCCGGGCAGTGGATGTCTCCGTTACCCACATTGGCGTGATTACTGAAGGGGCGGGTATGATGCTCATTTGCCCGGACGGGACCAGCAGATCGTTGGCCTCGACAGGTTGGGAACACCAGACGTAGCGGCGGTTCGCCTGCCCGGGCGTAGGGCGTTTTCGATCATGGGTGAGTTAGAGACATTTCAGACGAAAAGCGTCGCCGGGACGATCGCGCTGGGTAAGCGGCTGGGCGAGCGGCTGGATCGCGGGGACTGCGTAGCCCTTGAAGGCGGGCTGGGCGCAGGTAAAACGGTCCTGGTCAAGGGGATCGCCGCCGGGTTGGGGGTGGCGGACTGCTCGCAGGTGACCAGCCCCACGTTCGTGCTGGTTCACGAGTACGAGGGAACGATCCCACTCTACCACGTGGACCTGTATCGGCTGGGGCCGGGCGAGACGGATCTTACCGATCTTGGCGCCGACGAGATGCTCGCCACCGGCGTCGTCGTGATCGAATGGGCCGAGAAGGCCCAACGTTCGCTACCCCGCCAGCGATGGCAGATCAACATCACCATCACCGGCGAAAGCTCACGCCGGTTCGTCGTGACCCGCGTCGGTTGACACGTTCACCGCTAAGTAGTAACGTTCCGAGCTTGCCCGGTCCGATAGGAAATACAATGCAGCAGGCGATAGCAAAAGCGCACACGCTCATCGAGGCCCTGGCGTACATCCAGCGTTTCGCCGGAAAGACCGTGGTTATCAAGATCGGCGGCTCGGTGATGGACGATGAGCGTATCTTGGGAGACCTGTTGACGGATGTGGTGTTCATGAACACCGTCGGGATGCGGCCGGTTATCGTCCACGGTGGCGGCAAGGCGATCTCGGAGGCGATGGCGGATCGCGGCCTGGAGGTGCAGTTTGTCCAGGGGTTACGCTACACCGACCAGCGGACACTTACCGTCGTCGAGCACGTGCTGTGCAACGATGTCAACCGGCACATCATCGAAGTGATTGAGGCGAAGGGCTCCAGCGCCATGGGTCTGCACACGCTGGGCAGTTGCGTCCTGTTCGGTCAGAAACTGTTCGGTCAGCAGGATGATCGCAAGATCGATCTGGGGTTCGTGGGCGAGCTGACGGACGTCAACGCGAAGCTGATCGAGCTTCTCTGCCAGGCCGACACGATCCCGGTGATCGCACCACTGGCGCGGGATAAGACCGGTGCAAAGCTGAACTGCAACGCCGACACGTCTGCCGGCGAGGTCGCCGCTGCCCTCAAGGCTGAGAAGCTTGTGTTCGTATCCGATACGCACGGTATACGCCGCGACCCGGACGATCCCGATTCGCTGGCCGATCAGCTAAGCGAGACCGAGATCCGAAAGATGATCGCCGGCGGATTGATCACCGGCGGGATGCTCCCCAAGGTTGAGGCGTGCCTGCACGCCCTGGACGCCAACGTCGCCAGGGCGCACATTATTGACGGCCGCTTCGCCCACTCGCTGTTGCTGGAGATATTCTCCGATCGCGGCGTGGGCACACTGATACAGAAGTAATCTGGGAACGTAGGAGCCGGTCCGGATGGTGAAGGACTTCGTTGATTTGGCGGATTTTACCGGCGAGCAGCTAGCGTCGCTGTTGCGGCGCGCCATCGATCAAAAGGCCCAGTTCAGGGCCGGGTCGCTGGCGCCTGCCCTGAAGGGCAAGACGCTGGCGATGGTATTCGAAAAGCCGTCGTTGCGGACGCGCGTAAGCTTTGAAGCGGCTATGACGCATCTCGGTGGACACGCGATATACCTGGCACCGACCGACATCGGACTGGGGACGCGCGAGCCCGTCCAGGATGTCGCTCGCGTGCTGGGTCGGATGTGCGACGGTATCTGTGCCCGGACGTTCAAGCATCAGACCGTGCTGGACCTGGCGCGTTTCTCGCCGGTCCCCGTCATCAACGCACTGAGCGACTTTGCCCATCCGTGCCAGGCGATGGCGGACCTTATGACGGCGGCGGAGCACTTCGGCGAGCTGGCCGGTAAGACGTTGGCGTTCGTCGGCGACGGAAACAACGTCGCACGGAGCCTTCTGGTCGCCTGCAGCAAAGTGGGAATGAAATTTGTCCTGGCCTGTCCGGTGGGTTACGAGATCCGCCCGGATGCAATTGCAGGCTTTGAGGGCGCGTTGACCACGGTTCATGACGCACGACAGGCCGTCGGCGCCGCGGACATCGTCTATACCGACACCTGGGTCTCGATGGGTCAGGAGGCCGAAAAGGCTGAGCGCGTCAAGGTGTTCGAAGGGTTCCAGCTCAACGCCGATCTGCTGGATTCGGCGCCGGATCACGCCATCGTGATGCACTGCTTACCGGCCTATCGCGATTGTGAGATCACCGATGACCTATTCGAGGCCCACGCCGAGATAATTCTCGCCGAGGCCGAGAACCGCCTGCACTTCCAGCGGACGCTTTTGGACGTGCTGATCACAGAAGGCGGAGTCGCATGAACATTCACCATGGTGCCTGTTGTGCCGGTGGAAACGCCGGCGGGTTTGCATTAGACTCCCCCGTGCCGGTCGTCGCTGGGCGAGTTTGTTGAAATTCAAGGCTCCGCAGAGGGGCTGGATTTGATACGATTGAACTAGAGTGGATGCTTCGTCTGGGTAGGCGGGGTGTGCGAAAGCTCTTGGGATTTCAACGTAAGGCTCTGAGGGCAGGTGAATTCAAATGAACGGATGCTCGCGAATTTTGCTCTTAGGTGCGTTGGCGATCGCTGTTTGTCTGGGCGGGTGTGATGAGTCTGTCATGGGGCCGCTCATTCCCTTCGCCTCCCGAAGCGGGGACGAGCAGTTTACCATCTTGCTGTCGACGTTTTCCGGATTCGAGCACGCCCAGCAGGCCAATCAGTTCCTGCAATCTGCCCAGAGGATGACGGGTTGGGAGTCGCTGCACGTCCGTCACACCAGCGAAGGTTCCCAGTTGCTGTGGGGTAAACACTCGTCCATCAAGGGTGCCCAGAACGATCTGGCCAGGGCGAAGGCGTTCCGGACGGCCTCGGGGCAGTCGGCCTTCGCTACGGCGATAATCGTTCCGATTGCAGGTGGTAAACCCGTGGGTCCGTCCCAGTGGGATCTGCAGGGCGCTAGGGGCTCGTATACGGTGATGGTCGCTGTGTTCTACAATGTCAGTGAGGCCGGTTATGTCGGACGCAAGAAGTTTGCCGTGGACTACTGCAAGCAACTGCGGGACAAGGGCGAGCAGGCGTACTACTATCACGGACCGATCCGCTCGGCCGTGACGGTGGGCCTTTTTGGGCCCTCCGCCGTCCAGAAGGTCACTGAAGGCCAGAAGGTCCAAGCTGTCACCCGCGATCCGCAGATTCGGCGGATCGTTGAGCGGTTTAAGTATCTGGCCGTCAACGGCCGACAGGAAACAGTCAAGATTCTCAATCCCGCCACGGGCAAGCGGGAATCGACCCCCCAACGGCCGAGGGTAATCTCCGTTCCACAAAAAAAGGACACCGGTGAGCTCGATTCGCGATATTATTCTGGCTACTCGCAATCCTGGAAAGGCCGGTGAAATACGCCAGGTGCTGCGGCAGTTCCCGGTGCAGCTGGTTGGCGTGGACCAGATCGATGGTGTCGACGAACCTCTCGAGACCGGTGAGACCTTTGCCCAAAACGCCCGCGACAAGGCGCTATACTACGCCGCTGCGACGGGCCAGTGGTCCCTGGCCGACGATTCCGGCCTTGAGGTCGACGCACTGAACGGGGCGCCCGGGGTGCGTTCCGCACGCTGGGCTGCTGATGAGTGTCCCCCGGGGGCGGATCGGGGGACGATCGACGCAGCCAATAACGCCAAGCTGCTGGCGAAGCTAAGCGGGGTAGGTGCTGAGGGGCGGACGGCTAGATTCGTCTGTCACTTGGCCCTGGCCGATCCACAGCGCATTGTCATCGAGACCTTCGACACAATGGAAGGCCGCATTGTCGAGGCCCCCCGAGGACGGAACGGCTTCGGGTACGATCCGTTGTTCTGGGTTGACGAGTTGGGCTGCACGACGGCGCAGCTGTCGGCGGCTGAGAAGAACAGAATTAGCCACCGGGGCAAGGCGGTGCGCCGTTTCGCCGAGTTGCTGAGGGACTTGGTTCAGCGCAGCGGGTAGGTTCTGTCATAACGTTGCGGGAAAAAGTAAGGGCCGCCGTCCCGACCTCGGGACGCGGCCCGTTGTGTTATGGTCTCGTCACCAGAGGCGACGTTACATACCGGGCGGGAAGCGCAGCTCCTCTTCCTCCGGCTGGATGATGATCGTGGGCTTGATCAGTATCAACAGCGTCTCTTCGTCGCGCATCTTCCCGCGGTTAGTAAAGGCACGGTTGATGATCGGGATTTTGCTCAAAAGCGGGACGCCAATTTCCCGTTCGACCTCAGCGGAGCGTTTCTGCCCGGCGATCAGCAGTGTTCCACCGTCCGGTATCGATACGGTGGTCTGTACGCTTTGGATGAACTGCTCCGGGAGCTCCACGAAACCGAGACCTTCAACCACTCGGAAACCTATCAGCTCGGAAACCTGAGGATGTAGCGTCAGGATTACGTATCGCCGATCCGCAGAGACCGTCGCTTCCAGGTCCAACACCGTGCCCACATTAAGGATCTGGGTGGTCACCTCTGTTTCAAACGATATAGAGCTGGATCCTTGAACTGTGACGGCAGTTTCCTCGTATTCCGTGACATACTGTAGCTGTCTCGCTATCTGGAGGTTGGAGCGTTGTCCGTTGAATAAGGTAATCCTCGGTGCGGTCAGTGTGCGAGTCGCGTGGTGGGCCTGGGTAGCCTCTATCAGGAAGTTGACCTGGATATCATCCAGGAACGAACCTGCTATGCTGAAGGCCGAGTTGGTCAGCATGGCACCGACGCTCTTGGTTCCAAACGGCGAGCCAGCAGTAATCATGTTCGCGAAGGAATTGTTCTGGAAGATGCCCATGGGCGACCAGTTGTTGTTCGCCGGGTTGCCCATCCAGCTTCCGCCGGGTAGTTGCATGTTGACAGGCGAGCCGGTCGCCGGATCGATTACCACGCCGGGGTTCAGCGTGGAACCGAGGTTAATGAAGAAGTCCATGTCCACGCCGATGCTTTCCAGGAAGCCCGTGTTGACCGTGATGAACCGGGACTCCACGCTGATCTGTATTGCCTTTGCCTCCCGCAGCTGATTGATCAGCGTCATCAGCCTGCGGTGGTTCTCGGCGGTTTGTGTGACCACCAGCTGGCCTTGCATCTCGCGGACCGAGCCTATCTCACCCGTTGGTCGCCAGGACGTTGGGTCGATCGTCTCCTGTATCAGCAAGATGATGTCATCGATGATCTGTTGTCTGTTTGGGCCCTCGTTTGTGGCGTTTGTAGTGACGTTCCCAAAGCCACCGCCACCGCCGCCGCCGCCCTGCCCGGCTTGCTGAAGGCTCAGAGTGGGTGCGACGAAGTTGGGCACCCTGAAGAGCAGATCACGGATGTCGTAGGTGCGAGTGGTGGCGTAGGCCATCCCGGATAGGTCATCCCTTGTGGAGATGGTGATGACGCCGCCGTCGACGATGTACCCGAGCGGGTTGACCCCGCCGACATCGTCCAGGATTGTTCGCAGCGCTTTGTCAAAGGTCACGTTGGTGAGGTGGACCGTGACGGTCGTGTCCTTCTCGATGCCCACCGTCTGCAGCACTGGCCACTTGACGTGGATGCTCAGGCCGGAATAGTCCCGAAGGAAGTCGATGACGTTATCCAGACTCATCTCGTCGACCTCCAGCTTCGGGTAGGCCCTGGCGAGTTCCTTGCGGACGAGCATGTCGGCTGGGGACTCGCTTATTTCGCCTGCGGCATATGCGCCGCGCCTCCGCGACAGTTCCCGCCAGTCCCTGGGGTATCTCAGAATCTCGTACCACGGGATCTCGCTTTCGCGTATGTCGACCAGGACCTTTTGCTCCTCGACTGTCTGAAGCCGGTCCCAGCGTTGTTCATTGCCGAGCAGGACAAGCTGTTCGAGCAGGTCAAGCTGTCCGCCCGCCCAACGGTTCTTCGCGTCGAGCTTCAGAATCTCCTTTATTAGCTCGAGGGCTTCTTTGTGGTTCTGTTCGGACTTCAGCGTCCTTGCCCGGGAGGTCAGCGTCTCGATCCGGCGCTCGAGTTGCTCTTCCTGTCTTCGGATTCGCTGCTCTCGGTCCACCTCGATCTGCTGTCGCTGCTGTTCGACTATCCCCTGCTCCCAGTCCTTGCGCCTCATCTCTATGTACGTCAGCTGATCCTCGGCCCTTGCGAGCTTTTCGCGGTATTCCCTGGAGCTATAGAGGCGCTTGTTTTGCTCGAGTATGCTCTTGGCCGTGCGGGCCATGTTTATGGCACTTTCGAAGGTCTCTCTGCTCAGCGTCCCGGCGAGGGCCTCCTGCGACTTGGCCATGGCCTTTTCGAATTCCACGTTCGCCAACTGCTTTGCGATGCGCATTTGCTCCTGAAGTCGGGTGAGAATCCCGGTATCCTGCGGCCGGATTTCCTCGCGCGGCCGCTGCGGTTGTGGGATTACTGCGGCGATCTGCGGGGCCGTTTGCGCGATCGGATGGGCGTGATGAGGGATTGTCAACTCATCTTCTTCGACGCTGGGTAGGGCTTCTTGGGGTTCGCCCGCTGGTGCCTCAGCGTCCCGGTGCTTCTGAGCCAACATCGCCAGCAGCATCTTGGATTGGGTCTGTTCGGTCTGGATGGCGGCGACGGGTTCCGGCTCGGGTCGTTGAGGTACCTGGGCCTGAACTTCAGTCGGCGGGAGCGCTACCGCTTCCAGCGGAATTGGGACCTGTGGCATGGTTTCCGGTGGTTCCTTAGCGCCGGCCTTGGCCATTTTCTGCAGCCGGGTCTCGAGCATGGCTTCGAGTTCTTGCTCGGGGCTCAGCGCAGGTTCAGGTTCAGGCTTAGGCTCCGGCGAGGTCGCGGCGACAGCGATAGCAGCTGGCGTCTCGGCCGGTGGGGCGGCCGGGCGGGCAGGGGCGGTCTGCTCCAGTGGTTCGAAAGCCTGCATCTTTGCCAAGACTTCCGCCAGCCTTGCCCGAGCGTCACGACGCGTCTGGGTGTGAAGGTATTGGCTGGTGGCGGCTGCTTCGAAACCCGTCTTGGCCTTGGCCAAATCGTTGTTTCGCAGGGCGTCTTCGGCCAGTATGTAGGTCTCGACGACCTTAGCTTGCCTGCGAATGGCAAGGTCCGCCTTCGTCAGGTATTCACCCAACATCTTCTTGTCGGAGTCTGAAAGTGCATCCTTGTCAACTTTCAGCAACGTAGCCTTTGCCGCTTTGAAACTCAGGGCCTTGAATTGCGCCTGGCCCTTGTTCAGCATCGCCTTGGCCCTATCGGTGGTATCTTGCGCGCCGACGGGCATGGTCAATGCTAGAAGGATTCCGGCAAGCAAGGCAGCCGATACGTATCGGTAACAATGTAGCACAGCAAACTCCTTTCAGTGGGCGGTTCGAAGGATCGATCCGCCACCATTGCCGAGAAGGCACCTCTCTTCAGTCTATAGGCAGGGCGGCGACTCAGCGCCGCGTGCGCCGCCATTGTCGCGTTGTTACCTGGCAGCGGGTATGGTGTGTCCAAGAACATTTAGCTATGCATAACTTCGTCCAGCTAATCGTCTTATCGGTTGACACTCGCATAATACGCTACCAATCCCACCGCTGTTTGCAAGTCCAAAATACCGCGTTTCAGTCTGCTTCACCGGATTGCGAAGTCTTGTCTAATCCTCTCTAATCGCGACCGCGACGGCCCCGTCCCTCCCGCTCCCGCTCATCGGACCGCCTGCCACGCCGTTCTTCGTCGCCTCGCCCGCGACGGCTGCGGGATTCGGGCCTGGGCAGGCGCCGAGTGCGCGTTGTTTCTCTTATCTGTAGGGGTCTGGGTTTTGGCGGAGGCGGAGCGGCCTGCTTGGTTTCCTTAATAAGCTCTTTGCGACGTTCGGAATTATGGTCGAGGTTCTGGATCGAGCTTTTCAGCTGGCCGTCTTTGTCCAAATAAACCAGTTCTATCGTCGATGTGACGTTCCTGCCGTCCACGGGTATCTGTTTGTCGAAGTCGAAATCCACCGCCACAGCGCCGGTGTTAAAAGGCACCTGTCTGCGCTCTTGCTGGCCAGTGGACGGGTTTATCACCTTATGATCCCTGCGATCCCCGATCTCTTGGCCCTGCCATATGGTAAAGCTCCTACCGATCCGCTGGCCCAGCCGCTGGGCGAAGACCCGAATCGTGACCGTGTTCATTCCGCCGCCGACGACAAGGAACTCCGTGGTCGTTGGGACGAAAACCATGTCAGACCATTCGCTAAATGGCGTCAATATCGATACTTCCCTTGAATCCGTCTGCGCGTCCTTCACTTCCCTGTCATATGTATAAAGCGGGTTAAGCAATACCAGTTGGACGCGATAGCGGTAGACCTTCATCGGTTCCAGCGAGTTGTCGTGGAACCAGATAAGGAGCTTCCCGGCTTTCCTTTGCGAGACCAGGTCTGGGACGGTGACTATGTGTTCGGATGCGGCGCCGCTGCCGGTTGCGGTTCTCCTCGTCTGTTCCCTGGTGGTCCGCCCTTCGTCGTCGCGTCTGCGCCCTTCGTCTTCTCGGTACCTTCTACCTTCGTCGCCGCGGGACCTCCGCCCTTCGTCGTTGCCCCGATATCTGTTTGTCCTTGTTGGTCTGGGGGCGCGAGCTGGTGTGGTGGGTTGGGCCGTTTCGGTTGGCGAGATCTCGCTGACTTCGGTCTTGGGTAAGTGTACCTGCCAGCTGCCCCAGTCCTTTATGGCCGGTAGATATATTTCATGATAATCCGGCTCGAGGATTACGCCCTGCCAATAGTCATCTTGCAGATCGGATATCACGCCGAACACTTCGGAGCCGTTGCCACCGTCGTAGTGGGGTATTCTCGGGATGATGATTGGATCTCCGCGACTGTCCAGCAGCGTGTCCGTGCTTATCTTCGCAGGTCGGGGTTCCGTCCAGACGCCTTCTCGGATCATCTCTTGCACTTCGGCCCGAACACCCAGCACCACTATTCGCATGGGGATGCGCGGGTTCTTTAGCGTCTGGCGCCACTGCTTGTCCAGCTTTGCCCACGGATACACCGCCGCTACGTGCACGGTGACTTCGTCGTCGGTGTCTTGCCCTCCCTTGTTGGGCAGTTCCCAACCTGCCCAGAACTTCGGTTTGTCCGGTGCTGGCACCGATTTCAGGTCGGCTATGGCTAACGGCGGCGACTCCTCCAGCCCCTCGGGCATCTTAATGGGAGGTAGGGGCGAGGCAATGTTGATATTGGCAGCTTCCACGGGGAATGGTGCTTCCTTCGCCCCCTGTAATTTCGCGGCGTAATCGGTCGGGGTGAAGTTCGGAGGCTCCTCAGCTTGGTTCTTCGCCAGCAGCGACTCGGCGCTTGCAAGAAGCTTGCGATCGATCTGGTCGGGATTGGTCCCATTGAGGTTGCGGGAAGAGCGGATCAGCGGCCACGCCAGGACGAGGGCGAACAGACCCACACACAGACCCAGTACGATCTTCTCAATGTGCTGTGCTACGAAGCTTGGTTCGCCGACTCTGGCCATGCTTGAATTCTCCTTGACGCCTAATTGCTGCCCGGGCTCTTGCGGATTGACATTTTCCTATGGGACCGGGCACGGACCGTTACCATTGTGCCTCGTCTTGTTGCAGTCCGTCCTCCGGCCTGATTGCAGAAGGACATCGCATTCCGAGTTTTTCCAGTGCCCCTTTGGGCATCAGCGGGCGAACCCACGATGTCACCAGGAGCATCTCGCCTTCAATGGTCACCGACATTACCGGATCGGTGCCGAAATAGTGGTTTCCTGTATCCGTGCTGCTCGGCAGTCTGTAACTATGCCCTCTGACCGTATGGTACGGCAGCCTCTGCAGTTGCTCTTCCAGCAATACCAGATATCGCAGGGGCATGATGACAGTGAAACTGTAATGGATTACGTCGAAGTCTTGGTATGTGATTCGCTGGGTGAGATTGGCGGCCTCGCCCGCTTCCGCTCCAGCGTCAATGAATGGTTCCTCATACCTGCGCTCTTCGCTGCGGCCGCGACGGCCGCGATCCTCCCGATCGCCCCTACCTCGTCCTTCCCAGTCGTCATACCCTCCCAGTGTCTCCCTGCTGGACCTGGATCCTCCCGTGGCGCTGGCGCCGCCTGCAAAATACTCTTCTGCTACGTTGATCTGCACGAGGCGTTTGATTGCGGCGTTGGGAACCCGCAGCTTCTTGTCCTTGTGGGGCGATCGGTCGTGTGCGACCTGATTGGTCTTTCCGATTGCCTCGACCAGATCCTGCTGCACCCAGAGGTTTAGCTGCGCTTCCCACAATTCGGTGTCGGTGGCGCTGGGTAGGGCTGTTCCGAAATAAGAGTCGAAAGACTCCAGTGTGGCATAGACGGCTCCGCCGTTGGCCCTGGAGACCAAGGCCGTCGCCATCCCTTCCTCTTTGGACTGGGCTTGGATGCTCTCGCCAGCGGGGTCTGGCGTTCTTCCGTCTGTGGGCGCATCGGGTGTTTCAGGTCCCAATCGCCTCGCCGCAAGTATCCGCCGTAGTTCTATTCTTTGGAAGGCCTTGTCGATTTGGTCGTTGATCTCATCTGGCGTCGGGGGCCGGGTTGCGTCGAGCTTTCTCAGAAACGCTTGGACTTCCTTGATGTATTCTTGCGTGAAGTCAAACCTGGTGCTGCCCTTGATCTCTCCTTTGAAGGGAAACGTCGCGATCTTCACCGCGTTACCTTCCTTGTCGATTCCGGGGATTTGCAGCACGGCGCGATGGTTCCACTCGGCGCTTCGAGTGGCGATGTCTGCGGCGGCCTCGCGAATCGTCTCGACCCGCCTCTTCTCGATTCTCACCGATTCCGGATTGACCACTTCCATTTTGGACTGCTTGTCGAGCTCTCTGACGACCTTTCTTCGCTCGTTCAGCTTCTCTTCCCATTGCCCGGACCAACCTAGATACACAAACCCCATCCCGCCGCCGCCGACAGAGACCGCCGCAATCAGTACCATGTAAAACAAGTTTTGGCGTAAGAATCCCATGAAGATCCTTTCGGGGGCCTGGTTATTCGGCTGCGGCCTCCGACTGAGACGGCAGTTTCACGCCGTCGCTTTCAATAGACGCTATAACCACTATTGTGAATTTCGTGTCCTCGGACATACTCTCACCCGTCAGCAGCGGATCGGGGTTACTGACTTGCTCGGCCGGTTCTATGGTTGGCGATTCGTACCTACCGCGTCGGTCCCCGTCACCTCTGCGGCGCCCTTCGCCGTCTCTACCGAACCTTGCGCGGGCGGCGCTCCTGGTGCTGCGGACGCTGCGTGAATCGCCCCCATATGTCTCCAGAGACTCGATGTCGCAGTGGCGAATGTAGACCGAGCTGAATGCTTTCTTCTCGGCGACCGTCTTCATCGCGTCAAGCAGCGCCTGGATAAGTCGATTGGCCTCGCTTCGAGGTAGGGGCGTCCGGCCGGCGAGCGTTATCTGGTACCCTCGCCTTGCTTCCCCCCCGCCCAGGTCGGACGGCGAGCCCATCGCGGCACCTGCGGTGACGGCGGAACTGACGTCTGCCAGATACTGATAGTTCATGCTTTCAATGAATATCTGTTGGCGCGTGCTGCGTTTCTTCATCTTGATCTTTGCGAGCAGTTCCTCCTGCTTCTTGCGGGACTGCTCGTCGTCGCCCGCTGCGGCAATGTAGTCGGAAAGCATCTGCTGGTCCGAACCTGTCACCTGCTTGATCGACTGGGAAATGATCGCCTGGACGGAAGGCCAGAAATCCCGGTACCCGAACAGCCGGAAGCTGAAGTTGATTTGTTCCAGTTCCTGTGTGCCCTGATTCTTCAGACCGGAATGCTCGGACCGCCAGGTCTTCATCTCCTTTAGGTGGCTCTGGGACCTGACAAGCTCGCCCTTGGTCTTATCCAGTGCGGCTATGTCGGCGCGGACACTGTAGAGCATGCTGCCCAGGGCGAGCAACACCACGGCTGCTGCGCCGGCGAACCACGGTTGTTTCTTCTTCCAAAGCCGAGCCCGAGCGATCTGGACCGGGAGCAGGTTGGTGTAGACCGGCGCAAGCCCGAGCCCTTGGACCGCCAGCCCGTACGCTACACCGAACGATAGGACGTTCTCGGTGAAGGTGGCGGCGTTGACGGTGCCAGCGGTGTTCAGCTTGGCGTAATTGTCCACACGGGCGACCTGGACGTTGAGATTCTGCTCCAGGAACTTCTGCATCCCCGGTAAGCGGAACCCGTTGCCCATCCCCACCAGCCGCTGGAAACGCGACTCCCTGTGCAACGACGTGTAATAACCGACGGATCGCTGGATCTCCTGGACGAGGTCGGAAAAGACCGGCCTCATCGCTTGGAAGATCTGTCGGGCGTACTTACTGCTGGCGGCGGTGCGTTTGAGCTTCTCGGCCTTGCGGAATGTCAGCTTAAAAGCCTTCACAAGCGCCTGGGTGAAGTTGTTCCCGCCGATCTGAATAGTCCGCGTCCAAATCCTGGCCCCGTCGGCGACGACCAGGTCCGTCTTATCTGCCCCGATGTCTACCAGCAGCGTCGCGCCGTCTTCTGCGATCTGGGCGTCGAATTTCATGAAGTTGTAAAGACTCAGCGGCGCCATCTGAACGACGTCCACAGGCAGCTCCACTTCGTTGAAGTGCTCCAGCATGCTCGCCACATCCACCCGCTTCATCGCGAAGATGCCCACTTCCATGTCGGGGCTGTTACCCCCGGCGAACGTCTGCCACCGCCAGATCACGTCGGCGATGGGGAAGGGGATTTGCTGCTCCGCCTCGAAGCGGACGATGTCGGGAACGCGTTTGGATTCTACGGGAGGTAGCTTGACGAATCGGGTAAACCCGGTCTGGCCCGGAACGGAGACACCCACCACCGACCCCAGAACGCTGTTGCGGGACAGGAACTGCATGAGGGCGTCTCGGACGAGTTGGGCGCGGTCGGCTTCGGGCTCGGAGAGGATCTTGGCGTGCTCTACGATATCGAAGGCTTCCACCTGGAGCTGACCGCCCAGGTTGCGCAGCTTCAGTGCCTTTAAGGCGCATTGCCCGACGTCGATACCCCATGCACTTCTTGACTTTGCCATGATGATTCCTCACCCCTGCGGGTCGCGGTGCCCGGCTCGCCAAAGGCCCACGGAGCCCGAGTGCAACTATCTCGCCCTAAACCAGCCAGCGCCTCCAGTGGCCCTTCGGGAAATAAGCATTCTAACCTCCTGATGCAACTATTCTATAATACGGGCATATGCGTTTTCCGGCAACCGGTACTTTAGGGTGAATCCTGCCCGCAAGCCCCGCCGGTCGGGGCATACGTGGATCGCACTATGAACTTCTCAATTGCAACTTTAGGCTGCAAGGTCAATCAGTATGACTCCGCAGCCGTCTCGGCCGCTCTTCAGGCCGAAGGAGCCCGCCCTGCCCGGCACGCCGAACAGAGCGACCTCGTTGTCATCAACACCTGCTGCGTAACAACCACAGCCATGCGCAAGTCCCGCCAAGCCATCTCCCGAGCCGTCAGAAACTCGCCCCATGCAACGGTATTCGTGCTCGGGTGCTATGCCGATTACGACGCCGGTTGCATCGGCCGGGTTCTGCTGCGGCTTGGCATCCCGTCTGAAAAAACCGTCATAGCAGGGCACCATGACGACATCTCCGCCCGCATAAAGCGGGTCGTCGAGGACTTCCAACACGGTAATCAAACGCAGGGCGCCGGATCATCGCCGTCCCGGTCTCACCTGCAGGCAGGGCCTGTATGGAATGACAAACAAAACTCAACAGGCCCTGGCGTCTGCGGCCTGGGCACTTCTGCCACCTCCATCACAACGCGCCGGGCCGAAACCGTCAAGGCTAATATGCCCGGTCTGCGGGGTCTCGGCCCGATACGCCGGTTTGACAACCGCAGCAGGGCCTTTGTGAAGGTCCAGGACGGGTGCGATGCGTTCTGCTCGTTTTGCGTGGTCCCCTATACGCGGAGCTGCGTTTGGTCCCGCCCGATCGAGCAGGTCGTCCGTGAATCCCGTGACCTCGTTGCTGCCGGACATAGGGAGATCGTCCTTTGCGGCGTGTTCTTGGGTGCTTACGGGCGTGGCACGGCCGTGCGGCGGCGGTGGGGCCCTAACGGCGGTAAGCTTACCGAATTGCTGCGACGCGTTGCGGATATTAAGGGCCTCTGGCGGTTGCGGGTCTCCAGCCTTGCCCCGGGCGATATTACCGACGAACTGCTGGAGGTGTGCGCCGCCGCGGCGAACTTCTCGCCGCACTTCCATTTACCGCTTCAGTCCGGCTCACCGGCCGTGCTGCGCAGGATGAACCGACAGTACACCCCCGAACACTACCGCCAGGTCGTTCGAAAGGTCCGCTCCGCGCTGGACCGGCCTGCAATTACCACGGACATCATCGTGGGTTATCCCGGCGAGAGCGACGCCGATTTCGCTCGGACGCTGGAGGTGGCCCGAGAAGCCCAGTTCTCGAAGATCCACATCTTTCCGTTCAGCCCGATACCCGGCACGGCCGCTTGGGAATACCGCCATGAAGCACCCCCGCCCCGGACGGTTAAGCGACGTTGCGCTGCCCTTGTGGATTTGGAGCGGCAGATGGCTTTGCGATACCGAAGCCAGTTTGTCGGCGAGTCGTTGGAGGGGATTGTGGAAGATCGACCCGCTAGGCGTCGCAGGTTCTATCGTGCGATGACCGACCGCTACGTCACAGCCTATTTCACCACCACAGACGGCGACCGAATCACAGCGGGCCGGATCGTCCGCCTCCGCATCGACAAACCCACCGACGACGGATTCGCCGCGACGCTGCAAGAGCTCCTGTAATCGCTGCGGTGATCCGACAAGACTTGCTTAAAGCAGCGCTCGTAGGTATCTTGGTTTGTGTAGGACCTAAGTTGTTCCAACCGAGGTTCGGCGGGGTAAGTGGCGAGCAAAGCTGAAACCCGAGGAATTCAAAGGCCAAACTAACGAGGTTTTGGACCGTTTTTTGTTCATGTGTTTTGAGCTTTGAGCGCTGCGGCTTGAAAGCTCAGCACCGACCCGCGTACCCAAGGTGTTTCGATATGTTGGGTGATCTGTCAAAAAACCTGGGGGATATTCCGCTGGCCGCAGGGCCGATGCTGGTGGATGCAGACAAGTTCAAGGCGATCATCTACTATACCTATAGTTCGATAATCGTTTTGCTTTTCCTGGTGATTGTAGCCGCCGCCGTGATCTTCCTGTTGTTGGGCCTGTTGAAGATACTCGGTAAGTCCGCTGCCATAAGGCACGCCGCCTGGCGCGCCAACCGGGCTAAGTTCGACCGGGCCGGTAGGCCCTATCCGCCCGCCGGACGCGGAATGTGCGACAGTTGCAGCAGGCCCTTTGAGACTGTCTACCACCTGCCCTCCGGAAACCGGCTCTGCCCGAAATGCTATCGGACTTATTGCAGGACCACCCGGGCCCAGTTCGCCCCCTGATGTAAGGAGCCCCTCGTGCCCACAAAGTACTCCATCGACGAGAAGGTATATCCCGCCGGTGTCGACCGGAAGCTGAGCATGCGGGACCTGCTGGACTACTTCCGCCAGCATGGCCCGCTGCGAGTGTCCGACCTGCACCTGAAGGTGAATTGCCCCCCCGTCTACCGCTTCGACGGAGACCTGCGCAGATACGACGCCGCCCCACTTACCCCGCAGACCGTCGAGATCCTCGCCGGGACGGTGCTGTCCGAGGTCGAGCTGGAGGCCTTGCGGCGGGACGGCTCGGCCGAGACGTCGCTGTTCACCAAGACGATGCAGTTTCGCATAAGCTGCTTCCGTGACAGCGACGGGCTGGCCCTCGCCATCCGCGCCCTGGAGCTTACCATCCCGTCGTTGGAGAAGATCGGGTTTCCCAACGGCGTCTGGCGGGACATCATAAAGGCACAGCAGGGACTCGTGCTGGTGACGGGAATTACGGGCGCTGGTAAGAGCACCACCATCGCCTCGATGATCGACCGGATCGCCTCCGAGCGTCCCTGCCGGATCATCACGTTGGAAGATCCAATCGAGTATCGACTGAGCAGCAAGGAGGCGATAATCTCCCAGCGTGAGGTGGGACGGGACGTGCCCGATTTCGCTCAGGGCTTGCGCGACGCTCTTCGCGAGGATCCGGACGTGATTTTCGTCGGCGAGATGCGTGACCGCGAGTCGACCATGTGGACGCTGACGGCCGCCGAGACTGGGCACCTGGTGTTCTCCACGCTCCACACGCGCGACGCGCGCGGGACGGTCACGCGCCTGCTGGATATGTTCCCTCCTTCGCGCCAGGACGAAATCGCCTCCCAATTGTCGCTGGGGCTTCGTTACATCCTCTCCCAGAAGCTCATTCCGCGCAGCGACGCCGAAGGCCGCATCGTCGCCATGGAAATCCTCAACAACAACTACGCCGTCACGAACCTCATCCGCACCGTCAAGACCGAGCAGCTCTACACCCAGCTTCAGACTAAGACCAAGGACATACCCGAAGAGCGGATGATAACGATGGAGCGGGCGCTGGCGGTCCTGGCGGCGGCCGGGAAGGTCAACCCGCTTGAGGCCGAAAAATGGGCCAACAATACCGGCGTCTTTCTCGATGAGATGCAGCGGGCCCAGGCCCTCACCCGTCGTCAAGCACAACGCCCCGGGTGAGATTGCGAATTTAAAGTTTGTCTCGTGCTTTGGGGTGGGTCACTTGTTGAGCGGCCCGGGCGGTGTTCGTACAATGTCACTCGCATGAACGAGGATCGTCAAAAACTTATCAAATCCGCACGGCAGCTTATCGAGACGGATCGGATGCTGGGTGGTCAGTTCATCCCTGCAACCCCCGGTGGCGGTTCTGCGGAACCGGCCGCCGCCCCGGCGCCGCCGTCGATGGGCCTGCAGGAAAAGGCCGAGGCGCTGGAGGCGATAGACGTCGCCGAGGTCCGCCCGTGTGTGAACTGCCGGCTCTACCAGGGCCGCGCCCACACCGTCTTCGGCGAGGGCGACCCCGACGCGGACCTGGTGTTCGTCGGCGAGGGCCCCGGCGCCGAAGAGGACCGCACGGGGAGGCCCTTCGTCGGCCGCGCAGGCGAGCTGCTCACCAAGATGATCGAGGCGATGGGCCTGGGACGCCGGGACGTGTACATCTGCAACCTCGTCAAGTGCCGACCCCCCCAAAACCGCGCACCCGGCCCCGATGAAATCGAGGCTTGCTGGGGGTATCTTATCCGTCAGCTCCAGATCATCGCACCCAAGGTCATCGTCTCGCTGGGTAACCCTGCCACGCAGAACCTGCTGGACACGCGCGTGGGGATTACCAAGATGCGGGGCCGCTGGCAAAAGCTACCGCTGATCGGCGAGCACCTGACAGGGATCGACGTCATGCCGACGTTCCACCCGGCCTACCTCCTGCGCCAATACACGGGCGACAACCGCGGGAAGGTCTGGGACGACCTGCAGAAAGTCATGACCGTGCTCGGTCTTAAGGTGAAGGGGAACACCAGTTAGCCTCCCTCCGCCAGGACCTTCCGGACTCTCCCGCCTAGTCGCGAGGTGATTTCCTGCGGGATCGTATCGGCCAGGGCGGCCAGGTTCTGGACGCTGTGCGGGGACGACGGGTCTGTCGAGATGATCTGGACCTCATCTGCCACCTTCGCCTCCGGGACGTCGGTAAGATCGACGATCGTCTGGTCCATAGACACCCGCCCGCGCACGGGCACGTCGCGTCCGGCCACTCGCATCGTGGCGCGGTTCGAATGGCACCGAAGGTACCCGTCGCCGTAACCGACGGGCACCAGGCCGATTCTGCCGGGACCCGCGAACCTGTACGTCAGCCCGTAACCGACACGCTGATCGGGGGAGACCTTCTTTACCTGCATAAGCGGGGCGGTAAGTCTAAGGGCAGGGCGCAGCGGAAGCTTGTTGCGAACCTGACGGGCCGGTTGATACCCGAAAACCGACACCCCCGGACGGACCATGTCCAGGTGCGTCTCTGGAAGCTCGATGGTCGCCGCGGAGTTGGCCGCGTGCAGCGTCAGACCGTCGCCCCCGCCGCAGGCGGCGACCGCTTCGGTGAATCGTGCGAGCTGGGTACGCGCGAAGCTCTTGTCGGCCTCGTCCGCCGTGGCGAAGTGTGTGTACAATCCGGTCAGCTTAACGTGGGGGGATTTGCGGATCGACTCGATCAGCTTCGGGGCCTCGGCGGCGGGGACGCCGCTTCGCGTCATCCCCGTGTCTATCATCACGTGCACGGCGCCCTGCTTACCGGTCCTTTCACCCGCTTGTGCCACGGCGGCCAGCTCATCCTGTGTGACCACTGTCAGCACAACGTCGCGTGCGATAAGCTCCGCCAGCGGTTCGCCGCGGTCCTGTGCGGCGTAGGGTCCGACGGAGAACAACACCAGCAGCTGGCCCGAGTAACCCAGGTCGCGGACCTGGATCGCCTCGGCGCCGGTGACAACGGCCAGTGAGTCCGACCCCGCCGCGATCGTATCAAGCAGCAGGTCCAACCCGTGCCCGTAGCAGTTGCCCTTGACCACCGCACAAAGCTTGGTCGTGGGCGCCAGACACCCGCGTAGCAGCGAGAGGTTCGTCCTCACCGCTGAGGCCGAAATGTGGGCAGTCAGAAAACTTTCCATCTTGCCATCTTGATTTCCGCGCGAGGTTCTACCTGTCGGCTCGCGGGGCGCAGGTTAAGATAATCATTCCCGCCGTGCCAGTGGCGAGGCTACTTCGGGACGTCGATTACCTCCAGCGTGTCGCTGTGCGTGTCCAGAAGCACCGCCACGGGCCGGTGCGGTACCTTGTAGTGACGCAGGGCGCCGGGGTTGATCACGCGGACCGGCCCGATCCGCTCGTCGCGCGCCCGATGCGTGTGCCCGTGACAGACGTACGGGAACTGCTCGGAGCCGATCAGTTCGGCCAGCACGGCCTCGTCGTTACCGTGCGTGGCGACCAGGAATTGGTCCGCCCCGATCGGGACCTCGACGACCTTGCTGCAGAACTGCACGCCGGCGGCCTCGGCGGCTGCTTCCAGCCGCGCGATTTTGTGGTCCATGTTTCCGGCGACGGCGTAGGTCGGGACGGGCGCGGCGCCCAGGACCGCCATGTCGTCGGCGTGTCCGATGTCGCCGCAGTGGACGATCGCCTCCGCCCCGCGGTCGACGAGCAGCTCAATCGCCCCCGCCAGTCGCTTCGTTTTACCGTGAGAGTCGGATAGGATACCGATCTTCATCGAAAAGCTGGGCCTCTGAGTACATGTTGTATATCCGCCCAAAAACCGCCGCGCGTAATTCGCTCAGGATTGCTCTTTTTCCATGTCGGCCATGATCTCGTCGGGGATGTCGAAGTTGGCGTAGACGTTCTGCACGTCGTCGTTCTCTTCCAGCGCCTCCATCAGCGCCAGGACCTTGCGAGATTTGTCGGCGCCCGAGACGGTGACGGTGTTTGCGGGGACCATGGCAAGGGCGGCGGAGATGGTTTCGATTTCCTTGTTTGCCAGAGCGGCCTTGACGGCCGAGAACGCGCCTGTGTCGCAGACGATCTCGAACAGCTCACCCTCGCTGTTTACGTCGTCGGCGCCGGCCTCCAGGGCGATTTGGATCAGCGTCTCTTCGTCGGCAGAGTCGGATGAGATCACGAAGCTGCCCTTGCGATTGAACATCCACGCCACGCAGTTGGACTCGCCCAGCTGCCCGCCTGCCCGCTCGAAGATCTGCCGCAGATGGGGCGCTGTGCGGTTTCGGTTGTCGGTGAGGGTCTCGACGAGAAAGGCCACACCGCCCGGCCCGTATCCCTCGTAGATGACGGATTCGTAGTTCTCGGCGCCCAGCTCGCCCGTGCCCTTTTTGATCGCCTTTTCGATCGTATCGTTGGGCATGTTGGCTGATTTGGCGTCGTCGATAGCGTAGCGCAGTTGCAGATTCTCGTCGGGGTTCGGCCCCCCGGTCTTGGCTGCGACGATTACCCGCCTGGCGAGCTTGGACCAGATCCGCCCGCGTCTGGCGTCCGTGGTCGCCTTGGCCCGTTTGATCTTTGACCAGTGCGAATGTCCAGCCATTGATAGGTGGTCCTTTTACCGTTGCTGTTTGTTGTTGTGGTTTTCGTCTTCGGTGTGGACCGGCGCCAGGTCCGGGCGGCGGCGAGCCCGCACGGCGCGGATCTTCTTGTCGGTGACTTGCAGCATCCGTCGGATCTCGGCGGAAGGGCGAT
>SDBV01000225.1_pt1 | contig 76998 bp, 111 predicted proteins | sample 2277081 | NCBI WGS metagenome assembly SDBV01 (sample SAMN10402039, study PRJNA504765) | marine sediment metagenome | isolation source: marine sediment core GS10_PC15, 223 cmbsf | place: Arctic Ocean: Southern Knipovich Ridge | collected 2010
CAATTCGAAAGGCTCCCCACATCCAAAGAGTTGGGGAAAGCAGGTCTTGCTATTCTGGTTATTGATAAACGGCGGCAGCACTCCTTACGCTCGCGCTATCCGAAATTGCATCCGAAAGAAGGGCGCTGGCAGTCCGCAACATTGATAATGTCGGCCTACCTCAAAGTAAAAGACAAACTTGCTCGTCTTCCTACAGTGGGCGAAGTGGCTTCGGCGGTGCCCATGCGACCTGAAAGTCTGAGACGGAGGATGTTCGATGCAGCATGGTCGAAGCGGCTATTTTCTATGCGCAGCTATCGAACACCTCAGGAGGTCAGTGAGCAATTGGCGGGCTTTTGCTACTCTTTTAGTGTGGGCGAAAACCGTCCCCCAACCCTCTCGGAATTAGCAGATTTCTATGAGCCAGAACACAATGGCCTTGCTAATGTGAAACTCTCATTGGAGAGGCGGGGCTGGTTGCAATGGCTGTCTCCTTCGAAATCTCTGATAGAGGAATACCAGAGAAAGCTCATTGTACAGACTGTAGAACTGGCTGCGCAAAAGGGTCAGTCGCGACAAGCTGTTCTAAGGTGGTTGGGCATATCAGTTTCGGCCTACTACTCTTGGAGATTAAGGATGAGATATGCCCCGCAAGCGTAAGCCTCCCCTGCGCAAGCGATTGCCCAACACCAGACGGTCGATCACCCATAAAGTCATCATCACCGACCCCACCACAGGGCCGATGGACGTTTACATCACTGTGGGATTCTACGAGGACGGCTCGCCAGGGGAGCTCTTTCTGAAGGTCGGCAAGTGGGGCTCGACACTCCATGGCCTCCTCGACGTGATTGGTATCGAGACGAGCCTACTGTTCCAATACGGCGTCCCGCTGCACCAGATCGCCGCCAAGCTCAGGGGCATGAAGTTCGTACCCGAGGGCGCGACCGACAACCCTGACGTCGCCACCTGTCTCTCTCTGGTGGACTACATTTTCACTTGGCTGGAGAAGGAGTACGTGAAATGAAGATTCGCAGCTGGCTATACCGGCTGGCCCGCATCATGGGCGATCTCAACGCGGTTAGCAATCCTACGAAGCTGGCCCGCCGAGGGAAGAACAAACTCCTGGGCCGGTTCCTCTGGAGGCTCTGGCGATGAAGAAGATTGACGATCCTCTCCCCAACTTTTGCGTGGCCTTGATTCCTTGCACCATCGGCGGAGGCCCGCATCAGTGCCTACGGTTACGGGAGAGTGGATCTGAATTCTGCACTCCATGCAGCCATGCCAGCGGGCGGCGGCGCGTCGAAGCGGCTGACGTTGAGAGAGTTCGAGCCGCCTGCAGGCACTCTCCCGAGGCCAATGCGTTGGTGAGCAAGAAAATACTCCTGCGGCTTTGCAGCGATGTGGAGCGGTACCGTGTGGAGAACGCCGATCTCCAGCGGCACGGTGAGGCGCTCGCGGATGCGCTGGAAGTGGCCAAGGGCCAGAGGCACGAGCCGTGAGTTTGGCCTCTGTATAAGGCGTTCCTGGTGGCCTGCCTGCTTATCGGCGGGCTCACGACCCTAACAGTTTCAGGAGGCTCTAATGGCGCTCTCGACCAAGTTACTGATCGCTACAATAGTGGCGCTGGGATTCGGGATGACCACATTCTTAGTGGCCGTCTCCGTACTCATCTTAGCGCGAGTATTCTAGATGCTGAACTTTCTCCGCCGACTCCTACGCCCGAAGCCGACACCCCCTCCCGCGTGGCAAAGGATAACGTGGCGCTGCCCAGCCTGCATGGAGACGGCGATGGAAGTGTGGGAGCACGGAGTCCTGACGAACCTCCATCGCTGTGTGCGTGGCCCTGGGAATGTGAGATCGTAACCCGCGTCCAGCATTGCGAGAATCCCCTCCAAGACCCGTGGCGAATATCGGTCACCGGAGACTATGGGATTATGCAGATCAACCGCTTCACCTGGGAGTGGTGGCTGAACCAGCGGGGCTTCAATTTCGCGACGGAATGGATGATCCCCGAGCGCAACGTCGCCATGGCGTTCGCCATCTGGGAGGATCACTGGTGGTGGGAGTGGAGCTGCTTCTAAAAAGAAAGAGCCGTCCCGCACTCAGACACCCCGCACCCGTGAGTTAAAGTGCGTCACGGCTCTCGGGGTAGTATAATGCTCCCCGCACCGTGAGTAAATACCTCAACCGCCGCCGCCTAATCCCCTTTCCAGCCTTCAGCTACGCCTTCATTCAGCGTGGCGTCAACCACACCCGCACCCTGGCAACGTGGGTGCTGCTGCAGAAAAGCGGCCTCGAAGTCCTCACCCGCGCCCAGGTCGTGAGGATCATCTGCCAGCGGATGGATCTCTCCCCGAAGCAGGCGCGGTGTATACTCCGCCGAGGGGACAGGAGGATGTGGCAAATCGTCGGCAACCTCGTTTACCCCGTGCGGTCTGCTGCGCTGGCAGCGCTCATCCGCGACCTAAACCTCGCCAGAGTGGTCAAGCGCTCCAAGATGTACGTCCCTGAAGTGGCCCTCCGGAACCTGGGCCAGTTGAGAGCTCACCTAGCCCTGCCCGTCATTTGCCGTTCTGAGGACAGGCCCACTCCCCGAGCGTACACAGCCCGCTGCCTGGGCCGGACTAAAAACACGATTAGCGTGTACCGACACTGGCTGCGGAACGCGGGCTTCATCACCACGAGGCGCAGCTATGTGCGCATCCCCCGCGAGCTAATCGACCCTGGGAGGAGGCGGCTGCCAGGGATATTCCTGAGCGCCGAGGGGCGATGGGTCGTGCGGAGGCTCCCTGACGTCATTGGCCTCAACCCCGCGAACATTTTTCGGATGGATAAGGCATCAAAATTCAATCTTGGGGCAGTAAATCTGGATGGTTTGGGTTATAGGCTCAATCCCTACCCTGTCCCTGGCTCACTGTCGCCCCGTTCCCCTCCCAGGGGGCCATCGCTGGGCGCGAGAAGGGCTGTCGCCGAGGCGCGACAGAGCCGACGCATAATCGTTCCGCGCATTGCGCCGTGAAGGGCTTTACGCTTTGGGCTCGGATAGGTTATAATCCCCCTGCGCTGATCCGCTGAGCCCGCTGATGATGAATCAACCCGACTTAATTGTTTCGTTCAACAGCCAGCTGCACTCGCTTACCGTGCGGTTTCCTTACGACGCTAGGGCCGTCTCGCTGATCAAAACCGTCCCTGGCAGGCGCTACGACAAGGACACGAAGGATTGGCATATTCCGAGTCGTGGGCTCCGTGCTCTTCAGACCGAGGCGGCGCGTCGGGGCTTCAATATCGTGCTCACCGAGAAGCTGAGGCTGGCGCAGGCTCGAGGCCAAGGCGATAAGGCAGAACTCCTAGAGCTTAAAGGAACATCAGCTCCTCTAGATCTGCCGACAGCCACAGATGCACGTTCCTATCAGCAAGCCGGTATCCGGTTCTTGCAGGCGTCTCTCCGCAAATTCAAGGGCGCTCTCCTGGCCGACGATATGGGGCTGGGCAAGACGTTTCAGGCCCTGAGCCTCGTGGCGCTTTCCAGCCTCCGCTCGGTGCTTGTGCTCGCCCCAGCGTCCGTGAAATACGTCTGGGCAGCGGAGATCGAGAAGCACTACCCCGACATGAGTTACGTCGTCATCGACGGCCCAGAGGAGGCCAGGCGGCTGCAGTGGGCTCAGGACGTGCTGGTCTACATCGCGAATTACGAGCTGATAATCCCTCGCAGGCGGCAAGACGAGGATGGGGAGTGGTTTACGATCCCGACGCCCGAGAGCGCGGTTCGACTTCGTCACTGGGATCTGGTCATTCCGGACGAAGCCACCAAGCTGAAGAATTATACGACCGCCACTGCCAAGACGGTCAAGGCCCTCGACCGCACTTACGGCCTGGCGCTGAGTGGGCAGCCCATCGAAAACGCGCTCAACGATCTGCACTCGATCATGGACTTCGTGATGCCAGGGCTGCTTGGCCCTGGCTGGCTTTTCCATCAGGAGCATAGCATCCTCAATCGATACGGCGGCGTGGTGGGCTATCGCGGCATCGAGACCGTGCGGCAGAAGATCGCTCCGCATTACCTGCGGCGGACGAAGGACGCGGTGCTGAAGGAGCTGCCGCCTAAGACTTACAGCGACGTGTGGCTCGAGATGAATAGCGGCGAGTGGGCCGTTTACGGTGTCATCGTGCAGCAGATTCGCGAGGCCATCAAGGAGAATCCGAAGCTAAAAGCCGCCAATATCCTGACCGAGATCCTGCGGCTGAAGCAGTGCGCCAACGACACGCGGCTCCTTGGGGAGATGGGCATCCCCAGCAGCAAAGTAGAGGCTCTCCGCGACCTCTTGGACGCCTCGGCGGGTCACAAGGTGGTCGTCTTCACTCAGTTTGCGCAGTGGGCGACGATGCTGGGCATCGACTTTGGCTCGCCTGTGCTGAAGGGGGACGTGCCAGCCAAGGCGCGAGCGGAGATGATCGCGGAATTCCAAGAGAACGAAGCGCCCATGCTCGTCTGCACCGAGGCCGGTGCTTACGGGATAACGCTGACGTCTGCTGACATCGTCGTGCACCTAGACCAGCCCTGGAATCCCGCCCGCCTGCGCCAGCGCGAGGATCGGTTGCATCGCATCGGCCAAACGGAACAGGTGCAGGTCGTCAGCTTTGTCTGTCGGCGCACGGTTGACGAGTTGGTGCGCAAGATTATCCATCGAAAGCTCTCGCTGATCCGAGAGGTTTTCCACGAAGACAGCGACGATGTGGTGGTGAGCAACGTAACGCGGGCCGACCTGATATCACTCTTAGGGGAGGGCGAATAATGGCTCTGATTTTTGTCGACTGCGAGGGGCATGGCCCTGCCCCTACACTGAATAGCGACGTGAAGTTTGAGTTCGGTGCGGTGGAATACAAGAGCCGCAAGACCTTCCACGGGATCGGTGGTACTCTAATAACGATGGCTAATTTCCGGGATTGGCTCGCTCAGTTCAAGGGACGCCCGCGCTTCGTCTCCGACAATCCCGCCTACGACTGGCAGTTCATCAACTACTATTTCCATCTCCACCTGGGGGACAATCCCTTTGGCCACTCGGCCCGTCGCATCTCCGATTTCTATGCGGGTTTAGTGGGGGATTTCTACAAGACCCAAGAGTGGAAGAGCCTCCGCGTCACCGAGCATGACCATAATCCGGTGCACGATGCGATGGGCAACGTCGAAGCCTTTGAGCGCCTCTTAGCGGGCGAGAGACCATGATGAATCTCACGAAGGCGGCAGGCGGCGCGGGCGGGGCCACTTGCCTGCTGTGCACGTATGCCGCTCCGCATGAGGACGTCTGGATCCTAGAGTTTGAGCTCGTGGGCGGGGGACGTCTTTACGTGCGGCTTTGTACCAGCCATCTCAACACGCTGAAGGAGCTCCTGTCATGATCCCCAGGCGGCGCTGGGAGGAGATTTGCAGGCGGGCTGGCCGCACGGTGCTAACGCCAGAGCTTCGGCGGATCGACGAGTTGGAGCTCAGTAAGCATCAGCTCGTTTGGGGCATGCAGCTGTACGCCAAAGAGACGCTGTATCCGAACCTGGCAGACTTCGAGGACTGGCTGGGGCGGCAGGAGCTCCCCGACGAGATCGTCTGTGCCGCTTACCTCAGTGAGGAGCCCGAGATAATAAGGCTGGCAGATCATCTCGAGACGCTGCAGGGGGCATGGTTCCCCGATCCGGATACGCAGTCCCTGATCGAGGACGTGAAGCGAAAGTTAGGAGCGGCACTGCTATGAAAAAAATACACTACGTGACAGAAGACGAGCTCGATGAGCTTGGCCGGTTCCCGTGGCGGGCCATGGTGATAGGATCGTTCCTCGGATTGCTATTCGGCTTCGTCCCCTTAGTGATCGTGCTGGTGCTGTCATGAAAGCGGACTTAGAGGCACGACTCCTGGCGTCGGTGCGGACGGCAGAGGACTTTCAGCGGCTGAAGGAGGAAGGTCTAGATGAGGCCTTCGAACATTACGGGCCGATGCACGGCCACATCCAGCGCATGGTGGAGCTGCACGGGAAGGTGCCGCGTCTGCTCGACCTGAAGGAGACGTTCAACCTCCCCGATACCGTGACCCGCAGCGGCGACGAGTTCGACTTTCTGATACGCGAGGCTGCTCAGATTTGGCTGGTGAGAGGCATCCAGAAGCTGCTCGACCAGAACGTTACGGAGCACGGTGACGATCCCGATGACCTGCTCGATAATCTCGTGCGGGATCTCAGCGGCCTGAAGAAGATGGCGAGCACCCAGCTGTCGATGACCGACCGATCGATGTCAGCGCGGATGGCGCGTTACGAGCAGAAGGCCCACGAGCCGAAGTCGCAGGGCATTCGGACAGGGATCAGTTACTTCGATGAGAAGGTGAAGCTGGGCTGGCAGCCTGGGGAGCTAATCGGCGTGGTGGGGCGCACCTACGTGGGCAAGTCCTGGATGCTGCTCTTCTTTGGCCTCATGGCTTGGCAGTTTGGCAAGAGGGTCGTCTTCGTGAGCCCTGAGATGTCCATCGAGGAGACGGAGGCCCGCTTTGACGGTCTGCTCATGGCCAGGCACGACATAAAGGTTGCGGTGAGCGACCTATATCGAGGCTACGTTCCCAGCGGTGAGATGAAGACGCTGGCCGAGGAGGTGGCTCGCAGCCAGCAATGGATAACCTACGCTTCCGCCGAGGAAGGGCGCTTTGGCCTGGCTGAACTCGGGCGGCTTATCTGGGAACACAAGCCGGATTTGCTGTTGGTGGACGGGCTGCCGCTTATGGAGACGGGCAACAAGAGGCAGCAGATTTGGGAGTCCATAAAAGAGCTCAGTTATGGCCTGAAGAATCTGGCCGTGAGACACAACCTAGCGATCCTCATCAGCCATCAAGCAACGCGCAGGGCGCATAACGTTGCTCGCCCGCCAGGGCTGCATGAGGTGGCCTACGGGGACGCTTTCGTGCAGGCCTGCGACCGTGTCCTGGCGCTCTCGAGGCCGCAGCACGACGAGACCACACTGAGACTTACGGTGCAGAAATTCCGACGGGGGAGACCGCAACAGGGCGGTATCGACTTCGATTTCGATCCAGAGAAAGGGCAGATTCATGAGCACATTCCGGTCGATGCTGGAGAGCCTGGGTCAATCGATAGTACAGGAGAAGGAGAAGGAGTTGGAGATGAGGTGTCCCTTCCATGAGGACAAGCACCCCAGCTTCTATGTAAACAAGGAGACCGGCAGCTGGTTTTGCCATAGCGGTTGCGGCGGCGGCGGATTTTTCGACCTGTACGAGCGACTCAAAAGCTTCGGCGCTGAGCCGGTGGTGCGCACCTCAGCAGAAGCGGCACCCGTTCCCTTGGACGTGGGATTAGAGCCGCTGATAAAACGCGGGTTCACGGCGCAGATGTTGGCCAACTGGGAGATCACTTTCAACGAGGACATCGGCGCGATCGAGATCCCATGCTACGACCTCGACAATCATCTGCTAGGCTACATCGCTCGGATGCCAGAGGGTGTGCAGCCTCGGTATCGCCTGCCAGAAGGTTTCCAGAAGAAGGCAGTCCTTTTCGGCATGCACAAGCTGGTTCCGGCTGCCAGGAACGTCATCCTGGTGGAGGGGCCGTTAGACGCCATCTGGCTGCAGGAGGCGGGCTTCCCTGGCGCGGCTATTCTGGGCAGCAGGCTGTCCATCGAGCAGACGACCATCCTGCACGACTTGCAGTTTAAGAGCATCATTCTCTGCTTCGACAACGACGGTGCTGGGCGCGTGGCGACGGCGTTGGCCGTTGACCTTATCTGCTCGGCTGCGCTCTGGGCGTGGAACATGCCGATGCCCCACAAGTACAAGGATATTCAGGAGGTGCCTATCGCAGAAATCCCAGCCATTTTCGAGGCGCGTCATGTGGCCGTCAATGCAGCAGGTCTCGTTCCGCCAGCGCTCCGACGCTGGTTGAGCAAGGAGCTCGCTGAGGCGGAAGTCGGCAGTATATGGAGGTATTGAATTGGTAGAGAAAGACAAGAAGAGAGGCATTCACCGAGCACGGGAGGCGGGGGCGCAGAGCACGTTCCGTTACCCGAAGTTGCGTATCGAGGCTGGCGACCGCGCCCGTTTTTGGTTCCTCTCCAACGGGGAGGACGACCACTTCGACGGAGCGCGGTTCCACCTGTTCCCCAGACAGACCCGCACCGGCAAGGTCTACAACGAGGAGATCCTGTGCCAGCGCCTGCGCACGGATGGGGAGGAAAGTTGCGCCTTCTGTGACGAGGGCCATGAGGATATGGCTCTGCGCTTCTCCATTTGGATTTGGGTGGAGCACATTCTGCACCTCGGCGATAACCCCGATCCGGAAGGCGAGGCATGGGAGCAGACGCGCCTGGCCCCCGAAGGCAACAAGAAGGGTCGCATCATGTTTAAGGAAATGGTCGGCCAGCCTATGCTCATCTGGATGGCCTACGGTAAAGAGTGGGTGTGGTTCTCCCAGTTCGACGCGATCCTGAATAAGTACGGGTCGTTGGAGGGCCGGTTTTACGAGCTGAAGCGCGTCGGCTCCGGCATGCAGGACACCGACTACACGCTCACGATGCTCAAAGCGGCCAAACTGCCGAAGGGCCTGAGTGAGAAGATCGACGCTGTGAGGGTGCCCATTGACCAGATATTCGCCGAGTCGGTGACGGGCGCGGGCAGCACTCGACGGCCTACCCCGCTCGGTGCGGCGCTGCCGGATGGTGAGGGGGCGGAGGCGGCTGCGGAAGAGGAGCCGGTGGAGGAGGCAGCAACAACAGGAGACGAAATCCCCGAGGAAGCGCCAGCCGAGGAGATGGTCTGAATGAAGGTGACGGTACACGCTGGCCTCACCTTTCAGGTGGGGCCGATGTCCAGCAACCAGTATGGGCGGGCGGATGTGACGTTCTCCGACCTCAACCCCGAGGAGCCCCTGGAACCGCAGCTGGTGCAGGGTAGGGAGACCGCACAGGAGGCCTTCAACGCCGTCCTGAAAGAGCTTGACAGGGAGGTGGAGCAACTATACGGTAAAGGGACTTGATCCCTTTTCTCGTCCGCCCAGGGCGAGTTGAGGCGCTCGCTGAGAAGGTTGCCGAGTGGGATGTAGTGACCCTCGACTGCGAGACGACCGGCCTGAAGACCTGGCTCGGCGATAAGGTTCTGGGTTTCGGGATAGGCGAGCTTCGTCAGGTGGCGGAGAAGCCCTCCTACTATTACCTTCCGCTCTCCCATTTCGATGCTCAGAATATCTCCGCTAAGGAGCTAGCTCCGTTGCGCTCTGTCCTCGCTGAGAAGAAGGTGGCGGGCTTTAACCTGAAATTCGACCTCCATGCTGCGGACGACATTCTCGATTTCAGGGAGCCGTTTACAGATGTGCTGCCGTTGGCCAGGATCTTGTCGACGGAGGAAAGGCCGATCCTAGAGTTGAATTACCTGGCCTCCCGCGAGCTGGGTTATGAGTATCAATCGGAGTGCAAGACCTCCGAGTTTTATCGGAGCCACGTCGATTGGGAGGCGCGTATAAGGCTGCATCGCTGGTCGGTGCAAGAGATCGGCACCAAGTGTTGCGAGGATGTGCACTGCACGTCGTTGCTGTATGTCCGCTGGACGCAGGACATGCCCGAGGGCCTGGGCAGGCTGTTCCGTCGGGAGATGAAGATGACGGCGATCCTTTACGATATGGAGCGGCGGGGCCTGCGCTTCGATCCTGCGGAGTTAGAGGAAGTGGGCGGGCGTCTGGAGGGGCTGATGGATGGTCTGCTTGCCGACCTACGCAGCCAAACCGATCAGGAGCTTTTCAATCCTCGCAGCAGCGATAAGGTCGCGGCGGCAATGGAGGCTCTCAGTTTCGAGCCGTTATCCTTTAACAAGCCAAAGCAGGACGGCACTCAGTCTCCGAAATGGGATCGGAATAATCTACTCGCGGTGAACCATCCAGTAGCGTTGGGCATAGCGCAGTACCGAGCGCTGGGGACGCAGACGGGCGGGTTTATCAAGCTACTGCGGGAGTACGTTGAGCTGGCCTTGGAGATCATGCACTTCAGCTACCAGAACTGGGGCACGGTTACGGGTCGCCTCAGCGCCAGCAACCCTAACGTGCAGGCGATGGCTAAGGGCTGGTTGCAGCTGGGCGAGTTGGGAGAGGAAGGGGAGGCGCTGGCGTGGTCGGAGGAGGGGCCGGATAAGACGCTGGCCCTGCGCTCCATCTTTGTCCCCAGGGCAGGATACGCTTTCCTGGATGCGGACTACAGCCAGATCGAGATGTTCATTTCGGGCTGGTTCATGGCGAAGGTGGGCCATCCCGAGCTGCTAGAGCTGTGCCAGGCTGAGGATGTGCATCGGGCCACTGCCCTGCGGGTGTGGGGCTCCGACGCGCCCGAGTTTCGGCGGCGGGCAAAGTGGTTCAACTTCGGCCTGCTGTACGGCCTCGGGCTCGAAGGCTTGGCCTATCGCATAGGCTGCTCCCTGAAGGAGGCCAAGAAATATCGGGAGGAATACTACGAGATCATCGGCCCAGGCTACGAGCGTGTCCTGATGGGCATTCGGAGCCACCTTAACAAAAGAGGCTTTGTCCGGAACGTCTATGGTAGGCGCTATTACGTCGACGTGGAGCGGGCCTACATTGCCTTCAACTACATGATCCAGGGCTCGGTTGGGGATTTTGTGAAGTTCCGGCAGGAGCAGATTCGTGACCTCTGCCGTGAGTCGGATATACATCCCCTGTTGACCACACATGACGATATACTGTTCGAGGTGCCGGTGGCGCTGCTTGGCTCTCCCGAGATCGGGCGGCTCATCAACGTCCTCGAAGATGGCAGGCGGTTCTTTGGCATGAGGCTGCCGGTGAAGGTGCGGGTCTCGCAGACCAATCTGGCCGAGATGGAGGAATATCTTGTCCCCCAAGCGGCGTAAGGCTTCCTCCTCTATCGAGGAGTTGCTGAGTCAGGGGCTCCTTCATAAGGGCTCTGACGAGCGCTTTGTTATCCATCGTATCCCCTTTGGCGTACCCGAGCTCGATGAGATCGTGAGCGGCGGGCTGCCGCGCAACCGCATCACGATCATGACCGGCGAGTATAGCTCTGGCAAGTCGTTCCTCATTCAGCTCATCATGAAGAAGGTGTTGGAGGATGACCTGCAGGTGGCATATATCGACACTGAGCGCACCTTCGATCCGGTCTGGTGGGCGCAGGTGGGGTTGGACATCGACAAGGTGTGGGTTGCCCAGCCGCCCAGCGGTGAGGCGGCAATTGACTTGACAGTGCAGCTGGCAGCGGAGGGCTTCGACGTGGTGGCACTCGACTCCCTGGCGGGGCTCGTCTCCGAGGAGGTTATGGAGGAGAGCGCGGCGAAGAATTTCATCGCGTCGCAGGCCAAACTGGTCACGCGGCTAATGCACAAGCTGATCACTACCGACCACAAGGCTGCCATCGTCTGCACCAACCAGCTGCGCAGTTCCATCGGCCCAGGCCCGATCGACCTTATGCCTGGGGGTTGGGCGCAGAAATACTTCGGCCACCTGTTGCTCCGAACGTTTCGGGAGAGCTGGATCGAAGAGAACAACCAGAAGGTCGGCTTCAACATGAAGGTTATGGTTCGGAAGAGCAAGGTGGGGCGGGGCCATCGGGAGTGCATCCTGCCATTCCGCTTTCGGGGGGAGATCGACGTCCTCTCGATGCTCTTCGATCGGGCTCTGGAGGCGGGCCTGGCGGAGCAACACGGGCCATGGTATTCCATCCTGGACAGTGAGCGTAAGATGGGCCGTAACAAGGCCCTAGAGATGTTACAAGACGAGGCATTTAGACAGCGGCTAGAGACCGCATTAGGAGACGAATCATGATGAAGCCCGAGCGCCTTGCGAAAAGGGATAGGGCCTTTCTTGCGTATATGCGTAAGCACGGACTCCCTTGCCACGAGGTGGATTGGGGCGTTATGGTACTGACTTTCGGCAACACCGATGTTTACGCTTTCCTTCGATCGGCGAAGGACAGGAATGCCAGGTCGGGTTACGTGTCGATTCCGCTGCATCAGTTGCAGCGAGCTCTTCGCATGCGCCGTAATACAAGCATTTTGGTTCACTGCCCTTCTTACAAAGTGGTGGAGCCTGAGAAGGCATTAGAGACGCAGGAAGAGTACTGCTGCGACGATGATTTTGATCGGTTCAAGCGGGGATTAGCCCAGCCTGATGATGAGTGTCCTAAAGCTCCACGCCTCCGCGATGAAGAAAATCCGAACAGACCCTGGCTTCGGTTCCCTGTAACCATTCTCCGAGAATCAAAGCGGTGGCCTTCGGCGTGAGCCTACCCCTCAACCGCTACCATCGGCGCATCTGCCAGGAGCTGAGCAGGCTCGGCATCCCTTACGCGGATGAGTACCCAGTGGGCGGCAGGGACTGCGACCTTTACATTCCCGACCTGAATCGCATCGTGGAGATCGATGGGCCGACACACTTCCGCAGGGCCGATGAGCGACGGGATGCGGAATTGCGGGCGGAGAGACCGGATCTCAATATTTTGCACATTAAGGTTGGCACTCCCCTGCCCGAGGCGATGGCTAAGATCCTGGGAGAGGAAAGTGGTTAGAAACGGTTTTAGAGGGCCAAATCCGTACCTGAAAAACGGCCTATCAGCGAAAACTGCTTCCCGAAAACCGTTTTTCTGGGGCTGCCTTGGAAAATCGTTTTTCTGTGCCGCCTCCGAGAAAACGGTTTTGGGAATCGAACTGTGAAAACCCTTTCTAGGGTGCGAGTTCCCAAGGCCCGTGCGCATCGGCCTGCGGAGGCCATCAGGCGGATACTGGAACGCGATCCGGCGCAGCAGATTCTGAACGCCCTAGAGCTTGTGCAGGGCCGAGCGGACTTTAAGCTCCTGCGGCGGGTAACGCGGCAGACCCGACCCCATGTGCGGGGCGGTTGGATACACGTCACGGACGCCCTGCTGCCCTGTGACCGGCTCCTGGCGGGCTCGCTCCTGGGCGTTCCCCCTCCGGTCTCCTTCATCACTCCGAAGAAGCGCAGGATATACGACACCGGCACCTACATGCACCTCCGCTTCCAGTGTTACTTCCGCTGCCTGCCGCGACCTTTTGTCGTGGAGGCCCCTAAGCTCCTGCGTTACTGGCCCATCATCGGGGAGGCCGATGTTGCCTTAGAGCATCCGGAGATCGGGAAGTGGGTGATCGAGCTCAAGAGTATGAACGCGGGGCAGTGGAGGCTCGTTCACGCGCCGCGAGAATCCCACGGTGATCAGGCCAACGGTTACGTGGCCATGAGCGGCGAGGGTTGGGGAGGACAGGTGTGGTACGAGAACAAGAACAACCAGGATCTGAAGCTCTTCACGATGGAGGCGGACAGGACGGCTTGGGATGTGGCCTGGCGACGGGCCAGCGCCGTGGCGAACGATATCCTGGCCGGTGATCTCCCCAGGATGTGCCGCACCTGTCCCGATGTGGCTTTCTGCGAGGACACTATCTGCCTCAGCGACAAGGCGTTGGAGGTTATCCATGAGCAACGACAATTCTCCTATCCCTCCTAGAGACGTGACTATGGAGGAGTTCATTACGCTGTTGGGGGAGCGCAATTTCATGCTGGCGTCCTCGGCTCCAGGACAGGATTACCCTAGCCACCATGCCGGATACTGGAACGGAATGCTTCAGGCCCTGGCCCTGGCGATGTACGTTCCCGAGTATGCTCAGGCTCGCTTCGCGCAGATGCGTGACAGCACGGTAGATCCCGACTTCTTTCGGAAGTTCCAGAGCGAAAAGGCTCGTCAGATAGTTGAGGAGTTCCCGATATGAGCCCTGAGCAGCAGCCTATCGTCGTCCAGGACGATAAGGGGGATGGCTGGGTCGTCTACCCTAGCGATAACGCTTACGAGTTTGTGGCGTCGCTGCCGTCTGGGGACAACGGAGTCGTTCACGTGGAGGCCAGCGTCCTAGCCTCGGTGCAGGGCTGGTGGTACACGAAGGCCCAGGAGAAGGTCAACGAGTTCGTGGAGGCGCTGGAGATTCCCTGGGCCGAGCTGGAGTTCGATGCGCGAGCGGCGGTAGATGAGGAAGCTCCGGCGCTTAGCGAGCGCCTGGCTAGGGTGTCGACCTATATGGTACGTATTGGTAGAGAGCGGGCGCGAGTGGATTCTGAGCTCTATCTGGCGAGGGCAGCCCTAGAACACGCGGTGCAGCGGCGCATCTCCCAGGATGAGAGTAAGATGACCATCGCGGCCAAGACCGCCGCTCACATTTCGGGCGATAAGCGGCTGCGCAACGCCAAGATAGACGTCATGGAAGGGGAGGCGTTTAAGCGGGCGCTCGACGGCGTGAGTGAGGTGCTGGACATCATCTGGAAGACCACTAGCAGGGTGCTGGCGGTGCGACTCCGAGAGCCGGTGGAGTAATGGAAAAGCCTGACCATCCTTGGGTAGCTCGCTTTGCTAGCTTAGGGGAGAGAGCCATTTGGGAGTTGTGCAAAGAAGCGCCTGTGAATTACACGGGGCAAGCGGTTTGTGAAGGGGCCATATTCACATCGGAAGAGGAGAAGCTGGCCGTTACGGAGCGGGGTTGGAGAGATCTGGTGTCTGGTGGTAGCGTCTTCAAGGAGTTTATATGCTGGCATAAGGATGGCAGTCCACCATTTCTGTCTTGGGAAGAGGCTGAGAATTGGTTGAAGGAGCCGGTGCAATGAGCGTAGGAGACGAGGTCAGAGCAGAGCGTCAGCGCCAGAGATCCCAGTGGGGAGCCGCGCATGACAGGAACCACAGCTGGTGGGACTGGAAAGGCTATATGCTCTTGCGGTTACGGCTGGTTGAGCCCCAGGAAAATACCAAGAAACGCCGCTGTGCTCTGATTGAGCTTGCGGCATTAGCGATCGCCGCTATCGAAGCAAACGAATAGTGAAGGGAGTAGAGACATGGCGAAGATCAAGCTAGGGCAGGTAGTCCGCGACAAGATCAGCGGCAACGAAGGGACGGCTATCGCTCGCACGGAATGGTTGAACGGTTGTGTGCGGATATCGATCCAGCCCGAGGGAACGAAGGACGGCAATCCATACAACTTCTTCGTCGTAGACGAGCCTCAGCTCGAAGTGGTGCGAGCAACGGCGGCTCCGAAGGCCGCGCCCGCGCACGGCGACAGGGACGACCCAGGCCGAGCCGACGACCCACGATGAAGTATATGCCGATCGAGGAGTTTGTGAGCGGGGGATACCTGCAGGAGATCAACCGCCGTCTGCTGCATCCCTGCGGGCTGGCCCTGGTGGTTGGCGAGGATGAAGATTCAGGTGAAAAGCGGCTTCTCGGAGTCTGGGATTCTCGGAACGATCCTGAGGGAATCGTATTCGAAGAGCCTCCGGATTGGGCCAAGCGTGATCGGGTGAACGAGGCTCAGAACGCCCGCATACAACCCCGTGTGGATATGGGATTGAGAGACCCCCAGCTCGGCGGTGGCATTCAACCTTGTCATGAGATCGGGGAGTGAAGATATACCTGGCCAGCGGGTTTCATTACCGTTTCGTTCTCCGGAAGGTGGCGGAGAAGCTGGAGGCGCAGGGGCATGCGGTGGTCTCCTCGTGGATCTGGATAGACGAGCGGCCCGACAGGGGGAGCGCTCTATACGAGGCATTTGCCAAGCGCGTGGCAGCCAGGAATCGGTTCGAGCTGCAGGAGGCGGAGGCGCTTATCGTGGACTCGTGGGGAATTTCGACCCAGAATCACGGGGGCGTCCACACGGAGCTCGGCATCGCTTTGGCGTTGCACAAAGCCATTTACCTCGTTGGGCCGAGGAGCAACACGTTCCACTGGCTGCCGGAAATTACTCAATTTATGGATTGGGAGTTTCTCTTCGAGCAATGGCGAGTATAATGGACGCCAGCAATGGCCGGTCTAGAGGTTGTCGTTCGTGGTACAGGGATGAGGGCGCTGGAGTTTGCTCTCACCGATTTCAAACGCAAGGTGTCTGCTTCGGGCCTGCTGCACGAAGTCCGCAGTCGGAGATTCTTTCGACCCCCCTCCCTCATTCGCAAGCAAAAGAAAGCCGTTAAACGAGAGAAGTCTAAGAAGAACGCTTTAGCTGCAAGGAGGTACTGAAATGGATGAGCTAACGCTGGGGATAGCGGCCTCGATCGCCTGGGTGATTCCGCTGATCGTGTCGCTGCTGAAGCGGGCAGCGTTCCCCGCGACGATCAATATGCTGCTGGCCTTCGCTGCAGCATTCGGCGTGGCGACCGTCGCCGTCCTGGTGAGCGGGGAGGTCGATTTCTCTAACGGCTTCCAGGATCTAGACGTCTTCTTCGCGGCGGCAGGCCTTGCGTTCGCGGAGTCGCAGGTGGTCTATCGGCTGATCATCAAGGGCACCGTGGTGGGCGAGCGGGTCAATGAAGCGATAACGACCTTCCCGTTCAGCCCGACGGAGGAGCTGCCGCAGGGTGACCAGCCGTCGCTACCGGATGAGCCGAGTATGACGCCCGATGGAAGCCTCACCCGCGAAGACAGCAGCGGATAATCATGGACGTAGACGCACACCTCTGGCAGTTCGGCGTCGACTATCCTGGTGCACAGGGCGACGATAGCAAGCTCCCTCTGCGCTCGATGAACGTCAAGGCGTGGGATGGCATCTCCTGGATGAGCAACTTCGACTCTCACCCAGCGGCTGTTAGTGGCGCTGCATCCATCGCCAGGCTGGTGAAGACCTACGGGGCGCAAGGGATAGATCTTTTGCTCTGGTGCAACCCGAACGGTACGAACGTGAGCCGCATGCTGGCGCTATCGAAGGCGTGTATCGACGTGCCTGGGGTCAAGGGGCTGATCTTCGACGTCGAGCCCTTCCGAGGCTTCTGCGCCAGCAATTGCACATTCCTGGCTACGACGCTGATGAAGCAGCTGCGGGCGGCGCGGCCTCGTGCGTGGCTCGGCGTGACCTACGATCCCCGTCCTCAGCACTGGGGGCCGTCGGGCATAACCGAGTGGCTGAAGTATGCCAACGGTGCCTCTCCGATGATGTACTGGGAGAGCTTCAGTACCAACGTCTCGCCCTGGCCCGATCCTGCTGCCAGCGTAAGACAGGCCTACAACGACCTGCGCACCAAGCTCGCCCCAGGCCGCGCCATCGAGTACTTCCCGATCATGCAAGGCAACACGTCGGGTGCGAAGATGACGGCGGGCATCAACGCGGCGAAGGCGGTCGGCTCAAAGCGAGTCAGCCTCTGGCGTCGGGGCGTTGTTCCGCTCCCGACGTGGCAGGCGATCGCTGCGATTGCAGAGCCTGCACCTCCCGCGCCACCTCCACCTCCGCCTCCGCCACCATCGGAGGATTGCTCAGAGCAGGAGACAAAGATCGTTCTGCTTGAGGCAAGAATAAGGCAGCTCACCTCGGACGTGGCTGAGTGCTCGGGCATGCTAGCCGATAGCGAGGCCGATCTCGCAACCACGAAGGAGCAGTTAGCCACTTGCAGCGGCCAGCTCGTCGACGCGCAGCGGGATCTGGCGGATGCGAAAAAGGCGTGGGCTGTCCTGGGGAGTGTTCTGAGCTAAGCTGGGCCGTGAGTCTGCTGTTCAGCCAGGCAGGGGACATTCTTATCTTCGTTGCTCTCCATCCTGGCCTAACGGCCCAGGAGATTCGGCTGTCTGCTGGGGTCAACCGCACTCGGATCTACGTGCTCTTGCAGAAGCTGCGTAACGCTGGGCTGCTCGAGACCAAGCAGAAGCGCAGGAACGGTCGGAGGCGGGGCCACAACCCCTATCGTTGCTATGCCAACCTCGATGTGCCTTTCCTGCATCCCTGCCTCTCCGAGCCGACGACGCTCCGAAAGACCCTAGCCTCGGTTGCGTTAGGGCGCGAGATCTCGCAGGCCAAATAGCTCTCAGGTACGATCTGACCGGCTATTACTAGAATAGTCCCGAAAGGCGTCCTAAATCCCTTTACACGCTCGCGCCGAGAGGCTTATAATCTCTGTAGAGAGAGAGGAGACGAGAGATGCCGACAGAGACCACCACAGCCACCTGGCCACCAGAGAGTGTCCCGACAGGGACGTTCACCGTTGTCTTCGCGGACAACGAGCGGCGCACGATCCGGATCAAGCACGTCGCCGCCGATCACCCCAGCGAATTCGCCGACTGGCTCTTCGCCAAGTTCCTGAGCGGCCCTGACAACGACGCTAACTACACCAACTTCGCCTTCGCGAAGCCTGGCAACCACGGATTCACGCTGAAGGCACAGTACCGGAACGCGGGCCTAATCGCCGACGCGCTGCGGTCGATTCTCACAGCCTGCCCCACAGTCCGTCACGAGATGGGAGTTACCTGGGCGCAGCAAAGCGGCCACTGCTACCGCTGCGGACGCACCCTGACGGTTCCCGCCAGCATCGAGGCCAGCGTTGGCCCGACGTGCGCGGGTATCCTGGGAGTTCCTTACGGGCTGGCAGCATAAAATGACGATTACCTAAACTCTCTCGGGTTGGGGCCAACACCCGTTGACCCCTTCCTGAGATGGTTTAATGTAGCGGCCCGAGAGGGCCAGAAAAGGAGCCAGGAATGGCAACAAAGAAGGAGCGGGTCGCAGACCTGCTGCGGGCGCAGGGGCAGTCACCTGCTGCTGAGCGCTTGATGGGGCTGGCGGCGCTGGGCCGTGCGGAGTTCGGCCACCACGCTCAGGTTATCGTCGATGAGAAGTTCGGCGGCACCACGTTGACCGTGGGCGTCAACTGGTCGGCGATGGGAACGCGGGACGCCGAGACGACCGCTGAGTTCGTCCACATGTTGCAGATGGCCTCTGAGATGGCCAATGCCATCCAAGCCATCCTTGACGCGCCCGAGGAAGAGGCGACGTCATGACCGCCCCGATTGAGGTTCCCCGCCCGCTGCTAGAGGCGGCAGCCGATGAGCTTGCCAACTACCTGAAGGCGGACGGCGGCTGCGACCACAGCGTGGGCATATGCTCGTGCGAGATCACTGGCATCATCACCCACCTCGATCACCTGCTGGGGCGGCACGAAGGGAAGCCCGATCCTTACAACTGCGGGCATTGCGTCGGCGAGGCGGATATGGGGGAGCTCCTAGGCGAGCAGAATCCTCTGGAGGCCGCTGATCTGGAGGAGCTCGGATCATGAGTCGTTATAAGGTGTATGTTATCCACCTAGTCAACGAGATAGAGGGGTCTAAGACGCTGGAAACTCGGGAGGAGATAGACGCCACGTATCCCCGTACGGTGTACCAGGAGACGGAGCATGGTGTCTTTATTTACCAATCAGTTCACCCCGCCCGTTCAGTGTTTATTCCATGGGTGAACATCACCCATGTTCGATTTACGCAGGAGGAGAAATCGTTGTGAGTGAGCTAGACAGGACGCGCCTGGGAAACTGCTACGAACTGGCCGGTCAATATGTCATGGAAGACCGCTCCCGCGAGCTCGTTCACGGCACGATACAGCGCGACCCCTTCCCGCCCAACCCTCACGCTTGGGTTGAGTTCGAGGGCGGCGGGCGCTGGGAAGACCCTTGGCTCGTCTGGGAGCCGGTGAGCGATGAGATCTATCCTCGGCCAGTCTTTTACGCTCTATTCGGCGCTGAGGTGCATAATCGCTACACCTTCAAAGCTCAGTGGGCGATGCTGCAAGAGCACCGCGATTGGGGGCCATGGGAGGGCGATTACTGGCAGGTCAATGATGCTCGTAAAGTTATTGGAGAGGGGGAGCCCGATGCCAGTTGATGAGCGGACTCGTCAGCGGCGGGCTCTCAAGCGTGAGGCCTGCGAGATCCTGGGTGTCGACCGGACGAAGGTGCGGCTGCGGCGGGTGACACGCTTGCAGCAGCTGTGGGCGGGGCCAGACCCCCTTTACGGGCATGCCGATCGCCCCACGAACACGATTCACACGCGGGGCCGGACAGGGCTCATCACTTATATCCACGAGCTCCTGCACCTGCTGTTCTCGGGCACGGAGAGGCCGCACATGTGGGTCTTCGGTGCCGCCTATATCCTGGCCGATTGCCCCCAGCGGGCCATGGCGGAGAGCCTCCTCGCGGCGGCTCTGATAAGGGAGTCTAAGGCCTCCTTGCAGGCGCAGGCGAAGGCCCAGGCTAGGAAGGTAGGTCTGGCATGAGAGAAGTGAAAAGGCCTGCCCGATATTGCTCTGAGCGCGTCTTCAGCGGAGAGCGCAACGACACTGGCGGGCATATGTGTGGCACCCCTCCCAGCACCCTCGAGAACGGCAAATGGTGGTGCTGGCGGCACACCTCGGCGGGCCAGGAGCGGCAGGAGCGCATATCCGATGAGCGCGTCGATGCTTACCTGACAGACTCTCGTCGTCGGGCTGAGGTGTACGCGGAGCAGATACGGCGCTATCACCTTTACCCTAAGCTCCTGAAGGCGCTAGAGGAAATCATTGAGGCGCGAGACGCTTACCATGGTGGCGACTTGACGCGGGCGGTTGACAAGGCCCGCCCCATCGTTAAGAGCGCTCGCGAGAAGGGGGCAGCGAAATGAGCCTGCACCTAACCGCCGATCAGATCGATGCTGTCTCGGCATCTCACGATGGCGACCTGTTGTTCCACTGCGATGCCTGCGAGGGCACCAGCAAGGCCTACCGTCAGGGCGAGGATGGCTTGACTCGGGTGAACCTTATGGCGATGCGCCGAAGTCGGCAATACAAGGAAGGCTTCTATGAGGCGGGGCCGGTTCTCGAGGTCGACTTATGTCGCAAGCACCTTCGCGAGTTCGGAGCGCAGTACGTCACGTGGGGAGCGTCGTTCTGCAGCTGCGGCGGCATTGTTGACTTTACGGGCAACACGCGGCCCATCAAGAACGGCGATGGCGTCTGGCAGGAGCACCAGTGCGAGTACTTTAACGACCACAAGACCTCGCCGATGTCCCCTCGCTACACCTCGTTCCCGCACTTCCGCGAGTGGGAGCCTCTGGACTGATGAGCGACACCAAGGACGGCATCATCGAGGCTCTAAAGACCAGTCAGCTAGATCTCCTCGCCGCGAACGCCCGCCTAAAGGAGCGCGTGAGAGTAGCAGAGCGCGAGGTGGAGAGGCTTACGGAGCGGTACGTGGGCAACCGGAACGATTGCGGTCATCTCAAGTGCTTCACCCGCGCCCCTGGTCTGCTTGTTGAGGGCTGCCAGGTCTGCGAGAGCGTCGATGTGCGGGCGCAGGTAAAGGCCGTGCGAGAGCTGCGAGAAGAGATGATTGCCTGCCCTGACTGTCCCCAGCCTGCCTGCCGTGTACACTACGATCGGTTCGGTGAAGTTTATAGGGTCATTATGAAGGAGCTGAGATGGTGAGCCGAGAATACGAGCTACAGGAAACCATTCGATGGGCCGTTGCTGCCGCCGATCGCATTATCCTGGACGCTAGTGATGGGTCGGTGGAGGAGACAAACTGGCTGACAGGTGAGGTCGCCAGAGCGTTCGTTATCAAGGCTCTCCTGCCGTTTCAGACGGCCATGTTGAAGCGTTCGATGGCCATCTTAGACCTTGACGCAATCAAGGAGAAAGGGGCAAGCACATGACCGAACGAAAGGCTGCAATCGGAGACCTCATCCGCATGAAGCTCGGCGTTCCGAAGCGGATCGGCCAGCTGGCTACCATTACCAGCGCGACGCCGACGCCTCGCCGAGGGAAGCGAAAAGGCACTTACATACGATATAGGGCGGTGCCAGAGGGCGAGAGCAAGGTGCTAGTGCTGAGCTGTGGCCATTTCGATGTTGTGCGGAGAGCGCGATCATGACTGACAAAGCACGAGAGGCATTCAAGGAGTGGGTTCGCACTGCCTGGGCCGTAGAGGGTGGCTACATCCGATCGCACTCCGATAGGCAGATGACCGACGCCGAGGAAGCGTTTGCGGCTGGCTGGAACACCTCCCAGAATGGCGCAAGGGAGGCCCTGAAGCACCTCTTCACGGTGACGCTGGAAGAGCTAGATCTCAACGCTCACGCCATCGTAACGCATGGCCATGCGGACGTGGGCAACTGGTACGATCCGGAGGATGCGGACGCGCCGTTCTTCACCGAAGCCTGCCTCTACAACCTGCTGGGCAAGGGCGACGCCCGCACGGTCTTGGCGCTGGTGAGGAACGTAGGCCGAGCGCTGGGCATAGACGAGCGGGATCTGCCGTGAACGATTGGCACATGCTCGACGTCTCTCACGCCTTCCGGCCAGTCAAGAAGGTGAAGAAGCTGGTGCCTTACGATAATCTGTGGTGCTGCTCCATTCATGGAGAGTTCAGGTTCGGCTTAATGGTCTGGGGTGACCGAGGGCCAATCCCCTGTGGCCATCCTCTTAAACGAGGTGATCTTTGCTATCGTACGGCGCAGCACGTCGCTTGCATCCTACAACTGCGGGACGTCTATGAGCGCGTTTAGAGACGTGCCTTGGTTCCTGGTCTACACGCTAGGCACGGGCCTTGTCTGCGGCCTTTTCACGGCTGGGGCCTTCTACTGGGATCTCAGGGCGGGCCTGGTCGGAGGTGGGCTTGCAGCCTACTTCGGAGCGTGGGGTTTCGTGCTCATTCACCTGCCCCTGCGGGATAGGGAGGAAGCCGATGAACATTTTCGACGTTAGATGTCCGGCCTGTGGTGAGAGCGGAAGCGAACAGCGTATGGACATTCGAGATGAGCGCTGCTATTACTGCCGTATGGAGAAGGAAGAGGGTGTGAGTAGAGGGAAGTACTATTCTGAGGTCAACGTGCGCCTGGTGCTTACTGTGTACGCCCAGGATGCAGAGGAGGCGCGGTTGGCGTCTCATCGTATCGTTCACACGCTGATAGAGCGCACTGGCGCAGGCGACGGTGTAGTTACGGCCTTGCACGTTAGGCGGATCGGGTCGGGGCACAACGAATACCGACCTCACAAGGAAGTTAGGAGGTAGCCGTGTAAACGCTACGTAGCGCGGACGAAGTATTTTAGGATTCTGGAGGGAGATCAGAGAATGGGTTGGATCATTAGCATGGTGCTGGCGGTCGTCGTCTGCAGTATTGCTTTCTTTGTGGCGAGGGCCTTCCGGTCGGAGGCAAAGGACAGGGTTAAGCAGGCTCAGGGCCTAGACGCCTACGCTAAGGAGGAGGAGCTGAAGGCCGCAAAGGATCAGGAAACGGGCACTACGTTGGCTATGGCAGCGGCGATAGTGGTGTTCGTCCTTTGGACAGGGCTCCACACGGTGACGGCGGCTGTCCATCAGGTGCCAGCGGGCCACAACGGAGTCATCAGAGAGTTCGGGGCCATCGTTGCCCAGACCGAGGATGGCTTCGTTGCGATCGCTCCGTGGCGAGGCCTAGAGACCGCCGACACTCGGGTGCAGACGTGGGCCTTCACCGATGACCCCGATAGCATTCCGGATGGTGCGCGGCTGGCGGGCGAAGGGCTGAGCAGCTTCTCCGAGGAGACGCAGGACGTGTTCATCGACGCCACTCTGAATATCGAGGTCTCCCCAGACGATATTCAGGAGCTCTATCGCAACGTGGGCGCAGACTACTTCAACAAGCTCGTGCCGACGCGAGTGAGGCAGCTGTTCAAGAACGAGACGGTGAAATTCAAGGCCGTCGATATCGCCCCTAACCGTGAGCAGATCCGCACGGCGGTTGAGGAGAATCTACGCGAGGAGCTGAGCAAGTTCTCCATTGACGTCGTCGCGCTTCTGATCGACGACATCGACTTCAATCAGCCGTTCAAGGACGCCATTGAGGACAAGCAGGTGGCTACGCAGGATGCCCTGAAGGAGGGCGAGATCATTAAGGCCCGCGAAGCGCAGGCCCAGCAGCTGATCGCTGAGGCCGAGGGCACGAAGCAGGCCACCATCACCATCGCCGAGGGCCAGGCGGAGGCCAACCGGCTGCTAGACTCTTCCCTGACGCCTAACGTCATCCTCTTCCAGGCCATTCAGAAGCTGGCCGACGACCTCGATATTGCCATCCTCCCAGCGGGCGAAGGCGTGATCATCGACCCCACAACGCTGCTGACGCCAGATCGTGGAGGTGATGCCGAAGAGGAGTAGCCGTAACTTTGTGAGAGCGCCAATCCGCTTGGAGCGAGCCAACGAGTGCGAGAGCACCATATGTCGAGAGCGAGCCTTAACACGAAGGGAGAAAAGACATGCAACAGGTGATAGAGCAAGAGCCGATTCAGCGGCTGACGAGGGATCTGCGGCAGGCGGCGATCACGCTGTCGGAGCAAGAAGTCCGCTATCTCGTGGATTATTACTACATCATGCAGGAGGACAGGAAGAGGGCCGCAAACCAGATGCGGGCTCTGGGCGAGACGGAGCCCACAGAGGAGCCCCATTCCGTGATCTCCTGGGTCGCGGCGGGCTCGGGCATCTTCGAGCGGGGCGTCAAATCGGCCTTGCAGCACTACGCCGAAAGCAAGGTGCCTGGCCAGTGGGCGATGGCCATCCCAGGCATCGGCCCGATCATCGCTTCGGGCCTGCTGGCGCATGTGGACATCACGAAGTGCGCTACGGTCGGCAGGCTCTGGTCGTTCGCGGGCCTGAATCCGGAACAGGTGTGGGAGAAGGGCGAGAAGAGGCCCTGGAACGCTAAGCTGAAGCTCGTTTGCTTTCACATCGGCGAGTGCCTGATAAGGGCGAAGGGAGCGAAGGGCGGCGAGCTATATGGCGACCTTTTCGATGAGCGCAAGGCCTACGAATGGGCTCGGAACATCAACGGCGAGCTCGCTGATCAGGCCGTGGTCAAGCTGGAGAAATTCAACATTGGCAAGGACACCGACGCCTACAAGTGGTATAGCGGACAGGTGACCCCAGGCGCTGCGGCGGCGTTCCTGGCGCAGGTGGGAGACACGCAGCGGAAGCCCAAGCTGGTAGCCGCTCTCCACGGCGTTCAGATGCTGCCCCCTGCGCACATCCACTCTCGAGCTCGGCGCTGGCTGACGAAGCTTTTCCTCGCGCACTATCACCAGGTCGCCTTCGAGAACCACTTCGGCCAGATGCCGCCCAAGCCTTACGTCTTCGATCACCTGGGCCACACCGACATGATAGGGCCTCCCAACTGGCCCCTGGCCTGAGCCATCCGCAGAGAGAGTACCAACACTGACGAGCGAGCCAATGAGAGCGAAGCGCACCATGCACTGCGAGCGAGCCAAATACCAGCGAGAGCACCAGGATACCGGAGCGAGCCAACGCCGTTTAGAGCACCAAGCCAAGGGAGCGAGCCACGTTCCGTGAGAGCACCAAGCGAATTGGGCGAGCCACTGGGTAGGAGAGCACCAAATTAACTGAGCGAGCCATTACCGAAGAGAGTGCCATGGGGAAAGAGCGAGCCAAAGGTCGAGTGAGTACCAGTCAGTAGAAGCGTGTATAATGGGCTTCGAAAAAGCTATGGGCCGAAAAACGAACGAAACAAGCAGCCGCCGCCTTCGGGATCGCCTGAAGGCGGGCAAAGCGCTCGAAGAGCGTCTGGAGGGACGGCTTTATCCCGAGATCGCCGAAGACCTCGGCTACTCTGGCCCAGGTGCCGCTTACAACGCCATCCAAAGGCTCCTGAAGCACCACGAGATGGACTCCGTCGAGGATCTGAGACAGGTGGAGGGCGGTCGACTAGATGAGCTCCTAAAGGGCCTCTGGGCGGCTGCGGTTACGGGCCATAAGGACGAAGTGGAGCTAGTGCTAAAAATCATGAATCGCCGTGCCAGGCTGCTGGGCCTAGACGTGCCTGCGGAGATCCACTGGAAGGGCGAGATGAAGGTGAAGCACGTCATTCTGCTCAAGATGGGCGACCGGCCTGCGCGGGTCATTAACCTCGAAGACCCCGCTTGGGAGGACGCCCTGACGGTCGAGGAGCTGCAGGCGATCCAGGAGATGCCTATTATCGAGGGCGAAGCGCGGGTGCTGCCCCTGGCGGCGGGGAAGCCGTCATGACGAATGTGCACGGCTTGCTGCACCAACGAGTCCTGATACGTCAGGGGCCGCGCAGCGGACAGAAGGGCATTGTCAGCCGTGAGTGCGGTGACGGCACTTTTCAGGTCGACTTCCCCATTGGCGCGGGCGGCGGATGTGAGCACCTTTACTACATGTCATGGGATATTGAGGCGTTGGGGCCAGAAACGATCTTGCAGCAGAGCGATCCTTTTCCAACGGCCTACGGGCCATACCGATACGAGGCGTAACCATCTTATCGGAGAGCACCATGCCGATGGAGCGAGCCAGCGCGTTCGGGAGTACCATAGACGTCGGGCGAGCCATACAACATGAGGGTGCCAAACACTCGGAGCGAAGCCTTGAAGAAGGAGGGCACCAAAGTACCGGAGCGGGCCATACTACCGTAGGGCACCATACGACTAGAGCGAGCCAGACCCAGTGGGAGCACCATTACCGCGTGAGCGAGCCATCCAAGCGGAGAGCACCATTGTCAATGGAGCGAGCCATTGCACACGAGAGCACCAACCCCCCAGAGCGAGCCATGCGACTGGGAGAGCACCATCGTCCGGGAGCGAGCCAAAAGATGGAGAGCACCAGACTGTAGAGCGAGCCGCGAAGAAGGAGGAGCACCAAAGTACCGGAGCGAGCCAACAGACCCGAGAGCACCATGATTCAGGAGCGAGCCATCTTCGGCGGAGAGTACCATGGGGCGCGAGCGAAGCCACTCGCGAGGAGAGTGCCATACACCCTGAGCGAGCCAACCGTTAAGAGAGCACCAGAAGATGCGAGCGAGCCGCGCCGGTCGAGAGCACCATACTCCCTGAGCGAGCCATGGCCCATAAGAGCACCATTAAGGAACGGGCGAGCCAGAACCTTGGGGAGAGCACCAAACAAGGGGAGCGAGCCATAGTCGCTATAGGGCACCAAGATATCAGGGCGAGCCATTGAGTGTGAGAGCGCCATGTTAGACGAGCGAGCCAGCGGCCAGGAGAGCACCAACTTCACAGAGCGCATGCCGTCCCTGGCGCACGGGATAGAGCAGATGCTCAGGGACTACGGCCCCTTCACGGCTCAGCTCGTGCAGAAGTCCTTCAAGTCCTTCGAGGGCGGAATGGCCTACTGGGGCGAGGTGGTGGCCATCTGGCGCGGGGAGGACGATGTCACCTGGGTTAGAGTAGAGAACACATCGATCCCAGGAGTGAGGGCCATGGATGAGCTGGTGGCAAGCTTATTCCATGTGCACCCCGAACGCTCGGCGTTGACCCATCCTTGTCCCCTCTGCCCGCTAGATGCGCATTGGCCTAGCCGAGGGGCTGCCCTGGGGCGCAAGGAAGGCCGAAGGCCATAGCCAATCAGCACGAGAGCACCATACAGCAAGAGCGAGCCAGAGAACTCGAGAGTACCAAGAACCCCGTGTCTGTTCGTTCCCTTCCGCTCTCTTCGCCCCCAACTGCCCCTGATGTCTCCTAGCTGCCTCGCGGCCTCCTAGCTGGAGAATGCCTAGTAGCCGACCCTTCCTGAGGTTCTCATCCCCCCTTGGTGGTGCGATTGTACCCCAGCGGGCGTAAGATCCGTACCTGGGCCTGCCCAGCGCTGCCCGCCGAGGGCCGGTGGTGAAGGAACCTGAGGAAGGTGAAGGCACTCGGAGCGCGACCACACTTGCGCGAGCAAGAGGGGGAAGTGTGATCTAACCGTTCTGCAGCTAAACGGATAGAATCCACGATCGAGTAATTGTGCGAGGAATACGGAGAAGTTCGATTCCACGGATCTGGCCAGTAAGTGCTGCCCCCCACTTGCACCCGAGGCCCCATTCTAGGTACGGATTCAGCACTTTCTGGTTAAACCAACAGAATCACACTTCCCCTAATTCTCCTTCGAAGTTGAGAAAGTGTGATCTAACGCTTTTAGTTGAACGATACCCCCCCGTGCGATCCCGAAACAGAAAACGGTTCCACGAAAGCGGTTTCTAGGATCTGATTTCTGCGGAGAGGATTCTCAAGCCCGTCGACCCTCTCCCAGATATGCAGAATAGGGTTTGAGCCTGGGTTGTAATGAAGCGTCGAGCAACGCCCACCTTGTGGCGGGGCCACCTGGCGCTTGCGACGGCGGGAGCTGGAAGAAGATCTTCTTCCTTCATGTTCCTGAGGGCCAGGTACGAAGGGGCGAGGAGATGAGGGGTCATGTGCACTACTCTCCCCAGGTTCACCATGACCGGATGCACGTGGGCAGAGCTGAGGAAAGAACCTTCGGGAAGCTTCGGGCTAACGACATGCATGCCAGGTACGGATCGCACTGCATGAGCAGAGCCGAGGGCGGCAATTGCTGAAGAAACTCAGCGTTCGGAGGGGGGTCGACGATTTATTCGGAATTTCTGCGTGGCCGCTGCGGGGAGCATGCCTTCAACGGGCGGGAATTTTCTGAGAGGAAATGTTGCATAAGCCACTGGGCCGCAGTGGAATAGAGTATACTCAGGGGCGTGAGAGAACCTGTGAATATCGACCTTGTGGCTGCAGTGCGTCGGCTGCACACGAATCATGGGCTAGGGGATCGCTGGTCGTTCTTCGAGGAGCTGCGTCTCGGCACGGGCTACGGGCGCGGTGTAGAGCAGCGGATCGACGCCTTCGCCTTCGGGCTCTGGTCGAAGAACTGGGGCAGCATGGCCTATGAGGTGAAGACCAACCGCACCGACTTTCTCAAGGAGCTGCGGAGTCCGTTGAAGCGGCGGCTGGCCCTGCGCTACTCGAACCTCTTCTGGTTCGTGACGCCCGAGGGGATCGTCAAGCCCGAGGAGCTGCCCATCGAGGCGGGCCTTATGGAGGTGCGCTGGCGCGTGGTGCAGACCTACCCCGAGCGCGTCGAAGGCTGGGGGGCCGATACCGTCATCCCAGCTCCCTGGCGAGACGTTCCTCCGCCGACGTGGAGCCTATTCGCGTCCGTCGCGAGAAGGGTTGCTCGCATCGAAGCAAGCGGCACCAAGGAGGACGAATGAGCGAGACAAAGGCAGAACAAGGCTGGCGTCTCCTATCAATAGATGAGTTGGCCGTGAAGCTACTCGGAACATACCATCGCATCGCCGACCTAGAGGCCGAGAACGCCCGCCTACAGGAACGCGTGGTGCAGTTGCAACAGGAAACCGAGCGGCTTAGGGGCTACTTGTTGTTAGAGTGTGGGCACCGAGTATTATGGCCGGATGATTCTCCCGCAATTTGTACTGATTGCCTGCGTGATGTTTACGATGAGCGTGACCGCTACAAGGTGCTGGCCGAGCGGCGCAGGGAGGCGTTAAAGAGCGTTGAATGGAACGGTGAGATAGCAGGAGTCGCCACCTGCCCCAGCTGCGGCGCTGTGGAAGGCGAGCCTCACAGGGAGGGCTGTTTGCTGTGGAGTATAATCTCTCCGAAAGGAGACGAGTGATGCGCGACAAGAAAAAGAAGCCGTATAAGTGATCGTCACCTGCCTCGTCTGCCCTGCCAGGATCGAGACCCTCACCTACTCTGAGAGCCTGGCCCTGTGGCTGGCCCAATGCCATTGGTACTTCGCCCATCCCAGGGTGGGGGTGAGGCCCGAGGTGCTAACCGACGGAGATCCGATGCATGCCTAGGATCGTAGGGCCGGAACGCACGTTCACGTTTACTATTGTTCTCTGCCCCGACTGCAACCACTCGTTGGAGCTTGCCTCCGATGATGAGGAGAGGCCGGACTATTACACCTGCGGGGGCTGTGAGGCCGAGTGGACGCTGGAAGGGCGGAAGATCCAGCGGTACGCCTGCGGGGAGATCATGCCATGAAGATTCAGATCCGCTTTGACGGCCCGCCTGGGGCAGTGTCGGGACGATTTATCGAGGCAGAGGACGCTGATGGGCGAGGCCTCAAGGTTGGGGAATGGCGACAGGATGGTTCCGATTGGCTGTTGGTGATCGACACCGACACGTCTCACGCCTACTGCCATAACTGCGATGAGATTCAGCCTGTGTTCGTCGAAGAGCTGCACCCCGTCTCCACTCCCAGGGACACAGACAGCTGGCTGGCAGGCGATATGGTTTGCAAGGTCTGCGCCTTTATCGTGGCAACGCTCTACGCGCCCAACGGGAGCAAGCGGTGAGCGACGAACCACAGGACGGTCTCGAGCAGGCGCGGCGGATTGCATCCGAGGCCCAGCTGGATCAGGCTAAGGCCGGTGTCGAGACCTTTACGGAGCTGGTCGCCACCTACTTCAAGAGCCTCCTCGCTAAGGGTTTCCTCCGCGACGAGGCGCTGGAGCTGACAGTGGAATACCAAAGCGATATTCTAGGGATGAGACGGGAGGCATGACTAAATACCTCGTGCGGCGCAGGAAGTGGCCGTTCCATCCGCCCCTGCAGCGGCCCTGGGAGCTGATCCGCAACAGCGACGGCAAGCCGGTAGGCTTCTACGCGACCGAGCTAGAGGCGGAGGGAGTGCGGGCGCTGGCGGAGGCTGGTAAGCGCGGCATCAAGGCGGGTGATCTCATCAAGGAGATTCACCGGACGGGGACGATGCGAGGGCAATGAACCGGCCCTGCGGGTGTTCCGACACCCACCTCCACCAGCGCCAGCCGCCTCACCGTTGCTTCGACTGCACGAAGTGCGTAGTGGGGAAAGTTCGGAAGCTGACCGATCCCCGCCAAACCGTTATGCATAGAAAAGGTCAGGGTCTGGTGGTGGCGAAGAACAAGAAGCTGGTGCGACCGTGATTAGGCTGTTCCGCAAGGCCCGTCGCGCCTACCTGCATGAGACCCGACCGCCGAAGCCTCCTCCGCCGCCAGCCGCGCCGATGATCGGGCGTCCTCCCCCTGATCCCTCCAAACGATACGGTGGCATTAAGCCAATTCCTCCTGGCCCTGTCAGTCCTCCGCAGTACATGGGGGCGGAGACGTGCGCGGAATGCTGGGAGCCGTTCGGCTCCATCTTCCCTCCGGCCTTTATCGAACGCTGGCTCCATCGGCGCAAGTGGGGGCATAACCCAACGTCGCTCCATCCTCTACCCTTAACTAAGGATCAGCAGCACCACTTGAACGTCATCGCTGCGAGGAATTACAGGCAAGCGCGTTCCCACGACCTTCCGCAGAGGAGTACGGATGACGACTGACATCAACATCACCCGCGAGGAGCTGGCGCTCGTCGAGCAGATCCACGCTGTGCATGATGCGTTTGGCGCACTCCCCATGCAGCGTCAGAACGACATGCAGGAGTTCGGGATCATCTGTCAGCGGTTGCAGGACTTCGTCGCTGCCAGGCCTTCCTACCGTCGTATATCCGTGGAGCGCAATCTCCCCAAGAACTAATGTCTCTAAGGGATAAGGCTAACGGAGAGGAAGGGAAATGAAATATCGCAAGAAGCCAGTGGTGGTTGAGGCATGGCAGTACCTCGGTGACGGATTTCAGGCTGCTGCCCCTTCCTGGGTGCTTGACTACAGGAGCGCCGATGGGATACAGATTCGGTTGCAGCAGGACAACACCCTGACGGTTCCGACGCTGGAAGGCAACCACACGGCCAGCATCAACGACTGGCTCATTCGGGGAGTGAAAGGCGAAGTCTATCCCTGCAAGCCTGACATCTTCGAGGCCACTTACGATAAGGCTAACGATTGACAGAACCTGATCACCTGGCCCGCATGGTGCAGGCCAGGAACAAGGCGGGGGCGGCGATCGAGCGGCGGCAGGCCGAGGATGCGGAGCGGCGTCAGCTGGACGTCGTGGACTGGGGAGAGGCGAAGTTCTATATCCCCGAGACCCGCTCGCCGATCGTCTTCCTCCCATCCCAGGCAGCTGTCCTCCGCTACGCTCTGCGCCGCCTAATCCCTGACGACCCTCGCATCCGCCAGTTCCCCAGCCTAGCGGTGAGGAAGGGCTACTTCCCTTTCCGCACGGTGCTATGGTCTACGCCAAAGAAGCGAGGAAAGAGCACTGTGGCGGCTGCGGTGGGCCGTTTCATCGCCGAGACGCAGTCGAGATTCGGCGAGGTTTACCACTGCGCCAACGATCTAGAGCAGGCCAAGGAGCGCTCCTTCAAGTTCATCAGCGACAGCATCCGCATGACTCCTGGCTGTGTGCAGCGCGGCGGGGACTGGGTGCTGCCTGATCAGTGGATCGCCCAGAAGACACGGCAAGAATGCCTCAGCTCGGGCACGATCATTAAGGCCGTGAGCACCGACGCTCGCGGCGAGGCGGGCGGCAACCCCGACCTGACGATCTGGACGGAGCTGTGGGGCTTTGTCCACATCGACGACATCAGGTTCTGGGAGGAGATGAAGCCTGTCCCTGCCAAGCCGGACAGTATGCGTTGGGTAGAAACCTACGCGGGCTTCGAGAACGAGTCGACGCTGCTATACGAGCAATACGAGCTCGGTCTCGCGGGGAGGCAGCTGACAGCGGGCCAGCTCTCCGAGGCGACAGGCGCTCCCCTCGATGCCTTCGCCGAGACGGAGGGCGACCCCGAGGCGCTGGTGCCGATTTGGGTGAACGAGGCGGCGGGTGTGCTCATGTACTGGGATAGCGGCCTGGTGGCGCGGCGCTTGTTGCCCCACGAAAACCCTGCGATCGCGCAGGCGTACTACCGTGAGGAAGAGCAGAAGAACACCCCCACCGAATACCGACGGCATCACCTCAACGAGTGGGTCGGAGCGGAGAGCGACTTCATCCCTCTCCCGCTGTGGGATATCTGCGCCGAGCCGTGGGATGTAGGCACGCAGACTGGCCTCCCGCCCTGGCTGCCTGGCGATCCGACGAAGGCCGTCCTCGGTGTGGACGCGGCCACGACAGGAGACTGCTTCGGAATCGTGGCGGTCACCCGCCATCCCCAGCGCCACGACGATGTGGCTATGCGGGCGCTCCGCAAATGGGATCCAAAAGAGGAAGGCGGGATCATCGATTACTGGGGGCCTGAGAACTTTATCCGCACCCTGTGTAAGGGGGGCTGTGCCCTTGGGCATTTCCAGGCCGACGGCTGGCGGTTGGATGAGAAGGGGGCGGAGAAGCTAAAGAAGCCGGTCTGCGAGGCCTGCCGCCATCAGGATCTCGTGCCTCCTTACAAGATCGTGCAGATCGCTTACGATAGCTATCAGCTGGTGGACATGATGCAGCGCTTCCGACGGGAGCAAATAGCCTGGGCCGAGCCCGTCGACCAGGGCAAGGAGCGCTCCCAGGCCGACCGAGCGCTGTACGATATGATCATCAACCGACAGTTGGCCCATGACGGCAACCTCGAGCTCCGCGAGCACATGCAGAACTCGAAGGCCCGCCTGCAGCGAGACGAGGACTCGAAGCTGCGCATCGTCAAGAAGGCGGCGCACCGTAAGATCGACCTCGTGGTCTGCCTGAGCATGGCGACGTTCCGCTGTAAATATCTGCTGCTTTAAGGGCACAGGTACGAACGAGAGATAATCCTTTAAGATTGCTCCGAAAGACGCCTTAAATCCCTTTACACGCTCGCGCCGAGAGGCTTATAATCTCTAGTAGAGAGAGGAGCAAGAAATGAAACTACAGAGCCGACCAGCCAGCCAGATCCGAGCCGGTGATGTAATCTACATCGCCTACGCAGATATGACCTTCGTCGTCGCCAACAGCCACTCCCTGATGATGAGTCGCTGGCAGCTAACGCTAGAGGACGACGAGTGTGGCGGCGGCGACCAGGCACCCTTCGTGGACTGCCCGATGGTGGAGCTGATTCAGGTAGTGGTGAGCTAAGATGGCGGTTATGAAAAGTCACAAGGACAAGGGCGGCTACCGGCGATTGTGCGCGGGATACAGTCGTGAGCGCTCCACCATTTGCACCAACGATTGGAGCAAGGTGAACTGCCTAAAGTGCCTGGCACTGAAGCCGAGGGTCAACTAAGATGGCCCGCAAGATGTTCGACCTAATGCCTCGATGGTGGAAATCGAGGAACGGGAGGAAGCGCTGGTTCATGGGATACTCCCCAGAGCCTCTTGGAGTTCTTCTCCTCTGCGATAATGGGGTTTCCACTCGTTGGGTTTCCTGGGGCGATCTGCAGCGCAATTGGGTTCCCGTGGTGAAGGCATAAGATGGCTGAATTTCTGTTCGTTTACGGCACCTTGATGAGCGGCCAGCCCGCAGACTACATGCTGGACGCAGCCGATCTGGTCGGGCCAGGCCGCATCCAGGCTAAGCTCTACGACTTTGGGGCCTTCCCTGCGGCGATGCCAGGGGCGCAGGGCGATGTGGTGTTCGGCGAGCTCTATCGAGTCTCCGAGCCCATACTGGAATCCCTAGACCGCTACGAAGGCTACACGCCCGACAGCGCGTTCCCCAGCCTTTACAATCGAGTACGCGCCAGAGTCTACGGGCCTGACGGGATTAACGAGAATGCCTGGGTCTACTTCTGTAGCGAGGGCTACTTCTCCGACATGCGAGCCGACTCCCCGCGCATCGAGAGCGGCGACTGGCTCGCCGACCGTTAAAAGCTTCGTTTCCAGCACCCTTCCCTAAGTGCCGCCAGCGGGCCGCGTTATAATGGCCGAAGGTGGCACTTTTGATTACGGCTACCAGCAAATACGATCTCACGCGTCTCGTGAATTCTATCCTGGCGCAGGCGCACGGCTTGCCTCTGGTCATGGATACCAAGGGTGCTTGGGCGGTGATCTGGGGGCCGGACTACCCGAGGCTCACCATCGACCTGCAGTGCTGTCGCTTCACGTATCCTAATGCCGAGGCCCTGCCCTCCGAAGATTTTCGCTGTTCGCACGGAGAATGGTTGGTGAAATACGATGCCTGACAACGGTGAGCTGGAAGGCAGCAGCAAGGAGGTAGATCCTGCGGCCTTGGCCGCATCAGTTATCGCGACGCCCAAGGCCGCAGCCTCTAACGTTCCATCCATCGAGACCTCGCTGCTCTGGTTCGTGGCGCAGGCGGCTAGCGAGATCACGGCCTGGGGCCGCAACATAAAGCTCCGAGACCGCCAGCTGCGCAGCTTCTATCCGACGGAGAACTACTTTACCGCAGGCCTGGGAACCGTCAGCGCCAGGAACGCTGCGTTCAGCTGGCAGCTGGAGGGCGGCGCTGCCGTGGTAAAGCACTTCCAGGAAGTGTTGATGAATGCCAACCAAGGCGAGGGCTGGCACGATCTGATAGTGAAGACCAGCATCGATCTGTACACGCAGGACAACGGTGCGTTCTGGGAGCTCGTTCGTCAGGAAGACAGCCCCGACGCGCCAGTTCTAGGGCTCAACCATCTGGATTCCGCCGAGTGTTGGCATACCGGCGACCCGCTGAAGCCGGTGATCTATCGAGATAACGAAGGCAAATATCACCTGTTGAACTGGTGGAACGTCAAGACCTTCGCCGAGATTCCTGCCCCCATCGAGAAGCTCCATGGAATCCAACTGTGCGCTCTCACGCGGCTCTTGCGGGCCGCTGAGATCCTCCAGAACGTTACGACCTACGAACAGGAGAAGACAGGCGGTCGCTTCCAGCGGGCCATCCATCTGATCAAGGGAATCTCCACTGCTGAGATCAACGATGCGCTGAGGCAGGTGGCTACGCAGGCCGACAATATGGGTCTGGTGAAATACATCCAGCCTATGATGGTCGGCAACGTCGACCCGAAGGCCGATGTGGGCCACGACACTATCGAGCTGGCCTCCATGCCCGACCACTTCTCGAAGGAGGAGGCGGTCAAGCTTTACATCACTATCATCGCGATGGCCTTCCTCAGCGACTATCAGGACTTCGCGCCGCTGCCTGGCGGCAACCTCGGCACGTCCACGCAGAGCGAGATCCTGCACATGAAGAGCCGAGGCAAGGGGCCTGCGCTCTTCATGGGTCTCATCTCCAACGCTGTCAATTTCGCTGTGCTGCCAGAGCGGGTGCAGTTTAAGTTCGCCGAGCAGGATCTCGAGGCCGATGAGGTGCAGGCGGATATCCGGCACACCCGAGCGGACACGCGCAAGATCGACATCGACAGCGGAGTGTTGACTATACCGGCTGCACGGCAGCAGGCGCTGGACAAAGGTGACCTATCGAAGGAGCTTTTCCAGCAGTTGGCAGAGGAACAGGAGGCGGCGGAGGAAGCAGAGGCAGCCAGGCCGAAGAAGTTGCCCGATCAGCTGAGCGGGGCCGAGAAGCCCGACGTCAACGAAGAAGAGGTGCTGCAGGAAGGCGAGAAACAGGAGGTGCAACAGCCTGAAAGGGCTGGCCCGTTTCGAGGCCATGCGGCTTCAGAGGGAGAGGAAGCTGAGTCTTGCTGTGGGGAGGGCTCTTGCTGCTATACAGAAGAACGTGAACCGGCAGCTCCGTAAAGAAGCCCGCAACACCAGCAACGGTTTCCAGATCGGCGTCAGGGCGCTCTCCGACGTTCCCAATCAGCTGGAATTCTGGGATAGCCAGGAATCAGTTTTCGCTAAGGAGGTCGGCAGCTTGCCTGCCGAGACGACGTTAGAGGGCGCGGCCCAGGCCGACGCGCTGGGCCTGGCCATCAACCTCGATCTCGTCAACCAAGAAGTTCTAGATTTTACCAGCACGTACACGAATGAGTGGTGGTCGCGATTGTCGGGGTCGACGAGGACTGCTATGCGAGCGGCTATCACGGAGAACATCGCCACGGGTGCTCCGCTGAGAGTGCTGGAAAGCAACCTGGCTCCGCTGTTCGGGCGGGCGCGGGCGCGGGTGATAGCGGCTACCGAGACGACTCGGATGTACGCCGAGGGCAACCGCATAGGCTACCGATCGGCGGGGGTGACGCGGGTGGAGTTCCAGACGGTGAGGGACGCTCGGGTAGACCCGCTGTGCGACGCCTTACAGGGCCAGAACCTGGCCATCGATGACGAGGCTAACTTCCCCCCTATCCATCCCCGCTGTCGCTGCTGGGTCGCTCCTGTGACGACGGAGGGGGAAGTGCTGAAAGACCCCACGGCGGGGGCCAGGATCACCACTAAACTTGAGGAGCAGATCGGCAAGAGCGCGATCGGCAAGACGAGAAACCTGGGCGGCGGCATCAACGAGACCAAGATGGCCCACGTAAGGGGCGACGGTGATGTGGTGCTAAAGCCCCAATCGGGATTGGTCGATAGGACGATCAGGACGGGCATCCGGCCAGGTGGTGACTTGGCTAGAGAAGTATCGGCGTTCAGGGTGGACGGGCATCTGGGGCGGATTGGCAGGGTTCCGGAGACCATTGCTCGAACAGATACTCCGCTGGGGGAGTCGATGGTGCAGGCTTTCATTGGGGATTCGCAGACCCTGGCCGAGATTAGAGCGACGGCTGGGAGGATCGGCTCTGTCGAGGACTTTTCCCTTTTCGATGCTGTCATTGGAAACCTAGACCGTCACGCGGGTAATGTTCTCATTGACAACCAGGGGCGGCAGATCATGATCGATCACGGATTGGCCTTCCCCGAGCGGGTGAGGCTTACTCAGTTCGACGGCAACTTTTTCTACATGAACAGGGTCGGCACGACGGGCGGAGGCGATATCACGCTATCGAGTGAACACCTTCGCCTTCTTCGGGGCTTCCAAAGCAAGAGGAAGTTCGTGACCGAGGAGCTGGCGGGGTTGGGTCTCGAGGATGACGCGATCGAGGCGATGTGGGATCGAGTGGCCTGGATGATCGATAACACGAGGTACATGGGCCAGCAAAGCTTGGCTGATATGACGCTTGATTTGGGCTACAGGACTCGAATATGATCGTACGATTTTACAGGGGCACAGATCGGGGGCGGACGAAGGTCGGGGAGCTCACGATCGAGCGCGGCAAGCTGGTCGCCAAGGGAGGGGGAGCGACGTTGAAGCAGCTGGCCACGGGGCTTGCGGAGGGCGAGCCCAGGGTCTTCACGGATGGAGCGCGTGTGGTTACGGTTAAGGACGGGGACACCTTTCTCGAGGCGCTGCCCCTGCTGTATCGCCCGCCCTACTTCTTCGCGGAGGTGGTCGAGAATGAAAAAAAGGCGAAAGAAACCACTCCCGATGACGCCCGATGAATATTGGGAGTGGAGGTCTTGGAGGGCGCGGAGGATACGATGGGAAGAGGTCGTGCTATACTTGGTCGTGGCCACGGGTTTCGGGTTGATAGCTCTGGTAGCGGTTCTCTTTTCGTGATGTTTTGCATTGTCGTCGTCGCGATACTCTTGCGGCACTGGCTGGATGTGCAGGAGGAGAACGCTCGCCAGCGCTGGGATTACGAGCTGAGATCCCTGGACACTTTGGTAGGGGCCGAGAACGGCCACAGGGAGGTGGCGGGGCATGCCTCCTAGGAGAGGGCCGCAGTTCAGGCTCATCGCTGTCGTTCCCACGCAGCCCGTGTCGCGGGCTCGCAGAGGAACAATCTCGGCGCGGCTGGGCAAGCTCGGGCTGGATATTGTGAAGGCTGCCGCCAACTACCCGACGCAGCAGCCCACTGACTACGTGCGCACGGGTGATCTTGGCAAGGGCTGGGCTAAGAAGGGGCCGATGCCAAGGGGCTCCGATTTGGTGGTTGAGGTGGGCAATAACGAGGCGTACACCGGCTTCGTTATGGGATTCAGGAGCGGCGATCGTGCGCAGCTAGATAAGTTCGCGGATCTGGGTTGGCGCAGTATAGAGGACATCGGAGACGAAGAGATCGATCGGGCGCGACCCGACTTCGCTAGGGTTATGCAAGCGAGATAGAAGGAGGAGAAAATGCCAACAGGATACCAGTCAGCGGAGAAGAGCCTCTGGGAAATAGTCCTTGCGCTCCGAGGGACTATAACGACATCGGGGAGTGCGACGGGGCAGACGCAGCGGTCGGCTCTCCAGAGTCTGGCGGCGGCGGAGGTGTTCGACGATATTCAAAGCACCTTCACCTCACCGACCATAACTATCGGCGATCTATTCGGCCATTTCACCCTCTTCCTCAACATCGATTCAACGCTGGCTCCGACGGATATCCGGTTCATCGTGGAGTTCAGTAACGACGGTGGAACTACCTGGTACGAATACCGTCAGGGGGTGTTCGCATCGCTGTTCTATGAGGACGTGGACACGGCCTCTGGTCTGCTGGTTGCCTTCTCTGGCGATAATGCGGGTGCGGAGTTCCGCCTCCGGATAGTGGCCGTGGGGACAGATGTCACCAACCTGTTCACGGTCACGGCAGATGTGGAGTTCTTCACCTCACCATGACAGCCGGAAGGATTCTACATTCATTTCCGTCACCTGCTGGGTTGCCTGCAGACCTTGCCTGGGATGGGCGCTCCCTCTGGAACTTTGATTTCGGAACTGACATCATGTATCAGATTGAGCCTGTTACTGGGCAGGTTATCCGGACGTTTGCGTTGCCAGCGATTGATGGACGTGGTCTGACTTTCGATGGTAGGAATCTTTGGTATTCAGACCGTGGGACAAATCTCCTGTATGAAATTGACCCTATTACGGGTCAGGTTATCAGAACTTTATCTACTCCTGGTGGAGACCCGTCTGGTTTGGCGTGGGATGGGCGCACCCTCTGGAACTCTGACTTCACAACTGACTTAATCTACCAGATTGATCCTGTTACTGGTCAAGTGATTCAGTCATTTGCGACGCCTGGAGATTTTCCGATTGCCTTAGCATGGGATGGGCGGTCTCTGTACCACGTCAACGATATTACTGGGATAGTCTTCCAGATGGAGCCTGTCAGGGGTCAGATTATTAGGTCGTTCTCGGCTCCATCTGCCCGACCGTTTGGGCTAGCGTTTGATGGTCGAGCGCTCTGGAACGCGGATATCGGCACCAATACAATCTATCAACTCTCACTCACATAAAGGAGGAGCGACATGCCCGATGTGAAGCTAACCGACGCTCGCCGCCTGGCGATTCTGACCGAGCAAGTCAGGGGGATTGTGGAGGTGGTTCTGATTCAAGGGCCAGTTGACCAGAACGACTTGCTGGCGATAGTGGAGGAGAGAGGAGTCAAGCCCACTAGTGCTGAGTTGACTGCGATACGAAACACGCTGGTTGCGGATGGGACGATAGAGATTGTCTAAGTGACCGTTCTTAGCCTTCAGGTCTCCAGCGGCTCTGACGATGGAACCTTTGACGGTAGCTCCTGTGGCACAGCAGGCAGTACTACCGTCGGCAAATTTCTTACCACTGTATTCGATGCGCTAACTCGTTTTCTCTTGGTTACAATTCCGCAAGCTTCGGTAATAAACAGCGCAGTTATGGAGGTGTTCGCTCTCACTAGTGGCACTAATAATTTGACTTTGAGGGAGGTTAGGGGGCACGCAGATGACAATGCTCCTGCCTTCACGGGAGGCGACTGCTACACAGGCAGAACGCAGACCGTGGCTGCTGTACCTTGGATTGGCGTTTGGCCTGCTAGTAGTGTTCAATTGAGCCCAGATTTGGCTGCTATTGTGCAGGAGATAATTGACCGACCAGGTTGGGTTAGCGGCAACGCCATGGTAATCTTCATAAACAATGACGAGCCTGGTTTTGTAGCACGATTCGACAATATTGAGAGCTTTGACATAGCTCCTGCGTTAGCTGCTAAGTTGACAATAGACTATACGGCACCGGCACTTCCTGTTGTCGTTGTTGCGGACGATCAATGTGAGGATTTGCAGGAAGCTGTTTCGCAGACGTTGCCTGATCCTTCAGGTTTCGTTAAGAGCCCCAGCGGAGGGCATCTGTGGGATCTCTGAAAGAACCTCGTTTTGGGAACTCTATTTTCTCCTCCTTCGGAAATATAGTTTATGCTTTGGCGCAGTTATGCCGTACAGTGGGCCTAACGATTCGGAGTTGCCTGCCAATGTCAAAAAGAAACCTATCGGCAAGCGGAGGCGCTGGGTTGCCATCTGGAATTCCTCTTTCCGAAATTGCAAGGGCTCCAAGAAGCACTGCGAGTCCGTTGCTTTTCGGAATGCCAACGGGGCAGTGAAGGAGTCAGTAGCTGTGGAACTGGACTATCGCGAGGTTCTTAGCAAGATGCGGGCCATCGCCAAGGACGAAGGGCTGGACGTTATGTCCATCGGGGATCAGGACGCTCTCCTGGCGCGGGCCGTGAAGGATCTTCAGCCCGAGGAGAAAGACGAGGGCGAGGGCGAGAAGCACTACGGGGAGGAGCATGGCCCCTCCATGGTGGAGATCGTTCCAAAACCTTTTGGCGGGGCCACCTCGTTCTCCGATCACGATGAGTACGAGGACGCCATCGACACCGAGATGCACGTCAAGGATCTCAGCTCCATTTTCCGGCTGCTCGTGAACAATATCTTCGACGATGAGGAGATGTCCCTGCCGCAGAAGGCCGACGCGGTTGTGGCTGCTGCCACCGAGCTCTCGACTCGGGTAAAGAATCCGCCTCCCACAGGCGGGCGCAGCATCATCGACAAGATGAAGGACATCGTGAAAGGTGCCTTCACTACTAAGGTGGGTGTCAGCTCCCATAATCCCCCGCGCATAGCGGAAGGGGCTTGGGACGGTGCCAGGGCCAAGATGGAGCTGCGGCGCTGGGCGAGCTCGGACGGTTCGGGCGATCCGGACACCATCAATTGGAGCAAGCTAAGGCGGGGCTTCGCTGCCGTCGACTCCCCCGCCGATAAGCTCGGGGCTTTCTGGGGGCCGCATCACCGCATTCGTAACGGCACTCTCATGACCCAACGCAGCGGAGTGATCGCTGCCTTCGGCGCGGCCAAAGGCGCTCGCTCTGGCCAGGGTCGTCCAGATGCACTCGCTCACCTGAACGCACACCGAAGACAATTCGGCATCGGGCAGGCTGAGGTTGAGGAGATTCTTGGAACGAGTTTCAAGGAACTCGGCTTGCCTGATGACGTGGCCGAGGGATCGTTCGTTTCCTATAAGGATTCCGACGGGCAATGGCGCTGGATGATCATCAACACCAACAAGTTCGAGGATCGCGAAGGGGAGATATTCAGCGAGAAGTCTCACAAGGAGTACATCGCCTACGTCGAGAAGACCGGCGACTGGCCCGATGTGTGGCTCTGGCACACCCCAGGCACCCGAGTCGGGCAGGCCTCGATGGTGGATTACGTTGATGGCTTTGTCGTACACAGTGGCGTGTACGACGAAGGCATGGAGGACGTGGCCGAGAGTCTGTCCAAGATGCAGCATAAGCTGGGAGTCAGCCACGGCTACGAATACCTGCTAGGCGACGAGGAGGACAAGATCTATGACCATTACCGAACGTTCGAACTAACCATCTGTCCCGCCTCCAGAGCGGCTAACATCTGGGGAACAGAATTTGCCACATTTAACAAGGAGGTGACCATGGGATTCAGCGAAGAGAAGCGCGGCTTCTTTGTGGAGGCTCTCGGCGAAGAGCGTGTGGCCGCTCTCGAAGAGAGACTTCCTGCCCTGGCTAAGGAGCTGGAGAGGGAGGGCGTGAGCTTCAAGGCCATGCTCGACGACCTGCTGCCCGAGTCGGTAAAGGAGGAGGAGAAGAAGGCGGAGGAAGGCGACGGCGAGGCAGGGGGGGAGAAGCCCAAGGAGGGCGAAGGCGAAGAGGGGGATGAGACCCCCACAGGCGACGCGAGGGTCGAGAAGATCGAAGCCGATGTCGCCGAGATCGGCAAGGCTGTCATCGCTCTCGTGGAGGCCAACAAGGAGCTGGTCGACGGGCTCGGGGATCGGATCTCGCAGGGCCTGAACGATGCCCTCACGGGTCGCAGGCAGGCTCCGAAGACCAAGGAGAACGGAGCGCCTTCGAAAGACCCCGAGAACGTGGTCGAGAAGGAAGAGGTCTCGGAGGCCTTCAAGCTCGGCCTCGACGCCGACAAGGAAAGCGACAATCCTGCGTCGAAGTACGTCAGCGACCTGGCCAGCAGAGGAGCAGTTCAGGGATAGAATCCCGTCAATAATAAGGAGGTGAAGCAGAGCGTGGATATAATTCAGCTGCTTGCGAAGGAGCTAGGGCCTGCCCTGGCTAAAGAAGCCGCAAGCAAATATGGCATCGGTGCCAAGCACGATGCTTCCGGCACACCCATAGCGTCAGGATATAGCCACGGCCCAGGCGGGAACTTCTCCTTCCCTGGGGTTGATCCTGCGGTATTCCATACCGCTGTGGGGAACATGGGGATCTTGGGGCGACTGCCCACAACGCCCAGCGTGTTCACCGACCCATCGTATCAGATTCTCACCGGAGTTCAGGACGTCACCGCGTCAGGAGCAGGCCCTGGTGGGGAGAAGAACGACGTCTGCGATGACGCGCCGACGGCGGGACTGATCAAGTCCTGCCTGCTCTCCTCCGTGTTCGGTCGTTATGAGCGAGCGACCTCGGAGATCGAGCTCAACCGTTTGGGGCAATTGAACGATCGAGCCGATCCGATGGATCTGTCCCTGGTGGGATCTCCAATCGCCCAGTCGGGAATCTTCGCCACTGGCCCTGGAGACCCGAGCGTCCCTGGGGATGTCCTCACCAACGAGGTGGCGAGGAAGTTCTGGGAGTTAGGGGTATCCGTTCACCGTCTGATTTCCCAACAGCTGTGGGTCGGCACCCCAACTAACAACTCCGCTGGCGGCGGCTACAAAGAGATGACGGGTTTCCAAACCCTCATCTCCACAGGCCACCTGGACGCGGAAACTGGCACGGCCTGTCCTTCCTTGGACGCCGACCTGAAGGACTTCGCCTGTGCCTCCTTGGAGGACAACCCCGACACACTCATCGACATGATGAGCAACCTTATTCGAACTCGGCGGGACTTGGCGTTCCGGACTGGCCTTGCGCCGGTTCGTTTTGTCCTGGCAATGCGGCCTGAGCTCTTCTGGGAAGTTACGGCTGTGTGGCCGTGCTCCTACCTGACATACCGTTGCACCGTGACGGGTCAGGAGCGGATCAACGTCGACGCTAACGAGGCGGTCAAGTTCCGCGACGAGATGAGGGCCGGAAAGTTCCTGCTCATTGACGGCGAGCGGATCGAGGTTGTGCTGGACGATGGCATTCCGGTGACTACCCCCACAACCGACTCCACAGTCAACGAGGGCTGCCAGTGCAGTGACATCTACCTGATCCCGATGTCCGTCATCGGAGGCAGGGCGGTGACATTCATGGAGTACTTCGACTATGGCAACCCGTCGGCGTCGGCGGCAATCGGAAACCTCATCTTGGCTCGCCAGGACGGGGCGTTCCTTGTCTGGCCCAGGCAGACGAACCAGTGTGTGGTCTGGCAGACCAAGGTCGAGCCTAGGCTCGTGATCCGAACACCTTGGCTCGCTGGCCGAATCCAGAACGTCGAGTACTGCCCAGCGCAGCAGGCGCGGACACCCTTCCCGGACGACCCCTACTTCACGGATGGTGGTCGGACTCAGCGAGACGGGCCGAGCTTCTTCAGCCTCTGGAACTTGGGAGGCGCATAGCAGAAGCGGAGGTGATATTGGTGGTCTGGAGGTCTTTGTGGCCTTCAGGCCACCTCCGCCTAATCAAATTGGTTTGGGCAGAGGGCGAAAGACGGGCGGCTTTCTCCTCTGCCTCCTTCTTTGGAGATTGACAAGTGAAGGTGCTAATAACAGGTGGGGCAGGCTTCCTGGGCAGGGGCATCTTACGTCGGATTCATCATGTGGGGGCCAGCCATCTGGACTGGGAAGCCACCATATATTCTCGGGACGAAACCAAGCAGGACGAATGCGCCCGTCGCTACCCCTCGGCTCGATACATCATCGGCGATGTCAAGGATATCGACCGCTTGACAGTGGCGATGATGGGTCACGATGCGGTGATCCACGCGGCGGCGCTGAAGTATATCCCCCAAGCTGAACTCAACGCCACGGAGTGCGTCAACGTAAACGTGCTCGGGGCCTATAACGTGTTGAGGGCGGCACGGGCAGCGGCCATTGATCGTGTGGTGGGCATCTCCAGTGATAAGGCGGTGCAGCCGGTGAACGTTTATGGCTGCACCAAGATGCTGATGGAGAGGCTCTTCGCCGACACCTGGGCTTTCAACGATCCTACGGTGTTCAGCTGCGTCCGATACGGCAACGTCATCGGCTCCACGGGCAGCGTGATCCCGCTATTCCAGCGGCAGTATGCAGAGACGGGGAAGGTGAAGATCACCAACCCCCACATGACCCGCTTCTGGATGTCCGTTGACGAGGCTATCGATCTCATTCAGCTGGCTCTCGAGCAGGCCTCCCCAGGATCGGTCATCGTCCCGATGGCGCAGGCGATGTCAATCGAAGACGTGGCCAAGGCCGCGACCAAAGAAGACGTTGAGATGGAGATTATCGGAGAGCGGCCTGGGGAGAAGAACGACGAGATGCTGATCCACTACGAGGAGTCGGTGCGGGTGAACATGCATCAGGATCACTACGAGCTCCTGCCGCCTGGCAATCGCGTGGGGGAGAAGCCCTTCACTTTGTCGTCTAGTGTGCCCAACCGTTTTATGTCCATCGAAACGATGCGAGAGATGATAGCCAACGCACAGGAGGTTTAAGAATGCCAGACGAGCGCCAGCGAGGGCCGGAGGATTGGGTCACCCACTACATCCTGGATAAGGGCAACAAAATCATCCACGACTTTCATACCCAGTCTCCCGACTGCACGATCGCAGACATAGGGGATCGAGCCGATGTCGAGGGGTTGGTAGCGGACGCCGAGGAGAAGGGCTGGGCTTTTTGTCGTCGCTGCTTCGAAGGGAAATCGGAGACACAGCTTTCCATGGCCGTGGATGAGGCTCCATCGACGAGGCCCCCAATAGCAGAGGAGGGAGCGCCCGAACCATCCACGCAGCCCGATCCTCCTCCGAAGCGGACGAGAAGTCGCAGGAAAAAGAGGAGCAATTAGAGCTTGAAAATCTGGGTCACTGGCGCAGGCGGCATGCTCGGGCGGGCGGTCGCGCGAGCGGTGCAGGAGGCCGGTCACGATATCGTGGCGACGGGCCATGGAGCTTGCGCCATCGAGGACGCTGCCCAGGTGTTCGATGTCGTCGGGCGACAAAAGCCCGATGCCATTATCAACTGCGCGGGCAGGGTGCCTGGTTCGGATGCTCTGAACATGATCTCAACCAATACTCTGGGGCCGCACGTCCTGGCCTCCACCGGAGTGCGCCTCGTGCACATGAGCACCGATTGCGTCTTCTCAGGCAAGCGCGGGTCGCATCCACTCCCCTGGCTAACTCCCCAGGATCGCCCTGACCCCATCGATCTTTATGGACGTACCAAGTTAGCCGGTGAGCCCGAATCGGCTCTCGTGGTGCGCGGTTCGTTCATTGGGAAAGAGAGCGGTTTTCTGCACTGGTTGCTTAACGCAACGGGGCCGGTGGAGGCCTGGCAGAATGCCCTATGGAACGGCCTGAGTGTCGACGGCATGGCTAATGTTCTCGTCTGGTTGGCGGGCAAGAAGAGGACTGGGGTTGTGCACGTCGCGTCACCGGAGGCGCTGAGCAAGGCCAGTATGGTCAACTACTTTGTGGATAAGCTAGGCTTGCCTATCACCGGCATCCGTTACGTGGATGAGCCGGTAATCGACCGCCGTCTGGAGCCTGATTCCGACATTAAGGTGCAGCCCTTGCCCACGATCCTGGACAGCTTGGTGGAGAAGAAGGTGCCTGTGTGAGCGAGGCCATTCCGAGGATCATCAACGCCATTCCTGGCATCGAGGACATGCGATATCTCGAGTTGGGTGTAGGCAAGCAGGCGACCTTCAATGCGGTCAGAGCGGGCTACAAGGTCGGGGTAGAGGCTCCTTGGGGAAACGTTGAGGGATTTCGTGTGGAGGTAGGTGCGGGCATCCGTAAGCTGTCGACCGACGAATTCTTCTCCCAGTACCCTGATCCGGTGCCGCCTCAGTTGCAGTTCGAAGTGGTATTCATCGATGCGGATCACTCCTATCTCCAGACGCTGCGGGACTACAATAACGCGGTGTCATGTTGTCCTGACGGCGTGATCTTCCTGCATGATATGGTGCCGCCCGAGGCGAAGTTTGCAACGCCCCAGTTTTGTGGCGATAGCTTCAAGCTGCTCTATGGGCTCTTGATGCGGGGCCGCAGGCGGCATCTAAAGGTGTTGGACGATGGAGGGGCGTCGATGGGATTTACTGCAGTGCTGCAGCCGAGACCCATTCTCGATCCAGATCCCTCCTGGGGAGACCTGACATACGAAGAGTTCTTTCGGATCGGCGTGGAGATGGAGCAACTGCCCCTCGTCTCCGAAAAGCAAATGATTAAGGCGCTGCAATGAGAGGGCTTTCGGTTGTGGTTCCCGTTGGGCCAGAGCAGCATCACAGGAAATATCTGGAGGAGTGTCTGACAAGCATAGACCGTCAGTCCGTGCTTCCCAGCGAGGTTCTCCTCGTTGACGACATGGCGGGCCTGCCTGATATTGTCGGAGATTTCAAAGGATATGCAACCCGCATTTGGGGGGCTCCCTGGAGACTAGGAGTTTCTGCGGCGTTTAACTGTGGTGTTGCTCTGGCGGAACAGGAACTGGTGCTCATGCTCGGGGCCGACGATTGGCTCGAACCGGAGTGCGTGGAAAAGTGCCTCCGCCGTTACGCAGAGGTAAACGAACCTCTGGGCTATTACAGCCTCACCGTAAAGTATCACTGGGAAGGGGTTGAGCCCGTCAATGTGGAGGCGGGGGATATTCAGACCTCTCCCTGCGGCGCGGCGATGGTGACAAAGGCGCTCTGGCGGCATACGGGCGGCTTTCCGTTCGAGGCCGGAACCTCGGGTGATGGGGCTCTGGTGTCAATCCTAATAGCTCACAAGAAGGCTGGCAAATTGTTCGCCGTGGCGGAGGGGGAGCCGCTCTATAATTACCGAGCCTGGCCTGGCTCGGATACTGAGGTGCACAGGAGTTGGATCTTCGAGGGCCAGTCGCCTATTGAGCTGATGCGGCATGGCATTACTGCGAACTGGAAGCAGCCTGCCTGGGGGCGGTATTCGTGATCACGTTGGAGGGCCATCGCTACATCGAGTTTATGCAGCCCGATCCAGAGGTGGCGCGGGCGGCGGCGCGATCGGCACTATACGACATGGCCCCAGGAGCCTTTGATCGTTACGAGAATCCCTTCGAGCAGAAGTGGGCGTTGTGCGACAAGTTCCAGCACACCGATGCCATCGGCGATATGTTCAATTATCTGGAGCTGCTGATAACCCAGGCCTCCGAGACCTTCGGGTTGTGGCTTCAACCCGACTGGACTCGGCACTACGCAGGCCTCTTTAAGTATCAGGAGGGGGACAAGCTAGATGTCCACGTCGACGCGGGCATACATCCTAAGTCCCCGAGCCTGAGAAAGCACGTAACGGCTCTCCTATACCTAGGCGATGCCGGAGGCCCGCTGGAGTTTTGGGCGGGCAGGAATTGCACTGAGGAGCCTTGGCCAGGCGAGCCCAACCTGGCCTTTTGCTGCGCCCAAATTCATCCGACTAACGGTAAAGTGGTGCTGTTCGAGAACAACGATTTCGCTTGGCACGGGGTGCGGGCCTACCACGGAGAAGAAACGCGCATGGTGGCCACGGTCTCCTTCCTCAGCGACCGTCTTGATGCTTTCAAGAACCGCCGCCAGCGAGCCTTCTTCGTGCCGCGACCGGACGAGAAGTGGTCTCCCGAGGTCTGGGCGCTGCGGGATCAACGAGCCCATTCGACCCTGCACAAGGGAGTCTACAGAACGGGAGTGCGGGTGTGATCTCTCATCGCGAATTCGTTGAGCCAGGCACTAATTGGGAAGGCCCTGCCGCCGACGGCAGCGAGGCTTTCCACATGCTGACGCAGCAAGGGTTGCTGCCTCGCCATTGCCTTCTGGACTTCGGCTGTGGAGCGCTTAGGGTTGGCAGATGGCTGATCCCGTTCCTAAATAAGGGGAATTATTTCGGGATCGAACCGAACCTGTGGCTCGTTGAGATGGCGCGGTTGGAGGAGATGAGCGAGGAAGCCTTTGCAGCCAAGCGCCCAACCTTCGACGGTAACGAAGATTTTCGTCTCGACGTCTTCGACCGGCGCTTTGACTACGTGCTGATCTCAGACATCTTTATGCATGCCGCCGATCACCAGATCGACACCATCTTAGAGGGTGTCTCCCAGGTGCTGGAACCAGGAGGAGTCTGCATCTTGGACATGCTCGTCGACTCCAAATCCTCTCCTCATTGGTGGACGTGGTGGGTCTATCCTCACGTTATCAAACACCAAGTATCCTGTCTGCAAAAGAATGGATTGCGGTGTGCCGAGGTTGGAGCTACCGAGCGGCAGTATCATACCGTAGTGTGGTTCAGGCTGGAAAAATGATTGTCGTTATGCTGCTGACTTACAACCGGATGCGCGAGGCCAAGCTCACGCTCGAATCTGCGGCTCAAAACCTCCGAGCGGATGAAGAGATATGGTTGCACATCGCCGACGATGGCTCCTCGCAGGAGTATCGAGACGAGCTGCTCGAGTTAGCCCGCTCGGTATTTGGCAGCAATGTGAGCATCACGAATAGCGGTCGTGGTGGCTACGGAGGAAACTACAATAAGGCGACTCAGGTCATCCACCACACGACCGATATCGTCCTGCCTCTCGAAGATGATTGGCAGCTGAAGCGGGAACTAGACCTGGCCCCCATTGCGCGGGTGCTGCGGGAAGGGCATTTCAGGTCTGTCCGTTTGGGCTATATCGGATACACAGACGAGCTGCGGGCTACCCTGCGTTGGCACGAGAATCTCCACTGGCTGGAGTTCCACCCTAGCAGCCCAGAGAAGCACATCTGGACTGGCGGGCCGCGCCTTGAGACTGTGGCCTTTCAGCGTTCGCTTGGCCCCTGGCCCGAGCGCATGGAGCAAGGCCAGACCGAGTTGGAGGTCTGCGGGCGCGAGGAAGCTAAGGTGGGCATTGCTTGGCCGATAGACCTCATCCCTGCCAGGGGAGATGCCTTTGTGCATATCGGCACTTACAAGGCGGGTTTCAACCCCGACCTGGAAGCGCAGCCTGTCAAGGGCAGCGTTCCTGCACAGGCGGTGCAGCCATGAGATTGGCCTGGGCGGACGTGCCCTGGTGGAATGGCTACCAGACCCTTATCGTGGAGGAGCCTCCGAAGCAGCCGGATCTGACGGGCCTGACGCTATTACAGGGATGGATCGGCGAGGTGAAGCCTCTTCACTATGTCCCTGTGCCGTTTAGAGAATTCTTGGGGATTCCCCCGTTGCGTCACTACCCCCATGAGCGCTGGCAGATGTGCATCAATGGCCAGGATCTGAGCGGTAAAACCTTCCTGGATGTGGGTTGCAACGTGGGCTATTATGCTTTCCTGGCTGCAGCTGCTGGGGCCAGGTGCGTTGGTATAGAGACTGATCCCAAGGCCTCTCGCGTTATGCGAGAAATCTCGGAGCTGTACGGTCTGGCCGACCGGATAAAGGTCATCAACGCTCCTTTCGTGGCGAGCCACCTGACGGAATTCAGGCCGGATGTTGTGTTCGCTTTCTCGGTGCTTCCTTACATCGGGCAGCAGGATCAGGCGAAGTTGCGAGGCCTCCTCTCCGTCATGGCCGAGGCCGTGCCGGTCTCCTATATCGAGATGGGAGATGGGGGATCTGAGATGGATTGGTGCAAGGGGGACGCTCAGTTCTGGCAGCTGTTCCGCGAGAGCGGATTCCGCAGCGTCGATAATCTTGGCAACATTGAGTCCTCCCATACAGGAACGAGAAGGACTCTCTGGAGGTGCCAAGGTGGTGGCTGATCTACAGTCCCCGCCTTGGGTTTTTGTGGGGAACTCAACCCAGTCTAAGTGCTATCGTAACGGCGAGGGCAAGCTCATCAAACACTTCCGAGGGGGGCGAAGGGAGTCCATCGTCAGGGAGTGGGAATTCCTGCGAGCGCTGGAATCGTTGCCCTATTTTCCAACGTGTTACGAGCTCGGGGAAGACTACATCATGATGGAGGACTTTGGCAACACAGAACCTCTCACGGATTTAGGGGTGGCCATGCTGCATGGCCTGAAAGTTCTGGAGGCGCTTACGGCGGCGGGGATTCGCCACAATGATTTGGCCAATCAGAATCTCATTATGCGGGCTAACATTCCTCATATCATTGACTTCGGGCGCTCTCAGAAGCTGGCCGATCCTCCGACGCCTGGCTACTTTCCGGACAGCTATCTTCTGGTCACTCTGGCCGGATTGTATGCAAGAGAGACGGGCCGTCGTGAGTAGGCCACCGATCACGGTCGTCCTCAGCACCTGGGCTCCGGAAGGAAACGTGGGGAAACTGAGGATGATATCGGCTAAGAGAGCAGTGGAATCGTACAACGAATTCCTGCGATATGAGGGAGATTTGCGCCTGCACTTTGCGGATGATGGCTCTCAGCAGAATGGCTATCCTCGGAGCTACAGGCCGTTCTACAACACCAGATTCGGCGAGCCCACTTTCACTAGGCAGGAGCGGCACGGAGTTGGGGCGTCTATCAACGCGGGCTTTCAGCAGGCCTTCGGCGAGGGCGGGCTGGCGATGTACCAGCAGGACGACTGGGCGCTAACGGCTCCTCTAGATCTCACACCCTGGGTAGATATCGTGACGGCGCAGCCTTCCATTGGCATGATGCGTTTGGGGCCACCTCATCCCTGGCTGACGGGGGAGATTGCCCACACCTTGCAGGGCTGGTATATGCTGCTCGATCGCCACCATTACGCCTTCGGGATGAGGCCTGCGCTTTACTGGCCCAGCTTCTTCGAGGCTTACGGGCCGTTCGCCGAGGACGTGAACGCCTTCGACTGCGAGCGCCAGTACGCTGAGAATTTCTGCATTGCCAAAGGCCCTGATATAGCCTATGCCCTCCCTTATCCCTGGGAGAATGTGGGGAGAGTAGAAGTGGGAGATGTGGTGCCAAATGGAGCCTGAAATCATCGCGGCCATGGGGACGGTTATCGTGGCGATGGCAGCGGCAATTGGGAAGCTGCTGTTGGACACTCGGCACAACAACGTGCCGAGGGACAACCATCACAGCAACCCTGGGCCGGTGGATCTGACGACCACTAAGCTGGGGGATATGTCCGCTGCCTGGTACGAGGAGAAGCACAAGGAAATTCTGAAGGCACTCAAGAATCTGACCGAAGCGGTCAAAGGGAAACCAGCATGAGGATCTTTATAAATCCTATGTTCAGTGAAGAGGACAAGGCCGACGGCGGGGTCAGGCGAGTTGTGGAGGCCCAAATCCAGCACTTGCCCAGCTACGGTTGGGAGGTGGTTGCATCGCCTGACTCCGCCGATATCCTCGCCAGCCATATCATCCTCAGCTCCCAGTTAGACCGCATGCACGACAAGCCTCTTGTGCTGCATAATCATGGCCTTTACTGGCACGAATTCGAATGGCCCGATTGGTGCCATAAGGTGAACAAGGAGATCATGAAGGCCATGCGGCGGGCAGATGCAATCACTTCACCTAGCGATTGGGTCGCTCAAGCGGTAAGGCGCAACTCGCTGCGCAAAGTTAGCGTCATCGGGCATGGTGTCAACCTTGAAGAATGGCTTCCTGCCCAGAACAAGGGTTACGTGCTCTGGAACAAAACGCGTCTAGATCCTGTCTGCACGAATGAGGCCATGAACGAGCTGGCGCGGCTAGCCCCAGATGTTCCCTTCGAGGCGACTCTGGCGGATGAGCGTCTGCCGAATATGAAAGTGACCGGAGTCCTGCCTTACAAGGAGGCCAAACATCACGTGGCCGAGGCAGGGGTCTATTTCTGCGAGGCACGAGAGACGTTCGGCATCGGGACTCTGGAGGCAATGGCTTCGAGTGTACCCGTCCTGGGTTGGCGTTGGGGAGGCCAGGAAGACATTGTCGAGCACCAGTTGACCGGCTACCTGGCCGAGCCCTACGATTACGAAGACCTTCTGCGAGGGCTGCGTTACTGTCTGGAACATCGTGAGGAGATGGGCCGCAACGCCCGTAAGGTGGTGGAGGATCGCTATCAGTGGAAGGATGTCATCGGGCAGTACGCCACTCTTTACGAGACCGTGCTGAAGGAGAGCAAAAAGACTCGGCCAAAAGTGTCAGTTGTTGTTCCCGCTTACAACTTAGCCCAGTATCTGCCTGCGACCCTGGATGCGGTGAAGGCGCAGACCGAGCAGGACTGGGAGTGCATTATCGTCGACGATGCCTCTCCCGACGATACGGCGAAGATCGCTCGCCGCTATCGCAAGGAAGATAAGCGGTTCCGGTTGGTGCGAAACAAGGAGAACAAATACCTGGCCGGTTCGCTGAACGCGGGGATCTCGAAGGCCAAGGGAAAGTTCATCCTGCCCCTGGACGCAGACAACCTGATCGCGCCGAGGACGTTGGAGCTCCTGTCCGAAAAGTTGCACACCAACCGTAACCTCCATATCACCTACGGCAGCGTTCTGTTCGTAGACGAGGACGGAATCACGCCTACGATTTATCAGGGCAATGAAAACAATCCTGGCCACTCGGGTTGGCCTCCTCCCTTCCGTGCAGAGTGGCAGGTGACCGCTCACGCGACCGATGGACGTCCGGCCAATCTCGTGCCTTCCACCGCGATGTTCCGCCGCGAAGTTTGGGAGTTGATAGGCGGCTACCGGCGACGTTATCGAACGGCTGAGGATGCCGATTTCTGGACGCGGGCCACGAGCTACGGCTTTGTGGCCAAGAAGGTTACAGACCAGGACACTCTGATTTATCGCAATCGCAACGACTCGATGAGCCGAGTGGAGGAGCTGCACGACTGGCAACGCTGGCTGCCCTGGTCGCAGGATTTGGCCCTCCCGCCAGCGGCCCTTGCATCGACCCAAGCTCCACCAGTGCCAAGCCACAGCCCGCCGTTAATTTCTGTCATCATTCCTGTCGGCCCAGACCACACGGAGCTCGTAATCGACGCGTTGGATAGTGTCGACTCCCAGAACCTTAGGGATTGGGAGTGCATCGTGGTGAACGACAGCGGGAAGCCTCTTCCCTGGCTACCTTCCTGGGCTCGGCTGGTAACAACCCCTGGCGAATTGGGTGTAGCGGCTGCCAGAAATATAGGGATAGAGCGGGCGAGGGCTCCCCTTTTCTTGCCGCTGGATGCAGACGATACGCTGGAGGCGCTGGCCCTGTCGACTCTCTGGTCTATGCAGCGCGATCTCGGCGGGTACGTGTATCCCGATTTCTACGAACTCTGGACAGGCAAGGAGGCCACGGTCTGGAAGGTCTCTGAATACAATGGCTATAAGCTGATGTCCGAGGGCTGCCTGCATGCAGTTACTGCTTTGTATCGCAAGGCGGATTGGGAAAGTGTGGGCGGTTTCGATGAGAAGTTGAGTGCCTGGGAGGACTGGGATTTTCAGCTAGCCCTGTGCGAGATCGGAGTCTGTGGGACTCGGGCTCCCTGGCCGTTATTCACTTACCGAAAAGATACTGGCATCCGACGAGAACAAAACTACGCCGAGTACGAGACCTCCCGCGAGGGGATATACTCCAAGTGGCGAGAATTCTACGAAGGGAGAAAAGAGCTGATGGGTTGCAGTAGGTGCCCAGGAGGGGGTGGCGGCAAAGCCTCAACTATGCAGCAGCAATTGAGGGCCGCGACAGCTACTCCTGCTAGCCTGCCCCAAAATGGCTCCTCTGAGGATTATGTCGTCTTGTGGTACGTGGGCACGATGCAGGGGACTCGAACCTTTCGGCCTCCGTCGGGAAATACCTACACCTTCTCGGCCTTACCTTCGGGCAAGGAGAAGTTTGTCCATAAGGGTGATGTAGAATTTTTCTTGGCTCGGCCAGACTTCAAGGTGAGGGAAACTATACCAGCGTGATAGAAGAGGCCCTTCTCATTGGTCTAGCTGCTTGGCGGCTGGCCGCATTGCTCTCTTACGAGCGCGGCCCGTTCAACGTATTCCTTCGCCTCCGCCAGCTCCTAGGATTCGACCACGACGAGAGCGGCGAGCCTGTGGCGTGGCCCAGTAACTTCCTCGCGCAGGCGCTCTCGTGCGTGTGGTGCCTGGGCCTTTACATGGCTGTTCTGGTCTGGGGAATCTGGGAGTTGGCAGATCCCAAGGTGGTGATAGTGATCGCGGCTTCAAGCATTTTGGTGGCACTAGAAAAGTGGAACCATGGCTAGGTCAGAGATAAGGCCGAAGCTGCCTCTCGACACATGGGCTCAGATCATGGGGCTCAATCCCCTGCACTTCAACGGCGTCTTTATAGCGGATAATCCTCCCGCTGTCTGCGAGCAGCCCTGGCTTCAATTCGCCTGGCAAACGGCAGATCGTGTGGGCCGCGAGGAGCTCTCTCGGGCCATTGCCCAGGCCGAGGCGGATATAGAGAAGCACCTCAACTACCGTCTCATTCCCACCTGGGAGGAAGACGAGTGGCATCAGACTATTAGGCCGGTTCGGAACGAGCTCTTCAACCTAACGAGCACGGACATACGCGCCTTTGCCCAGGCTGTCAAAGCGGATTGGGGGCATATGGTAACGGGCGGGGTACGGGCAAATACACTTATAGCGGCGGCGTCTGCCGTCACTTATTCCGATCCGGATAACGACACCTACGACGAACTGGCTACCGTCACGGCGACGGTAACGGCAGGGCAAGATCCTTGTGAGATTAGGATCTACTTTCCCGTGACAAATCCCATGGTGCGTACAGGTGGAGAAGACCAGTGGGAGATTAGGCCGATAGAAGTAACCATCGTGGGCACTACCGCTACCATCCTATTCCGACGAGAGCAGGCCGTTCTTCCCGAGTTTCAACTGGACATTGTTCCGCCTGAAGACGACTCCCATCTGAGGGGCGTGGAGGGCAACGAGGATGCCAACTTCTTGGCAACGGTGGATGTCTATCGCGTCTCCAACGATCCCCAAACTCAGGTGACTATGATGTGGGAAGGGTTGGGGATAGGTTGCAATTCCTGCAACGGAACGGGTTGCAATCAATGCGAATATTCAACTCAGAATGGCTGCTTTACGGCGCGGGGGGACATCAAGCAGAGTCTTATAGGCTACCGACCAGCCTTGTGGAACAGCACAACCCTGGTCTTCGATGCGGCGGCGTTAGCCGTGGCTAGACAGCCGGACATCGTCCGTCTCTGGTACTACGCAGGCCTGCGCGAAAAAGGGCTCAGTTGCCCTAGAAACGTGATGGCGGGGGAATGGGCCAGGACGGTGGCCTACTACGCTGCTTCTCTTCTGGATCGGCAGGTTTGTGCCTGCGAGAACGTCCATGTGAATGTGGAATACTGGCAGGAAGATCGGGCCATCCGAGGGACGCAGGGGTTGAATACCCCCACCAAAATACTGGACAACCCTTTCGGCACCAGGCGCGGGGCCATCTATGCCTGGGAACAAGTGAAAGGCGCAGGGGCGGCGATAGGGCAGGCGGTGATGCCGGTATGAATCAGTCATCTTACGTCGACGAGCAAGGGCGTTACCATGCAGTCTTGCTGCCCAACGGAACGAACGAAAAGGATGCCGCCAAAGGCCTCCCGCTGGGGCCTCCTTCTTTGGAGTCTCTGGGTCTCCCCGAGGAAGTGGAGACAAGGCTGCACAATGAGCTTTTCGCTCGGAAGCTATTTACAGGAAAAGACGTTCGGAAGCGAAGGATTGATGTATTTGGAGCTCTTCAAGCTGCTCTCAAAGTTGATATCGAGAAAGTAGTTCAGATCTATCTGGTACAGGAGGTAACGAGCGATGTGCGAAATCCAGGTTTTCCGCCGATAGTGCAGCCAGAAGCACCGGCAAGAAGAAAGCGACCGAGAAGGACAAGGAGGTGATATGGGGAAAAGAGTGAGAACACCGTTTACACGAGTGTTCACCATTGAGGACAGGGCTGGGCCAGCGCAGTCGCCGGTCTACCAGGGGCAGGCCCGAGCGATGGGGCCGTCCTGGGATCTGGGGGATCGGACTCCGATCCGAGAGCCAGACCCCGATAGGTATGGGGCCTTTATCATCGTCGATGCCATTAAGGGGGAGCGGGGGCTTCCCACTCTGAGCATCGAGGCCCGCTACCAGTTCACCATCTCGGAGTTCCTGCGGATCGCCCGCCGCAGCTGCCCGCTAGATGCGCAGGTGCATATAGGCGAGTGCCAAGACCCGCGTGACTTCAACGGCGGCTGGGACAAGATTCTTGTCCTCGAGAACGCGGACATCTCCACATGGAGTGCAGGCGAACTCGGCGCTTTGGAGCAGGGTGAGGATGCGGTCGTCAACGAGACGATCGACCTAAACGCCTTCGATCTCTATGAGATCAAGCAGATCCTGTTTAGCGAGCTCGCTGCAACACAGGTGGCTGGAAACGTCATCGACGTGGTCATCTGCGACTCGGTGCAGTGCGGTGTCTGCGGCATTCCCTCGACGGGCTGCCAGACCTTCTTCGCTCTCACCGAGGGGCAGGTTGGTTCTCCTGGGCTGCCTGCCGAGATCATCTTCAGCGAGGATGCTGGGGTGACCATCGGGGAGACCAACGTCTCAACGCTGGCGGTGACCGATGACCCAACCGCACTGGCCTGTGCAGGGATTAACCTCGTGGTTATCTCCAACGATGGGTGTGCCACGGCTGGCATCAACTACGCACCCATCGCGGATATCCTGGACGGAACCGAGCTGTGGACAGCAGTAGTGACGGGCCTGGTTTGCCCCAACGGTGAGCCGAACGCCATCTTCACAATCGGATCGGCGTTCGTCTGGATCGTCGGCGATGGTGGGCACGTCTACTTCTCCTCCGATATCACGGGTGGAGTCACTGTCCAGAACGCTGGCATTGCCACGACCGAGGATCTCCAGGCCATTCATGGCTGGGATGAGAACAACGTGGTGGCAGTCGGCAACAACAACGCGGTTATCTTCACGACCGACGGCGAGAACTGGGGCAGCGTGACCGGCCCGAACCCAGCCACTGTGCTGAACACGATCTGGATGCGCAGCGCGGTGGAGTGGTTCGTTGGCGATGCCGGAGGCCAGCTCTGGTACACCAGGGACTCGGGTCTCACTTGGACGGAGAAGACCTTCCCTGGTTCCGGCACAGGCAACGTCCGCTACGTCTCTTTCGCCACACCGACAGTGGGCTACATGGCCCACGACACAGCCCTGACTGCAGGGCGGATTCTGAGGACGATCGACGGAGGCAACTCCTGGTACGTCCTGCCAGAAGGCACCACTACCCTTCCGGCCAACGACCGCATCAACGCGATCGCAGTCAGTGGGGAATGCCCCAACGACCTGTACGCAGGTGGGTTGGCTGACAACGCCACGGACGGCTTCTTGGTGAAGGGAGCCTAATAGGAGAGGAGCACATCAATGCCCGCTAGGAAAAAGGCTCCCCCGAAAGAGCCAGAATCTCCAGCGTTCTCGGCTGCGGTAGATGCCGTTGCCGAGGGCGGATCAAAGGGTCTGAAGGACACAGTGACCCTGGCCAATGGGGTCGTGTTGGCGGTGAAGCCGGTTCCTCCGCTGCTCATCCGTAAGGCCGTGGGCAAAATCAAACGTCCTACCGTGCCTCGGGCCGTTCTCGACAAGGGGCGGGAGGAGGACAACCCTGGCGATCCCGAATACAACGCGGCCATGGATGAATATGCACAGTTGACTTTCGATGCTGGGGCTAACGTGATGTTGGCAGCAGGAACGAGGCTGCTGTCCGTTCCGGAGGGTATAGACAAGCCCGAGGATGACGGTTGGCTGGAGATTCTGGCGGCGGCGGATTTCGAACCCGATCTGAAGAACGCCACCAGCCGGTATCTCTCCTGGCTGAGTTACTACGCCATCAGCAGTGAGAGGGATGTGGTTGACGTTGTGATGGCCGTGACGAAGCTCAGTGGCGTCCCCGAAAGCGAGGTGGCCAAGGCCGTGGAAACCTTTCGGGGTGGAGAGGCACGGGGAGCCGATAACGGCGTACCGGCTAAAGACTCTTGAGACGGGGATCACATTAGAGCGTGGCTTTGGCGGGCTCGTACCGGAAATAGAAGAGCGGCGGGCGGCTCGGTTCTCGGGCTATGAATGGCAAGCCTGGGGCCAGCTTCTGGTTGAGGAGAGGGTAGATTGCGTCGCCTATAGCCGCATTGTAAGGGCCATCGAAGCCAACGAGGAGGATGCACGGGAGAAGGACGCTAGGCGCAAGGCGCATAGCAAAGGCAAAAAGTAAGTGGCCAGTTTTCAAGACCTAGGCGTCCGAGCAATAGTCAAGGATATTGGCAAATTCCTTGGCGATGTTGGCCGTATGAACTCGGCGGTCAAGACCGCAGGCCAGAATATGCAGCGCGTCGGGCGGGGGATGACGCAGGCCGGAACCGCCCTAACAGCAGGCCTCACGCTTCCGATCGTTGCCATCGGAGGTGGGGCGATTAAGATGGCCTCCGATTTCGAGACTGCCTTCACGGAGGTCACTACCCTCTTCGATCTCCCCAAGGAACAGGTAAACACGCTTCGAGAGGACGTCTTAGCGCTCTCCAAGACAATGGGCATCGACCCCGTCGAGTCGGCGAAGGCGATGTACCAGGCTATCTCTGCCGGTGTCCCTGCCGCAAACGTCATTGGCTTCCTAAACGAGAACGTGAAGCTGGCCGTGGGCGGCGTGTCCGATCTCGAGACAGTGGTCGACGTCACGACAACCGTGATGAACGCCTGGGGCAAGACCACAGAGGATATAACCGACATCCAGGACTCCCTCTTCCTGGCGGTGCGACAAGGTAAGACGACCGTCGGAGAGCTCGGCCAGTCGTTCTTCCAAGTGGCTCCTGTGGCAGCGGCCTTCAACCTTAAAATCGACGAGGTAAACGCTGTCCTGGCAACCCTTGCCCTGAACGGTACTCCGACCGCCGAAGCGTTCACCCAGATCCGTTCGGCGATCGTTTCGTTGGGAGCTCCGACGATTCGCCAGCGGAAACGTCTGGATGAGATGGGCATTTCCTTTAGCGAAGCGGAGTTTGCGGAACGGGGATTCATTTCCATTGCGCGTGAGCTCTTCGAGGCCACGGGCGGCAACAAGGAACAGCTGCGTAAACTGCTGGGCTCGATCGAGGCCGTCAACGCTGTTCTGGTGATTGGTGGCCAGGGCTACGAGACCGCGACGAGATTCCTGGGAGAGTACGAGACCAAGGCGGGGAAGGCTGAGGAGGCGTTCGATAAAATGAACGCGACCTTCGGCAGGCAGGTCACCCTCCTAAAAACGGAGCTGAAGGTGGCCTTCATTAAGCTGGGGGCGGCGCTGATCCCGATAGCGCGGGCTGTGTTGAAGGCCTTCAGGGTTTTCTTGAAAATCATGGATCAGGTGATAACGGTATTCACCAAACTCCCCAAGCCTTTGCAGATCGCCATCGTTGCCTTCTTCGCGCTCCTTGCGGCTCTGGGGCCAGTGCTGCTTATCCTGGGAACGCTGCTCACGGCGATGGGAGCCTTCGTCTTTCTGATGCCTTCGCTGTCTACAGCGATTCTGTTTGTCGCCGTAGCGTTCGCGGCGGCGATTCCGTTCATCGTAGGCTTTATAGGCGTCATGTTGCTAGCGGCTGGGATCGCTTCGATCATCATCACAAACTGGGAGCCTCTCACCAAGTTCTTTGGCGATACCCTGCCTGAGGCTTTCGAAGCAGGGGCCAGCGTGATAGAGGGAGCCTTTGATGGCATCGGCAGGCAGCTAGCAAGCTTCGCCGCCAGTGCGATTAGGCTCGGGGCCAACATCATCATTGCCGTTGGTAAGGGCATAGCGGGAGCGGCCCAAGGGTTGTTCAATATCATCGCCAAGGTGGTAGTGGGAATTATCACGCTGCTCAATCCGGCGAACTGGGTCGTCGGCAGCTCAATGGATGAGGCATATGCTGCAGCAGGGGAGTCTGCTGTTCGGTCAATGGTGATCTCTGAAAAAGACGAATTCGAGCGCCTTTCGAAGTTCCTGACAGACGCGGTCGTTGAGCCCATCGAAGAAGCCATGGAGGAAACTGAGGAGGTTGCGGAGGAAGGCGGAGAGGCGGCTGGCAACGCCTTCCTTAGTGCGCTAGAGGACATCGTCACCCGCTCCATGGGAGCCGTCACCAGTGCGCTTGCAGCGCCGTTGGAAGCCATGCGGGGCGTCGTTCAATCCCTCGCCTCAGAGCTGCAGCGGCTGGCCGGATTGCCCAGTGTCGAGAGTGCTGAGGAGGCTTTGGAGCGGGCTCAGCTGGGGGTGCAAGAGGCGGCTCTGCGACCGGCTCTGCGAGCGGCCAGGGAAGCCAGAGACCGCATTCGCGATATCGATGACGAGGTCGATGCGCTTGTTGAGAAGCGCGAGGAGCTGATCCGCCTAGCCCAGGGCCACACGGCAGAATCCGACGCGGTCGACGACGAGATCCGCTCTCTTGTTAAGGAGAAGGAGGCTCTGGATGCCTCGGCCAAGAAGACCGAGGATCAGGCTGATGCCATCCAGATGCAGATAGCTGCCCTCAATGATCTGGCAGCCTCGCGCGAGGCCGAGCGAGCGGTCGCGGTTGCGCGGGCGCAGATAGCCGACAAAACCCTTGCCACAGACCAGGAGATCATCGTGGCGCTGGGTCGCATGGAGCCTATCATCAGGGAGGTCACCAGCGCGATAAACGCGCAGGTAGGCGATCTCCAGACTAGGTTCATTCCCGCCTGGGAAGACGCGGCGTCAGCCATAGCAGGGGCTGGCGGAGGCGGTGCGGTAGGTGCTCCCGAAGTAGGCGACCTTGGCGAGATCGATTTCAGCGAGATTAACCAGGCTCTAACGGATGCGCTTGCGGATATCGAGAGCCCTTTGGAAAACATGATTACGGACATCGAAAAATTCTTCAAGAAGGTCGGGCCTACACTGGCCTTCATCGGCCTAGGCATTTTGTTTGGCCTGTTCTTTAGCTGGAACATCGGCCTGCCTATTATAATCGGCGCGGTGATCGGACTCCTCATCATAACGTTCAAGGATGAAATCAACAGCGCTTTTAGCGCCATCGCCGAGTTTATCACTGGTGCCCTAGGCACAATTTCTGGAGCGTTCAGCAACCTGCCTCGCAGGATCGAAGAGGTGATTGGATCCATCGTCGACGTTCTCCTGTTTCCGTTTAAGACGGCGAAGAATCTCCTGATCGGAGACCCGCTGGTGGGCGATATCATCGCGGGCATCGTAGCCTTCTTCTTCGGTCTGCCCCTACAGATTGTCGAGGCGCTTATATCCCTGGTGCCGAAGCTGCTCGAGGTCTGGATAGGGGTGCAGCTGGCGGTTATCGGATTCATCGTGGGCCTGATAGGTGACATCGTGGGCCTGTTCATCGGGCTGCCAGGCGCGATTCTGGAAGGGATCACAGGCGCAATAGGGCCACTGCTTGGCTTCTTCGCAGGTCTGCCAGGCATGCTGCTCGGGGCTATCGGGGACATCGCAGGTTCGTTCTTTAGCCTCGGCGCGGACATAATTGGCGGTCTCGTCAGCGGCATTACCAGCATTGATATCGGCGGTGTCGTTAGCGGTCTGGCAGGGGAGCTCACCGGAGCCGTTGACGATCTCACCGGAGGTGTGGCTGGGGACATTGTTGGCGGGCTCAAGAGTTTGTCCCCCTTCGCACATGGCGCTTTCGAGATTCCTGGGGCCGGTGGAGCAGACAGTGTGCCTGGCCTTCTAACCCCTGGCGAGATGGTCGTTCCCAGAGGCCTGGCCGAGATGATCCGATCCCAGGTGGGCTCCTTCCAGGGTCTGGCTGATCTGGTTAGTGGGCGTAGCGGAGGGTCTGCGGCGCTGGCCGGTGTCATGGGCGCGACCGGAATGCGGGATCAGCTAGAGGCCATGCCTGCCCGTTCCTCCGTCGCCTCGACGGTCTCCGTAAACGCTCCGATATCGGTGACTATTCAGGCTCGGAGTTGGGAAGAAATCCGTCGGCTGGTTACGAGTGAAGTGGATACCGCTTTGGAAGACGCCCGTCGGGAGACCGTTCGCGCAGGGGCAGAAATAGGTGGAGGGATTCTGTAATGCCTTTTCCTTGGTCTAGTTTTGGAGCCTTCAAATTCCAGCGCCGTGAACAGGTTCTTCACGACACCGATAGCGGCTGGTCTCGTACCCCTGCGATATCGCAGCAACGGCCTCTGGGATCAGCCATTGACAGCATCGTCACATTGGCGGTTGGGTCGGCTGTGCGCACCTTCGAGTGCTACCTCACGCCAGCGCGGTTTATAACTCTGGAGGCGTTGGTTAATACGTCGGCGCTATTCACGGATTGGGATCGGCCAACGCCAGACAGCAGGCAGGCTTTCCTACGCAGGGTGAGCCAGGTGCGCCGGACGGATGTGCTGGTTCGCAGCAGTAATGGAGTGACGCCTAACTCTATTCGGGCGCGGGTAGAGCTCGTCTCCCAGTAGATGCCCACTGTAGAAGAGCTCTACACAACGGTCGACGCGAAGACCGCGACAATGCGGGTCGTGATAAACAATGTCGTCCTCGGTCAAGTGCTGGGGGTTGACTGGAACTTCGCTATTGGCACGGTGCCGACGGCTACTGTCCACGTCCCCTTTCCGGCACCGACTGTCGCGGTTTACTTTAGGGATATCTCTATCGACGTTGGCTTCAACGGTGTCATGCAGCGGGTGTTCACCGGCAAAGTCCTCAACGTTTCCAACTCGGAGAGGGAGACCCTAATCGAGTGCGTCGGCCTGTCGCTGTTCCTGGATCGCCCGAGCGAGGATGCGGCGGTGAGTATCAACAACATAACCAACATCGCGGCTATCCAGGCCGTCTTCGCAGCTGCAGGCATTGACAATTTCACCATCTCTATCCCCTCGAGAACGCTCGGTTCCAACGTATCATCGCTCCTCGAATTCCAGAGCTTCTCGGAGGCGATCACGAAGATAGCCGAGATCGATGGGGGGCGCTGGTCGGAGCTGCCGACGGGGACAATACGGGTCTTCGTTGCCGACCCCATCCCCCAGGTCGGCGTGGCCCGAACCTACTTCACGATGAACCTGACCGGCCTCGTTGAGAGCTACCCCAGTGATCTGACGGCCTCAGATGGACGTCCTCGGATTCGGACGATCCGCAGGCAGGAGAAAATTCAGCTCGTGAAGAACAGGATTCACGTGCGCGGGGCCACCGTGACCGAGGAGATCGCCCCAGGCGTGACCTCTACTCACGATATCGAGGATACGGAGAGCGCGGCCTCCCTCTTTGTGTTAGCTCCTGATGGCACGCAGGGCTTCAACGACATGGTTTTCAGCAACGATCTGGTGGACACCGAGGCCATGGCCGATGAAGTGTCGATACGGCTCCTCTCCCTCCACAATCGTCCGAAGGTGGAGCTCGCGTTGACGATCGAAGGAGACCCTTTAAGGCAACTCGGCGACAGCATCCGTGTGGAGGATGAGAAATATTCTGGCGCGACAGCGCAATGGTTCTTGGAATCGTATAGCAGTAAGCTGAGCCAGCGGGATTTCAGCACCTCGTTGCGTCTTCTCGGGCAGGGGGCGTCAACCGATATCGACCCTGTGGCGCAGTTTACCTGGCGGGTTATGCACATCGTCTTCGACGATCTGCTCTACGCGATAATAACCTTCGATGGCTCGGTGAGCTTCGACCCAGACGGAGCGCTCGCGAGCTTCGCCTGGTCAGACAACCAGGGGCCAGCCCTGATCTCCGGAACTGATCAGATCGTGACTTCCTGCAAAGTCGATCCGGCGACGGATATCGCAACGCCCTGGCGCGTGACCCTAACGGTCACAGACAATGACGGGAACACTGATGCCATCACCCACGAGATCGATGTCGCTCTCTGCCAGAAGCCTGAAGTATCCGAGGTCTTCATCCCCACAATCTATGCCGCTTTCGATTCCCATTATTCGGGATCGTCGGATGGTGCTCAGACATGGTATGACCGCGCAGGCACAGGCGTAATCAGCGTGGCGGCTCACCCGTTGATCCAAGGAATTGTCGTCTTCGGACGAAGCGACGGTGGGTTGTTCCGCTCAATAGATGGCGGTTTCACTGCGCCCGTGAACGTTCTGGCTGCCGTGGGAAGCCCCTTCGTCAGCATTACCTGGGATGTGGTGAACCTGACGGATGTATGGGCGCTGACGCAGGCTGGTGAGGTCTACCGCTCACAGGATGATGGGGCTTCCTGGCTCCTGTATCGCGACCTAGCGGTGAATTGGACTCTCCCCAATTTCCGTGGGGGCAAGATCCTGACAATCGGTAGTGCCGTGGTGGTGCTCGGTGGTGAAGGGGAGACCCCTGGCCGTCCGATAATCACCGTTGATCAGTTCAAGAGCAACACTTGGATTCGCGCTCTCCTCGGCGCAGAGCTCGAAGCAGACCTCATCCCCGCTACCCCTTCTGATCTCTTCATCGCTGACGGGGCCTTCAACGGCGGCTTCCAGCAGTTCGAGCTGGCCATTATCCTCAACAGCAGCTCGCACACACCCGCCATCTATTACACGACCGATCTCCTAAGCGACGGCTCCCAGTGGACGCGAGCGCTGACGCCACCGGCCAATTCCCGTGGCCGGTGGATCGCTGCTGATCTCGCCTTCGATCGGTTCGTTATGGGCTTCGACGACACGGTCATCTATACCGGCGACGTGGCGTCAGGAGTCATCACGATCGCTGCTGCTGCTGCTGCCTTAGATGCAGGTGATGCTGCGAACCATGGCCTCTGGGTTGGCCAACTGAGCCCCGATATGGGGGCCGTTTACCTTGTCTCAGCAGAGGGAATAGCTGATGGAACAATCTACCTTAGCTGCGACCGCTTTGCCACGATAGACAAGGTGAGACCTGCGACGGGTTTCCCTGCGCCGCTGGCGGGGATGAACGCTCAGCAGACGACGCTGGGCGTGAAGGCGATGTGTCCGGAGCTGTACGCGCAGGAAGAGGGTACAACGTTTAATGTTGCTCGCCTCGACTTTAACGTCTGGTCAGACCTGGGCACTGATCCGGACGGGGACGATAACTGGCATCTGATATTCCTGAACGGCGTCGCGTACAGGATCATCGCTTCTCAAAGCTCTCCGACCCAGGGCGGCAGCTATGGCAGGGCGGAGCGGTCTATCGACATCGACGGCAACGTCTGGGTGCAGATTTTTGATGATAGCGATCCTGAGAGTCGCGGCATCCATTCGATCACGATCGATGCGGCTGGGAACCTTTGGGCTGGTGAAGATAACAATGCCAGCCCGTCCGGTAGTGTTCCTCTCAGACTCTACAAATCGACTGACAACGGCGTGACCTGGTTCCAAGTGTTCACCGGCTTCGAGTTCTCGAACCCTGCCGGTGATGGAAACGTACGGCGGGTCTTTGATATAGCTTGCGACCCTCAAGACCCGAACCGGCTATGCCTGGCGGTGCGCCGTGGATTTAGCACAAGAGCTTTTATGAGCTCCGCTGACGGCGGGGTAACGTGGACAGGTGTCGACGACGTTGGAGGCGGCTCGGCGAGTGTTGGACACTGGATAACCTACGGAGATTCTGGGAGGATTATCAACAGTAGGTTGGGAGGCATCAGGGTCTCCGACGACAACGGCGCGAGTTGGGCTCAAAAGCTAACTACGTCGGGCAAGAATGGCTCAACCTGGGTCATCAAGAATCCTTCCGACCCCACTCAGCTCGCTGCCTGTTTCAATACTGGGGCTGGCGGGTTTGAGGTGTTCATCAGTCGCACCAACGGCGATAGCTGGGAGTCACTGGTGGATGAATCCGACCTTGTTCCTCTTGGCTGGGGGCCAGGGCTTCCGTGTTGGTCTGGCCTCTTTATGGCTGACGGCTCGCTCGTGATCGGGTCACGCTCTGGAACAGAAGTATGGCGAAATCCCGCTCCGTTCGCCATACCCGCTCCCGCGTGGCAGAATTGGGTGTACAATCTCGGCTCTATTTTTGGCAGTCTCGGGGGCCAGGGCATAGCAACAAGCCGTGTGGAACAGGAGCCGTAGATGGCGGAAATCGAGAGGCTGGCAGAACAGCAGATTCTGCAGGATCGGGAGATCCGGCGGCTGAAGTTGTGGCTCTCGGATCTCGCGGTGAGGGCTGGGTTGCGGGCGGATCGGATTATCGGCATTATCGATCCTGATAATCTTCCGTCCAGTTCAGCAGGGGGTTTGCTAGTGTATATTGGTTTTGGTGATGTACCTTCAGCCGGTCTTGCTCACAGCAGCGGAAACGCTACGGCATATACGATGGATCTGATCGTCAAAACGTAAGGAGGAAATATGCGAGTTTATAGCATCTTCGGGATTGTTCCAGTTGATCCCACGGCGGCGCGTCACATGCTCCGTGTTTTGGCCGAGTCTGAACATCCTTTCAAACTGAAACGCTTCTGGCTAACTTCGAACGATGTGGCAGGCGCAACGGTGGTCTTGGTGGCCCTAAATCGTGTAACCGATGCGGGAACAGGCACACCTGCGACGGCTACACCCATGAGCCAGAATGCGCCTGCCTTCGGAGGCGATCCGGATTACAACCTATCGGTAGCTCCCACAGTGAGCGTGGTTGTCCATCGTTGGCATTGGAACATTCAGGTGCCCTTCGAAATTGTCCTTCCACCTGGAGAGGAGCTGATCGTGCCAGGTGCAACGAACGAGGGTTTTAGCGTCGAGCTAGAGGATGACCCGAATGCCGTTATCGAGGCGGGCGCACTAATCGAGGAGATGTAGGAATTGCCCTGGTCGCAACAACATCACTGGCGCAGGGTCGGCGGGCGCTCCGCCGATACTATTCCTGCGCCAATGGGCACCGTCTGGCATGCCCAGCCGGTCTATCGAACGGGGCGCGGGGCCAGACCCTGGTCAATTATCGCCGAGATGTTTCTGCTGCATGGGCTCCTCACGACGGTTTGGGAAGACTGGGGCGAGATCATCCGTAGCCATGATCCTGATGATTACAGCGGAACGCCCAGCCATTTCTTTGAGGCCATGCTCGAAACGACAGATGCTTCGATTGCAGTGCGGGCTCGGCTATTTAACGTCACTCTGGGGGCGGCGATAGCAGGCTCTGTGATAGCCGCAAACTCCACTACGCCTATTCGAAAGCGCTCCAATGCCTTCTCCCTGCCTAGTGGAGATAACGAGTACCGAGCCCAGATCGGGCGGTCTACGTAAGCTGCCTGCCGTAGGCGGCGATGAGGAGCGCCTCGGCCTTATCGTGATCCTTCACCAGTTGAAGGTGGTGGCGGGCCAGGGGGAACAGCTGTTTCGCCCGCAGTAGGCTCGCACCCTTGTCCTTAGCCATGTCCGGCATCATCACCTTTCGCCAGGTGCGGGGGCTAACCAGGGTATAGGGAATCCCGAGTCCGATCAGAAGCCCCAGCCAGAGACCGTATCCCTTGCCATAATTGAATGTGGATGTAACCCCCTGCTTGGGCATGGCCTGGGCGCGTTCGACATAGGCGTGGAGCCTGATTGGGCTGACTCCCCCTGACTTTCTGAGAGCCTCCACCAGGATCTCGAGCATATTCGCCCCATCGTACTCCCGCTTTCCTCCCGATTTTACCGAGGGGGTATCCCAGAAACGCGCCGAGTTGTCGGAGTGCAGCAGAGCCACGGCACCGGAAATGCCTGGGTCGATGCCAAGAAATTCCATCAGGGTTTGCGCAGCGTCCAACTGACGTTGTTGGCCACCTCGGGGTAACTCGTGGCGAGCATATTCCGCAGCCAGTGCCTCCCGAAGCGGCGCTCGTACATCTCCACAAGGGCCTCTGGCACCAGTCCGCGCTCCTTATTGGCCGTCCTGAAATGGGGCAGCTTTATGAAGGTGCCGTAATGCCAGAGCAACTCCCAGCGGGACACGAGCTCCGCCTTCAGCTCCTCGTAACCCCACTCGTAAACGTGGTCGAGCGGTAGCCTGTCGTTCGAGCCGTTGCTGTTCGGAGTGCTGAAGAAGAGCAGCCCGCCCTTACGGACAGCCTTGTCGACACCGTCGAGCCAGGGCGGGACGAACTTAGGCTTCATGTGCTCTATGCACTCGGTGCTGAAGGCAAAGTCGATGGAGGCGTTGCGGACAGGCATCTTGGGCTTTAACGTCAGATCCTGCACAACCCTCCGCACCCCGATGCGCTCGCGCATCTCAGGCGTCATGAAGTCCATCGCCCAGGGCTCGATATCAACGCCGGTATAGTGCGAGATGACGGAGGCCTTCACGTCGGCGTGGCTGTGGAAGAGGACTCGCAGGGGCCACATCTCCCCACAGCCCACGTCGAGGATGCTGAGGGGCCTGCCCAGGCGCTTAGACTCCTCGATCATCAGGGAGGCGATGCGGTCGTAGCGACTCATGTGGGCCAGGATGTCTGCCCGCCAGTCCCCTGTCCGGCCAGCAGCGCGGATGTCCATGCGGGTGTTCTTGGAGTCGTTGGCGTTCTCCGGTAGCTTGTGCCGTTGGCTGCTCATCGCTCCTCCTATATCCTGACCGGCTTGGCCAGGCGGCTAAGAAATTCCACGGCGGCGCTCGCCCATTCCTCGAAACAATCAACGTGGCGGATAGCCCGCAGATCCAGGCTCACCCCTGCCTTATACTCTCTGTAAAGGCGCAAGAAATCGCTGGCGAATTCCAGGAAGTAGATCCCCTCTTCCTCTATCCCAGGGCAATTCCCATAGGCTTCCCCGTCGAGGACAGTGTTGCAGTCCCTTACAAATTCCTCGTGACGCGGCAAGCCCACCGGAAATAAGAACGAGGGAGCCGGAAGCTTGGGCAGGGGATAGTCCATTGCCTCCATCATCCGCTTAGTGATCCTGGCCCCCAGCTCGTCTGTGTAAACGTGGAGGCTGTTGCTGATGTGAGTCTGGGTGCCGAGTTCCACTCGCAGGCGGGCAGCGATGTACTCCTGCAGGATGCTGAACTGATAAACGTTGACGGCGTAGAGCCCCCAGTGGAGGTCGTTGCTGCGGTTAAAAACGGTCATGTGGAGGTGGCCGCTGCGCAGCTTAAAGGCCACGATGTCGTTGCAGGGCGGGTCTTTCGTCGGGGCCTGAAGGTCGCGCTCCTCCCAGATGGACAGGATCGCTCGGCGGTCGGTGGTGTTGGCTCGCAAGCGCTCGACAAGCGGCATAATCTGGCTTGCAATACGCGGGCCATAAGCTCCGTAAAGCCGCTCCCCATCGTCGCTGAACTCCACGATGCGCTGGTTGTAAGGCAACAAGGATGCCACGTCGCTGCGCCCCGCCAGGACGTGCAGGGAATCGCTGAGCGCGAGGAAGGGGTTGGCCCAGCGGCCTGGCACAACGTGAACGCGTTGGCGCGGGTCGCGGATGACCGTGGCCACGTCCAGAATCTCCTTTGTGGGCCTGCCTCGCACTGCCACTTCCGCACCCTCCGCTAGCAACGCACCCAGCTGTTCGCGGTAAAGCTCCTGCGGGGAGTCAGCTTCGAACACGCGCATCGTAATACCTCTTCCTGCCGACACCGGCTACTAGCTTGGCATACTTACCGTATTCGCAGAGGCAGTTTTCGATGTCGCAGGCGGTGAGATCCCTGGTCTCGAAATCCCCCCATCCTCTCCTGCCCAGCTGACGATCCTGGTCTCCGGTGAGCTTATAGATCAGCCTACGTCTCTGCTTATCGGAGCGGGCCTTCTCCCCGTAAAGCACACGGAGCGTGGTCACGGCTCCTATTCCGATCTCAACCCAATCGTTGGAGCTGAAGGGCAGGAAGCCGGTGAGGATGAGATCACGGTAAATCTGCAGGCTGAGGAAGGGGCCGATGCCGTATATCGTCTTCAGCCTCTCCCCCACTTCCTGCAGCGTCTTGGCCTCTTGCAGGTCGTGCACGATCCCGTCGAATTCGAGCTCGAGACGCCCAAGGATATACTCGAAGCGAGTGGTGCGGCTGCCTTCCCCCGTATACTTATGCGGCCAGGGAAAGGTGAGATAGGCCTCGGAGTTGAGCAGGATATCCCTGGCTCGGATCTCGGCGATCATCTCGCGCCAGCGCGAGCGATCGAAGGCGGCAGACCCTATCCGTTCGAAGATCCAAATGCTGTTGACGAGGCGGTAGATGATGGTGGCCCAGACCGCGTCCGCGAAGTGCATCCGTGGCTGCTCATACTGCCGCACAACGTGCGTCCGATACCAGGCTGTGCCGGTGTCGAGGTCGCGGTAGATGTTGCAGAAATGGAACGTGCGCAGGATCGGGTCGTCCGTCCAGGGGGAGGGGTCTCGCTGAATGGTCTTCTTCCACCAGATCCGGTGACGCTCGACGGTGAAATCCCAGAAGCCCTTCTCGGTGCAGGGTATGAGGCCCTGCCTTATGCGTTCGCGCAGCTTGGTTTTATGATTCTTGACCACTTAGACCTTCGAGGATATCCCAGGCCTGAATCAGGAGGCTCAATGCTGCCCGTGGTTTCCAGCGGTATAGGTCACTTGGTTGCTGCCCTAGACTCTGCTTCAGACAAGCCACGAGGAGATTGAAGATCGTGTCGTTTAGCTCCTCGCGGGCGTCTAAAATGCTGTCCTTCTGCATGCACTGGTTGATCATACGGCCATCGGTGTGCTTCACGCTACTGGCGTATTCCATGCCGTGCTCGTTGTAGCGATGACTCAGGGAAGCGATAAGCGACGGCGGCAGATCGTGAGGATGCTGTGTCTTGATCAGCTCGTCAAGAGACGGGTACATTTCGACGGCAGGCTCCATCTCCAAACCACCTCTCTCTACTAAGCGGTTACTGGTTCGCGCATCTCACGCAGCCGCGCCAGATGCAATTCAAGGTAGGCTTCCCAGAGAACTGTGGCACCTTCTCGGGTGAGGCCCAGGCTGCGCAGGGAGCGCGTGGCCAGGCTCGCTGCCATGGCCTTGAGGCTGGGGGGACGGCCCTTCAGTTTCGCGGCTGCCCGCTTGCGCCCTTCACGCCAGGCCTCCGAATTTTGGCGGGATTCCAGGATGCGGGCTACGTGCTCTTTGCTCAGTGTCGTTCCCTTAGCTGTGCCCATCGCCACCTCCAGCCCCCATTATAAGCCATCCGGTTTGAATAAGCACCCTCTCTGGCGGGCGGGTTTTTATTGGGATAGCTCGCAAAAAGGCCCAAAAGTGCTTTACACGCTCGCGGCGAGCGGCTTATAATCCCTTGTAGAGAGGAGACAGAAAAATGGCTTGGTGGTGTAACGGATGCGGAGAGCGTCGACGGGGCACGATGTGTAAAGCGTGGTGCCGCGAGCGCTACGGCGACATGGGCGCGACCCAGATCCCTCCCATGGACGGCATGATCTTCATCAACGACGACGGCTCCGGTATCCCGCGCTGGGAGGTGCGGGCGCGGGAGGACATCGCCCCTTTCAAATACACTCCCAAATCCGTGCAAGGCCCACGTCCCCAGGGCTGGGTTGAGGCGCTGAAGAAGATCGGTGAGCGGGCGCTGACGACCCTGGCTGAGAGGCCCTCAGAGACCTGCCCAAACCGCTACCCAGGCACCTGGGTTGTGGAGGATGGTGAGGTGGAGCCATGCCAGCAGAAGTAGTCGCCTATGCCCTCGTCACTTGCGGGGAGTGCGGCAAGAAGCTGCAGCAGGAAAAAGCCGTCTGGGTCTGGAAGGCCGATTTCCAGAACGGAGATCCCGAGCGGGCCTGGGCGGGCGGGCCGTTGATCTTCTGCCCGAGCCCGTGTAAGAAGAAGAGGGACAGGCGGATTGCCGCCGTCGAAAAAGCGCGTGGATCGCGCCGACGGATAGTGAAGCTTAATCCATAATCGCATGGCCGAAAGAGCCCCCAGGTACGAACAGAGATAAAACATTATAAAACAGTCCAAGAAGAGAGAGGAAACGCTTTACACGCTTGCGCTGAGTGGCTTATGATCTCTGTAGAGAGAGAAGCAAGTAGAGAGAGAGAAGGAGACAGGAAATGAAGTTCGAGGAGACGAGGCCCTTCGGGATCGAGATAGAGGCAGTCGGTGTGTCCATGGAGACGCTGGCTCGCGAGCTCTCGGCCCATGGCATCCCCACCACGGTCGAGCGGTACAACCACGAGAACCGCTCCTACTGGAAAGTCGTTTCCGATGCTAGCCTCCAAGGACGCCAGCCCTTCGAGCTCGTCAGTCCTAAGCTGTATGGCCAAGAGGGTCTGAAGGAAGTCCGAAAGGTTATGAGAATCGTGCGAGCGCTCGGCGGCAACGTCAACAACAGCTGCGGCCTCCACATCCACCACTCAGCGCAGGGTTTCAACCCGAAGCAGCTGCGCATGGTCAGCCACTTTTACTCCAGCCTGTTCTCGGCCTTCGACGGGATCTTCTCCCTGAGCCGCAGGAACAGCCGCTGGGCGCGGTTGGCCAACCCTCAGTCAGTCAACCAGATGAACGAATTCGACATGCGCCACGGCAACCGCTACATGGCCGTCAACCTAATGGCGTTCTTCAAGCACGGCACGGTCGAGTTTCGCCAGCACCAGGGCTCGCTTAACGGCGACAAGGCCCTCAGCTGGATCGTCTTCACCCAGCAGTTCATGCTCGGAGCCCTCCACTCGAAGGTCAAGGTTAGTTGGAGGACGAAGGCCATGCGGGTCGGCCTCTTCAACTTCTGGAGGCTCTACGACGAGGGCGAGACGATTGACGAGCCCTGCGAGAAGATGCTTCGGTACATCGCGAAGAAGGTAAACTGGAAAGTCGGCAAGATCATCGCGGCCAGGAACGGCCACACAGAGGAGGCAGCGGCGGTCGGGTTGGAGCACGGCATCATTGAGATGGTGACCAGCTTCACCCGCTGCGTGGTAGCCCCCACCTTCGACAGTCGCTTCGACCACAGCGCCCACTGCGACCAGTGCACAGCTAGCGCCGCTGCGCGAGCAGCGATCGTCCAGGAAGTGGTGGCCTAAGATGTGTGGCATCGCCGGATACACGGCCACTCGGAAGCTGACGCGGGCGGAGCAGGATGAGGTGGCGCTCATCTTCGCCGACATGATGATCGGTCTCGAGGATCGCGGCGTCGACGCCAGCGGGATCTTCGTGGTCAAGCCCGACAACACGATCTCCCTGACGAAGGGCTCTGGCCCTGCGCGGGCGCGTGTGGGCAAGATGCTGGACTTCATCGAGACGCGGGCAGGCAACCGCCCCATCGTGGTCGGCCACACCCGTCACGCGACGCACGGCACACCCTTCGAAAACAGGAACAATCACCCCTTCCGCGCAGGCCGGATCACAGGCGTCCACAACGGGGTCTTCGCAGGCTACCGTCGCGTGGCTCCGACCCTGAAGCTGGAAGGCGAATGCGACAGCGAGGCGATCTTCCGGATGCTGGGCAACACCAAGCACGAGGACGATTTCTGGGAGGTCTTCGATAAGCTGAGCCCTTACAACCGCGTGGTCTTCTGGGATGGCAAGGCGCGTAAGCTATTCGCCTACTGCCACGACGAGCGGGGGCTCGCCTTCGTGCGGGACACCCGCTTGGGCGTGGTCTGGTTCGCCACCACGAAGAGGCACCTCCCCTCCCTCCCTGGCAGCATGTGGGCGGGTAAGGGAGCGCTTTACATCTTGACCGAGAGGAAGAACGGCAATGCGAGAAAGGAGGTGGCCAAGTGACCACCATCAGGATGAACGGCTCGGTCTACTCGGGTACGCCCGAAGAGGTCGTGGAGCAGATTCGACAGGCGTTTATGTGGGAGCCCCTGCCCACCATGGAGGAGCTGTTCCGAATGTCGTCGGGGATTCTGAAGCGGCCCATCAAGACCGCTGAGGATTACCTCGAAGCGATCATCAAAATCGGCGTAGCTAAGGTGGTGCCGGAATGAGCAGAAGCAGACCCGCTATTTACTACGGCTGGACGCCGACCGGCAAGCGAATTCACCTGGGCGATGAGGCGGTGCGGGAGGACGGGGGGATCACCATCCTCGACTCCTTCTGCGGCGCGATCATGAAGGCCTGGGAAGACGGCTCAATGCCTCCCAGCGGGCGTGTAACGGAGTTCTGCCGTAACTGCTTCCGCACCCTGGCCTGGGAGGTCTTCGAGCAGAGCATGCTGCGTGGGAGCAAGAAGAAGCATCGAGATCGTAGCATGAAGGAGGTGGCAGCGTAATGCTGGAACAGGTGGAGCGCACTTCGATCCATTGCACCCTGTGCGATCAGGACAAGCCGCTCGACAATTTCTACCCTTCGGGTCAGGACAGCGAGACCGGCCAGTGCAAGGCTTGCGTCAAGAAGCGGCAGCAAGATCGGGAGGATCAATTGGTTGCTGAAGGTAAGCCGAAGCGACCGCGTAAGGCCAAGAAGAGGCCTTTGACGGTCAACCCCGAGCAGCTGCTGGAATCCCTGAGCGGCAGCAAGGCCAACCCGAGGCTAGAGCTCGCCGCGAAGATCTTGGAGATGCAGCAACGAACCATCGAACTGTTAGTAGCGAGGAGTAAGTAAGATGCCTGCGAGCATATTTGGAGACAGGTTCCTGAGCTATCGGGAACCGGCATGGCACCGGCTAGGGCTGGTGCTTGAAGAGCCCATCACGGCGCTGAAGGCGTTCCGGCGAATGGGGGCTTACGAGGTGAAGCTTGTCCCCCTGCAGGTCGCCGATGGCGACGTGGACATTCCGCACAAGGCGATCGTGCGCAGCCCCACGAACGACGACCCCAACAATCGTGTCTTCGGGATCGTGAGCGAAGACTACGTTCTCATTCAGCCGAAGGAGTTCTGCGAGATCTGGGATGAGCATGTGGCGGAGCCGATCGAGACGATCGGGGCGCTGAAGCAGGGGGAAACCCTCTTCATCAGCACCAAGCTCCCTTCCTTCGATGTGCAGGGCGATCAGGTGGACAACTATCTGGTGGCTGCGAGCCCGATGACGGGCGGGGAGGCAGCGGAGGCACGGGTGACCCCTGTGAGGCCTGTGTGCCAGAACACCCTCATCCTCTCCGCACACATGGCGACGGAGACATACCGCATCGTCCACGTGGAGGGGGCCAAGGAGCGGCTGGCGAGCTGGCTCAGCGAGATCCACGATCGCGCTCTGGAGCGCACGGAGGCAATCAAGGAAGCGTTCTCCATCCTGGCGGCTAAGACTGTCAGCCCTTACCTCGAGAAGAAGGTGCTGGAGAAGACCTATCCCCTGCCCGCCACTCCTCCCCTCAACGCCCCAGGAGACATCCTGGCGGCGCGGCAGGACATGTGGGAGTACATATGCACTGGCCAGAAGACACGGCGCTCTGCCGTGAAAGAGCTCTTCCATGGTCGGGGCCTGGGCAGCGACCATCCTGCGGCAGAGGGAACGGCCTGGGGCCTTTACAACGCCGTGGTTGAACTGGAAGACTATCGGCGTGGTCGCGGCCCTGAGTCGATCTCGCAGAATGCCCTGTATGGCAACCGCGCCAAGATTAAGGCACAGGCGTTCGAGGCCTGTCTCGAGGTCGCCCAGAACTAAACGGCTCGTAAAACCGAGAACCAGCCCTGCAGTTCGAAGGGCTGGTTCTCCGGTAGAGAGAGATGAGTGGTCGGAGACAGGTGACCAGCATCTCGAGTCTATTATACCACAAGGAGGAAAAGGGTGTCTGAAGTTTCGGCCATCATCACACGACTGGTAGACCTGAAGGAGCAGCAGGAGAGGCTCGTCAACGAGGCCACGACACTCTGGACGGCCTTCTATCTGATCGCCGATCGCGAGGCTGGTAAGGCGAAATCGTATCGGTATCTTGACGAGGAGAGCGGCCTAGTCCTGGGGCGCGTTATGCGCCGAAGCGACACCCTCGACGCTGCCGCCCTCCAAAGGGCGCTCAACCCCAAGCAGTGGTTGTCGGTCACCCAGGGAAGGCGAGTCCTCGACGATGCACGGCTTGAAGTGGCCATGCAAAAAAGCGGCGATATCGCTAACGCCGTCGAAGCAGCGATGACGCGCAAGCAGATCGCCAGCAAGTTTGGGCCTGCCAAGGCGACGAAGGAGGAGCTCGAAGAGTTGGAGGAGCGCAGGCAGGCGCAGGCACGTTGATGCTCCATTTGAGTGAGGTTATCGAGCCGCAGATTGGCAAGAGCGTATTCGTATCGAAGGACATGTTACCCTTACCAGAACCTTTAGAAGAGGGTTATGGTTGGTCAGGAGTTCGTTCCTTTACGGATGAATACGGTATCCGGATGCAATGCCATGTTTGTGGAGAAGGCTGGAAGTCCGTAGGTCAACATGTTCACAGGCATGGTCTCTCGGCGGCTAGCTACAAGCGGCGATTTGGGTTGAGACAGACAGCGGGGATAATAGGGCTGGAATTTAAGGGTTTCAGGATTCTGCAAGGGAAACGAGACGCACACAACTTGGTACAGGCACGAGCACAGCAGCAGGGAAGGGGCGATGGTCACAAGGTCTCCAAAACCAGCATGGAGCGGACTAATCATCAGCATCAGTGCGATAACCAGTTGGCCAGTCGGTATCATAACTTGGTTATCCAATTCGAAAGGCTCCCCACATCCAAAGAGTTGGGGAAAGCAGGTCTTGCTATTCTGGTTATTGATAAACGGCGGCAGCACTCCTTACGCTCGCGCTATCCGAAATTGCATCCGAAAGAAGGG
>SDBV01000226.1_pt1 | contig 76703 bp, 64 predicted proteins | sample 2277081 | NCBI WGS metagenome assembly SDBV01 (sample SAMN10402039, study PRJNA504765) | marine sediment metagenome | isolation source: marine sediment core GS10_PC15, 223 cmbsf | place: Arctic Ocean: Southern Knipovich Ridge | collected 2010
ATTGTTATTCTATGCAATAACCTTTTAATTATTCTTTAAGAAAATGGCTTGATTAATGATTAACGTTTGAAATGATATATATTAAGGAAAGTTGGAAAAACAAGAGTACAGGAAGAAGTTTTTGCTGAATGCTTCACTTGCAAAAATCTCGCACTGTATGGATTGTCTTATTGGTTAAAGAAGCAGTTTATGCAAGAAATTTGAAGAGATGTTTACCAGCTCCGCATAAGGGGCATTTCCAGTCTTCAGGGAAATCTTCAAATCTGGTTCCGGGAGGAATTTTCCCCTTTCTGTCTCCCTTGTCAGGGTTGTAGATATACCCACAATTTGAAACCTGACACTGGCACATGTTCTGAGGGTTTGCCATTTTTATTTCACATCCTTAAGTTATCAATTGAAATATTCATCAATTGAATTTTAATGTTCAATCTAATGGAATTGTTATGATTAAAATTATGTATACGTACGTAGTATTGCTTATTGACTGAAATATTATATCATGAGGGAAGATTTAAAAACAAGATATCATGAAGAAGTTGTTAAATTGTGAGTTTGCACTATTTAAATTTCCCGGTGGAATATTTATAAATATATTTTCGATTAAAATTGTACAATATTTTGTACAATTTTTAAAGTGCGCTATGCCTAACAAGTAAATTATGGAGGTTGAACCTCCATAATTCTCCTCCATGATTGCTCTTGACCCTTAAACCGAAATCCCTGTATCATAATATTTATGAAAGAGATTAAAGAAGAGCTTAAACTAATATCTCTTGATCTCTCGGTTCTTTCTGAAGAAGTTATTGAAGTTCTTCTCCTTGACAGTACTACTGAACCATCACTATTTGATGAAATAGCCCGGAACAATACCCATAGGCCAAAGATTCTCCAGTATCTTCTGACCCATGCGGGTACTCCTGAGACTACAAGACAATTTGTAGCCCAAAAATTGCAGGTGCCTTTGCCAGAGTCAGCATTAGTAAAGACAGCAGCCGCATCTCCTGCAGAAGAAGATGAAACAGTAAAATACAGGACTGAAACTCTGCTCCAAAGAATTCAGAAGCTGAAGGTAGGCGAGCGAATCCAGCTTGCACTTCGGGGCAGTAGAGAAATCAGAACAATCCTTATACGCGACACAAGCAAAGAGGTAACGCTGATGGTTCTTGAAAATCCTAAAATGACCGGGAGCGAGTTAGAGCTTATTGCAAAACAAAGAACCACTTCCGAAGACATCCTTAGAGCCATTGCAAAAAAAAGGGAGTGGGTTAAGAATTACTCAATAATTCACGCCCTTATTACCAATCCCAAGACGCCGGTAAGGATTTCTCTGAACTATATACATGCATTGAGAAAGAAGGATTTATTGCCGATTGAGAAAAACAGGAATCTGCCGGATGCTGTCCGTGCAGCAGTAAAAAGGAAGAAAGCCCAAATAGGTCAATCATAAGAATTGGAGAATTATTATGAAATATTGGGCGTAAGTTCTGATGCCGACGAGCGCACCATACAAAAGGCGTTCCATAGACTGGCCAAAAAATACCATCCTGATGTTTCCAGTGCAGAAGATGTGCCGGAAGCCAGTGAAAAATTCAAGCATATTAAAGATGCATACGATACCCTTAAAGATAAGGGTTTGCGAAAAACATACGATAAATACACACTGAAAAAGGCCTCACTTTTATACAGGTCACCAAAAGTTACGGAAGAAGCTTCTTATGCAAACAAGGCAGAGGGATACTATTCACAAGGAAGAAAACTCTACAGTGCCAGGGATTTTCATTCTGCAGTAAGGGCATTTCAGACCGCTTTAAATCTTGACAGCGATAATGCCCTGTACTGTTCATGGCTTGGTCTGTCTTTGTCCCATATTCCCGGCAGACTGCATGAAGCAAAAAAGTGGTGTGAAAAGGCAACAAAACTTTCCCCGCTAGACTCTGATTACTACGTTAATTTAGCTATTGTTTTCAGAGACGCAGGATTGAAATCCAAGGCAGACAGGCTTTTCAGTAAGGCCCTGAGTCTGGACCCTGATAATAAGAGGATACATTTATGGCTTAAAGAGAAAAATAAAAACACTTCTTTTAAAGACCTGTTAAAAAATCTGTTCGGCCGGAAAAAAAAATAGTATTTCGCAGTTGTAAATTTTGTCGAGATAGTTTTTAATAAATTCTCTCTTTACTATAGCAAACGCATTAATTAAGTTGACATAACCCTTTAGTATTGTCATTCCCGCCTGCCTGCAGGCAGGCTTGTCCCGATTTATCGGGGAATGACACAACAAAAAAAGTACAGAACTGTTAGGGCAGCATACTATCAGTATGTTGAAAAAATACAGAATAACATAACAGGGAAATTTTAAGGTACGGGATATATCTTTTGATGCTTAGAACATTTAAATTAGAAAAACTACATACTGAACTTGTCGCCAAGTCAACTATATTTAAGGTCTTAAAATACGTAAACAGAAAGACTATTGCCCCCCCCCTTCTTCTTATGGACAAGGAAAAGATTAAGGATAAGGTTTCTTTGATTGGGAAAAATATCAGAAACTCAAATGTATTTTATGCTGTAAAGGCGAATCCTGATCCGGGAATAATCAGGTTAATTGATAAACTCGGCCTTGGATTTGAGATTGCCTCTGAAGGCGAACTGAAGATGCTGGTATCAATAGGAATTAATCCTGAAAAGATTATATCGAGCAATCCTGTAAAATCCTTAAAATTTTTGAAGACGGTCCATGCCTATGGTATTAATTATTTTTCTTTCGACTCTGTTGATGAGGTTAATAAACTTGCGCAATTTGCACCTCGCTGTAATGTCTATGTCAGACTCTCTGTGCCTAATGAAGGCAGCGAATGGCCGTTAAGCAAAAAATTTGGAGTCGAATTTGATGAGGCGCTGACACTGCTTTCCTACGCAAAGAAAAAAGGACTGAATCCGGTTGGCATCACATTTCATGTTGGTTCTCAGTGTACAAATATTTATAACTGGAATACTGCACTTGATAAAGCAAAGGCTTTATGGGATATGGCACAAAAAAAGAATATTAAACTGGATATGCTTAATATAGGCGGCGGCTACCCTATAAATTATACAAAAAATGTTATAAAAATTGAGGCTATAGAAAAAAATATAAATAATCTCATTTATGAAAAATTTCCTGAAAACATAAAAATATTGATTGAGCCCGGACGGGCAGTTGTTGGAGATGCAGGAATATTTGTGACTTCGGTTATAGGTAAAGCCAGAAGGGCTGATGAAAGCTGGCTCTATATTGATGTTGGCGTTTTCAATGGCCTGATGGAGAGTGTTGGAGGTATAAAATACAGTTACCTTGTTGAAAGTTCAAGCCGGACTAACTATAAGAAGAAGAAGTGGACAATAACGGGTCCCAGTTGTGACAGTTTTGATATAATAGACAAAGGGATTATGCTTCCGGAGCCTGACATTGGCGGCCTGGTCCTTATTCTTTCGAGCGGGGCATACACTATTTCGTATGCATCTGAATTTAATGGATTCCCCATACCAAAAACAATTTTAATTTAAGGAGACTGGGATATGATTAAGTTTTTTGAGAAAGACCCATATGCACTTATCGAATATGTTTATGAAATTGAGAATATATTTTATAACAATAAGAGCAAATTCCAGGAGATTAAGGTAGTAGAAAGCTCGTATTTTGGTAAGATGCTCATACTTGATGGAGTCGTACAGCTAACGGAAAGAGACGAATTTTTCTATCATGAGATGCTGACCCATGTTGCAATGCATGCCCATCCCAATCCGAAAAAAGTTGCTGTTATCGGCGGCGGTGATGGAGGGACGGTCAGAGAGGTATTAAAACATAAATCCGTGGAAAAGGTCTATTTCATTGAAATAGATGAGGAGGTAATAAAGGTTTCAAAAAAATTCTTCCCGACTCTATCATGTGATATTGACAATCCCCGTGTTGACATTAGACATATAGACGGCGCCAAATTTCTCAAGACCTGCGATAGCGAGATAGATGTTGTAATTGTAGACTCTACAGATATTATAGGCTTTGCTACAAGTCTGTTCACAAAAGAATTCTTTGCCTCGGCGAAAAAAAAGCTTTCTGAGAACGGGTTCTATGTAACACTCTCGGAGTCTCTTCATTTTCATAGAGATATTGTCATAGAAGTTCAAGAGTCAATAAAAAGTGTGTTCCCTGTTGTGGATCTGTACACTGTCCCGATTGCTACTTATGCTGGTAACTGGTGGACATTTTCTGTGGCTTCAAAAGGACTTTCGCCCCGTGAAATGAGAAACAAATTTAAGATAAAAACCAAATATTACAGTGAAGAGATACATCAAAACGCATTCCTTCCCAGAGGTCTTTATGAGAAGCTTATGCAAAAAAAGCTTGAGTGGTAACTAAAAGAGGGAAGGATATTATTAGAGTAAGAAAATTACGGGCATTAAAGCTCTATCTCTAAAAAATCCTCAGCAAGGGAAACATCACCATTAAAGACCTTCCTGCATTCTTTCAGCCTTTCAATATCAGGAAAAGGCAGATTGTGAAGATGAGAAAGCAGGAGTTTCTTTACGCCGGCTTCCCTGGCGACAAGACCACATTCTCTTGGTGTCATATGATTTCCAGCCTTCATGGATTCAACGAAGGAGCAATCTGCAATTAAAAGGTCGCAATTTCTTGAAAGCTTAACTATTCCCTGGTCATAATCCGCATCGCCTGTGATAACCACTGATTTACCTTGATGTTCAAATCTGTAGGCAATGCTGTTTTCTGAATGGACTGTTCCTGTAGTCAAAACATGGAAAGGTGGATAATCCATTTTATCTTCAATCTCGATTGTTTGTATTGAAAATGTCCTGGGCCTGCCCATTACCGAAGCAATGCACTGCTCATAGAACTTTTTAAACCCTCTCGGGCCGATAAGCAACAGTTCTTTCTCCCTTTTGAATAAAGGAGTGGCAAGAAGTGCATGAATCAGCGGCATAATGCCTGCCACATGGTCAGGATGGGTGTGAGTGACAAAGATAGCGTCTATGTCTTTGTAACTCTTGCCTGATTTTTCAAGCTGTAAAAGCGTTCCGCTGCCGCAGTCAATAAGTATTTGCCTGTTTTCAGCTTCAAGATAATTAGCAGGAGCACCCCTCTTTAAAGATGGTACACAGGTGCCGCTTCCTAAAATAATAAGTTTCATGATATAAAAAAATTAGGTTCTTCTCCCACTCCTTTTGCCTCAGCGAAGCTGGTTTGTCATTAAAATTCCTCTGCAAACAAATTTTCCCTCTTCTCTCTTCCAATGGTGGTATCAGAACCGTGACCTGAGAGTACGGTTGTATCTTCCGGCAAATCAAGCAGTCTCCTGAAGGATTCCTTTAGTTTTGTCATATCGCCGCCCTGAAAATCAGTCCTTCCTACAGAACCCTGAAAAAGAGTATCGCCTGTAACCACAATACCTTCTCCGTAAAGACATATCCCTCCGGGGCTGTGGCCGGGTGTGTGTAAAACAATAAATGTCAGATTACCAACTCTTACTTTATCACCTTCATTGAGAAAACCATCCGGTTCAGGCATATCATCAAGTTCATATCCCCAGAAAACCGCCTGGTCTTTAACCTTTCCATATAATTCAATATCCTCATTATTGATTAATATTTTTGCTCCTGTTGCCTTTTTGATATCTCCTATTGCTCCTAAATGGTCAAAGTGAGCATGGGTGCATATAATTGACTTGACGTCAAAGCCATTTTCTTTTATCAGGTCTATGATTCTGTCGGGTTCGTCTCCCGGGTCAACAACTATAGCCTGTTTTGTTTTGCTGTCTCCTATGATGTAGCAGTTTTCTTCAAGCGGTCCAACAACCAGTTTTTTAACAAGCATTATTTTTCCTCCCCTTATTTATGATGCACAATACATGATTCATGTTTTTGCTATATATATCTGCGATAGACGATAGATAAGGGACGATTCGTCCTTCTTCCTTTGTTATTTAAAAATGAATCCTGCCTTAGCTCTTCTTACACATCTTTATAATGTATTTAAGCTCATCACTTTTCATTAAACGCATTATTGATAAATATACTGCAATACATAAAACAATTGTACTAACAAGAATCCCAGCCTTTTTAAGTAACTCTCCGGATTCCATCCATGTAAAGCTATTAACAACATAAAAGCCGACAAAACCCATGACCGCTGAAGCAAAAGACGTCCGGATAAATGATCTGATAATACTCCTTCCATTGACTCTTTTAAGTTTCTTTCTTAAGAGTATAAAAAGCACTAAAAAATTAAATGCAGCTGATATGGCAAGGGCAAATGCAAGCCCTCCGTGCTTTAACGGTTCAAACAACAGCGCGCAGAATAAAGTATTTATCAAGACCGAAAGCAAGGCGACCTTCAACGGCGTCCTGGTATCCTGCAGAGCATAAAATGTCGTTCTGACAGTTCTGAAACCTGCAAACGCCCAGAGTCCAGTCGAATAAAAAATCAGAGCATATACTGTACCACGAGTGGCATTGTAATCGAATCCGCCCCTCTGAAAAAGAACATTTACAATTGGCTCTGAGAGCACTATAAGTCCTGCCATTGCCGGAAGAGTAAAGAAGAAAACAAGTCTCATGGAGAAAGAAAATGTATCCCTTAAGGCATCTATGTCATTTACAGCGGCCTGCCTGGACAAAGACGGCAGCATTGCCGTAGACACTGCTATTATGAATATGCCTACAGGTATATTCAGCAACCTGTACCCAAGATACAAATAAGTTACACTCCCCTCATACAGATATGAGGCGAATATGGTACTGATCAAAACGTTGATCTGAACAACACCCATCGCCGCAGCAACAGGGATCACAAGGGCAATAATCCTTCTAAAACCTTTATGAACAAATGAAAAAACTGGTTTTACATTGTATCCCCGCTTTATTAGAGCCAACAGCTGTGTACCATACTGAAGAGCTCCGCCTAATGTTACACCGAGACCGACGGCAAGAATTGGAACAGCGAACTCGGGAGCAATAAAAACAATTGATGCGATAATGGCAAGATTAAAAGAAGCCGGTGCAATGGCAGGGATAAAAAAAGATCTGAGTGAATTTAGCATACCCATTGCCAAAGCGGCAAGGCTTATAAACAGAAGGAAAGGAAACATTATACGTGTCAGCTTAACTGTCAGGGAGAACTTTTCAGGATCTGGTTTAAACCCGGGGGCAAACACTGCAACTATATAGGGAGCAAAAATAATACCGGCTAAACAAACAATTATCAGAACAGAAAGCAGGAATGCTAATACAATCCCTGCAAGTCTTTTTGCTTCTTCCTTACCCTCTTTTGTCAGATATTCAGTAAAAACAGGTACAAAACCGGCTGAAACAGAGCCCTCTGCAAAAAATTCCCTGAGAAGATTGGGAATTCGAAAAGCTACAAAAAAAGCATCCGTAATACCAGTCGCTCCAAAGGCCCATGTAATTACTATTTCTCTGATTAGACCAGTTACGCGGCTTACTATTGTACCGGCTGAGGTCTTTCCTGCCGCTTTTGCTATGTTACGCTTTTCATCCATTTCGTAATCGTCAATCGTCAATAGCTCTCAGTTCGTAGCCCATGGCTCATAGTACAGATAAATAAAATAATTCACTGTTGGTAATCCCTGTTCCCGCCGCTTTGCTTCGCAAAGCGAAGCAGCAGGCAGACACAGGACAGACCGTTGTTAATTGCTAATTGTTAATTTTTCATTTTACAATGCTATGAACTTGCAATTTGAGCTTTGTCATTTGTCATTTCAGCTATGAGCTATATTCACGGCCTTTACTTGACTTTCATTTGCAGTTAATGTTACAAAATAAGATATTTTATTGCTGGGTTATATTGGTGATTCATTATTAATAGGCTCTTTAAATGAGAGAACTTAAACTGAGCTGAAAGGTTCTGACACAACTTATTTTCTAACGAAAAAAACTGAGAGGGAGGTAAACTTTTGCCCGCGAAAGCAGTACCAAAAAAAAGCAAATCAGTCAAGAAAAGGATTAGGCAGGCTAAAAAAAGAACGCTGAAAAACCGGGCTGCCAAAAGTATGCTTAAGACACTTGTCAAAAAAGTTGAATCTGAAGTTGCAGGCAAAAACATAGAAGGCGCTAAAACTGCATTAAGTGAAGTTATTAGCGCTGTTGACAAAGCTAAATCAAAAGGGCTTGTCCCCAAAAATACCGCATCAAGAAAAGTCTCACAACTCACGAAACTGGTCAATTCCTTATCTCTGTCTGCAGCAGCTTAATTAATAGAATTTCAAGGGCAAGCTCAGGCCGTCCGGATGTCTTTATTCCTAAATCTGCTTCATGCAGGCTTTGAAATATACTGAAGAAATTTTCCTGCGTAAAGAGCGGAATATATTTCAGGAGCGCACTGTATGTAGCGTTTTTCATTCGTGGAAGTCTTTTCCCTTTGTTCACCCACAGGGCATAGAACTGCCTGTAATGCCAGTTTAAGGCTCCAACAATGGCAGGCACTTCGGATGACCTTCCCTCAATAAGTGTTTTTAAAATCCTGAATACTCTTGTTTTTCGGCCGGAAATGAGTGCATCTACAAGGTCAAAAGAGGTATAGCCCCTTATCATGCCGGTGGAGGCCATAATATCTTTACCTTCAATAGTTTCAAGCCCGGATAATGCCAGTTTTTCAATCTCCATAACCAGAAGACCTATATCAGGCCCAACTGATTCAATCAAATATTCAACAGCATCTGCAGACAATTTCATGCCTTTAATTCCTGCCTTCTGCCTTAACCATGCAGGTATTTCACTATATTTTACATTTAAGGGATATACACACGAGGCAGCAATAAAATCTAATTTAGGTTCCTTTTGGGAAAGTATCAACATACATGTAGTGTCGTTAGGTTTTCCGAAATAAGGGGACAGACTCTTTACCTGGGATTTTGAAAATTGATGAAAATCTTTTAGAACGACCAAACGCCTTGGCGATAACAAAGGAAGAGTAAAGGCGGCATCCAGGATCTCCTGTGGACTTGCCGAGGGGTAGAATACATCGTAGTTAAAATCCCTATGATTGGGTGAAACAACAACAGCAGTTACTTTTGCCCGGGCTTCTTCTAAAAAAAAAATCTCTTTACTCCACAGGAAATACCAGGAACCGGGCAGGCCTTTTAGCAGTTCTTTTTCAAACCTCTTATTCAACATACTTGATAATAATTCTGCTGATTATCTCCTTTGCAATTTCACTGCACGCCTTATCTATTGCTTTCTCTTTTTGTACGACGCTTTCAATTACAGTGCCTGTAGTTGGAAAGGTAATTCTTATTGGCGATTCCGTAGACGTAAATTCAGTAATCCCGTCCCTGTCTATCAGGCGTAAGTCCACTGTCATTTTTATCGCCTGTTCCTGAACTGTTTCGCTTATTGCTGCGATAGAGCTAAGCTCAAAGGCTGTTATTACAGCCTCCATTTGGACATCTCCATTTTTTGATATTACCTTAATACCTTGAGCAATAAACTCTCTTGAGAGGGCATTATGCAGTCTGTCCTCAAGCTTCGGCTCATAAGTCTTATTATGAACAGATTTTATAGTTATTGATTCAAAAGGCAGGGGTTTTGAACCTACCATATGATAACCGCAGGAAACAAGAAGCAGAGAGCAGAGAGCAGCGAGTAAAGTGCAGAAAAAAAAATGTCTTATTTTATGTTTTTCATTTCTCATTTCATACCTTTCATTTCTTATTTTTCATTTCCCATTTCTTACTTCTTATCTCTTATATAACTATATTTATTAGTTTACCCTTAACAACTATTATCTTTTTTATGGACCTGCTTTGCACATATTCTGAAATCTTAGGGTTTAGAAGAGCGCTCTCCTTTATAGCCTCATCATCAAGACCGGCTGGTATCAAAAATTTACTTCTCAGTTTTCCGTTTATCTGAATAACAAGCTCAATTTCATCTTCCCTGGTCAATTTTTCATCCCAGAGCGGCCATGTTTCATTAAATACACTCCGGCTTCCGCCTATTTCCTTCCAGAACTCTTCAGCGATATGAGGAGCAAAGGGGGCAAGAAGCAAAATTCCCTGCTTAAGACTAAACCCCAGAACCTTCATATCGTCAGCACTTGAATGAGTGAATGCAGTAATCTCATTCATAAGTTCCATCAATGCTGCAATGGAAGTGTTAAAATGATAATTGCGTTCAATGTCATTAGTAATCTTTTTAATTGTCTGATGGGTCTTCCGCAAAAGCCGTAAGGCGTGAGGTGTTAAGGACAGACAGGAGAAAGAATCTTTTTTGTTCTCCCTGCGGCTTAATATCAACGCTTCACGATTTTTATATATGAGCATCCATATGCGGTTTAAAAACCGGTATGAACCCTCTACTCCCTTATCAGACCATTCTAAATCCTTTTCCGGAGGAGCGGCAAAGAGACAAAACAGTCTCACTGTGTCAGCACCGTATCTGCTAACAAGATAATCAGGGTCAACAACATTGCCCCTGGATTTCGACATTTTGGCACCATCCTTGATAACCATCCCCTGGGTAAGAAGATTTTTAAAGGGTTCATCCAGTTTAACAATTCCAATGTCCCTTAATACCTTCGTAAAGAACCTCGAATAAAGCAGGTGGAGAACAGCATGTTCAATCCCTCCTATATACTGGTCAACAGGCATCCAGTAAAGAACTGCATCTGAATCAACCGGCCTGTCATTTGCCTCCGGAGAACAATACCTTAAGAAGTACCATGATGAGTCAACAAAGGTATCCATAGTATCGGTTTCTCTTCTTGCGGACTCACCGCACCCGGGACACCTTGTCTCCTTAAAACCGTTTATTTCAGCTAAAGGGGACGCCCCCTTGCCGCTGGAAAAAACACCATCCGGCAGGATAACCGGAAGTTCATGCTCAGGCACCGGGACAATGCCGCATAATTTACAGTATACTATTGGAATCGGTGTCCCCCAGAATCTTTGTCTTGAAATACCCCAATCCCTGAGTTTGTAATTCACCACTTTTTTCCCTAAACCGTCTCTTTCAAGAAAATGGGCAATTTCTTTTTTTGCCTCACTGCTCCGAAGACCGGAAAACCGGTCAGAATTTACAAGTATGCCTTCATCTTCATAAGCCTCGTTTATTTTGTCTTTTTCTTTTCCCGTCCCGGAATCTTTCAGATGAGACTCCGGCAGTATCACAACCTTTACAGGAAGGTCATATTTTTTGGCAAATTCAAAGTCCCGCTGGTCATGGGCAGGAACTGCCATTATAGCGCCTGTTCCATATTCCATAAGTACGAAGTTTGCAACCCAGACAGGAAGCTTGTCCCCCGTTAGAGGATTAATAGCATAGCTTCCGGTAAAAACACCCTCTTTTTCTCCTGGATCTCCAGAAAGTTTTTCTATCTGACGCCATATTTCCCTGTCTTTCACCAGTGCATCTACAAGCGGGTATTTTTTAGCAAGGCTTATAAATGTAGCACCATACAAGGTGTCCTGCCTCGTTGTGAAAATCCTTATAGCTTTATCCAAGCCTGCAACTTTGAAATCAACCTCAACACCTTCACTTCGTCCAATCCAGTTGCGCTGCATGGCCAAAACCCTTTCAGGCCAGCCTGTCAGGGCATTACAACTGTTTAAAAGCTCTTCTGCGTATGCAGTTATTTTAAAGAACCACTGTTCAAGCTCCTTTAGTGTCACTGTCGTGTCACAACGCCAGCAAAGACCGTTTACTACCTGCTCATTAGCCAGGACGGTTTCACAGGATGGGCACCAGTTTACAAATGAAGCCTTTTTGTACGCAAGTCCGAGTTTGAACATTTCAAGGAAGAACCACTGGTTCCACTTATAGTATTCCGCCTTGCACGTAGTAACTTCTCTCTGCCAGTCATAACACAGCCCGATTTTTTTTATCTGGTCTTTCATATAATTGATATTCTCTCCCGTCCAGACTGCAGGATGGACCCCGTGACTTCTTGCGGCGTTCTCTGCCGGTAGTCCAAAGGCATCCCATCCCATCGGATGAAGTACATTGAATCCCCGCAATTTCTTGTACCTGGTAATTACGTCACCGATTACATAGTTTCTCACATGACCCATATGGATCCTGCCAGACGGATAAGGAAACATCTCAAGACAGTAAAACTTGGGGAGATCGGGGTCTTCCTTAACCCTGAAATGTTTACCCACCTCCCAGTATTCCTGCCATTTTTTTTCTATCTTCAGGTGATTATACTTTTCTTCCAAAAACTGCCTCCATATGCAGGTTTACAATTTTTTTTAAGACATATCAAATGTCCAACAAAGTATAAAACAAGTTTATATTTCTCCATTAGAAGTGCGAAGGTCTTCTAACGGGTTTTACTCTACAAGCTGCTAATTGTTTTAATTATAAATAACCAATAACATATAACGAATTTAGCAGTTCGTTTTTTTTGACGTGTTTATTTTACCATAATTATTAGATATTCAGATTTTTGACGTACTGCCGGCTATTTTCCCGGAAGATGTATTTCGCTTGGAGATTAAAGCCTGTTTTGAAAAAACGTCAAGTGTCTTAAAATATCCCTTGCATGACATTGAGCTAAAAAAATCAGCCTTCTATATAAAACTTTTTCTAACCTCAAATTGCTTTTTATAATACCTAAATTAAGCGATTCTTAGTCTGTCATTCCGGCTCCCGTTCTCCGTAGCTCCGTTCTCTGTAGCACTGCGAAGGATGAATGTCCGGTCGGAGCGACTCTTCGGTCGAATCGACTAAACTCCGATTCGCTTCGAGAATCTTTCTGTGTTTTAAGAAGGATTCCCGACCTGCCTACCGGCAGGCAGGCGCGTTGCGCTTGCGGGAATGACATATGTTTGGTGATTGAAGGGCCGTCTTTTAAATAGATTTTAAATAAGCTAAATGCTATAATATTTTTTAAATTTTCCTGAGAAAGAGAGGTTGGTGGCCATGGAGAAAGAGTCTAATGCTATACTTAAAATAAGTATAATCCACAAATTTATCGTTGTTGTGATATACCTCTTGTTTTTTTTCATGTCTTTTCCCGTCAGTGCCCCGGCGTCAGTTGAGGAAATGCCTGTTATTAAGGTTATTGAAATTAAGGGCAATAAAAAAATAGAGAGGAAAACAATACAGGCAAATATTAAAAGCAGGATCGGTGCTCCATTCTCTCAAAAAGCTGTTCAGGGAGATATCAAGAAATTATATAGTCTTGGATACTTTGATGATGTCAGGGTAGAGATTGAATCGTTTGAAGGCGGTATCAAATTAATATTGATAATTAAAGAAAAACCCACAATTTTAAGTGTAGACTTTCAGGGAAACAAAAAAATAGAAACCGAAGACCTTAAGGAAAAAGTTACAGTTACTTCCGGTGCAATAGCAAACCATTCTCTTATAACGGATAATGTCAAAAACATTATCTCTTTTTATGAATCCGAAGGGTACCTGCATGCACAGGTTCTTCCGGTTATCAGGAAAGTTTCAGAGGATGCTGTGGCCATTACTTTCCAGATAGATGAAGGGTCTAAAGTAAAAATTAAAAAGATTACAATAGAAGGCAATAAATTCATATCTTCCAGAAAGATTAAAAAGGCAATGAAGACGAGGAAACGATGGATTTTCTCGTTTCTAACCGGCTCAGGTATTTATAAAAAGGAGGAAATTAAAACAGATATTGAGAGAATCAGAGAACTTTATCAAAGCAAAGGATATCTCCAGGTGGTAATCTCCGATCCTGTTATAACTTTAAACCCTGAAAGGACAGAATTGTATATAAAAATCACACTGTCAGAAGGGGATAAATTTAAAATTGGAGAAATTTCATTTAAAGGTAATACTATATTTAATAGTACTGTGCTTTATCAGCATATTGAAACTTTAACAGGTAAAACATTTAACAGGGTTGCCCTAAGAGATGATATCGATAAAATCCTTGCTCTCTATACGGAAAAGGGTTATGCAGCAGCTGATATAAATCCGTTATTTGATGTCAACAGCAAAGAAAAACTTGTAAGTATTGTGTTTTCTGTAACAGAAGGGGAAATTTTCAGAATTGGCAGGATAGAAATCACGGGCAATAAAAAAACGCGTGATAAGGTAATAAGGCGGGAAATGAGGCTTGATGAAGGAGATACATACAACAGTAAACTTCTGAAAAGAAGCTATCAGAGAATATCAAATCTTAACTTTTTTGACACTGTCGAGTTAAACCCCAAGCCTCGAGCTGAAGAAAAACTGGTTGATATCGATATCAATGTCAAGGAGAAATTGACAGGCATGTTAACAGTTGGCGGCGGATACAGTTCGATAGATAAATTTATAGTAACAGGTGAAATAACTCAGATAAATCTCTTCGGGAGGGGACTGTACCTGAAACTCAGAGCAGACCTTAGTTCAAGCAGAACGAATTACAATATCTCCCTTAAGGATCCATGGTTTATGGACAAACCTGTTTCTGCAAGTATAAGTTTATATAATGAAGTTTTTGAATATCCTGAATATGATAAAGAGGCCTTGGGCGGTTCGATAGGTTTTGGAAAGGAACTGTCAGAGTATGTTGGCGGAAACATCAAATATACCTTTGAAGACGTTACTATTTCCAGTATAGCAGATGGTGCATCTTCAATTATAAAAGAACAGGAGGGCAGGAAAATCACGAGCAGTATAAGTCCTTCAATCTGGAGAGATACACGGGATAGCTATTTAGACCCTACATCGGGCTCAAAAAATTCCCTTAATACAACCTATGCAGGCATCGGGGGAGACAATTATTTTATCAAAGCATTATTTGATTCTTTATGGTATTTCCCCGTAAAATGGGATACGACTTTCAGTTTGCGCGGAAGGTTTGGCTATGCATCAGGACTTGCAGACAGAAAGCTGCCCCTTTATGAAAGGTTTTATGTAGGAGGCATTAATACAGTGAGGGGTCTCGGATTTGGAAAGGGGGGACCAAGAGACGATAATGGTGAGGTAATAGGAGGGACCAAAGAACTGATATTTAATGTTGAATACATAGTCCCGATAGAGAAAAACCTGCGTCTTAAAGGTGTTATCTTTTTTGATGCCGGGAAATCTTTTGATGATTATGAGGAAATAACATCACTTCGGACAACAGCCGGTGTCGGGGTGAGATGGATGTCGCCTTTTGGCCCGATAAGACTTGAATGGGGATATAATCTTTCTAAAAAGACTGATGAAAGCAGCAGCAAAGTCGAGTTTGCAGTGGGAGGACTCTTTTAACGAATAATAAAAAAATGGGAATTTAGTCTTTTGACCTGTTCTTATTGCAATTGAGCAGAATAGTTATAGTACCGGATGAGTAATTAAAACCTTTAACATAATCACTTTCTGCTTTTACCCCGTTAGAGAAAGCCACCGATGAAATCAGTGGTAATTACTTATTAAAGCTGACGGTGGTATAATGCCACCGTCAGCGTATACCGATAGAGGACGTAGTTCTCTAATGGGGTTTATATACGTAACTTAATGCCAAAACAGTAGAAAAGGGGGAGATGTGAAGAAAAGTTTTTTAATTACCGTAGCGTTATCTGTATTATTTCTGGGGGTTATCAGTGCTCAGGGTGCAGATTTAAAAATTGGCCATATTAATTTAAATAAAGCCCTGAATGATTCGCACGGAGGGAAAAAGGCTGCAAAAATTCTGGAAGATATGATAAATGACAAAAAATTCATTCTTATTGAAAAAGAGAAGGAAATAAAAGAACTGGAAGAAGAGATGAAACGGCAATCTTCTATTTTGACCCCCGATTCGAAGAGAGAGAAGCGGGACCATCTTGATAAACTCTATAAGGATTACCAGAGAAAAGGAAAAGACTTTCAGGAAGAGATTCAGAAAAAAGAAATGGAGTTAACACAGAAAATACAAAAAGATCTGTTGGAGATTGCTAATAAAATTGGTAAGGAAGAAGGTTACACCATGATATTTGAGAGCGGAGTAGGCGGTATTCTTTATGCCCGCGAGGAATTTGATATTACAGGAAAAGTTATAAAAAAATATAATGAAGCCCATGATGCTGAAAAATGAAACTTAGCGAGATAGCAGATCTTCTCGGGGCTCAGATTATAGGGAATCCCGATGTCGACATAACAGGCGTATCCGGCATAAAAGATGCGCAGCAGGGAGACATAACCTTCCTTGCCGGCAAAAGGAACCTGCAGGATGTCTACAACACAAAAGCCTTTGCAATAATAGCAAAAGAAAACATAAAAGACATCAATGCCAGCATACTCATTATTAATAATCCTTATCTTGCCTTTGCCAGAACATTAGATATCTTTTACAAAAAACCTTTTAAATCAATTGGAATCAATGAGAATGCTTTTATTGGCAGTGATGTACATTTTGGTGATCATATATCAATTTATCCCTTTGTTTTCATACGGAATAACGTATCAATAGGAAATCGAGTTTCCATCTATCCACATGTATATATAGGGGACAATGTATCAATTGAAGATGATTCAGTCATATACCCTAATGTTACCTTAAGAGAAAATGTAAAAATCGGGAAAAATGTGATAATACACCCCGGCACGGTTGTTGGAGCTGACGGTTTCGGATACATTGAGGAAAAATCGATACACCATAAAATACCCCAGGTCGGAGGGGTAGTGATTGAAGATGACGTAGAGATAGGTGCAAATGTTACAATTGACAGGGCAACACTCGGCAATACCGTAATAGGAGGCGGGACAAAGATAGACAACCTTGTACAGATTGCCCACAATGTCAAAATTGGCAGAAATTGTATTATAATTGCTCAGGTTGCCATCGGTGGCAGTGTGGAGATAGGTGATGGAGTAGTACTTGCAGCTCAGATTGGTATCAGGGATCACGTAAAAATAGGAAAAGGTGTTATGGTTGGCGCCCAGTCAGGAATAGGGCATGATATTCCTGATAAGCAGATGTTTTCCGGAAGTCCTGCCATACCTCACAAGACCTGGTTGCGGGCACAAAGCATCTATTCAAAACTGCCGGAATATATTAGACGTTTACAAAAGCTTGAAAGAGCAATAAAAAAGGAGGGTTGTTCAAATGATGGATAGCCGAGAAATACAGAGTCTGCTGCCCCATAGATTTCCATTCCTTCTTGTTGACAGGATTATTGAATTAGAGCCAAATGTGAAGATTACCGGGCTGAAAAATGTAACAATAAATGAACCTTTTTTTCAGGGGCATTTTCCTGATTATCCAGTCATGCCGGGGGTTCTGATTATAGAGGCAATGGCACAGATTGCAGGAATACTGGCATACCGTTCAGGTGTTCAGGGAGATACAATATATTTTATGAGTATAGAAAAGGCAAAATTCAGGAAACCGGTTGTCCCTGGCGATCAACTGCTTCTCAAGTTAAATGTGCTTCAGCAGAGAGGCAGTGTCTGGAAATTTTCAGGTGAGGCATTTGTGGATGAGAAACTAGTGTCAGAGGTTGAATTTACAGCAATGATTAGAGATAGGGAATCTTAAAATGAGCAAGCCTAAAATCCATCGAACTGCAATCGTTGCTCCAGGCACGAAACTCGCGAATGGAGCTATCGTGGGACCGTATTGTATAGTTGGCGAGGGAGTAAAGCTCGGTAAAAATACAAGGCTTATCTCTCACGTTGTCATTGAAAGAACGGAAATGGGCCAGGACTGTATTGTGTACCCTTTTACAACAATAGGCACGCCGCCTCAGGATGTCAAATACAAGGATGAAAATACAAAGATAAAAATCGGTTCCCGTAATATTATAAGGGAGTACACAACAATTCACCGTGCATCTATTGGAGGAGACCATATAACACAAATAGGGGATGATAATTTTTTAATGGCTTATGTGCATATAGCCCATGATTGCAAAATAGGAAATTCCATTTCTTTGGCCAATGCAGCAACGCTTGGCGGCCACGTAGTGGTAGAGGATTTTGCTGTTATTGGCGGGCTTGTTGCCGTTCATCAGTTTACAAGGATAGGAGGTTATTCAATGGTTGGCGGCTTCAGCGGTATTGGTCAGGATATCCCTCCATATACCATAGCTTCAGGAAGCAGAGCTAAACTTTATGGACTAAACATAGTCGCACTTAGAAGACATGGTTTTAAAGAGTCTAAAATCAGGGACCTCAAACGGGCATATAAAATTTTATTCCGAAGTAAGCTTACTCTTAAAAAGGCTATTGACAAAGTAAAACTTGAGATAAAACTGTCAAAAGAAGTCAAACATCTGATTAAATTCCTCAAACAAAACAAAAGGGGGATATGCCGCTAAGGGCGAAAGCGACCGGTACTGAAACGTCCAACCTGCCTGCTTCTTCAACCAAAACACTGGGACTTATTGCAGGAGAAGGAAATCTTCCCAGAGTTGTTGCATCCGAGGCAAAGAAGATGGATTACAGGGTAGTAGCAATTGCCCTTCAGCCTCCTGCTGACGAATCCCTTAAGTCTTTTGCAGATAATTTCTATAAAGTTCATATAGGGCGTTTTGGAGAGATATTAAGACTGCTAAAAAAGTGTTCTGCGGAACAGGTTGTGATAGTTGGCAAAGTATCAAAGAGACTCTTATATTCGAATAAGAAAAGCATTGTGCCGGATCTGAGAGCTATAAAACTGCTGTTTTCATTAAAGAACCGAACTGATGACACGTTTATGCAGGCTATAAGCAATGTGCTTAAGGAGAACGGGATAAAATTGCTCAAGACAACTGCCTTTACAAAGAACCTTCTTACTCCCGAGGGGATATTGACAAAGAAACATCCCAAAAAAAGTCAATGGAATGATATAGAATTTGGGTGGAAAATAGCAAAAGAGACTGGACGGCTTGATATAGGTCAAACCATAGTTGTAAAAGGAACGGCTGTTATGGCTGTTGAAGCAATTGAGGGAACTGACGAGGCTATTATGAGAGGCGGAAAACTCGCCGAACATGGTGCTGTAATTATCAAAGTAAGCAAACCTCAGCAGGATATGCGTCTTGATGTTCCTGTGGTAGGAATTGACACCCTGTCTGTAATGAAAAAAGTAAATGCAAAGGTATTAGCCTTGGAAACTGGAAAGAGCATTATTCTTGATAAGGAAAGTTTTATAAAAGAAGCAGACAAGGCAGAAATTGTAGTAGTAGGAGTAAGCAGGGATAAATAAAGTGAATAAACTGGATACAGGTCGAGGACTCTTTGCCTCAGCGAACCTGCATATTGCCGGCAGGCAGGCAGACTTGCTGTTCATTCAAAATTTATTTTTTTGCTTTGTGTTTTCAGGCAATGTTAAACGATAATTTTATCCAGCCTCTGCGGACAATGATAATTTTACAATTTATTACTTCTTGAATTCTGTAGTCCCGGGCTCTTTTAAATAACTCAGATGATTAAAATCGCTGTTATAGGTGTAGGCTCAATAGGGAGCCATCATGCAAGGATATTTTCCAGCCTTCCTGGTGTGGAGCTCATAGGCGTCGTAGATATTGTTTTTTCAAAGGCTCAGGAAATTGCGTCAAAATACAAATGCAGGGCTTATAAGGATTATTCAAAGGTTATTAATCTGGTTGATGCAGTAAGCATTGCCGTGCCCACTACAATGCACTTTAAGATAGCAATGGACTTCCTGAAAAATGATAAAGATATACTAATTGAAAAACCTATTACATCAACCGTGGAGACGGCGGAAAGGATTGTCTCCCTTGGGGCTAAAAAGGGCCTGATTATTCAGGTAGGGCATCTTGAAAGATTCAATTCAGGTCTTTTTTTAATCAGCAGTTTGATAGAAAAACCCCGTTTTATAGAATCCATGCGTTTATCTCCTTTTCTCGGAAGAAGTACAGATGTAGATGTAACCCTTGACTTAATGATACATGACATAGATATAATACTTAGCCTTGTGAAATCAGAGGTCTCGGACCTCAGGGCAACAGGTTCAAAAGTATTAACTGATAATATAGATATTGCTTATGCGTGGCTTGAATTTGATAATGGATGTATGGCAGAAGTTGTTGCCAGCAGAATAGCTACTGAAAAAGTAAGACAGCTTAAGGTATTTCAGCAAAATGCTTATCTTAACTTAAATTATCAAACGCAGGAAGTCTCATGCTATACAAAAAATAATGATACTGTTAAAACAGAGGTTAAAAAACCTGAGAGAAAGGAACCCTTAAAGGAACAGTTGGTTTCTTTTGTAGAATGCATAAAAACCCGGGTACAGCCAACGGTTTCAGGTAATGAAGGGAAAAAGGCATTGCAGGTAGCATTAAAGATATCGGAGATGATAGAGAATGGCAATACAACAAAAAAAAGAAAGTAAAACAGAAATAGCGGAAGACAGATTGATGATACCAATGATTGACCTTAAGGTCCAGTATGAGATGCTTAGGGATGAAATAGATAATACCCTGCGGGAGATATTGGAGAGCGGTCATTTTGTCCTGGGCGAGCACGTCGATGCTCTGGAGAAAGAAATATCTGAATATCATAATGTCAATTATGCCGTCAGTCTTGCCTCATGTACTGATGCACTGCATCTTAGTTTAAAGGCTTTGGGGATTAAAGATGGCGATGAAGTATTAACAACCCCTTTTACCTTTATAGCTGCTGCCGAAGCTATAGTTTATGTTGGGGCCAAACCGGTCTTTGTTGACATAGATAAAAATACACTAAATATTGACCCATCAAAGATACACGAGAAAATAACACGGAAAACCAGGGCAATTCTTCCAGTACATCTATTCGGGCTCCCTGCGGATATGGAAGAGCTCACCGAAACAGCTAAAAAATTTAATTTAAAAGTCATTGAAGACTGTGCCCAGTCATTTGGCGCCAAATACAAAGGAGCAGTAGTTGGAAGCCTGGGTGACGCGGGATGTTATAGTTTTTATCCGAGTAAAAATTTGGGTGGTTGCGGAGACGGCGGTATGTTGATAACCAACAGCCGTGATACATATGAAAGAGTTAAACTCCTGCGTAACCATGGGAGTAAGATGCCCTATAAACACAGTTTTATCGGCTATAACAGCAGGCTTGATGAAATTCAGGCAGCAATTCTCAGAATAAAACTAAAGCATATTGATGAATATAATCAGAAACGGCATAATTTGGCACAGATTTACAGCTCCATTATCAATGCTGTTAGCAGTGAAGTGCAGTGTCCTACTGAATTATCAGACAGGGTGCATGTCTACCACCAATATACGATAAGGTCTGGGAAAAGGCCGGCAATTCAAAAAGCTTTTGAAGAAAAGTTTATATTCTCTGTGGTTTACTACCCGGTTCCGCTTCATCTTCAGGAAGCGTTCAGATATCTTGGATACAAGGAAAACGATTTTCCCGAAAGTGAAGCCGCAGCAAAAGACGTCTTATCAGTGCCTATTTATCCTGAACTTGAACCGGAAAAGGCAGAATTTATTGCTAATACAATAGTAAAAGCAGTCCGTGGTTAAGTCTCTGATTCATATCTGAAAGATGTGCAAGGCTCTATATTAAAAAAAGCCTAAGTGATAACCTCTACTCCTTTCCAAAAGGCAACGTACTTACAAATCTCTTTTGCTGAATCTTTTGGTTCATGGTAATACCAGGCCGCATCTCTGTTCACATCTCCTTTCACAATAACGTCGTAGTAAGAGGCTTTGCCTTTCCACGGACACGTGGTATGGGTATTGCTTTCTTTAAAATATTCCCTGTTTATTGAATCTGGTGGAAAATAATGATTCCCTTCGATAACAATGGTTCTGTTGCTCTCTGCGAGAATTACATTTTTCCAAATTGCCTTCATCTGATTATACTTTTATAAATATCAGCCTCTGACAGGCTAAAATGCAGATATTAGCCGGTTAATAGCATACAGAGAGTTTCTTCACGACATTAATTTCAGCCAGGATCAATAAACAATCATGGTAATATGGCCGGGTGCGTGAAAACGTAATCGTTATCTTTTACAGGCGTATGACAGCCAAAGCACTCCCCTGCAAATGAGGCGTCTTTACCATACGGTTTCAGGTCTGTTCCAACCCAGCGTGCAAAGCCCCATCCGCCCGTAGCTGAGTATTTTTTGGAATCTTTTACCATAAACTCGACATGGACAAAATTTCCCGGAACAGTTGCAGTCAGCCACTTTGCATGAGATTTGTTCTTCCATACCAATTTGGCAAGAATTGAACCATCAGGCCAGGGATTGATTTTGCCAGTCCTGGCAGCATTTATAGCCATATCATTGCCAAGAATAACCCTGAGCGTGTTATTATCTGACCGGTGCGAAGATGAAACTATCCGCCAGTCCTTATATCCTTCGGGAAATATTATGCCGTTTGGTGCCGGCATTATCCTCCCGGTGTCTGCACCGGATGTTCCTATAATCATTATAAACGCAACTGTTAATATAACTATTATTTGTTTCATATTTACTCCTCCTGCACTTTTTAAGTATTTCAGGTTAAGAAAAGATTCAGGATTAATACGCATAACAAAAAATGCCGCATATTTACTATATTAGATTTTCCGGCTGAACTCAAGAACTTTTAATAATGAGAATGACGCATATGGATTTTTTGGTTCTTTGGATGTAAAGGATTCTCAGCCTCGTCTGACCTGCCCGCCGGCAGGCAGGCTCGAATCTCGATGCGAGTCTTCGCTGAGAGTCGCTTCGACCTGGAATCTTGTTTACCTTTTAATATTAATTGCAGGTTTTATATTTAATTTGAACTTATCTACTGAAACACGAAAGAGGGGATTTTTCTGATTAAAAATAGTGTAGTATATACTACAATCTTTGCGATCGTGAGGGAAATATTGGTTTTTCATTGTGCTCAAATATTAATGTAAATGCCCAAAAGAATGATGATTAGTGCGGGCGAGGTTTCAGGAGAGCTGTATGGAGCACTCCTGAGCCTCGCAGTCAAAAGTAAATGGCCTGATACGGAAATAATTGGTTTAGGCGGAAACCGTATGAAAGAGGAAGGCATCAAGATAATTGCGCCTATATCAAGTGTGCTTGGCCTGACCGAAACAATAAAGCACTGCGGAGAAGTGATTAAAAACTATAAAAAAGCGAAAGAGGCTCTGGTAAAACAAAAACCGGATATACTGGTATTAATCGATTACCCGGATTTTAATCTGGCTCTTGCAAAAAAGGCTAAAACTGCAGGTATTCCAGTGCTCTATTATGTCAGTCCTCAGGTTTGGGCATGGCGGGCAGGGCGGGTAAAAAAAATAGTATCCCGCGTGAATAAAATAGCCGTGCTGTTCCCTTTTGAAGTTGATATTTACAGGAATACAGGGCTTCCATGTGAATTTGTGGGCCACCCTATTGCGGAGACAATTGATATTGGACAGACAAAGGAAGAATTAAAGCAAAAACTCGGGCTTGATCCCAATAAAGCGGTAATTGCCCTTCTGCCTGGAAGCAGGCCTGCTGAAATAAATAGAAATCAGCAGCTTATCAGGGATGTTGCCGAGAAAATTCATAGTGAATTTCCGAATATTCAGGCAGTAATTCCGCTTGTTTCCGGAACTGAACTTCATGAAGAAATGCCGAATTATATCAGGGTTATATATGACCGAACTGCTGAAGTTGTAGCGTGTTCTGAAGCAGCGGCAGTAGCCTCTGGAACAGCAACGCTTGAAACTGCTCTTTTAGGGATACCCATGGTAGTTTTTTATAAACTCTCTTTTCTGACCGGTTTCTTTGCCAGGTTTCTGATTAAGGTTAAATTTATTTCACTTGTTAATTTGCTCTATGGAAAAGCAGTTGTTGTAGAATTAATCCAGGAGAACGCTACAGCCGAAAAAATCTTCTCGGAGTTAAAGAGGATTACAGGCGACAGTGAATACAGGCAAAATATGATTTCCAGCTTAATGAAAATCAAAGAGGTTATGGGAGGAAAAACAGCCTCTTCACGCGTAGCTTCAATGGTAGGAGAGATAGCAGGATGGAACAGTACAAACGTTTAATAAGCTATATCAGGCCTTACTGGTGGATTGGTGTAATTGCCATTTTTTTCAGCCTTGCACTCGCCGCTATAACTTTAGCCATAGCCTGGAATGTTCAGCCACTGGTAGACGGTACTTTAGATAAAGACGCAAGTATAATAAAAAAATTTTCGCTTCTGTATATCACATTTTTTGTGTTTAAAGGGCTTTTTGCATTTGCCAGTTCTTATCTCATGCGCGCGATCGGCATAAAAATTGTAAGGGATGTAAGGGGCCAGCTCTTCAAAAGACTCCTTTCACTACCAATGAAGTTTTATGTTAACAAACCCTCAGGCGACTTAATATCAAGAACAATAAATGATTCAAATGTACTTCAGGGACTTTTTGGTTATGCGGTGAAGGACATGTTTGTTGGAGGAGCTACATTCATTGTTCTTTCAGTTGCAGCCTTTATGAGGAGCTGGGATATTGCCTTAATAGCTGTAACAGTGGCACCTTTTTCATTTTTTGTAATAAATAAATACGGCAAAAAAATGAAAATTATAGGCCAGAAAACACAGGAGCAGATATCAGGACTTATTGTGAGGCTTACTGAAAGCATTTCAGGAATTAAGATAATAAAAGCCTTTTTACGCGAAAAACTTCATGTGGATAAGTTTGATAAGGAAAACAAGAGATATTACAGCGTAGCCTTAAAAGGCGCGCGTACAATAGAGTATTCAAAATTATTGCATGAAATCATTGGAGGTATAGGCTTGACTCTCATTTTATTTTTCGGGTTTTATAAGGTAATTAATGACATGATGACAATGGGTGAACTTTTCTCCTGTTATATTGCGATTGGGCTGATGTACACACCGTTAAGGAGGCTTGGCAGTGCTAATAACAGACTGCAGCAGGCGCAGGCAGCAGCGGAAAGGATTTTTTATCTCCTTGACCAGGAGTCTGAAACAGACGGCATTGTAAAGCTGCCGGCTATCAGGGATGAAATAGTTTTTAATAATGTAAGTTTTGTCTATCCGGGCACGAAAAGAGAAGTCCTTAGTAAGATAAATTTCAAAATTAAAAAAGGAGAGCTTGTTGCAATAGTGGGCAAAAGCGGTGCAGGTAAAACCACACTTGTTGATATGCTCCCAAGATTCTACCGGCCGTCAGGCGGAAACATATTTATTGATACTATTGATGTGAACGATGCTACTCTTACGTCACTGCGGGGCAATATCGGGATTGTATCCCAGGATATAATCCTGTTTAATGAAACTGTCAGGGATAATATTGCATTAGGAAAACCTGATACAACAGATGAAGAGATTATAGAATCGGCAAAGGCAGCTTTTGCTCATGAGTTCATTAAAGAAATGCCAAGCGGGTATGATACTGTTATAGGTGAAAGAGGCGTCAGACTTTCAGGAGGGCAAAAACAAAGAATATCAATTGCAAGGGCATTGCTCAAAAATCCGTCTATTCTTATACTTGATGAGGCCACGTCATCTCTTGACACTGCATCAGAAATCATAGTGCAGAAGGCGCTTGATAATCTTATGGAAAACCGTACAACATTTGTTATTGCACACCGTCTCTCTACTGTGAGGAAGGCGGATAAAATTCTGGTTCTTGACAAGGCGGGGATTGTTGAAACAGGCAGTCATGAAGAGCTTGTTAGAAATGGTGGTATATACCAATTCCTTTACCAGTCGCAATTTAAGAATGATATTCACAATATATAATCTTCTTTCATTTATATCCCTAATAGCATATCTTCCGTGGATTTTATTAAAGAAAGGGCCTGAGAACAGGCGGGCATATGTTATTGAGCGATTTGGAATATCAACATATTCAAATGCTGATATCTGGATTCATGCGGTCTCTGTTGGAGAGGCAATAGCCTGTCTGCCTTTTGTTAGTGCACTTAAAAAGAAATTCCCTGAAATTAAAATTCTGTTTTCCACAACCACATATACAGGACAAAAAATTGTACGCGAAAAGTCTTCAGATGCAGAAAGAGTAATGTATATACCCTGGGATACCAGGGTGTGTGTCACAAGGGCTGTTAAGGCGGTAAAACCCAAAATTTTCATAACAATAGAGACAGAACTCTGGCCCGTTCTTTTCAGGGCATTAAAAGATGAGGGATCTAAGATAATCATTCTGAATGGAAGACTGTCGAGTAAATCTTTCAGTGGGTATAGACGTATACGGCCATTTATGCAGAAAGTCCTTTCATATGTGGATTATTGTTATATGCAGTGTAAGGATGATGCATACAGAATCATGTTTATCGGTGCACAGCCTGAACGGGTTGGGGTTATGGGGAATTTTAAATTTGATGCGGATTTGCATAAATCCCATAATTCATGTGCCTGGATGAAGGGGATTAACGGGAAAATTCTGGTTGCCGGTAGTACGCACAGGGGCGAGGAGGAAATTATTATTGACGCTTACGAAGTAATTAAAAAAAGCATGAGCGATTTGAAGCTTGTACTTGCCCCAAGACACCCTGAAAGATTCAGTGAAGTGGAAGACATTCTAAAGAAGAAACGACTTAATTTTATTAGACGATCTGAATTGCCGATTCTTAGCCGGTACGACTCGTTTCCGGGCTCACAGTTAACAGGTCAAAGTCAACAGGCAGACATTATTCTTTTAGATACAATAGGGGAACTTCCTCAGGTCTTTTCTAAAGCTGCAGTTGTTTTCATTGGTGGAAGTCTTGTACCGGTTGGAGGACATAATATACTGGAGCCTGCTTATTGGGGCAAACCCATTGTCTTCGGCCCGCATATGGAGAACTTTCCAGTAGCATCTGAGTTTCTGAGGGAGGGTGCCGCCCATATGCTAAAGGATTCTAAAGATATAACAACCGTAATAAAAAATTTATTGGGAGACAATAAAAAGGCTGAAGAAATGGGTCAGAAGGCAAAGGCAATAATAGACAGTAATACAGGAGCCGTTGAAAAAGCCCTCAACCTTGTAAGGAGTTTTCTTGGGACTGCTTAGTGCAATATACAGTACAGCTTTATCAGGAAGAAGACTTGTTTATAACTCACGCCTTATAAAAGTAAAAAAACTGCCGGCAAAAGTCATAAGCATTGGAAATCTTACCTTTGGCGGCACAGGGAAAACACCTGCAGTAATCGCAGTAGCTGGAGAAGCGAGAAGGCGCGGCATAAAACCGTGCATTCTGACAAGAGGATATAAAGGTACGTTAAAAGGCCCTGCTCTCGTGAGCAGTTTCATGACCGACCCGTCAAAAACCTCGCTGCTTGGCGACGAACCCGTTTTAATGGGCAACAAACTGGGAGATATCCCTATTGTAAAGGGAAGAAACAGATATGCTGGAGGTATCTATGCGCTGGATAAAATAGGCAGGGACAGCATTGATATGTTTATTCTGGACGACGGTTTCCAGCACTGGGGTCTTTACCGGGATATGGATATTCTTCTCGTTGATGCAACAAACCCTTTTGGAAACAAAAAACTCTTTCCTGAGGGCATGTTGAGAGAACCGCTTCAATCAATAAGACGGGCAGATATAATAGTAATAACCAGGGCTGATGCGGTAAACCGGGAATCCCTCTCGGTAACTCTCCGGTGTATTAAACAATACCATCATAATGTTGCTGTATACACAGCATCGTATAAGCCAACAGTTCTTGTAAGTTTATCAGGAGAGACCCGGGACATTGATACGCTTAAAAATAAAAAGGTTTATCTCGTTACAGGAATTGCTAACCCGTCATACTTTAAAGACCTTTTGCATTCTATAGGGGCGAATGTAGTAAAATTTAAAATATTCAGAGACCATTATGTTTATACAAAGCAGGATGTTGAGAGAATAGGGAAAGAGGCTGAAGGGACTGAGATAATAACAACTGAAAAGGACCTTGTAAAACTGAAAGAGCTTAAGCTGCCGTTTAATGTCTCTGCTCTTGGAATTGTTTTTGATGTAGAAGATGATTTTTATGACATCCTTTTTAAAAGGATATCTGATGACACAGATTAAAAGGCATAGATTACACAGATAAAAAACTAAATAGATCATATAAAAGTAATCTGTGTTATCGTTTTTATAATCGGTGTAATCAGGAATAATGAAAATTATTCCCAGAGGATTATAATGATCAAGAACATAGCTATCAAGACTAAATCGAGAACAGAATTTGTGGACATAACATCTGATATACAGCTACTTGTTGATGCAGAGCAGGTAAAAAACGGGTTGTGCCATGTGTATGTTCCGCACACTACGGCCGGGATTACCATCAATGAAGGGGCAGACCCCTCAGTTGCTAAAGATATTCAAAAAACCCTGAATAAGCTGATTCCTCATAATTTTAATTATTCGCATATGGAAGGGAACTCTGACGCGCATATAAAGGCCTCTGTTGTCGGCGAATCAAAGACCATTATCATTGATGCGGGTAAACTGCTTCTGGGCACATGGCAAGCTGTATTTTTCTGCGAGTTTGATGGCCCGCGTCACCGCCGGGTTACAGTGAAATTCATGAGAGATAGTTCTTAAGTTGTATAGTTCTACCAGGACAGATAAAAAAAACAAACAACCCCCGGGTCAAATTAAAAAAGTGACCGAAGAAAACCCAGCTGCAGGCAAAAAGAAATAAAAAAATATTCTCACGATTTAGTTAACTCTTTGTATCTCAATTTCTTCCTGTACTCTTGTTTTTGAATCTTGCCTCAAAATGCAATATTTCAAATGGAAATCATTAAAATAATGTTATTTATTTGCCCTACCCAAATTGTATTAACTATCTTCATATAATTCTTTAGGTGATTATAAACGTTTTGGCACAGTACTACATAGGTTTTTAACCAGTAAGGTGAATATGTCTTTTTTTCTATTATTGTATCTAAATTCCATTTCTTTTAAGTATAAAGGAAACTTTTCTTTAGAGACACCATGAAATTTTATAATTCGTTCTTTAGCATAACTCCAAAATCCTTCAAGCCCATTAATGTAAACTTTGCCGGTAGAAAACCTTTTCTTGTGATCAACCCTAAGATGTCTGTATCCACAGAACATAAGGGCATTATAACTCCTGAACTTATCAGTGCACACAATAGAGCCTCGTCTTACGGTCTTTACGGTCATCGACAAAATGGACTCAGCAGTAACGTCCTTAACAACTTTGACCCTTACTATGCCGTCTCTCTCGAGAATACCGAAGACAGGAACCTTATTATAAGCACCTCTTCCACGTTTTCCTTTACGACTTCCACCAAAATAGCTTTCATCAAGCTCTATTCCACCATTAAGAAGATCCTGGGTATCTTTGGTATTGGCTATAATAGCAATCCCGATAAGCGTAACGGCCTTAAGAATCGTCGGATAGCTCAATTGAACCTGCTGGGCTATCTTCCTGGCCGATACCTCAAGTTCAAAGAGTTTTATGATCCAAAGCCATTTTTTGACGATATTTTAGCCTTATTAATCCATCTGCCGGTAAAGTCATAAAACTTATATCCACAGGCCTTACAACGATACCTTTTATCAGGAATTCTATAGATTTTGTAGCTTCTACACGTTGTGAAAAAAAAACATGGCTATTTTCCCAGCAATATTTCTTAAAATAAAGACGCGCTTTATTTTCCGTTTTACAGAGGTATTCAAATGTATTTAGATCCATTGACACCAGTATAATTTGGTGTCAAAACTTTTACAATTACCATTTTTTAAGATATAATATAGCATGGGACAAATTACTAAAAAGTATCTAGTTGTAGCTGAGTTGTTCTTTTTCTGCTTTATTTTGCTGATGATAATACCTCTGTCACAGGCGTTGGGTGAAAAACCGTCTCCGCAGACTGCAGTTTATAATGAGGTACATGCCATTAATGAAAATTCCGGTAAAGCGATTGGCAAAGATAAGTTTAATGATAAAAATGATTTTTATTTCTTAAATACAGGTAAAAAAGCATCTTTTTTAAGAAAGGAAAAAGAATATTTACTTATACATGATAAGAAAAGGGTAACTTCTTCAATTTTATCAAAATCAATAAAAAGCTTATTTGGAGCTCGACTTGATATTGTTAAAGACCACCCACTGAATAATTTTATTATGGTTAGAATCAAAAAAGGGGAGAACCTTGCGGATATCTTATCTTCACTCCGACAGACTTATGCGGCAATATCTTTTATTTCCCCGGTTCTTAAGAGTTCAGTCGGGGGTATTGAACTTGCTGTTGCCCCTGAAATTATCGTGAGTATAGATGATGCTTTTGATCCGGATGATGTGATTACGGAGCTGCAATACTATAACTTAACACTTGTCTCAAAACTTGCTTTTACAGATTCCGAGTATGAGATGAAGATTGATGAAACTGTTTCTGATATTGGGAGAATATTTGAACTTGCCCGTACTGTCGCAGAATTACCATCTGTGAACTGGGCTGAGCCAAATTTCATGGTAAGCGTAAAAAAGCAATTTATACCTGATGATACGTTATTTAATGACCAGTGGCACCTGCATAATACCGGACAGAGCGGTGGAGTCGTTGATGCTGATATTGACGCACCTGAAGGATGGGATTATTCCAGGGGAAACGGAACCATTATTAGCATTTATGATGACGGAGTGGATACATCTCATGAAGATTTGAATATTTGGTCTAATCCTGGTGAAACAGGCGGCGGGAAGGAAACAAACGGAGTCGATGATGATGGAAATGGCTATATTGACGATTACCAGGGATGGGATTTTAGTGATAATGACAATGACCCAAGCCCCTCTACTGCTGGTGACAATCACGGGACCGCAGTTACGGGAGTTGCGGGAGCAATTGGCAATAATAATAAGGGAGTTTCGGGAAGTGCACAAGATGCTGCTGTTCTCCCCGTGCGTATGACATCAGGTTCTTGTACAATGTTTGCTGATGCCATGCGTTATGCGGGTAAATATTCTGATGTAGTAAATAACAGCTGGAGTATTGACGCCTGTATAAGTGACTTAAATGTCGCTATCTCTGATGTAGTAAATGGCAACATTGCCGGAGCGCGGAGAGGAACAAAAGGAACGCCGGTGCTCTTTGCAGCAGGGAATAATGCAAGCGGATGGAGAAAGTATACTTTAACGGGTTTTCCCACCGGGACGTACAATTTTCGTTGGAGATTTTCAAAAGATAGGAGTGTTTCTCAGGGCTATGATACGGTTTGGTTAGATGATATTATGTGGCCTGGTGGTACAACAACAGATTTCGAGACCGATACTGTCGGGAATGTACCGAATGATTTTACCAGTAGCGGTAATGCAACATGGGCAGTTGTAAGTGACGGGACTCATGCACGCGGGGCATCAGGGAAGTCGGTTAAAGCAGGTACAATATCACGCAACCAAAAGACGGATCTTAACATTACCAAAACAGTAGGAAATGGTACGCTAACTTTCTGGGTATGGGTTTCTTCTGAACAAAACTATGATTTTTGGAAATTTTATGTAAACAATATACTTTATTTTCAGTATGCCCCTGGTCAATATGGTCATGCAAATGAAGTAGGATATCCAGCGTCCAATCCAGATACGATTGCTGTAGGCGCAAGTGATGACGGAGGTAAAAGCGGTTTAGAAGAACGCTCGGATTACAGCCAATTCGGGCCTGAAGTCGATGTTGTAGCTCCAAGCAGCGGGGGGGGACAGGGAATTACTACTACAGACCGCATGGGAAGTTTGGGCTACGACCTTTCAAACTATACATCAACTTTTGGAGGCACCTCATCAGCAACGCCTCTTGTTGCCGGTATTGTAGCCGATATTATTTCTAATGATTCTTCTATGACAGCGGCTGAGGTACGTACAGATCTGCGTTTAGGGGCTGACAAAATTGGGCCTTATACCTACATTGGCGGTAGGAATGATTATTATGGGTATGGACGCGCAAATTTGCTGAATTCTTTTCCAGACATCACTATCATTCCTCTAAATATAGATTTTGGCAATGTGAATGTTGGCAATTATTCAGACAGCACTGTTACTGTGAGTAATGACGGAAATGGTAGTCTGGAAATTGGCACAGTTACATCCCCGTCATTTCCATTCAGCGTAATTGCTGATACCTGTTCAGGTCAGATGCTTGCATTTTCAGAAACCTGCTCAATCGATATAAGGTTTGAGCCGACAGACACTGCTGCTTACTCAGATAGTTTCGATATCCCTTCGAATGACCCTGATGAGAACCCGGTAACAGTAAATCTTAATGGAACGGGCATAAACAACGCGCCTTCTGCCCACCCTAACGGACCGTATACGAAAGTTGAAGGACAATCCTTAATACTTGACGGTTCTGGCTCAAGTGACTCGGATGGAAGCATAGTGCTTTACGAATGGGATATAGACAACAATGGAACATACGAGTATAGTTCTGCATTACCAACCCAGAGCCACGCCTATGCTCAACAAGGGACATCCACCATAAAACTCAGAGTTACAGACAACCTTGGTGCAACAGATGTGGCAACGACAACAGCCAACATTTCAGACACCTCGCCAACAGCGGACTTCACAGGATCTCCGACAAGTGGTACAGGACCGCTTATAGTAGACTTCACCAACAATTCCACAGGCTATGACCAGCCTTTAAACTATGAATGGGATTTTGACAATGACGGGACTATTAACTCAACCGTTCAGAATCCATCATATCCCTATACCACTCCAGGGATATACACAGTAAAACTATCAGTCACAGATTCTGATGGAAGCATAAACACATTAACAAAGACAGATTATATAACTGTAACATCAACACCATCTGTTTATACCTTAACAGTAACTAACACGGGTAGTGGCAATGGCACAGTAACGAGTTCACCTGCTGGGATAGACTGTGGCACTGACTGCACAGAGACATACGATGAGGGCGTAGTGACAACACTAACAGCTATACCAGATGCAGGCTTTACCTTTACTGGCTGGACAGGGGGTGGCTGTAGTGGAACAGGTGATTGTGTGGTAACAATGAATGCAGATACAGACATAACAGCAACATTTGAGGCATGTCCAAATCTTCCTGTAAGGATTACAGGTACAATCCCTGTGTATTATTCTACGCTCCAGACTGCATATGATACAGCAGTGGATGGGGATACTATCCAGAGTCAGGCAGCACGTTTTATCGAAGATCTTAATATTAATCGCAACATATCAGTTACTCTGGGAGGTGGTTATGATTGCAGTTATACGACAACTATCGGTAATACAATAATTAACGGGAATATGGCAATCAGTGATGGAACAGCTACAATCGGAAACTTCAGATTAAAACAGTAAGTAAACCCCGTTAGAAGACCTTCGCGTTTCTAACGGGGTAAAAAAGATTAATTACACAAATAGTTGTGTAACCAGTTTAATAAACAATTAAGCACAAAGGAGAGGAAGATGAAAAAGATAGTATTAGTTTTAATCATGGTGTTATTACATATTGCTGCAGTTAATCTCTATGCGGCAGGAGATCTTATTGTTGATGGGCAAGTAGGAATTGGCGATGCAACCATTAGTCCCCTAAGGACAATAAATACTTCTCAAACCTGGGATGAAAGTCGCTCAGTATACTCAGGGTTGTTTAAAGCAACAAATTCTGGAACTGGAAATATATATGGTTTCAGTACTAAAGGAATTTCCACACACTCCTCAGGGATAAGAGACTGGGCTTTTGGTGGATATTATATAGGTATACAGAATGGAACAGGAACAGTAACAAATCTTGAAGGTGTACACGCTATGACCAGTGGCAATGGAACTGGATATGTAGAGTATAATACTCCTCTTGATATAATGGGTAGGATTAACAACTCTGAAACTGGGACTGCGAGAGGAATATATATTAGAGATTTTTCAATTGGAACAGGAACTAGCGTAAACAATTATGGGATTTATCTTGATGAGCAGACAACAGGCGATAATAATTATCAAATCTATTCTGAGGGTGGCCAGAGTTATCTTGGCGGCAGTCTTGGCATAGGGACAACAGTTATAGGTAGTTATAGACTTTATGTCAATGGAGACGTTTATGCAACAGGCGGATATTATCCTTCTGATGCAAGGTTCAAAGACAACATAGTAACAATAGAATCACCACTTGCTAAGATATTAAACATGAGGGGAGTCTCTTATAACTGGAAGAAAGAAGAATACAAAGACAGAGGCTTTGCAGAGGGAAGGCATTACGGAGTAATAGGGCAGGAGATTGAGAAAGTATTGCCAGAGGTAGTAAGGGAAAGTCCAAATGGAGAGAAAAGTGTTTCTTATACGGAGTTAATACCTGTTTTAATAGAAGCCGTAAAAGAACAGCAGAAGATGATTGAGGGACTTACGGCAGAAGTTAAGCAGTTGAAGACAAAGGGATTAGTGGCAGGAATTCAGTAAAAGGCATGTTGCTTTTAACATTGTGGTAAAACAAGATTCATTTAGTCTTTCTCTGCCAATGGACTATGAATAATGTCATCAGAGAACAGATTTAAGGGATTAATAGTTACAACGGTCATTACTCTCATTTTCATCCCGTAATCAACAATCTTAAAACTCCCAAAAAGTAAAGATAAGTAGATAGAACAAACAGCTCAGACACTTTCTTCCTGAAATCAACGATTCTGATAAACTCTGAAACTTAGCACAATTCAATCGTCAAAAAATGAATTAACTGTACTTTTACATGCTGTTAATTTGTTTTATATGTAATGTTTTCTTAGAAAAGCTGTATTCCTTCTGCTCTCTTTTTTATGATAATTCTATTTGTTCTGCGATGTATAAAAAGATGACAGAGGGCTATAGAGGACATATAGCATATATCTGAAAAAAACATGAAAATGTCTTCTATAGAACCCCTATCTTTTAATCTCTCCAATTGCGCGCGAACTCCCTCGCATTACAAAAGAAAATCTATGTCAGGGAATTACCCTGATCGTGTCCTCTCCCTCGATAAAGTTCCCATCTAAGGTCTCGCCTTGTAACATGATTATCTCGTCAGTATCACCGACAACGAGGGATTGGACATCGACGTGCACTATCAAGTCCAAAAGCCCGTCTGCATTGACATCTTCGAAAGAAGCCATCGGTGTATTAGCCTTCCCTTTCAGTTTCACCGGCGCGCTTGCCAATGTGACTGTTGCGGGAACTACAGTCGTAGCGTCGAATGTGGTAGAACTGAGTATAGCCACCGGTACGTTGCCATTGGATCCAAGGTTGATACTGTTGGGATAACTGCCCGGTTTGATATCAATTGATACCAGCGAAAAAGAGCTGAGCGTACTTAAGAGCCATCCTGCATCATTGACTGAAAAAGGCCAATCAAAACCTACAGGGTTTTCAGTGGTCGGGAACTTCAAGTTTTTCACAAATTCAACATGGCTCAGTGATAAATCCTGATATCCGGTAAGCAATGCGGCATACCCAATAGAATCCCACGTGAAGCCATTAGGGTCTGTGATATTTGTAGCCCAATCAAGATTCAGCAACCCGTCCCAGCTATTATTCAATGCGGACATCTGAGTTTGGGCTCTGGTTGAACTTGCATCAATAAAGAGAAGAGGCCAGACAATTGCCACTGTCCCAGGGTACCAATTGTTCAGATTGGCTTCTTCAAAAGTTCCATTTTCCAGCTTGGCAACCCGGTACAGCCCGGTGCCTTGATTAAACAATTCGGTATCAATTCCACCAAGGACCAGCTCGGCTGCGTTAATATATATTTGTGCTGCAACTGTGTCTCCAAAAACCATTTCCTCAAGTAGTGCCATCGCATTAAGCCCCCAATAAACCTCACTGTTATCCATCAGGTACTTTATGTGAAAGTTGTCTTTAGCCCACGTTAATCCATCCACGTCCTGAAGACCCAAAATAACTCCTGCAATAGTTTCGAATTTTTCTTTATTACCCGGAGTGTTCAGGAATGTGGTATCACCGCCTTCTTCGTAATATGCCCGGACCACTCCCAAAAATGTTGCAGCGTAGCTGTCAGAGGCGTCATCATGTTCGCACAGGTTAAGATCAATACCCGGCGGACAGGTGGACTCTCCGGTTCCATCTGCCAAATACCAGTGGTCGTAAACAAGACCAGGGGGGCTGCTGTTAAGATCTACATGGCTTAGGTACCACTCCATCCAGCTTTTGACAATCCCGAGCCTTCCATCAACAGATGTCTGAAGCAGACCTAACACAGCAAGATTTGAGTTGTAAGGGACTACACGATAGTAATAATTTCCATCTGAGCCAATAAAACCCGGCGAATGATGAATCTTGATTGCCCCAAGACTGTCAGTGTAATTGGTATCAGTGTACTGCAAACTCTTAATCCAGTTAGCAACGATCTCGACGTCAGCAGATGCAGCATAGAGTTGACTGTTAACAGAGGACAAATACAACACTAATAAAACTGCAACCGAAAAAAAGCGTTTCATAAATGTTTTTCCTCCTTCCAAGTAAGTTGAGTGTTAATAAAAATTGTTTTCCCTGAGATGACTGGAGAGTTAAAAATGTTGTGTAGATTATACGTTGCTTAATGCTATAATTCAATACTATTTAACAGCTTAATCCATTTTGAGTCAGGTCATGACATGATTCATAGAAGCAAGCCCTTGCATGGTTATCTTTAATTTGCATTTATACCACTTTTTCTATTAAAAACTATTGGCGCCTATCCTCGACAATTCAATCCAAAATAATCCCTAACTCTCTAAATTTAAATGATAAATTTACTGTATTTAGCTATAACGACAGAAAACCAGATAATAACTTGTTTCCAAAATAAATTGCATATTCAAATCTGAAGTGTGTATAATATAGTTAAATATACACATTGGAGGCAAAAATGAGAACAAATGTTGTAATTGACGATAAACTTATGAATGGGGCCTTAAAGGCATCGGGGCTCAAGACAAAAAAGGATGCGATTGAGGCAGGTCTCAAGCTTTTGCTTAAATTCAAAAGGCTATCAAAGATCAGGAAATATAGAGGCAAACTCAATTGGGCCGGAAATCTTGATGAAATGCGTTTAGACTAATGATTGTAGTTGACACATCTATTTGGATTGATTATTTTAACGGCAATATAAATAGTAAAACTGACTGGCTCGATGAAGCGCTTGGGGTAGAGCCAATTATAATGGGCGATATAATTCTGGCTGAAGTACTTCAAGGGTTTCAAAACGAAAAAGACTTCAAAACTGCAAAGAAACTGCTTCTGGAAATTCCGTTCATGGATATGATTGGCCAGGAGCTGGCTATCAAAAGTGCATTGAATTATAGATATCTGCGTAAAAAAGGAATAACTATCAGAAAGTCAATAGATGTAATGATTGGAACATTTTGTATCCATCATAATTTCTTTCTTTTTCATAATGATAAGGATTTTGATCCTTTAGAAAACCAACTAAAACTTAAAGTCATGAAAATCTAACCTGTCAATGCATTCGAATGCATAACTGCTCCCGCCGTTTTGCTTCGCTTTTGCTTGCAAAACGAAGCAGCAAGGGGCTGATTTTGACTTTAAATGTTTTGTAATTTGTAAACTGCCTTAATTGTGTGATCATGCGCTTAGTGTCATGCATCGGTGATTTCTGCGTTAGATTTGAATGAAAGGACGAAACCAATGTCACTCTACGGAAATGAGCTTCCGCAACTGTCGGGCGATTTATTCCTGACTGATGGAGGGCTTGAAACCACTCTAATCTTTCATGAAGGTATCGATCTTCCTGCGTTTGCTGCATTTGTTCTGCTTGAGAATGAAGACGGATGTGAAACGCTACGAAAATACTATCGCAGATACGCAAATATCGCAAAGGATCACAATGTGGGGTTTATTCTAGAGAGTATGACATGGCGTGCGAGTCAGGATTGGGGTACGAAACTTGGATATTCTTCTGAGCAGATCACGGACTTTAATCGCAAGAGCATTGAGCTGCTGCAGGACATCCGTCGTGAATATGAGGGAGCTATACCTCATATGGTAATTAGTGGTTGTCTCGGGCCTCGAGGTGACGGCTACAGCGCAGACATTTCCATGACGGCGAGCAAGGCAGAGGCCTATCACCGTACCCAGATTGCGACCTTCAGAGAAACCGAAGCAGATATGGTAGCGGCCTTTACGAGTCCGTACGTTGCAGAAGGAATTGGCATTGCGCTCGCCGCCAAGTCTGAGGAGATGCCAGTGGTAATCTCCTTCACCGTAGAAACTGATGGAAGGCTGCCATCGGGGGAGATGTTAAAGGACGCTATTGAACAGGTTGATACCGCCACTGACAACGCGCCCGCCTACTATATGATCAACTGCGCGCATCCGACGCATTTTGTCGATGTGTTGGGGGTTGATCCATGGGCAAAAAGGATCAGGGCAGTCAGAGCCAATGCATCAACCAAGAGCCATGCAGAGCTGGATGAGGCCACTGAGTTGGATGCAGGGAACCCGGAGAACTGGGCATGCGCTATCTGAAACTCGCAAATCGCCTTGAGAACTTAAACGTCCTCGGCGGTTGTTGTGGAACCGATCATCGACATGTTGCGGAAATCTGTAAGGTGTTTATCAATAAGACATGACAGCAAACTCAATTCACTCCTATAAACCTCTTCTTTAATACCTCTTGCCCTTTTTGAGAGAGTGTCCATTCCAAAAAGGCCTTGACCTCCCCTGTGGGTTTGCCTTTGGTGACGATAAAAAGTGGCCTGGTGATAGAATAGCGAGGATTATTTACACTGGGCTTCTGACCATCCACTCTTAAAGGTCTTATCAATTTCCTACCCTTGAGAAAGGCAAAGCTTATCTGACCTATACCACCTTCATTTTTAGAGACAATGTATGCAATCCTGGAATCAGGTTTTATAACCTTACATTCCTTGTACTCCTCTCCGCCAAGGATGACCTTTTTAAAGACCTTTCTTATGGCAGAATATTCCTTTACAATAAAAGGTTCTATAGTCAGGTTAGGCCCTCCTACCTCTGACCAGTTCCTGATCCGCCCTGAAAAGATTGCCTTTAACTGAGCTGAAGTCAATGACTTTACAGGATTTTCCTCGTTAACTATTACGGCTATATCATCCTTGCCTATAAGTGTTGTTACGATACCACTATCCAGAAACTCTTTATTGACGTTTCTTGCAACACCTCCCATGTCGCATGTCCCCATTACTACACACTTCTCACCACCTGAGCTCTCTGATTTTGTATTAATATCAAGGGTGGAACCCTTATAGACCAGCTTGGCATCCCACAGAAATTTTCCTATTGTCGAAGAACCTACATAGTTGAGGGTCCCTCCATAAATACTCACAGGCGATATGAAGACAGAAACCAAGAAAATCAGCAATATCTTCTTCATTTTAACCCTCCTTACAGTTTTGTTTAAAATAACAAACAAATCTTATAAACGTATGGCCTTGCAGATAAATATTAACTCTGCATAAGTGAGAATGTCAAATTTTCATTACACTGAAATTCCTGTATCTGAGCCCGTTACCTCATTTAAAAATCTTCCATACTTCTGATTAAGGGGGTGAAGGACTCTCGTCTTGCCATATTTTTTGAGTTGCTTAAATATACTTAGGAGGACGTTCTTGACTAAGTTGACTTAACGGAGTCAGCTCTGCCTTTTGATAATCAATATTTCTTCAGATAAAATCTCCTTTTATTTTCATCAAGTCTCTCAATAGCATAGGTGAGCATGGTTCCTGGTATTTTCCTTTGACGCCCTACCCTGATGAATTTTAAACATTTCAGCGAGAGTGTGCCAGGAATATTTATGGTGTGTTGATTGTCAGGCATTTAGCCACAAAATCCGGTTGCAATTGTAGAAAGGAGATATATAATAATTGCAGGGAGCAGGCATGAAAAGCACAAAAAAAGATTCACAGAACTCTCAGGAAATTAAAGCTCTAAAAGCTGAGATAAAAAGGCTGAGAAAAAATCTTACTAAGCTCACTGCGTCATTGGAAGTTATGTTAAGCCGCCGGGGCTTCAAGATATTCAAAAAAGAGCCTTCTGAAGATCTTCTGATTCCTTCAAATAAATATATAAACAGTTTCTATGAAAAGTTAAAAAAATATTCCTTCAGATTATTTCTCAGGGATGTAATTAAACATCAAAAATCATTCTCTATCGAAAAAGTTGCAAAATATGCGACAAAGGAGGTTACATCCGGGTATATTGATTTTCTCCTGAAATCCGGAATAGCAGAATCTGTGTCTGATAATGAATACCAACTGAAAAAAAGGTTTGTTAAGAGTTTTGGAGAGACCCTTGAATGGTTTATTGCCAGACTGATAAAAAAGGAATTCGGTGCTGAAACTGTGTGGGGAGTAAAATTCAGAAGACCCAAAGTCGGCGGCGACTATGACCTTATAGCTAAAATTGATTCCTCAATTCTCTATATGGAAATCAAGTCCTCCCCTCCCAGGCAGATTTATGATAAAGAAATACCCCCCTTTTTTGAGCGTGTGGAGGACCTTTCTCCTGAAATATCAATTTTCTTTGTGGATACTGAACTCAGGATGAAGGATAAGGTAGTCCCCATGTTTGAATCTGAAATAAAAAGACGTTATAAAAAACCATTGCCAGTAAAAAGGATAAAAAAGGAGCTCTTTAATATTAATAAAGAAATCTTTATAATAAATTCAAAAAACGGTATAACGGGAAATATAGCAACTGTCATAGGTTTAAAGTGGCATAGGGATGAAAAACACAGATAATCACAGATAAAAAAGGCACACCTGCCTGCCGGCAGGCAGGGATGAGCACAGATATGCACAATGAAATTATGTCAGGAGGATTTAAATGTCTGTAACAATGGACATCTGTGTGGTTTGTGCATGGAGGATTGACTGCAAGAAAAAGTTTTCAGTAAGTGGTAGAGATCTCAGATGTCCTGATTTTTCAAGGGATATCTCAATAAAGGATGAAGAAAAAAAGAAGGGATCAAAGAGGAAATAGAGGGGTAAATTGCTTAAAGTAAAAGTTTAAGCTTTATACAATAACTACCGATAATAAAATGACAAAAATTATATAATTGAAAATCTCGTTACTTATGGTATTGCTGATATTGGGAACATAGTTTATTCCGGAGGTACGTGAGAAGGGGGATTTTCATTCAGCTCCGGGGTTCCCTCTATTTGTTCTGTTACCTGCGGAGATTCAATGCCCTCAACTTCCTGAAATTCCTTAAGCGTAGGCAGTTCTGTGAGGTCTTTAAGTCCGAAATACTGAAGGAACTCCTTTGTTGTTCCGTATATAAGGGGCCTTCCGGGGACCTCCTTTCTGCCGAGAATCTTAATAAGCCTTCTTTCAAGCAGTGTCTTTAAAACACCGTCTGAATTAACGCCCCTGAGAGCCTCAATTTCAGCCTTTATAATGGGCTGTTTGTAAGCAACAATGGCCATAGTCTCAAGAGACTGTTGTGAGAGTCTTGAGGGAAGCGCAGTAGCAAGAAGTTTTTTTACCCACGGCGCACAAGCAGGGTTGGTGACCATCTGAATCCCTCCGCCCACCTCTGTTATAAGAATCCCCGGGTTCTTCAGCTGATATTCATTAATAAGCTCATTGGTAATCCTCTGAACTTCATCTGAATTTATTTCTAAAATATTTTTTAAGATTTCAACGGTTATAGGTTCACCCGATATAAAAAGGAGCGCCTCAAGTATAGATTTGGCCTCTTTATCATCCATAATAATTTGTAAAATCGCGAATACGGTTTCCTAAATAAGTGTTATGCTATCCCGGATATAATTACAAGTGCGGAAAGCTCAAAATACTAGTATGACTAAGAAGCTTTTCTCCTGTATTTCCCCAGTGGATGTTCCATAAGTACCCTTGAATTTTCACCGTTTTTTAACACTTCAATCATCCTTATAAGAGACTCTTCCTGAGATTTATAAATTTCCATAAGAGGTATTTCGTAAGGGAACCGTTTATCAATAAAATTTGATAAAGGCGAATAGTTTTGCACCCTCGAAAGAAACAGAATTCCTTTAAATATCCGTTTATTAGTTTTAAATGAGAAAAAAACACACTCAAGCATGCCTTCAAGAAAAACATCGTTCCTGTGGTGCACATTTTTTTTGGCAAGGCCTTTCAGGATTTTTCTGTACTTCTTGTCAATTATGCTGTCTGATTTTACTTCCATGAAAGAGTGTTTAAAAGGCAGACTGGTATTCTTGAGGTTGTGAACAACGGTGTCAGCGGAAAGGTGTGTTAAATAACCATAGACAAAAGCCTTTTGCCGGTCTGTTTTTGCGGCACCAAACAGCTTCCAGGCAATATCCCAGTTATGAGTATTTTTTTTAAGTTCCTGAAACCTTTTACCTATTATTATATCAGCGCTCAGGTTTCCATAGATAAAATCACTTTTAAATTTTTTTATGACAGAGTAAATACCTGGCGGTATAACACTTATCCCCAGATTAAGCACCTCGTTTCCAAGATAAACATGTGTCAGAGGGCCCCACGCCTCAGCAATAGACGGGGTTAAGAACATCGAAAAAAAATAAATCAAAATAAACATGCAACGAGTATTTTATTATATTTCTTACAATAAAATCTATGGAAATTTTACATGGAAAGATAAGATACATTGAGAGCCAGACCCGGCCATATGACTTGATGTCTTTGTAATTCTATTAAAGTCTAAATACATATATCAAGAAAGTCATAAAAACCCTAAATATATTTTTACTAAAAATTTACACATCCTTTACACGGATTTATCATATATTTACAAGCTTAACTGGAGTGACCCCCATAAGTTAGACACAAAGGACCTCGGAAGTTAGTAGGGTCTGACGGTTTCTGTTTTCATTTTTTACCACCAATACTTCAAATTCATTTGGTGGACAATATCCTAATGCTGAATGCAACCTTTTCTCATTGTACACTTCATCGATAAAATAAGGAATGCGTTTCTTTACATCCTCAAAGGTCTTATAATCCCATAAATGCACCTCCTCGCTTTTTAAGGTTTTTATAAAGCTCTCTACTTGAGCATTGTCGTAAGGATTCCCCTTTCTTGACATGCTTATCCTGAGACCTGCTGTCTTGAGATCATCCACGTATTCATGCGCTGCATACTGTACACCTCTGTCAGAATGGTGAATACACCCTTCAAGAGGACATCTCACCTGAAGTGCCATCCTTAACGCAGCCTTTGTTAATTCCGTGTCTATCCGCGTAGAAATTGCCCAACCAATGACCTTTCGAGAGAATGCATCAAGGATAACCGACAAATATACAAATGACGTGAGTATCCTGATATAGGTAATGTCAGAAACCCATACCTGGTTTATTCCAGTTACCTCTACACCCTTTAAAAGGTTTGGATAAACAGGATACAGATGATTACTGTCTGTTGTGGTGATCCATCTCTTCTTGATTTTACAGATTAACTCTTCCTCTTTCATTATCCTTTGTACCCGCTTATGATTAACAACAATGCCTTCACGCCTTAACTGGGCTGTGACACGTCTATATCCATAACGCGGATACTCTACTACTATCTCTTCAATTCTATCTCTTAAATCGGCTCCCCTTTTTTGCTTTTCAATATCCCGGGTTCCCTTGTAGTAATAGCTGCTTCGTGCCATGTTCAGCATTTCGCACCCCCGTTTGACCCCTCTAAGCTCTTTGTGGTAATCGGCAATGAATTCTCTCTTCTCTTTTGCAGTGCATATTCCCTGGCTTTTTTTAACAACTCGTTGTCCATCGTCAACCTGCCAACCATTTGCTCTAGTTCCCTTATCTTGGCCTCAGATGCTCTTACATTAGCTGATTTGCCTTCTATAAGCTTGCCCTCAGTATACCGTAGCCTATGAGACCTGAGGATATCTCATAATGCCTGCTCAGTTGCCCCATTGTTGCTGACCCACTCAGGAGTTCTTCTATTACCTGCCTCTTAAATGCCACACTGTATGTCCTTTTTGTTCTCATATCTGGTTCCTTTCTGCCTTAAAGATCCTCCAAGCCCTGTTTCTGAAAAAAATGGCTTCGCCAAATCCCTCAGAATCAATTATCGCTGCGTTACCTATACTGCAGTATACCCCGATTTGGATATCCTCATCTCGGATCCTCTCTTCGGCATCTATCTTCCTCGCCAGTATACTAACCTTTCTTAGTCTTGTGTCCAGTCAGATGGGGTCAGTCCAGTTTCATTTATTGACTACCTTTATCTAGCCGTCTCATAACATATATACTATTTTTTTATTACGCCTGTCAAACTAGTTTTATTTATACATATATAGTAGATAGGTTTATTTATACTTCAGCTTTATTTTGCCTGGCTTCCCGGCCTCTACTTTTATATTTTCCATATTTACCACTCCCAGGGCCTCATGCCATGCTTTGATATTATAGACTCCGGGTGGAATATCACTTATAACAAAATTACCATTATCATTAGTAACTGCAGCATAAGGATGATCAAAAATATAGGTATATCCAAGCATCCAGGGATGAGCATCACAGTTTATTTCCACAATGCCGGTCTTTCTTATACGCTTAGTTACTGTTGAACCTTGTTGGGGAAGACCAATATTAAACATGGTTCTGTCTTTTAAATATGTATGGACATTGTGAAATATGGGGTCACTGTTCTTCGTAATAAATTTATTTCCTTTGGCTTTAAAGCCCGCACTTACATGCGGCACAAAAGCACATTTTACGTTATCTACAACAAGCGGGGTGTCTGGAATAGGTTTTCCTGCCTTGATGTTCTCAATATAAACTATCACATTTTTTATCTCATTATCAGAATTTATCACGTATTCTTCTGCAGGAAGCAACTTCCCGCATAAATGTACATCCGAACTTATAGTATGGATTTTGTCCTTCGGAATGGTAGCGCCGGTAAACATAACAGTCCCTTCAATACTCCCTCCATTCTTAACTTCAATAACTTCATAAGCAAAAGAAACAACAGGGAGACAAAAAAGTAAAATAAGACATACAACCATTATCCTGCTCATTATGAACTTCCTCTTTTTAAAATTAAATCCGTGTTGTTAAAACAGTAGCACAATGGTTTGAAAATATGAGGTTAACGCATGTAAAGATTGTGTAAATATTTAAGGTGATTACTCGGTAAATCTATAGCCAGTGCCCAGCACAGTGAAGACATATTCAGGGTCTGAGGGGTCTTTTTCTATTTTTTGTCTGAGGTGCTGGATATGGACATCTATTACCCGGCTCCAGGAATAAATCCTAGAGCCTTTCCATAAATTCTTTCTTATAGTCTCTCTGCTTAACACTTCCCCGCGGTGATTTATAAAAAAACACAGTAATTCATATTCCTTAGGTGTAAGCTCAACTTCTTTACCCAATATCGTGACCTGTCGCTTCCTATAATCAATTTTCATGTCTCTAATGACCACTTCTCCTTCTGTAGCAGGAGGGCTTGTCCTTCGGAGACAGACCTTTATTCTTGCCCGAAGCTCAAGTGTCTCAAAAGGTTTTACCATATAGTCATCGGCGCCACTTTCAAGGCCGATAATCTTATCAGAAATTTTATCCTTTGCTGTAAGCATTATTACAGGCATTTTGGGGAAATCCTTTCTCAGGTGATGGCAGATCTCCACTCCATCACCATCAGGCAGCATAATATCAAGGATTATCAGGTCTGGCTGTCTCATTGATAGTATCTCCTCAGCCTTTGCCCAGTTGTCTGCTGTGTCTACCTCATAGCCATAGAGCTCGAGGTTTGCCTTCAGAACCTTTAATATATCTTTGTCATCATCAACAGCGAGTATCCTGCTTTTCATTAAATATCCTTTCTTGTTTTACGGAGAGTAAAATAAAAGGTACAACCCTTGCCTCTCTCATTGTTTATCACGTTGATCTCACCATGATGGGCTTCTATTATACCTTTACATATAGCAAGCCCAAGCCCTGTTCCATCTTTTGCCCCTTTTGTATAGAACTTGTCAAATATCTTTTTTTGCTCTCCTAAAGGTATTCCCTCTCCGTCATCCTTTACAGAAACAGTAACTGCCTTTTCAGCCCCGGTAACAGTAATATGTATCTCTGAATTACCGGGGCTGGCTTTGAGTGCATTTGAGAAGAGATTTATCATAACCTGCCTTATCATGTCTTCATCAACGTGTATAAGGTGCTTATTAGTTCCTATTAATTTAAACACAATCTTTTTTTCACTGGCTATGGATTGGAAGCTTGTTATTACTTCCTCTATGAGAGTAAGCAGATTGACGTGGCTAAAATGCATATCAAATGTTCCTGATTCAATGCGTTCAAGATCAAGGGTATCATTTACCATTCTTATAAGTCTTTCAGCATTACTCTTTATAACATCAAAAAATACTATGAGGTCATTTATATCTTTGTCAGCATTTGAGCCCATAGAGAATCTTGTTGATATATAATCCATTGCCCCTTTTATTGAGGTTAGCGGCGTCCTTAATTCATGGGATACCTTTGCAATGAAATCTGATTTTTTCTTGTTTAACTCTATAAGCCTTGCATTTGCCTGTTCAAGACTTTTTGTGGCTATCCGAACCTTGCCTTGAAGGCTGGTGTGATATTCTGTCAGAGACCTTGACATTTTAACGAATGACCTGCTCAGGTTCTCCAGTTCATCTCCTGTCCTGATTACAGATATTTCAGTTTTTTCTCCTTTAGAAAAATCATTCATTGATGTTTCTAATTGTTTTACAGGTCTAAGCACAAGCTCCTTCAGCAGTACGTATAGTATTGCCATCAATAAACTGATGATAGCAATACTTGCCAGCACCATATTTTTTCTTGTTGAGTGTATCAATGAAAATGTATGATCCATAGGGACAGATACACTTACAGCACCCCTCACATCCCCTATCTTATAACCCTGATGAGAATGACATCCAAGACAGGACTGCTCAATATAAAGTGGTGCTATATACCTATAAAAATAAGATGGGCCTATTTTTTCTATGTTTGAAAATTCTTTTGTCTGCCCTGTTTCAAATTTAATAAGGGCTTCCTTTTCAAACTCATCAGGTGCGTTCTCGGGATTTAACAGCTTTAGGCTTGTTATATGGAACCAGAAAACGCCCTCTTCCTGGGCATATTTCGAGAGTTCTTTTGTTCCCATGGCAGTGCCTATAAATCTTTCTCCTTCGATGTATGTTCTCTCTGGCTCTGAAAGATACTGACTTGGTTCTTTCCACGGAACCCATATAAAAACACCGCCATGATCAGCAATCCACCTTGTTGTAAAAACAATTTGTTTGGATAATATCCTTGCCTCTGAATCTACCAGTTTTATGATGAGTTTTTCATGTCTTTGGGCAATAAAATAAAGGGATACACTCATGGCTATAGTCAATATAACACCTGTGCCGATGGCAAATTTAAGACTTAGGCTAATTCTTAATGCCCTGAATTCTTTTAATAATCTCTTTAATCTCTGCATGGGAATTTGGTCTCTAACATATGTAAATATTGTAAAAATTTTAAAGATAGTATGTCAATAAGTTCCTTATCCATTCTATCTTTCTTCTTTTTCTTACTTCATGGTCATAATCCAGCTTTCTCGGGAAGTTTTACTTGAGTAACCGGTGCCGTTACAACTTGATGTGCCAAGATTAAAGACTTAAAATTAAAACTATGGATGTAAATAGTTGTAACGGTACTAGCACTTTTGTTGCAGTTTTTGAAAGGATTGGCGCCACGATTCAGAAATGGCCGGCACTGCAAGGACTTTTTCAATGCCTTCACAATTATTTTTGTCATGATGGAAAATATGGTTGGCAAAAGAAAGGGTTATCTTATATGAATCTCTCTCTCTAAGAATGAGCTGAGCACCTCTCTCTGCAAGACCTTCTTCAAGCACTCTGAAATAAAAGCCGGTTCGGCCGGATTCAACAACGAGCTTTACCATGTCGTTTCTGCCGAACCTGGCTGCAAGAGTTTTACAGGGCTGACGCGGCTGGCTGACCTGTAAAATAGTCGTTCCCAGTTGAAAGATATCCCCAATGCAAATATTATCTTCATGCACATTTATAACGGAGAGGTTCTCTCCAAATGCTGGTAGAGGAAGCTTTATTCCAATAACTTTCTCCCAGTAAGGATAATGATTTAAACCGTAAACACAAACGGCCTTATCCTGTCCACCATGATGCTTCAAATCAGCGACACCATCACCGTCAAATCCTATTTTTTTGAGGTGCTGCGGACCTGAGACTGGTTTTTTGCTGATTCCTGTGATTATCTCCCTGTCGTGAAAAATCTCTTTTTTGGGGAGTCCGATGTTAAGCGACTCAACAATCATTTTAGCCATAAATATTATCCTTCCTTTGCTAATCAGAACCAGAATTCTACGGAGCAACCCTGATAATAGATGAAAAGACATGCCCTCCTAAGAGATTACTCGGCTGTGCAAGTGGACTCTTAATTACTCCATAAAGGAACGGGATTTCCATAATAACTTTTATATAGTAGACAGTTTACTCCTTACTGACTCCTGCCTTAATGTCTTAACTTAGCTCACAATATAATAATTGGGGGATTTTTTCTCAGAGAAATTATAACATTCTATAAAAAACTACTTAAACCATCCTAAGTTTTTCTCGGGAAAGAGGTAAGCAGCTATTTCCCCGAATGGAATATCATTCTTCGCTTTGACCGAATATATCAAGGCTGAAATAATTCACTTCTTGGTAAAAAGCCGATTAGGTACTGATAGAACCTGTTCACTTTCATTTGTGAAATGAACCAAAATTCTTATGCCATCCTTCAATAACAATTTTGAGTATATCACTGTCCACAAAGGTTTTATCAAGAGATTTTGCCTTTTTTTCGATTTCTTTTATTACCATTGGTCTTATAAATTGTGGAATCTTATTTATTCTTAATTTAGCTTCTTCACTCCATTCTAACTCACTTTCAAGCCCTGTAGAACCTTCTTTCCAACTAGCATATTTTTCTTCAATTACTTCCATAGTGACACGCTTGTGAGATTTTCTCCTTGCCCACTGTTCTGTTCGGCAGCGAGTCATAGTACGTATAAATCCAGCAGGAACTTCCTCAATTCTTTTTAATGCCTCTTGATCCCATTCAAGAATCATAGTAGCTGTTTTTGTAGCCTTTTTTCGCTCTTCCTCTGTCAGTTTAGTAAATTTACCAACTTGACATGCCGGACATTGGTCAGGTTTGCTGCCATCCTCAATATAACCACACATATTACATTCAAATGATCCTGATACAGTAGTTTCAGGCAAACTTCGTTTGTTGGACTGAACAGACTCCACCATCTTTTTTCTGGCTTTGCCCAAACCACTTTCGGTAACTTCGAGAGTAATTTCTGTAATACCATTTTCTTTTGCATACTCTTCTATAGTCTTTTTAGAAACTTTTCGCATGAAACCTTCGGGAATTCGTTCCATACGCTTAATCGCATCATCACTCCAGGTCAATCCACTTTCTGCTATGCTATACAATATTTCCGAGTACGGTTTAGTATATCCTTCAACCATTTCCAAAGAAATGGCCGATAGTCGTTGGGTTAAAGCCATTTTTTCCAATTTAGTCTTAATCTGCCGGCGTAAAACTTTATCTTTTATTTTATTTAATGCGTCTATAGCAGACTTTTCCCATATCAATTTGCGGTCACTAAGAGTCTCTAAGGCAACGCCATCTTCAACCGTCTTACTTTCTATAATCTTAAACATATTACCTTCTTTGCCACAAATAGGACACTTTTGAGGGCGTATGCCGTGATGGACATAGCCACAAGCCTGACATCTGAAGCTTAACTTAATTTTATCGTGGAACTTTTCCGGGTCATCAAATGTAATGCCCATTTTCTCAATAGTTTCAGGGGCAAGAAGATCCTTAATGGCTGCATTCAAAACAGAACTGGTAACCACAGTATGTCCCTGAGCTATGCAATAATTTTGAATAGCTTTTATGGCCACCCCTTGAGCCATTGGGGGAACGCTGCTCATTTCAGATTTTGCCTCTTTCGTCCAGGTGATCGTTTCCTCGGCTTGATATTCAGCAGGAGGTTTGAACTCTATATCCGCAATGATAAGATTACAAGGCGCCAGGCGACAAATATTCTCAGTAGTTCCACCAATATCCATATCATCATCGCTGTGGATGCCAATTCGTCCCATAACCACCAGCCAGGGAGAGACTTTGTCAATGAATTCCAATATCTTTTCAAATGCTTTTCCATCGAGGAGACGGGTATCAATTTCTATTTCATCATCCCTGGCTATTTTCTTCGCAATATCAAGATGAGCTTGATATATTTTAGCCAGCCCTGAATCGATAATGTCTTCGTGTAATTTTTCCTGTTCCTCAAACTTAAACACCCGTCTCGCTTTGTCGGAAAGAACATTACTCAGGCTGTTAAACATGGTGTAATGAAAGTAAGGGTCAAAAACAGAGATGACGATCAGTTTCTTCTGGAAAGCTTTTGCTAACTGGATACCACGTTTTAGTGCTCCCCAACTCCTTGAGCTTCCATCAAGACAAACTACAATTTTATCAGATTGATTCTCCTCTTCCTTTTTTTTACATATTAAAATATCTCTCCGAACCCTTCTTAAAACTCTTTCTGTAACCGTTCCAAGAAGAGAACTAGTGACCCTGCCTATTCCATGACCTCCAAGTACAACTAAATCGTAATCGTGAGAATTAATGTCTTTTGCCAACTCCTCAAAGTTTCTTCCTTCAAGGGATATACCAGTAAAGGGAATATCGCTTTCCCGGCATAGAGTGGTCATAACCTCCAGGTAAGAGTCTGTTATCAGCCCTAAACCTTTAGTGATCAGGGAATCGTGTACTTTTCTCTGCTTCCCTAACACGTTTTCCTTTTGATATTCTTCTGGTAACCCTCCCTCCATGGTTCTGAATCGCTTGTCATGCAACTTAGCAGCATAAACATGGCTGCCAAAAAGCTCACCCTTATTCTGTTTGCCGATCTTCACCGATAGATGCATGGCTTCATTAGATAATTCTGAGTTATCAAGGGCCACACAGATTTTGATGTAGGGGCGAATCGCCGACTCACTCCTGCAGGGTTGATCATTTTTTCTTTCCAAAGCATTTTTTGCCTCCCGAATGAGTTCTAAATTAATTTCCGTAAACCCTCTCTTGCCGGCATAATCTTCAATTTTTTCCCTGATAAATTGTCGAATCATACCAGGCGCCCGATTTACAGCCTGAATAGCATCCGGCTGCCAGTGGAGATTGCCTTTTGTTTTGATATATTGTACCTTGTCAGGTTGCTCTCTTACTCTGTATGGCGTTTTATCCATAACTTCAGAAATCCAAAAAATATAGGCAAAGGGGAATTGAGGTTGAGCAATATGAAAATGATCATACTCAAACATAGTTCTAGCCAGCATAATAAAGGTATGTCTGGGGTCATCCTGACCAATAACCTCGACAGCACAATTAAGTTGAAAGCTGATATAATCTGGTGCATCTCCTGTAAAGAGCAGACTGGATAGTGGAGTGTGATTCAAGTTTTGAAAGGTGTTTTTCTCAAATATTTCCAGACTGGTTATGGCACGATGATCTATTTTCTCATGATCAAAGTAGAACTTAGACACAGCGTTAACTCTATCTTCTATCGATTGTTGCCATGGTTTGCCACGTGAGTTGTAAATAGTTTCATGGAAAAGGTTAATAAACTCAGAAAGATACTTTTCTTTGGGAATGAAGCCAATACCCTTGTTGGAACAGTTAAAAGGAAAGATATTATTCTCAGAATATGTTACTATGACAGGCAGATGCTGAGCGAAAAAGCGAACCGTTTCACTTCTGCCTAACAACTTATCATACATTCCCTTACGCCCGTTATCAATCCAATCAATATACTTTTGAGGCAATGACTTGAGGGACAAGCTGGTATGACCGTCTGCAAGCTCTACAATTATTTTATCCTCTTCCACCAAAACTTTCTGAGCTTGTTCTGTTTTTCTCTCATTTTTTTGCATGATATTCCTTATCTCCTGCTTAGAATGAATTTCATAATGAATTGTATACAGTGTGCTTCAAAAACCGTATAGTTTTTAATTTCATTTTGTTTCTCGTTGATCTCTTACTTTTATTCACGACCTAATTTAATTCCCAGTTCCTCTTCCCGTTCTGCTCTATGCTTTTGCATCAATTCTTTTGTCACCTGGAGTCCTTCTGCCATAGCTCGTTCTTCCAATTTCTTTTTAATAAGTCCCCTTAAAAAGACGGGAAGCTTTTTCAAGCGATCTTTGGCTTCGGGAGTCCATACAACCTGATCGCTGGAGGGATTGGTCATAACAGGAATTTCTCTTCCCCCTTGAGGGATATATTGGCAATTTGGGTCTTCTCCCATTAGATTATCTGATTGAGCCAGACTCCGAGCACGACATCCTCCGCATAATAATTTGTATTCACACTTTGAACAACGACCCACCAGTAGATCGGGATTTCTTAAAGATTGAAACAGTTGAGCCTTATCCCAAATCTGCCAGAATGAGCTTTTGCGTATATTCCCTGCTGACAATTCCATATAAGGGCAAGGGGTGACTTCTCCTCTGGGATTAATACGACAGTAATGAGTAGCAGCAGGGCATCCTCCCCCATCATACCCAGTCGCTCGAGTATAGGAAGAATCAGGATTTCTCTCATAGAGGATGCGTTTAAAGTGAGGTGTACAGCGGGATTGAATCATTATCCCTTTATGACGGTCCTGTAGTACAGCAATTTCAGTAAGACACTTTTCGTATGAGTTGGGTGAAAGATCTATTGAACTCTCTCCTCGACCAACACAAACAAGAAAGAAAAAATTAATTATCGATGCACCAAACTCCTTGGCAAGATAGACCGCAGATTCAATTTGTTCATGATTAGACTGAGTTACAGTAAAATGTATTTGAGCATGAAGATCATTTGATTTACAAAGCCTGACAGCTTCACAGCCTTTCTCAAAAGAGCCTGAAATACCTCTAAAAGAATCATGTTCATCTCTATTGACGGAATCGAGACTGATCCCCATTCCAGACAAGCCCATTTTCTTGAACTCAACAATCTTAGATTCATTCACCAGAATTCCATTTGTTCCAATCACCATCCTCAGTCCTGCTTTCACACCTGATATGACCAACTTATTAATATCAGGATACAAAAGGGGTTCTCCGCCCGTTAGAACTATGATTGTTCCTGGAGCACGTTTGGCAATGTCTTTAAAAAGTGAGGATAGCTCAGCATGATCCAGTAGAGACGCATTGTAATGCGTCTCTACATCAGCAGAAGTTCTTTGCAGGGCATCCATATAACAATGAGGACAATTTAAATTGCAACGTTCTGTTAGATTGATAGCGACAAGATAAGGAATGTATTCCTGGTTTTCCATTTTAAACTTCAAATTATTAATGAGTCCATAAGTAAGACTACATTCTATGTCATTCCCGCCCGCCTGCCTGCCGGCAGGCAGGCAAGCTGCAATGACAAAAACTGCTCTCTTAATGCCGCTTTACTTATAAACTCATTAATAAGAGTTACCTCCAGAGTACACACAGGTCTAATACTTAACAGTAACTTTTGCTTCTTTCCCTGCTTCAACTTCAACATCAACTACTTTTTCACCCAGGGCTTCATGCCAGACTTTTAATTTATAGCTGCCAGCAGGAACATCGGTTAGCTTGAAACTTCCATTATCGTCAGTCACAGCGCCATAAGGGTGTGGGAGTACCCAGACATACCCCAGCATAAAATCATGGGCATCACATGAAACAGAGAGTAGTCCAGCCTTTCGAAGGATCTTTTTCTTTTTGATAATCTGTCCCTGTTTAGGAAGAGCCAGGTTAATAACATTCTTCTTTTTGCCCCTGGCTGACAGATAGAAATGAGTATTATGCAACATCGGATCGCTGTTTTTTACAGCGAGCGTTCCACCTTTGGGGGCTACTATAACATGAGGATCAAAGCGGCAGTTCTTGTTATCGACCACTAAATTGACTTTTTTATCCATTTTTTTGCCTTTAGTAATCCCATCGAGCATAGCAACAGCCCATTTAACCTTACCACCCTTTATAACATATTTTTCTGTTGCAATCGTAGTCCCACAAAATGCTTTATTCTTTTTAATTGGCATTGTTTCATCTGCTCTTTGACCGGCTTCCACGACCCCTGCAATAGAACCTCCATTCGTGACAGGACCTCCCTCATAGGGCTTGTCTTTACCATAGGAAGAAACGCCCACACTCATTGCTATAACTATGAAAAGTGTTAAGAGTTTTTTGTTCATTTTATCTCCTTTTCTTTAACTTGATAATTCCCTGTATCTTGCTGCAGGGTCTCCTTTTGTTATTCCCGCCTGCCTGTCCGGTAGGCAGGCTTGTCGGGAATCCTTCTTGAAACAAGGAGAGATTCTGGACAAGCCAGAATGACAGGATTGAGAATCGTTCAACTTGATATAACATTTTTTGAACTACCCTGTAGCTTGCTGCAGGGTAGTTCATTTCCCCGGGTGGCATTTTCCCCTTTTAATTTTCACTGATCCCTCCTGCGAACTTTTTTAACTATCAAAAATTGGAGCAGAAGGGTTATTAAAAACCCTGCTAACCCCCAGATATAGGCTTTCACCGGTGTTCCAGTCTTTAATATGACATAATGCCATGCAGAAATAGATGATTGTAAACCAGCCTCTCCATTAGCACCATCCCAACCTCGTAAGGTAAAGGGAATCAGCCTGTTTGGAACGAAGCTAATATCTGTACCCTTGTCTCCAGTCAGCTTTCTTTTCAATAGGAGTTTCCACTGTCCATCTGTAAACTTAGCTTTTGCAACCGGAGTCACTTTTCCATTTTTCTGATGGATATAGCCTGATTCCGGACCATTTGAATTGGTATCGTATACCCGATCCTTCCCCGCTATCCATACCCATCCATTAACAGGCTTAGCTTTATTTCCCATAAAGAGATAGGGACGCCTCGATGATCCAGGAGGGGATAGTTTCTTAGGAAAATGGATTGCCAGTTGATCCGGTAAATTGCCAATCTCACCCCTTATTAATGCAGCCTCTCTTGTCAAATAAGTATCTTTTGGTCTCCATAGGTCTCCAAGAGCTTTAATCTTTTCCCAATCATAAGTTACTTTTCCCTTAAATACCTCTACACCCTCTTCAGGATCAATTCGCCTGGCGTTTTTGCCAGGGTCAGCCAGATCGAAATTATCGTCTTTTACAACATTCTTGAACCGGTCGTTCCAGCTGAACAGGAAAACGATTTCCCGGTTGTTGTATAATGCTTTCATTTTTATAAGATCAACACTGGGATTCTGCCACCTTGGACCTACAACAACCTGACCTCCGGTTACAACATCAATTGATTTTGTCTTTTCCCATGCTTTATCATTAACATCATCAGGGAGATTTTCTTCTACCCTTTCAGCCACAAGGACGTTATCATCAGGGCTATAAGGCTTTTGTAGGGAGCGGACGTACATTGCCACATTCCAGCGTTCATCCTCAGTCTTCAGAGCTTCATCCGCAAAAGAAGGCATTGGCGTGCCATTGAGACCACCAGTCAATGTTCTATAAATATCTTTGACCGAAGAGCCGTTTTTATAACGCCAGGGCTTTGTCAGATCAGCCGGTAATATTGGATCACCCCAATCATCACTATGTTCTCCTACTGATCCACCATTACCATTGCTACCCCAATTAGCCCTGCCTGAAGTGTTGTGGCATTTAAAACAGGAAGCAGCTTCTATTTTCTTTTTCTCATTTTTATATTTCTCTTTCTCTGTTTTAGAAGCATTCTTTGGAGGAGCCGGCTTGTCAAACGGTTTGCCAAACAGTCCTTTCCCCTCTGCAATCCTATCGTTAGTATTTTTTGGCATCTCCGGGATTTCAACCTTCTTCCCTTCAGCGTATGGATCAAGATCTTTGTTTTGAAAATCCTGTGCCAGTGACTTAACGTAATAAACAGCCTGCCAGCGTTCTATTTCAGGTAAAGTAAAAGTTCCCTCACCCCAGGCCGGCATGGCTGTTCCCGGTACGCCGCGAGAAACGGTACGAAATAAGTCAGCATCGGTTGGTAGTTCAGCATTTTTGGTTGACCTGAACTTAAACATGCCGAGAGTAAAATCTCTGGGACGGGGATTGAGGTAAGGGGCTGCGATCCCATCACCCATTCCTTCTTTTCCATGACAGAAAACACAACGCTTAAGATAAACACGTCGTCCGGCTTCCCAAAATGAATCCCCATCTTTCAGGAGGTTTTTCATCTCTTGTGGTTTAGACGCTTCAATCTTGTCCAGATCATATAAAATCTCTTTTGAACCACCAGAACAATGAGGAAATAGCATTAGTCCAGCTAAAATTATGTGAAAATGTAAAAAATATCTTTTCATTCCATGTCTAATAATTTTCGAGGCTCCATACCAACATCTTCGTAAATGGCTGTAATGATCTTCCAGCGTTCCTCTTCTGTGAGTTCATCTTTCCATTTTGGCATGGGAGAATCCCAGGGAGTGGCACTATCTGGTAATCCAATGCCTCCTTCGCTCACACGCCAAAATACCGCATTTTCAACAAGGGTGGCAATGGTACCAGGATCAGTAAAGGCAACAGGTTTCAACTTAAAAGTTTTGGCCATAGGACCCGTTCCATCATGTCCTGTCCCGTGGCAAGGCCGGCAATTCTTCTGGTAAAGATTTCGCCCATCAACTACAACCTTGTCGAACTCATCTTCGGGTAAGCCCCGAAAGGGATTTTTTTTGCCTGCATAAGGTTGAGCATTAACGCCTGTCATCCCGGGATGCTGCTGCCGAACTGAAGATGGAACCACAACCTTTGGAACAAAGAAGTCATATACATAATATCCAATAATCAATGGCAGAAGGATAAAAATGGTTTTAAACATCACTTTATAGCGATCTCCTTTGATAGCCATAATTACCGGTTTTTTGAATTCATCAAATGTCTTTTCATTAGATGTAACGTGAAGGAAAAAACCAATAAAAATCAGGATCACGTACCATAGAAACAAAGTCCCTGGAATGGGCAAAGTAACTTGTGTACCCGCAATCCATCCCGCCAGAGTTGGGAACATAAACCTCAGAAAGATTAAAATCAAAGCAAAGATCAAAATGCTTTGAATAAAAATGCCTGTCTTTTTCATTCTACTTATCTCCATAACTTTCATCTTCTATAAAAGTATCTTTCTCTCCAAGAGAGCGTAGCCAGAAAACAAAACTGATCATGGCAAAAAAGACAATAGTGATCAAGCCTACAGTCGTAGTCATTTCATGAATTAATGGAGACATCGCTTGAGGAGAAGTATCTTTCATCACTCCAAAAACATGCCAGTCCTGACGAAGCCCTGATCTCACATATCCCATAAGACCCATTAACATCACAATCGCTACGCTTAGAAGTATTAGAGCGTACTGTGGTCTCTTTCCAATCTTTCCCCAAAGTATCTCTCCAACCTTTTTTGCTCCCTTGAAAAGGTAAACATCTATGGTCTGCGTTAATAACATGGTAGAAATAACAAGCAATACCTGAGTGACTGCCAGATGGCGCAGGAAAGGATTTGCCTTTTCCATGACCCAGAATCCTGTGACACCAAAGACACCGGTGACAATGAGAGCTGTTACACCAATTAATATCCCCTGAGCAATTTTCCCTTTGTCCCTGAAGGTAAGAAAGACAGCCATAATCATAAATAACATATGGATAAGAATGACAGAGCCATGAAATTGAAAAACACCTGCAGCACCTGGTTCCAGCCCAAGCTCTTTCGGTTCAAGGTTGAAAACACTGAAAGCCCAGTAACCAGTTATTAAGAGGGTTATCCCAAGGACAATCAGGGTGGTGAGCTTACCCATTCCCGCATTTTCAGAGAACTTTTTCAGCTCCCCTTTATTCGCTCTCCGATAGAGCATAAAGCTAAAAAAGGTCGATAACAAAATAAATTGTATCACTGCATTCTTTGCAGGCATCAATCCTAAATATTTGAGTACAGGATGATACTGTCCTCCCATAACTGCCTGTTCTGATGGGGTCAGTGGAAGATTATGCGGGGTCACCCAAACAATGAAACTGAGAACCAGGATCACGATGATGTATTTGATATAAGAACGGTATCTCTCTGCTCCTTCTATCCTATCCATGCCTGTCCAGAGATAATAATTAGCTCCTATAAAAAGGACACCAATCAAGACAGCCTGTAGAACAAAAGTCCATGAGAAGAATCCCCCCATCATATCATTACCCATGATTGGACTGTGAGAGTAGATCTCACGACCGAGATAATAACCGGCAAAGGGAAGAAGAATCATACCGCTTATACCAATAAAATTGCCTATGTAACCCATCCAGTCATAGTGGGCTCTTTCTTTATCATTCCTGGCACCAAGAAATTTAACGGCAGCATAACCCCCTATAATAAATCCACCAAAAGCAATATTGCCAAGTAATCGATGAAGATTCAATGGCCTCCATAGTTTATTACTCACGGCATCCCATGTGCTCCCAATGAATGTTTGAGAGCCTAATTCCCCAGCCCATCCTGTGGGAGACATCATGTAAGTAGCCCATGAATTGGCAATCAACATTACGGCCAACCCAAAAACATTGAGCAGGATTCCTAAGAAAATGTGGACAGTCTTAGCTCCTGAAGCCCAGGCATAAACTCCATAGACTGTCAGGAATAGCAGGAGCGTAAAGCCAAAGAAGATATATATGGGGTGGACATTCTCATATTTGCCTTTATATAATATTTTATAACTGCCTTGTTCTCCTTTTTTAAAATACTCAGTATATTTTTTAAGGATGATGATTAGTTCTTTCTTTTTATTTTCATCCTGTTTGATTTCTTCTTTAAGAATGTATTCTTCTTTGGTTTTCTGATAAGCGTTTCCCATGATCTCTTCATCTTTCTCTGTGGTTTCTATATCTTTTGTGATTTTACGCTCCACTTTTTCATCTTCAGTTTTGTCTAAAGTTTCTTCAAGTTGCTCTATTTTTTTTTCAAATTGCCTTACCATTCCTTTAAATTGGCTTATTTCAAAACTTTCCGGTATAACTTCATGGGCTTTTGGAAACGCGCCAACTCCATTAAAGAAAAAGAGATATAAGAGTAAGGGAATCACTGAAATACCAAGAACAAGACAGGGTGTCTTTAAAATATTTTTGACTTTTTCATTTTTAACAACATCTCTCTTCATTTTATCCCATGAGTAATAATAGAGATAAAGCATAAATGTCTCACCAAAGAAACAGAAGGCGTAAATATAGAAAGAACCATGCATAACACCAGCTATATGCCCCATAACCGCGGGATAGAGACTGAAAACTACAAAGGATAAAAGTCCTCCCAAAGCAGCAGTCGTAGCATAGGCAGCGGAAAGTAAGGCAGTACTCTCATGGGCAAGATTATCGTACTTAGCCTCTTTGGTTTTAGTTCCAATATATTCCACAATAACAGCAAATATTGGAACTCCCAAAACAAAAGCAGCAAATAGTAAGTGCAACTGTGCTACAAACCAGACCGTGATCCTTGGATCCAAACCAAAGAAAGTTCGGTATTTAGCTCCAATAGTATTATCAGCAAAAAGGATGTCAGGCAAGAAGACCAAAAGTGCAATGATGAAAAACCCTGTCCAGTAGGAGCGTTTTCCTAATTTCATCTATTTTCCCCTACTGCAGTCGTGGTTCCTAAGCTCTTAAGATAAGCAACCATGTCAATTAGTTCCTGTGCCTTAATCGTATCCAGAAAGGAGGGCATTTTGGAAACTTTACCCTCATCAGTTTCCTTTGAGTATTTTTTATCTGGTGATGGGTCAGGTAAAATTTTGGCATCAGGATTGACAATCGATTCAAAAAGATATTCGTATGATTGGATCGCTCCGATGTCGGTCAATTCGGGACCAACTCCCTCTCTCATCTCTCCTTCGGTTAGACCGTACTCCATGGAATCAATCTTTCCACTTACTCCCTTAATAAAATGACATTGAAAACATTTCATTTCTTTAAATACATCGAAACCTTCTTCTGGATCGCCCTCAGGAAACTTAATGGATTCAGCAATCTTCTTTTTACCGGTCAAGCCCGTTCCTCTGAAGGGAGATTGAGCTTTAAGGACTTCTTTTATTTTTTCCTCGTCTATTTCAACTTCTGATTTCTCTATCAGGTAAAGAATAACAGATGTTATTTCATCATCACTAAGAGCGATTGGTGGCTGATTGATTGGTTTCATTAACCCTTTGTTAAAGCCTCTTACAACATAAGTATCTGGCTTATAGAGCGACTCCACAATGTATTCAGCACCGGTCATACCAGGTTTTCTCGTTTCGGCCCTGATTCCAATGGGAGCAGTAAATTTTGGCAGCTTAATTCCCTGATTGGGACATCTAACTGCAGAACCTTCCTCACCAAAGCCATGACAGGTGGAGCATTTTCCTTTTCCCCAGAATATTGTTTTCCCTGCAGCCGCAGAGACTTCTCCACTGACACCGCCACTGATGCCACCGGATAATGCGAAAAAGTAATGCCCAAGTAAAATGTATATCCCTATTACGATAAGGGAGAAAGTAACAACTTTATATATTCCGGATTTCATACACTAAACATTGGGTTCAGGATTCAGGAGTCATTGGCAATAAAAAATCACACTTTCAACCGTATCAGGTATTGCTAAATGGATATTACCGTCTCCCCTGATTCGGACTAATCAAAAACCCTGAACTCTGAATTTCAGCTATTTCACCGATTCTTTATTTACCAATGAGCTTACATAATTCGCCAGATGCCAGCGCTCTTTCTCCGATAGAGAATCTATATAAGACGGCATAGGGGTTCCATTGAGACCAGTAGAAAATGTTATATATATGTCACGCGGTGTACTCCCGACCTTATAAGTCCACTTGAAGGTCAGGTTGTTCGGTATAATTTTATTTTCAAGGTCGTCTTTGAGTTCATCTGACTTGGGTCCATCACCCAGACCTTCCTTTCCATGGCATTCCCAGCATTTCACCTTGTTATAGACTTCCTTTCCGGTTTTTATACTTTCTGGAGTTATTGGGATGCCTTTTCCTACTTTTATAGGTTGAGGTTTTTCTTCTTCAGCAAAATCTTCCGAGAAAGTTTTTATGAAATCCACCAAGTGCCGTATCTCGTCATCACCAAGAAAATACCAGCCGGGCATTTCTGTGTCTGGAACACCCTTTTTTATTACTTTAAACAGGTCTTCATCGGTAGGGAGTTCTCCACTTTCTGTTGTTCTAAATTTATATACACCTAATACAAAGTCCCGTGGCTTTGGAAACAAATAATTAGCGGCCGGGCCATTACCTTCACCTGAAAACCCATGACATAAAGCACATTTTACTTCGTAAATCTCCTTTACTTTCTTAATGTCGAAACTGGAAATATCTGGTTTCTGGGCCTGAGCCTTTATCTTTAAATCTTGAGAATACACGTTTACAGCAAGTGTTATTACTATTATTAAGCTCCAAAAACATATTCCACCGGTTAATAGCCTTTGAATTATTCTCTTTTTTGTTTTTTTATCCATGAACATTTTCCTCCTTATTAGAGTTACCGAATGCTCAAATCCATTCCTTCTGGCATATCTGTAAATGTATCCATAATAGTTCTTGTGGCAAAGGACATCAGAGAGAGATTTTTCTTATAAGGAGATTCTCCACTCTTTTTAATTTTTCCAAAACCCAGTTTGTACCGGTAGTTATTGGTTAAGGGGTCTGCAACCCTGGGCACCAGGTTATTCGCCGATTCTAACTGGTGGAGAAAATACATGAAAGTAGTACCGGGACGAGGCACATCAATAACCACAGCAACCGCCTTGACGCTCGTTTTGACAAACTTAATATGACCTTCTTCCTTTAGTTTGTCATAAAGGAGATCTTCCACATCACGACCGATGAATCCACTTACCTGAACGGGAAGACGGTCATTTGTTACTGTAACGTAGTCACCTGATTCAATACCCAGTCGTTTTGCGTCTTCCGGGTGAATCTCAATCCAGTTCTCAGGCCATCTTTGAGTAATGTAGGGGCGCCTGATGATATCATCAAATCCAGACTGCCAAACTTCGTTGATTCTGCCGTTAAGAACCCAGAATTCTCCGGCCTTGGGTCTGATTTCTTCATAAAAATCAGCAAACAGAAACCACGGAGATTTGATGAAGTTTGCTTTTCCATGCTGTGAATTGAAAGACTTGAGCTTCTTAATCCAAACGGTGTTTTCTTCAGGTCCAGTGTCGGGCAGCTCAAGTGTGGAGTCATGTATACGCTTCGTGCCAACAATCGTATCACCTTCCTGTCTCACCGGCCCCTGTATGCCCGTTGTACCGTATGCCTTCAGAACATCATGGCCACGTTTGCCATGTTTCTTGGCATATTTGACAAGAGGATGGTAGTTTAGTACGCCTCCGCGTCCGAATCTTGCAGCCTCCTCGAATACGTCGTTTGAGTCCTTCCAGTCGTATCCGGTAAAGCCCATCTTTTTGGCAATCATGGCTACTATTTCCCAGTCCGGTTTAGCCTGACCGGGTGGATCCATAAACTTTGAGTAAAGCCTTATCCGACGCTCTCCGTTAGCACGGCTAAAGTCACACTCTCCCCATGTAGCTGCGGGAAGGACTATATCGGCAAGTTTTTTGCCATTTTGTTCTGTTAGATAAATATTTTGTTCAACCATGACCAGTCCGCCTGAGTCAGCTCGTTTCTTAAATGTCTCAATAGCATCATTTACGTTAGCGCTTGTAAGCTGATGTTCATTCTTTACGGTCATCATCTCGAATGTTTTGAAAAGTGACCCGGCTCCCGTCATGGCATTCACCCAGGTCGTTCCAACTACCCAGGCAAATCTTACTTTACCCGCTTCAACCCATCTATCCAGATCAAGCCCTTTTCTTCTACGGCCAGCGAATTTTTCCGGGGAGAAGTTTTTTGGATAACCACCGGCGGTCATCCCGCCTCTCTGATGACCGCCCATGCGTGAAATCATTTGACCGGGACGGTTACCCGTGCCACACAAAAGAGCCAGAGATCCAATAGAAGCCGTATTCAGGTAATTGTTAGACCAATAGTGACCCTTTTCTACAAATATGGAGGTCTTAGGCCGTGTGCCATCGGGTTTTGGTTCAGCCATCATAGCGGCAGTTTTTTTGATATCTGCAATGGAAATTCCAGTCATTTCGGAAACATAGTCGATTTCCGATTCTTTTTGTGAGAGTAACCACTTTTTGAAATCTTCAAAACCGTCGCATTGCAATTTACCCCAGGTTGTTCGCCACTGCCAGGGAGTGTTTCTCGTGCCTTGGCCAAAGCCTGAATCAGATTCCCATTTATTACCGGTATACTTCTTAATCCATTCGCTGTCTTCCCAGCCATTTTCCAATATGACTCGCTCAATACCCATATGAAGCAGAGTATCAGTTCCTGGAACAAGCTGAAGATGCAGACCCCCATGTTTCTCTGCAAATGCTGCTCCAGCGGTCTTTCTGGGATTGATATATATTAATTTATTCCCTTTTGCGCGCACTCCTCTGAGTATCCATTCCAAAAAAAGAATCGTCTTTGTCTCATAGGGATCAGCCCCTGATAAAATCAGCGTGTCAGCGAGGTAGTAATCTTCATAACACGCTGCAAAATTCTCAAAACCTATATCACGCCAACCAGGAGTAGACGGGAATTTACCGGGATTGTCATGATCCGCATAAGCCGGTGATTGAATGGATACCCAGGCCAGTTTTGATAGGGCATAAGTATTTTCAAAAAATTGATAAGAGTATCTTTTCTGTGCCCAGGCATGAACACCGTGTTTTTTAATAACATGGGTAGATACTTGGGCAAAAATTTCAGTAGCGTCATTCCAACTAATCGGCACCAATTTCCCTTTTACCCGGAGTAAAGGAGTTTTTAGCCGGTCTTTGGTCGGCGTGGCAGGGTTGTAACATTTCTGGGCAATGGCTCCACCGCGAATGGAATGATCGCCACCGATGTTTACAACTTTGGTATCCGCATCTGGCACGATGGCTACGTGATGCTTTTTGCCTTTATATGTTATAACATTATACATATTGGGGGATATCCAGTTGCCTTGCAATGGTCGTATGGGATAATCACGGTTTAGTGCATTTTCTGAGGCTTTTAATCCTCCTTCCTTCCCAATCGGCCATCTATAAATTTTATATCCGCATGCAACGATACAATAGTCACAAGCCGTGGTTAATACATCCGCATCTTTTGGCGGTAGAGGAACTATAGCTGGTGTTTTATAATATGGTTCGCTCATTTTTTTCTCCTTTAATTAAATGTTGGAACTTCTTCCATAGACAAGGCCCATGAAGCCGGTAGCATAGATATCATCGCCCTCCAGTGATAAAATCACTTGTGGAAGCGACTCAACTGCATGACCTGAGATTATTATTCCAAAGCGGGTCAAATCAAATGTTGACAAATGAAAGGGACAGGGGCCAACGGCTTTGTGCTCATGCTTATAGAGGTCTGAAAGAGGCCCGCCTAAATGTGGACAGAGAGTATTAAAGGCCACCACATCTTGATCCTTCCCAATACCGCCGCCGGCTGGAACACCAAGCTTTACCATGAAGTTTTCGATGGTTGACCTGCGTGGCTGCTCAACTGTCCTCTTAGGATACTCAAAAGGGACCGGCCTTCCCTCTTTAAGCGCTGATAATTTGCCAATCAGTTCTTTGGGATAACCTGTGGTCTTAACGACAGATGCCTCTCCCTTGAATCCTGGCAGAAGCACAGTAGTGACAACAGTCGCTGCTCCTGCTAAAAGGAATGCTCTTCTACTTATCATTAAACAGCTTTTCCGGTTACTTTCTGAATAATTCTCTAAGTCTTTTCCTTCTGACATATTTTACCTCCTATTTCACAGGCCCGTTTTTGGGAAGTTCAGGCGGGTCCATTAATATTTCCTTGCCAGACATCGACTCCAATAAGGCCACTAAGGCTGTCTTCTCCTCATCAGTGAGATTTAATGGCTTTAAGAGTTTGGTTTTTGTGGAAAAACCAAAATTCCTCTTAATGGCATCTTCCCCTCCACCTTTATCGTAAAAATCTATCACTTCTTCCAAAGTGAAGAAAACCCCGTTATGCATGTAAGGCAGAGTATATTCCAGATAGCGTAGAGTGGGAGTACGGAATTTTCCCATGCTTTCCTTATCTTTCATTCGATAATAGAGACCAAGGTCTGTTTTTACTTTTCTATAAATCGGCTCTGTTACTCCTTTAGCATACTGCTCAAAACGAAAAGTGATTTGGTGAAGAGAAGACTCTGCAAAAATCTCGTTTTCGGGCACTCCAAGATTGTAATACTTCTCATCTGTCAGGAAGTGACCGTTATGACACTGAATACATCCTGCTTTGCCTTTAAAGAGTTCTAACCCCATTTTCTGCTGGTCGGTAAGTGCATCTTTGTTTCCCTTCAGATACTCATCAAATGGAGTGCTCCCCCACTCGTTGGTACCGTTTTGAACCAAAGTTCTCTCAAATGAGGAAATAGCGCGCCATGCATCTCGAAGCATAGGACGCTCTGTTCCGAATGCCTCTTTAAACATTTTTACATACTGCGGCACCTGAGCAAGGCGCTCCTCCATCATGTCAGCCTCGCCGTTTCCGGCTACAGCGCCACTTGCCGCGCCCTTTGCCTGTTTTTCTAAAGACGTAGTCGAGCCGGCCCAGAAGAACTTGGCGTAGTAGGCACTGTTGATTACAGTCTGGCAATTCCGCCAGTGCTCCGTGCCGGGGTAGCCCCTACAGATAGCCTGGTTGTCCTGCCAACCCTTATCTGGTGCATGACAATCAGCACAAGATAAGGACATATCCCCGCTCAATCTTGGATCAAAATATAGTAGCTTTCCAAGCTTGACTTTAGCTGGTGTAATCTTATTATCAGCAGGGACAGGTACTTTTCCAAGAGGAGCAAGAGAGGGAACTCCAGATTTTCTTGTCTCGGAAGCAGCATGCTCACCGCCACTTACCACTAAAAACACTATGGATAATACAATCATGACTCTCAGCATCCTGATCATGATATCCTCCTTCTAATTATTTAATTTATCCTTAATTTGGTACCTTATACCAATTCTTAATGACCTGATATTTAAACCGCTTCACCTTACCTTTAGAGTCCACTGGCGGCATAATAATCACTTCATCCCCGCTCAAAGACTCAAGAAAGGCCTTCAGGTTCTTCTTTTCCTCACCACCAAGATTAAGCGGTTTTAGCATCGAGGCTTTGTTTCTGCTTTCTCCACCGCCCTTATTGTAAAACTCAATCACATTATCAAGGGTCTTAAGCATCCCATTATGCATATAAGGAGCCGTTCTGGTCAGCTCTCTAAGAGTTGGTGTTACAAATGCTCCTCTGTCCTTCTCGTTCTTTGAGATAACATAATGTCCTGGATCTTTCCTGATATTCTCAAAGTTATTTACTCCCATAAACTTAACGAAAGAGCGCATAGTTATATGGCGCCAGTAACGCTCATCACCCTTTCTGTTTTTGTCTTCAAGGATATTCGGGTTTTCCGGAACGCCCAAATTGTGAGCTTTACCATCACTAAAGTAAGTACCATTATGACATCGTATACAACCAGCTTTCCCCACAAAAAGCTTTTGTCCTTTCTTAGCGCTAACCGAGAGTTTGCCCGTGTCAAACGGAACGTTTTTGGAGACAACTGTCTTTAGAAATTCTGCAACAGCCTTCAGAACACGCCCGAAGCTGGCCTCTTTGCCACCAAAAGCCTTCTTGAACATCTCTACATACTCGGGAACCTGCTGGAGTCTTAGGAACATCAGGCGCCCATCCATATTGAGAAAGTGGGTTTCGGTTATAGAATCCCTCACGAGAGTTGGTATATCCCTGGCAGTAAGGCGGCCGTCCCAGTAAAAATACCGTGCATGCACAGTGTTGAGAATGGTTTTTGAATTCCTGAAATATAAAGAACCTGGGTACGCCTTGGAAAGAGGAAGGCCGTCTGCCCAGCCTTTCCCTGGGTCATGGCAGGTGCTACAACTCATTGCATCATCCCCGGAAAGACGATTATCAAAAAAAAGGTATTTCCCAAGTTCTGACATGGCCGCATTAATATCCTCCTGCTTAGGCAGTGGTCCAATTGGTGGATAGCCTTTTTTCGCTGGTTTTGATTTTGAGGCATAGGTTGAATCAGTTACGTCAGTAAATGATGATTTGACTGGTTTCATACCACCACCCACATTAACAAGCTCTCCAGTTTGAACCCTATCATCTTTACCACAGGAAATTGTCAATATTAATGATAGGGATAGGGTCAGTGAAAATAGAAACTTTAAACTTGTTTTCATTACCTGGCTCCTCCTTCAATTATGTCAAGCAGCTATTTAACTCTACAGCTATTTGTAACTTATAGAATATAAGGCTCAAATGTATTACGCAAAATGCTATCCCTTTGGGCATAATTAATCGATCCCTGAATCAGCTCTACTTCTTAAAAGTAAAAGATTGAGAAACACTCTTACCCTGTTTAATCTCAATAGACGCTTTTTTCTCTCCAAGAACAGGGTGCCAGACAACAAGAGTATATTTACCAGGCGGAATATCCTCGATTTTAAAAGTTCCATCAGCCTCTGTAACATAATAATATGGGTTATCAGCCGCGAACATATATTCGTGCATAAAATTATGCTGATCACATTCAAGCTTTATTCCGTGAGATTTAGGCCGTCTAATCCTGACAGTTTCATTTAAAACACTATCAGCAGGTTGTTGCTTGTTAAACATGGTTATGCGAGCCCTTCCAGCCATTTCGTATGAATGTATGTTGTGAGCAACCGGGTCATTGTTACTTATCCTCCACTTTGCTCCTTTTTGAACCACATATATTTCCGGGGAGATCTTAAATTTACATTCCTCCTGCACCATCAAATAAGGGCCTTTTCGTTTGGGCCAGGGCTTTCCCCCTTTAACTTTGCCTTCAATGAAAACAACCGCCTTCGCAACTGAACCATCACTGCCAATATGAGTGATTTTGTATTCTCTCTTTCCGGTTCCACAAATATCAGTATCCTTGTTAATGGTCTTGAATTTTGATTTTGGACGTTTTCCTTCAAAAACAACCTTCCCTGAAACTGAATTCTTACCTGCTGTAACAGTTATCTCACTTTCAGCTGTAGATTTAAAACCGAAAATAAGAAACAATGATAATAAAAGAACTACCTGTTTTTTCATAATCTCTCCTTATTATTTTATTTATCATTTGGGTATAGAGAAGTTAACTGTATTTATTTATATGCAGAATAGACTTTACCCGTTTTTTAAACTGGATTATTTTACTCCTGTTTTAAAATGGGTAATTTTACTCCTAAATTAAATAGCATAAATTATAATCAGGCTTAGTCTAAAAGTCAAAAAAAAATTTGAGAATTGTTAAGAACCATTCAAAAAAGCCGGTTGCCTTGTTTTCGTAAAAGTAACATTTAAGTCAGAAGCTTTACCTGCTCTTACTTCTACCTCTTTCACAATCTCCTCAAACCCTTCGTGCCAGACCCTGACCTTATATTTCCCCGGCAGAAGTCCATTTATCTCATAATTACCATTTTCATCTGTAATTGACACGTATGGATGCCTGGATGAATATACATATGCCCTCATCCATGGGTGTGCATCACACTTAACATTAATTAATCCCGCAACCCTGTTGAGTTTCTTTATAACCTGATCTTTAAAGGGAAGCGCAAGATTATAAACTGTCCTTCTTACACCTTTCCTGACTATTTTGCCCATAGAGGTATTATGGAGAAGTGGATCGCTGTTCTTTATAACGTATTGTGACTTTACATAGGAAATCCCTAAAAGGGGGTCAAACCTGCATTTAATATTATCTAAGGTAAAGTCTTTTTTAGGAGGAGCCTTACCTTTTTTTACATCTTCAACAATAACAAGGACATTCTTAACCTCATTTTCCGGAGATAAAACATACATCATTGCCTGCTGGCTGCTGCCACAGGTCTTTTTCTCCAACTCGGTCTCTTCAGGATTTTCCTTGGTTTTAACTTCAATCGGGATTACAAAATCCTTGACCTTTTCTGCTGATTTAATCTTTCCCCTGATAGTCCCTCCATTCTCTACCTCTACAACCTCATATTTAACCCTTTTTGCAAAGGACAGGGTAGGGATTATGAGTGAGACAACTACCATAAGTACTATAATCTTTTTCATAGCAAACCTCCGTAAATATTTTTTAAAGTTTCCGAAATCAATCTAAATTATCAATAAGTACCATAATGAAGAATACTCAATTGTTGTAACTATATACAGAGAGCTTCCTATAATAAAGTTCCTCACAGCCAGATTCTTATTTATCCCCGGAGAATAAATAAGCCTTATCAAGACCTATCCATAAATCTAACATGTCTGCAAGGATAATATAAAATTTATCACAATCATTCTGAGCCAGTCTATTTTTAAACTTACCTGTCCACCTGCCCAAATGATCAGCCACAAATTTACGTTGAGCATCCCGGACTATCTCGATATGTTCTTTCTCATCGTTCTCAATAGCTAATAATTCCTTATGGGCCAGGACATGCATGAACTCAAGCTCTGTGGAAATATGGTCTACTCTGTCAGGTTTCTCCACGGAAATAGAGAGTCCGAACGCTTTATAAAACCCGGCTATATCCGCGAGATGGGCTGGCTGTGACAGAGCATGCTGAGGTGATTCTGCCAGTGTATACTCAGTTTCATACGGGGGTACCTGCAGTTTATTCCTCGGCTCAAAAAGTCTTGAATATTCCTCAAGCAGTTCTGCGTAATCAAGGGAATGAATTTCTTTTTCGAGCCAGTTAATATAACGATTGAACATATCCCCATCTTCAAGGAGCTCCGATATATTCCGCCATACCGGAATGCATTCATTTTTTAATGATTGAAACTGCTTCTCATCAACCTGACTGAAACCATCAGCCAATAAGGAGTAGACTTTACTTCTCAGTCTGGCAGCAGTTATGTCATGTTCATGTGCGATCATACTCATATTAAGCTCCTATCTCTTAGCAAGAGCCGGAACAGGATCAAATACCATAGGGGTCCATGAAAATGTGAGCGATTTCATGCCGTCAACATTTCCTTCGTGACCGTTCCAGACCGCCACGTTAATATATGTTTTTTTGCCCGGTTTGAACTCGGCGTCAGACAGGTCGGTACGCTGGACATCTCTAAGAAACACAACGGTATATTTACCATTCTGATATCTGCCCTTGGCATCTACATCCTGCTGGATCTGTTTTGTTAATGTACTATACCCCTCTGCAATATATTCTATTCTCTCTGATGTATTTATCAGACCCGACTGCCTGCCGGGGTGCTGATTTTTCAGAATCTTGTCAGTCGGTGATATCCATACACCCTCGGTCAGAGGCTGGCGGACATCAAGATCTCTCCGTCCATCTAACTCTGCCTGCCATTCTGCTCTCCACTGCCAGATATTAACAGGTTCGCCCTTTGCGCCCATAAGCGGAGAGGGAAGGTAACCTTCCGAGATATCGAGTGGAAAGAGTACTGCCAGGGCGTCCCTGTAGGTATCCAGAGAATTTTCTTTATCCTCCGTACTATCTGCCCATGTAAACATCAGCGCTACCTTGCTCCCATTATGAACAGCCTTTACTGAGACAGAAGGTGTATCTTTCGAAAGGTTCAGAACAAAGTCGGTCTTCTCGGGAATGGACCTGATAAACTCCCGCGGAAGTGTATCTGTACTATGCGTTGCCCCCATATGATCCAGCGACTCCAGGGCAACTAATTCAATAATGAAAGGCTCTGCTTTATTCCATATATCAGCTGCAGGGTCTAAAGTAATGCTCTGTTCCACATATTGGACCCTGATTCCTCTGTTATCTGAGGCAAAGACGGTCACTGCACATAGTATTAAAAGTATACATATTATCGTAAGTAGTATATTTTTTTTCATTATCTCATCTCCTTCCACTCATTTTGGCAGGATACTCCATCTGTTCATATAGCAGATGCATCTTGCCATTGAAACGGAAATTGCTCCTAAGTTATATCCATACGGTATACATCAAGCTTTCTATCATACGCCTCTCTTATTACACTGGGTTCACGAACAGGAGTTTCGGCCACCAGTTTGTCTTTTATGTTATATCCATAGGCCGTACTTTGTTTGACCTGAAACCTGGTCATGATCTCAGGAGAACTGCCGAACAATACGAGCAGGCCCTGCATGACTGGATCAGTCGTGATTTTATCCCTGTAAATCTTTACGGCATCTTCGACTCCCGGCCCAAACATCTGCCTTAAGTATTGCGTAGGTACATGGATCGGCGGGATATAGTAAACGTGAGGCTCTGTACCGAATTGCGGGTAGAGCGGCAACGCAACCTTACTGACATGGACAAGATAGTCAATAGGATTGTCCTCCCGGGCATTATCAGGGGTGTTGACCCATCCCTGCATACGAATCTTTCCTATACACTGCTCAACACATTGTGTCTGTATGCCCTTTTCCACCTTGGGATAACAGCCCACACATTTTTCAGACCTCGTTGTAGTTGAGTTGAACATCGGTTTTTTATAAGGACATCCTGCAACACAATGCTTGTAGCCGTTACACCTGGACTGATCTATCAGGACTATACCGTCTTCAGGGCGTTTGTAAATAGCCTGCCTCGGACAGTTTGCTGCACAGGCAGGATAGGTACAGTGGTTGCATATCCTGGGCAGATAAAAAAACCACATCGGATGGGGAAAGCCCTTTATATGCATTCCCTGTTTCATTTTTTCACCCGTAACTTCATCTTCGCCGATATTCGGAAAAGCCCAGTCCTCAAGATCGGGCAGGAAGCCTTTAACATCCTTCCTCTCTTCTATGGCCATTTCAAATACGGTCTTGCCTGTATAGGTCTTACCCTTCCATGATCCACCGCCTATCATATCAAGTACCCGCATGTCCCATGCGAGGGGGTATCCCCCGTATGGTTTTGACTCTACATTGTTCCAGAACATATATTCCTGGCCGCGGCCGGAAGTCCATGTGGTCTTGCAGGCAAGGGTGCAGGTCTGACATGCAATACATTTATTAGTATCAAAAACAGCAGCGAACTGCTTCTTTGGCCTCGGTACCTCATAGGGGTATTTCATTTCCCTGCCGATCTGCCAGTTATGATTCCTGACTTTATACATTAAGACTCCTCCTCTGTTTTTAGCTATGAAATGAATTCGCCGCTAAGGTATTTCTTGAATAACCTGCTTTCATAACCGGCTCTTACAGCCAGCTTTGCAGGTCTCCAGAGACCCTTGCCGTTCATGCCGCCGTCCTCAGCCTTCTCAATCTTTACAAAGGATTCACGGGGCGCTCCGTTGGCGCAATGAACATCCGGGCAGAACCCTTTTCCGATTCCCTGGCCCATCAGGTCCTTTCTGACAAGCGTATCAGTCAGAATGGTCGGTCTTAACCATGAGCGTGTACCGCTCTGATGCCCGCCGTGCCGGTACATTGCCTGGTAAGTGGTCTCGCTGTTTTTGGCCAGACCATCCTTGCGCTTTTTCTGCCCTTCAACTGTTCCAAAAGATGCCATGGTGAAATGGAACCAGGTACGGGTCACGCCTCGCGGTGTTCCGCGGTAATGTCTTACACGAAGCATGCACCTTGCTACATTATACTCATGAGGACGTTTCTGCCAGCCTTTGAACGGCTGGTCCTCAGGGTCACCGTCAACCCATACATAATCACCGTCTTCGACACCAAGCTCCTTTGCATCATCGGGGTTTATATCTATATAACCTTCCCCGACCCAGGGTTTACGCTTGTCTTTCCTGTACATATCGCCAAAGGGACCCCACAATACACCCATATAGTCAAGGTCTGCAAAGGTAGTATGAACACTGTGCCTGTACTTCGGGGTGAGCCAGATAAATCTGTAGTCGCCTTTCTTCATAACAGGATGACTGGTCTTTAAGATTTCATCAGGGGTGTAGATGACATTTCTTACCTGTCTCGTTTCCCTCGTCATGTCCTTGCTGGAAAATCCATAGTCTTCAGGTTTCTTTGGCTTGATCAGGGGATGCGGCGCAGCGACAATCGAGTTCGGCTCATAGAAGGTGGAATCGATCGGCTCACGATGGAGCGGCAGGTTTTCGCCATATTCCTTAAACTCCGGTTCATCCCTGTAAAACTCAAGACGTCCTGTTTTGTTATACCACGGCTTGGATTCATTGCTCTGTTCATACCCGATAAACTTGGGGTATGTCCTGCTCATCATCATTACCGGGATACCCTCTTTAGCCAGTTTGAGCATTTTCTCAACTTTGTATCCCTTCATCATATTGGAGTGATCAAGAACACGCTGTATATAGGGTTTGGCATGATGTTTGTTGTCGATAAATGCCCAGTAATCATTAAAGCGTTTATCACTCGTTATCTTTGCAAGTTCTGCGGCGACCCCCTTGTAGGTCTCAGTATCGCTCTTTGTATTATGGATACGTTTTATCTCAGACAGGGGCATTACCTGCATGAACGGGTTGGTGCAAGACTGTGTAAAATCATGCTGGTTGTACTCACCCCAGCTGTCAATTGCAAAAACTATATCAGCATACTCACAGGAAAGTGTCCACCACCACTCATTTAAAATAAGGACATCGATCATTCGCTTATGCATTCCCGGAGCACGATACTCAGGATGCCGCACAAGGTTCATTATCAGTTCATAATGTCCCTTGGCATTTCCAAGGATAGAATTGGAGCCTGAGAACCAGAATGATTTTGTTGGTGTAGGCATATGAGTTTTACCATTGAAATAATGCCCATGGACCTTTAATGGCTGATCTGTATGTGAGTAGAAATGTGCTGACTGCATGCCGAAATACTTTTTGACCTTTGCAGGTTTTTGGGGATTGAGGGTGATGTTGAACGGGTCCTCTGCCATATATTGGGGCATGCCGTTAAAGTATGCCGCACGGTAGTTGCCTGCATAGCTCCCTACGTTTCCTCCGAAGAATCCCACATTTCTGGTCAGAGCTGCAACGAGGAATATAGTCCGGTCTTTCTGGTCTGCGTTAAAGAATTGGTTCGGCCCCATGCCCACAGTAAAAAGGACATGCTCGGGGTTCTCTGCAAACTGGCGGGCAAGGCTCTTGATAGCAGACTCAGGCGCCCATGTAATCTTTGAGGTCTTCTCAGGTGTCCATGTATCATTTAAATGCTGTTTGATCACATCAAATACAGGACGTACCTTTACATCACTGCCATTTATCATTACATTAAATTCTCCTTCGATTGCAGGTTCTATGCCTAGCTTCTCAAAGTGTTCACCAATATCATCACGGGAGACGACTGCAGGTCTATTCTTCTTTAAATCCCACATGACAAAATCGCCCCACTCATTGCGCATCTCTTCTGTAATTGCGGCCATGTGCTCATTAACAGCAAATGGCTTTGGCATGTCTGATTTTTTCCTGACTACCTTTGTCAGCCTGAGTTTTTTAGGTTTATAGTCATTGCCATGAATATCGCCTGCCTTTAACATATCTCCTGTATCCATCCTTACCAGCATAGGCAGGTCAGTATGTGTCTTCACAAATTTTTTGTCATAAAGCTTTTCCTTTATAATCACTTGTGCTATGCCGAGAGCGAGCGCAGGATCGGTACCTGGACGTATGATAACGATCTCGTCTGCCTTACAGCTTGTAGAATTATATTCTGTGGCAATGACGACGATCCTGGTGCCTTTCAAACGGGCCTCGGTCAACCAGTGGGCATCAGGCATCTTTGTTGAGATCCAGTTCATGCCCCAACAAACTACAATATTTGCGTATTCTGCATTTGACAGGTCAAAGTCTACCGTCTGCTGGCCGGTCACCATAGGATGTCCCGGAGGCAAGTCAGTGTGCCATGAATAGTTATCGAACCCTATAGCACCTTTTGCCTTAGACTTGTCGACCTTTCTGATATATGAATCAAGCAGTGCCATTGAATTTGCCTGTCTGTACTGTCCAAACAGCTTTATTGAACCGAGGACAGGCATTCCTCCGCGAAACTTCATTGCCCTTACTCCGACGCCCCCCATCTTATCAACCATGGCTTCATCATAGTTCTGCCGCTCAAGCAGTTCTGCGCCCTTCCTGCCAGTATACCGCTCTGCGGTCTCGGCAAGGGACTTTGCAGCCACCTCATAGGCCTTCTCCCACGAAACCCTTACATATGAGTCTTCACCCCTCTTAAACATGCCAGCAGGCGGCAGGCCGTTTGCATCCCTCGGAAAGCCCTTGTTATACCATTCGAGGAATCCCTTTCTGATCATAGGCCCCTTAATCCTTCTGTCGCCATAGAACCTTCTTCCGAGCATTATGCCCTTGTTACAGTGGCGAGGGTCCCATCTCTGGCTCGCCTTTGTCCCGTACAAGTCGGTACTTTTATGATAGTTCTGTGTCGGCCCTATCCTTACTACAACATCGTTTTTTACATACGCCTTCAGATAGCAATTGTGCGTATCATTTGGTGTGCACATGAAGACATAGCTGCTGTCAGGCTTATAAATATCTCTATAGACTTTTTCCCAGTCACGTCCCGGGTAATGTTTCAACGGGTTTATAATATCAACAGCTGGCTGAAGCGCACGCAAAGCCATGGCATTACCACTTACCAATGACAATACTAAGCTTCCTGCCGCACATTTTATAAATCTTCTTCTGGATATACCGCCCATATTATGTTCCTCCTTTTAGGATGCACTTTATCTTAGTAATTAGTTTTTTAAGAACTAAAGTTCATTTAATCAATTTCATTAATTTGAGCGTATATGAAACAAGATGCCATCTGTCCTCTTCATTCAGTGAGTCTTCATAGGAAGGCATGCCTGTGCCATCAAGTCCTGTGGTAAAGGTCATATAAACATTTTCAGGTGATGTACCCCTTTTCAGCCGGGCGGATGAAAAATCAAACGGCCATATCGGCTTTCCCCAGTCATCTTTAAGACCATTTGATTTAGGCCCGTTGCCTTTGCCTAATTGGCCATGGCATTCCCAGCACTTCATCTTATCGTAGATCGCTCTGCCCTTTTCAACAGAGTCAATACTGCCGACCCAAACAGGCTTCTTAACAGTCATGGAATCGCATGCATCCTCATCTTTAAATCTCTCTGAAAAAGATTTGACATATTCTACAAGCATCTTTTTCTCCTTTGCGGGTATATCAAAGTGAGAAGGCATTCCAGACTTTGCAATCCCTTTTGTAATAATATCCATAATGTCTTTATCATCGGGCAGACACCCTGTTGCGGTTGAACGGAATTTAAATACTCCCACCGTAAAGTCCCTTGGATATATTGTCCAGGGTCTATCGGTCTTTTTATCGATATCAATAATACCTATTGCCCCCTGACCGTTTCCATTTGCACCATGACAGATAAGACATCGGCTTTGGTAAATTTTCTTGCCATCTGCTCCGTATGCACTTCCGGTAATATTTGTCAGGGTTGCAAAAGACCATGATGAAAAAAATAATAAAAATAAAGCTAATAGAACCCCTCGATATTTCATTCTATCACCCTTCATCTATTCTCCCCTTTTCTCTGATTTTTCCTGATTTAAATATCCTGTAAATGGATCGTTCACGGAAATCCGGGGTATTATCCCCGAATAAGGCGCTGACCTTCCAAAACTCTTAAAATTTAAAAAAACTAAAATTTATAGTTCACTTAATCTTCTTCATTAATTTAAGTGTATATGAAACAAGATGCCATCTGTCTTCCTCTTTCATTGCGTCCCCATAAGAAGGCATCCCTGTCCCGTCAAGGCCAGTCGTAAACGTGACATAAACATTTTCAGGCGAAGACCCCCTCTTCAGTTCACCGGATGTA